>Ga0209474_10001269_pt1 | contig 25295 bp, 33 predicted proteins | sample GraSoiAngelo_145_FD_185902 | JGI IMG/M metagenome (GOLD analysis project Ga0209474, IMG submission 185902) | Grasslands soil microbial communities from the Angelo Coastal Reserve, California, USA - 14_1009_05_20cm (SPAdes) (version 2) | ecosystem: Environmental > Terrestrial > Soil > Grasslands...
TGCTCTCGTCGAGGATCGCCTGCACCAGCCTGGGGTCGTGGTCGATCTCCCGCGCCAGGCCCTCCGCCTCCGGGGTCGGCTCGATGTCCGACAGCTTCCGCAGCCGTCCCTCGGCCTTGGAGACCACTTTTTGGGCCACCACCAGGATGTCGCCGGCCCGCGGGCGGGCGTGCTCGGCGATCAGGCGGGCGAGGTCGTCGCCCGGCTGCACCTCGGGCATGCCCTCGACGGGCAGGACTTCCATCTAACGGCCGTTCAGAGCCGCCAGGTCGGCCGGCTCGTCGAGATCGAGGGCCAGGGCCGGGTCGTCGACGACCTTGAAGGCCAGCCCGCGAGCCCGGGCATCGGCCTCGAACTTGGGCAGCGAGCAGTCCCCGAAGTGGAAATCCAGCGCATGTGGCGGGCGCAGGAACAGTGCGTTGGTCCCACCCCGGCCGGTGGCCGCGGCCGCCACCGCCACCGGCCCCGCGGCAGCAGCCTCGTCGAGCACCCGGCGCAGCGCCGCCGCCGAGACCAGGGGCAGGTCGCTGGAGAGCAGCAGGACCGACTCGGCGCCGCGACTCGTCGCGTGCGCCACGCCGGCCGCGGCAGCGGCGTTCTGGCCGCCCGGCTCAGCCTCGAGCAGGATCTCGGCGCCCAGGCGCCGGCCCAGACCGGCCGCCTCCTCGCTGCCCGCCACCACCAGCACATGCCCGACCTGGGCACCCGCCCGGATCGCGCGCTCGGCGTTGGCGATCGCCAGCTGCCGGCGCGCCGCCGGCTCCAGGGCCGGCTCCAGCCGCTGCTTGGCGCTGTCGAAGTCCTTCACCAGGACCACGATCCAGGTCTTCACAGCGCGCGCAGCCGGGGCAGGATCCGCTCGGCGTACAGCTCCAGGAAGCGACTTTGATCGTCGGCGGGAGCGTGGAAGACCAGGTGGTTGAAGCCGAGATCGAGGTAGGGCTGGATCTGCTCCAGGTGCTCGTCAGGATCGTCGGAGACCAGCCACCGCCGCTCGGGATCCCTGACCTTGCGTGCCCGCTCCTCCATCTCCCGCGGGTTGTGGACGTCGACCTTGTCCTCGGCGGGAAGCGCCAGCGCGGCCCAGATCGAGGTGTCCTTCAGCGCGCGCGCCCGGTCGGTGTCGAACGACACCTTGACCTCGATCATTTTGTCGATGCCGTCAAGGTCGCGCTGAGCGGCCTCGGCGCCTTCACGGACAGCCGGCAGCAGGGTGTCGCGATAGAGCTCCATGCCCTTGCCCGAGGTGCAGATAAAGCCGTCGGCCAGCCGGCCCGCCAGCTTGGCCGCGGCCGGCCCCGAGGCGGCGATGTAGATGGGCACCGGGACCTCCGGCCGGTCGTACACGGTGGCGCCCTTGACGTGGTAGTACTCGCCGTCCCATTCGACGAAGTCCTCGGCCCAAAGCTTTTGGATCAGCTTCACCGCCTCCGAGAGCCGGCGGAAGCGCTCGCGCTGGTCGGGCCACTCGATCCCGATCACCGGCACCTCGTTCATCGACTCGCCGGTGCCCACGCCGAGCGCGATCCGGCCCGGGTAGAGCGAGCCGAGGGTGGCGAAGGCGTGGGCCACCACCGCTGGGTGGTAGCGGAAGGTCGGCGTGAGCACGCTGGTGCCAATCAGGACGCGCTGCGTACGCTCGCCGAGGGCGGCCATCCAGGCCATCGAGAAAGGTGCGTGGCCGTCGGTGTGCCTCCAGGGCTGGAAGTGGTCGCTGACCCAGACCGAGTCGAATCCGGCCTGCTCGGCCTGGATCGCGAAGTCCAGCAGCTCGCGGGGCCCGAACTGCTCGGCCGAGGCCTTCCAGCCCAGGCGGAGGCGGTTGCTCACTTCCCGAAGTACCGCTTCCAGGAGAAGGCGATTCCGCTGATCGCGGCGGCCACCACGACGACCGCCAGCGCCGCCAGGCTGCGGCCGTTCCAGGACTGCACGCCCTGCCAGGTGGCGGCCGCGACCAGCGCCACGGACACCAGCATCATCAGTGCCAGGGTCACCGCGCGATGGATCTTCACGCGCCTAGCTCGGCAGCTTGGCGATGGCCTGCTCGAGCAGAGACACCAGGTCGTCCAAAGGCCGCTCGCGGGTGAAGGTGCCTGCCTCCTCCCGGGTCAGCTTGTCGCCTGCCCACCAGAGCGCCGTGACGAGGTAGGTGTCCGGTTGGTCCTCGCTCCAGGAGACGTCGACGGCGGGATCACCGCTCCGCTTGCGCGTGAAGTCGAGCCGCCAGACCGGGTCATCCCGGAAGAACTCGTGCAGCCGGGCGCCGCTGGCCTCGCTGACCCGCCGAATGGCGGGCGCCACCACCTCAAAGGCGGCGTCCATCTGGCCGAGCTTGTCCCAGGAGGTCCCCGCCATCCGGTTCCTAAGCTTAGACCGGGCATGGAGATCGTCCGGGTGGGGTCGGTGGCCTCCACGCAGGAGCTGGCGCGCTCGCGGCCGATCGGGAGCGCGGTCGTCGCCGACCACCAGCAGGCCGGTCGAGGCCGCCTCGGCCGGGTCTGGGAGGCTCCGCCTGGAACTGCCCTGCTGGCCTCCTTCGTGCTCCGCTACCAGCCGCTGGCGCCCCTGGCTGCGGGCGTGGCGGCAGCCGAGGCCTGCGGTCCTTCGGTGCGCCTCAAGTGGCCCAACGACCTTCTGCTGGAAGGCCGCAAGCTGGGCGGCATCCTGGTCGAAGCCGTCGGCGACCGCTGTGTCGTCGGCGTCGGCGTCAACCTGGCCTGGGCGCCCGAAGGCGCGGCCCGCCTCGATGCCGGCCGCGACCAACTGCTAGACGACCTGTGTGCCGCGCTGGACCGCTGGTGGTCCGTGCCGGGCGAGCAGGTGCTGGAAGCCTGGCGCGCTCGCTCTGACACCCTCGGCCGACGGGTCCGGGTCGACCTGGGGGCCGAGACTGTCGAGGGCCTGGCCGAGGATGTGGCTTTAGACGGATCGCTGATCGTCGACGGCCGTGCGCTGGCCGCCGGCGACGTCACGCACCTGCGAGCTGTTGGGCCTTCTCCAGCAGCTGGGGAAGCGCCTCGCCCGACTTCGCCCGGATGACCACCTGTGCTAACTCGTCGAAGGGCGTGCGCTCCTCGTTGACGATGATCAGCGGCGCGCCCGCGCGCACGCCCTCCATCGGGATGTCCGCCGCCGGGTAGACCTGCAGCGAGCTGCCCACCACCAGTACCAGGTCGGCCGTCGCCGCGTGCGCATAGGCGTCGGCCAGAGCTCCCGCCGGCAGCGCTTCTCCGAAGAAGACCACCGCAGGCTTGATGAAGGTGCCGCTGCAGAGCCGGCAGCGCGGCGGCATCTCGGTCTCCAGCCGCGCCTGGACATCGACCCGCGGCTCGCGCCCGCCGCAGTCCAGGCAGACGACCTGGCTGCCGTTGCCGTGCAGCTCGATCACGGTCCGGCTGCCCGCCGCCGCGTGCAGGCCGTCGGTGTTCTGGGTGACCACGGCCGACACGTGGCCCGCCTCCTCCATGGCCGCGATGGCGTAATGCCCGGGATTGGGATGCGCTTGCTTGTAGGTTCGCCAGCGCTCGCGCGAGATGGTCCAGTAGCGGGTCGGGTCCTCCATGAAGTAGCGGATGTCCGCCGTCTTGTAAGGGTCGTACTGCTTCCAGAGTCCGTTGGGACCGCGGAAATCCCGGATCCCGCTCTCGGTGGAGACCCCGGCTCCGGTGAAGACGAGGCCTTGGTGAGCCCGCGCCAGGAGCTCCGCCGCCCGCTCGATCATCGCGGCATCGGCGGGGGCTGCGGCGGTTCCGGCGGCTCGGGCGGATTGTCCGGCCCCGGCACCGGCGGCAGGTCGGGCGCAGGCGGAAGGTCCGGGCCGGTGCCAGTGCTCATGGCGCCGAGGCTACGCGTTCCTGGGCGCTGATGGTCGGAAGCATGAGCGGGATCGATCGGTTTAATGCTGGAGTGCTGAAGTCTGGCCGGACCCTGCCCATCTACCTCTCGGCGGGGGCTTTCTTCGCAGCCATCGCCGCCCGCGGCTTCCTGGTCCCGCTGCGCGCCCACGAGCTGGGCGCGGACCGCTTCCAGGTCGGCATCCTCTTCAGCCTCGCCACGCTGGCCGGCGCCGCCCTCTCGCTGCCGGCAGGGCTGCTGGCCGACCGCTTCGGACGGCGGTCGATGGTGATCTTCAGCGCCACCACCGGCGGCATCTCCCAGATCCTGATCGCCTTCAGCGGCAGCGTGCCCGCCGACGACCTGTGGCAGGTGGTGGGCGGGCTCGGCGCCGGAGCTGCCCAGGCCGCCCTCTTCGCGGCACTGGCCGACGCGGTGCCGGCGGCCCGCCTGGGCCGGGCCATGGGTTGGCTGACGATGGCCATGCAGATCGGCTTCCTGGGCGGTCCCGCGCTGGCGGGCTCACTGCTGGTCTTCTTCGACCTGCGTTCGGCGCTGGCCGTAACGACCGTCCTCTACGTGCTTCCGCTGGCGGTCTCACCCATGATCAGCGGCGCCCGCGCGGCCGTGCCCAGCTGGGACCTGGTCACGCCGCTCCGCGAGATGAGCCGGCGGCGCGGTTTTCCAGCGGCGGTGCTGGCCCTCTTCGGCGCCACCATCGTCTGGGGCAGCGTCCAGGCCTACCTACCCCTTTTCGGCAAGGAAGCGCTCGGCCTGGGCGGCCCCGCCATCGGCTACCTGCTGGCCATCCAAGCTGTGTTCAACGGCATCTCGCGGGTGCCCGGCGGACGCATCGTCGACCGCGCGGTGCGCAAGGGCCCGATCGTGGCCACGGGCGTGATCGTCTACGCGCTGGCGGTGATGGTGCTGCCCCACCTGGGAGGGTTCTGGGCACCCACCGTGGTCCTGGCTGTGGCGGTGCCCTTCCTGGCCACGGCCTACGTGGCGCTCAGCGTCACCTTCAGCAGCCTGGCGCCGCGAAACGGCATGGGCGTGGCCATGGGCCTCTACGGCTCGATCCTCTTCCTGGGCCTGGGCGTCGGTCCGGCGGTCTTCGGCGAGGTCATGAACCGCAGCGGCTACGTGGCCGGGTTCACGGCCTGCGGCGTGGCGACGATCGCAATCGCGCTCGCCGGGCTGCTGGTGAGGGCTTACGAACCCGCGCTGCGCCGGCAGCCGGCGGTCGTCATGCCCCCGTCCGCGCCCGGAGTCTAGTCCAGGCTTCCACGATCTCGCGGTGGCTTGAGAACGCCAGCGGAGGCAGGCCGTCCACTGCGAAGACGCCGACCTCGTCCATCTCGTGTCCGGCCACGGGTTGCTCCCCCGCCTCGAGCTCGGCGTGGTAGCCGAGCACGACCAGGTGCGGCCGCTGCGCGCGCTGCACGTGGAAGACGCCGAGCAGCCCGGTGACCACCACCGCTGCCCCGATCTCCTCGCGGCACTCGCGCACCGCCGCCTGCTCGGGATGCTCGTGATCGTCGACGAAGCCTCCGGGTAGGCACCACAGCCCCCGGCCGGGATCGATCGCCCGCTTGCCGGCGACGATGCCCGCCCCGGCCTCGACCACCACGGCGGTCGCCAGCTTGGGATCCGGCCAGAGCACGAAGTCGCAGCTGGGGCAGGCAGGCAGCCGCTTGCCCTCGATGAGGCGCTCCCCGAGCGCGGTCCCGCACCAGAGGCAGAACCGCGCCGGCTGCATTCGGATCAGGCTAGACCGACCGGTGCCCTGGGGGCGAGAACTGGCGCGTATACTCGGCGCCGCCTGAACAGTCCCGACCACGTTCCGCAACCCCTCTACTTCGAGGAGCTCCCGCTGGGGGGCACCTGGACCACCCGCCGGCGAACCGTTTCCGCCGCCGATCTGGCTGCCTTCGCGGGATCGGCGGGCGAGATGAATCCCCTGCTCATCGATGAGCCGCACGCCCGCGCCGGGCTCTTCCGGGGGCCGGTCGCCCCCGGCACATTTGTCGCCGCGGCGGCGGTCGGCCTGGGCTCCGTAGACGTGCCCCAGCCGGCCACCGTAGGCATGGTCGGGATGAGCTGGCGCTTCCTGCGGCCGGTGCGCCCGGGTGACACCATCCAGAGCCGCTGGCGACTGTTCCGCAAACGCTCGGTGGAGAACCCGGAGTGGGGCCTCGCCTTCTGGCATGTCGAGGTGCTTGACGCCGAGGGCCAGCGGCTGGCGGAGGGTGAGGTCAGCCGCCTGGTGGCCCGGCGTACGGCCGGAGCTCCCGCCGCCGTGGAGACGATCGCCGCGCGCTCGCGGCGCCGACGACGGCGGGGCGGCTCGGCCGAGCGGGTGACGGAGGTGGTGGAGTCGGCTCCGCTGCCGGAGCCGGCGCCGGCCGATGCGCCATCGCCCTCCCGCCGGCGCCGGCGGCGCGGCGGCGGCAATCGCAACGGCGGCGCTCCGCGTGCTGAGGCGGCGCCGGAGCCGTCCGCCGAGCCTCCGCCGGCAGCGGCGAAGCGTCCTTCAGGCCTGGGCGGCGTTCTCCGCCGGCTGCGCGGGAGCTAACGCCTCCAGGTACTCGATCACCCGGCGGGTGAGCTGGCTCGGCGTTGAAGCGCCGCTGGTCACGCCCACCTTGCGAATGCCGGTGAACCACTCGGGCCGGATGTCCTCCAGGTCGTTGACGAGGTGCGCCGGTTTGCCGCCCAACTTCTTGACCACCTCGACCAGGCGCAGGGAATTGGAGGAGCGGGGGCTGCCGACGACGATCACGAGGTCGACTTCCTTGGCGGCCTCCACCGCGGCCTCCTGGCGCTCCTGGGTGGCGCGGCAGATCTCGTTGTGGACCTCGGCCTGCGGGTATCGCTCGCGCACCCGGTTGATCAGCTCATCGGTGTCCCAGAGCGAGAGGGTGGTTTGACAGGTGACAGCCACCCTGGGGTTCTCGATCTGGAGGGCTTCGATGTCTTCGAAGTCCTGGACGAGATGGACCTTGCCCGGCGCCTCGCCCATCACGCCTTCCGGCTCGGGGTGCCCCTTGCGGCCGATGTAGACCACGTCGTAGCCCTGCTCGGCCAGCCGGATCACCAGCTCGTGCGTGCGCACCACGTCCGAACAGGTGGCGTCGACGGCGTTGAGCCCCTTCTCGGCCGCCCGCGCCTTCACCTGGGGCGAGACCCCGTGGGCAGTGAAGATGACCGTGCCCTCATTGATCTGCTCCAGGCCCGCCAGCCGGTTGGGCGGGTCGACCAGTTTGATCCCCTGCTCCTGGAGGTCGTCGGTGGCGTGCGTGTTGTGGACCAGCTGGCCGAGCATGTAGACGGGCCCCTGAGTCCCCTCGCGCACGCGCTTGGCGATCCGGAAGGCGTCGACGACCCCGTGGCAGTAGCCGCGGGGTGTGATGCGCAGGACCTCCATGACGGCCGAGTCTACCCGCGGCCCCGGAAGGCCGAGCGCCGGCGCCGGAACGCTTTTTGCCCCTGAAAACAGTTCCGGAGCCGGCGCTCGGGCTTTAGGCCGCCCGTTTCGCGAGGGCCGCTCGGACCTGGGCCACGACACCGCGGGGATTCCCGAGCACGTCGGAGGCGGTGAACCGCAGCGGCGTGTAACCCGCGTTGACGAGCCCGTTCTGCCGGCGGTTGTCCTCGGCCACGGTGTGCTTGTGCGTTTCACCGTCGTACTCGATGACCAGCCCCGCGTCCCTATAGAAGAGATCGGCCCGCGCCAGGAACTCACCATCGGCCGCGTACAGCTTCACCTGGACCTCGGGCGCCGGGAGTCCCGCTTCGACAAGCAAGATCCGCAGCCGGCTCTCCATCGCTGACTCAGCATTCGGCGCGACCAGCTCGACCATGCGGCGCACGCGAGCCACATTCCGGTGACCGCCGATCCTACGGACGGCCGCTTCCAGTTCGGCCATCGTCAGCAGCTCAGCGCGCAGAGCCATGTCGGCGACCGCCACGGAGTCGGGCAGGCGCAGGCGCCGGCCCAGGTCGACCAGAGTGCGCGGCATCGTGGTGACCGGGAGTCCGTGCCTGCGCTCAACCTCGTCCAGCCGAAAACTGGACCGGCTCACCCGCATGCCCACCCGCCCCGATACACCGCAGGCTTCGGGAACGAGGACCTCGATCGGACTGCAGGGGGCCACGTCCAAACCATGGAGCCAGGCCGCGGTGGAGCCCGCGAACACCGCCTCGGACGGCAAGCGGCAACGCGCAGCCTCCAACGCGTAGAGCGGGGCCTCGGCGAGCGTGGCCGCCGCCCACACGCCCGGGCCGGCCTGCTTGAATCCGCGGGCGCGCAAGTGCCAGGGCTGCACGCCCGCAGCCCTGGCTTCGTTCACTGTGAATGGCCGCCCCACCAATCCCGCAGGCAACCTCCGCACAACCGGCACAAGATGCTCCCACGGCCACCAGCGTGGGAAGCCAGCCTGTTAAGAGCGGCTTGCCCAGCCGAGCGCCGGCGGCGGAACCCTTTTCCGCCCGAAAAACCGTTCCGGCGCCGGCGCTCGGCTTAGTTGGGGATGCCGGAGAAGAGGTCTCGCTCGGGCTTCTCTTCGCCCAGGGCCCCGCGGGCCAGCACGTAGGTCTCGGTCGACATCATGGCGTCGAAGATCTTGCCCTGCATGCTCAGGAACGGGCTGTTGGGATCGTTCTGCGACCGGTGCTCGCCGAAAGCCCGACGCTTCAGCTCGGCGTACTGGGAGGTGTCGATGACAGTGGTCACATCCTCGTCCGGCACGCCCTGGATCCTCGACTCCTGCTGCAGCAGATCCTCCCGGCCCATCTCGCGGAGCATCTCGCCCATGCGCTTCATGCCGCCTTGCGAGATGCACACGAAGTAGGCCTTGGTCGGCTGCCACCCCTCCGCGTCCATCAGATCGAGCGCGGCGACCGTGACCTCGTGGGCCTTGATGTGGTCCGGGTGTCCATAGATGCCGTCCGCCCCGTAAGTCACCACCACGTCCGGCCGCTCCTCGCGCAGCACCATCGCCAGCAGCTGCGCAGCGCCCAGCAGCGGAGCCCGGTGGAAGGACTGCGGATGCTCGTTGTCGGCGGTGCCCACCATTCCGGAATCCCGATAGCCGAGGAAGACCTGGCGATCGACCCCCAGCAGCTTGCCCGCCCGGCGCAGCTCCTCGGTCCGGATCTCGGCCAAGCGCGGCCGCGATTCCGCCTCGTCCATGTTGTGGATCTCGCCCACCTCGCCGCGCGTGGCCGTGACCAGCACCACCCGACGTCCCTGCTCGTGCGCCATCGCCATCACGCCGCCGGTGCTGATGGCCTCGTCGTCGGGGTGCGCATGCACCAGCAGCAGCGTGCTCATGTAGACAGCAACTCGCCGACCAAAGCCGCGATTCCTCCACTGCCGGGCGCCGCGATCACGCGGTCCGCGGCCGCCAGCACCTCGGGCGCCGCATCGGCCACGGCCACTCCCAGGCCGGCCCACTCCAGCATGGGCAGGTCATTGCGCCCATCACCGACCGCCACCGTGGCCGCCTCGCTGACCCCGAGCCGCTCACATAGGAACTGCAGCGCGCGCCGCTTGTCGGAGTCGACGTGCGTGAACTCGATGTAGGTCGGCATCGAGGTCGCAGCGTACAGCCGGCCGGCCCACCGCTGCCGGACCTCGGGCAGCATCCGCTCGACATCGGCCTGCTCGGCGACGATAACCACCTTGGGAGTCGTCGGCCCCATCGCTGCATCCAGGTCCGGCACCACATGCATGGGCATGCCGGCGTGCGCCGAGTAGGCGCGGCCGAACGGCGTGTCGTGCTCGACCAGGAGCTGGTCGTCGCGGTAGGCCTGCACGTGTACGCCGCGCTCCCTGCACCAGCGCACCACCTCGATGGCGAGCGCGTGCGGCACCCCGTGGTCGAGCAGCATGGAACCGTCCACCGCCCGCACCTGAGCACCCTGGTAGCAGACGAAGGGGTCGACAAGGCCCAGCCGCCGCACCCAGGGCAGCGCGCCCGGAAAAGGCCGGCCCGTGCAGGCGACCACATGCAGGCCCGCGGCCAGTGCGCGACCGAGAGCGGCCACGTCACGCTCGTCGACGCGGAGATCGGGGGTGAGGACGGTTCCGTCCAGGTCGAGAGCGAGCAGCTGGAAGGTTATCGGCGGCCGCCGGCGACTTCGGGGTTGACCATGTTCGCGGGGCGACCGCCCCGGATCGCCGTCACCAGGTTGCGGGCCGCGACCGCGCACATCTCCGAACGGGTGCGCGTCGAAGCGCTGGCGATGTGGGGGGCGAGCACCACGTTGTGCAGACCGACCAGCGCCGGATGGACCTGCGGCTCCTTTTCGTATACGTCGAGCCCGGCGGCGAACAGGCGATGGTTCTTGAGCGCCTCCACCAAGGCGCCTTCGTCGATCACGGGACCGCGGGAGGTGTTCACCAGCACCGCCGTCGGCTTCATGATCGCCAGCTGCTCGGCGCCGATCAGGTGGTGCGTCTTGTCGGTCAGCGGCACGTGGACGCTGACGAAGTCCGATTCCCGCAGCAGACGCGGCAGGTCGACGCGGGTGACGCCCATCTCGCGCTCCATCTCGGCCGGCAGCGGGTTGACGTCGCTGTAGATGACGCGCATGTTGAAGCCGCGTGCGCGTTTGGCGACCGCCCGCCCGATGCGCCCGATGCCGACCAGGCCCAGGGTGGCGTGGTTGACGTCGACGCCCAGCAGCATGTCGATCGCCCAGCCCTTGAAATGCGTGCCGCGCACGAAATTGTCGCCCTGCACCACACGCCGCGCAGCGGCCATCAGCAGGGCGAATGCGAAGTCGGCCGTGGTTTCGTCGAGGATGCCCGGCGTGTTGGTGACGAAGACACCGTGCTTGGTGGCCGCGGCGACGTCGATGTTGTCGTAACCGACGGCCACGTTGGAAACGCACTTCAGGCCGGGCACCGACAGCACCTTCTCGGTGATGGGATCCATGAGCATGCTCACGATGCCCACGCAGCCCTCGGCGGCAGCGGCGATGTTCTCATCGGTCAGCGGCTTGCCGTCCGGATACTGAAAGATGTCGGCGGCTTCTGCCAGCACAGCCGGGCCGGGATCGAGCAGCTTGTGCATGTTGAGGACGCGGGGCCGGTTCTCGCTCACGGATTCAGGCCCAGCTCGGACGCGATCGGGACCAGCGCGTCGCGCACGAACTCGACATGCTCGTCGAACGGTACGCCGAGGGCTTCAGCGCCGGCGACCAGCTCCTCGCGATGCACCGCGCGCGCGAAAGCCTTGTCCTTCATCTTCTTGCGCACGGTGCGGGCGTCGACCGCGCTCAGCGACCTGTCCGGCTTGACCAGGGCACAGGCGATGATGAATCCGCACAGCTCGTCGACCGCGTTCAGGGTGATGCGCTTGCGCGTGTTGCGCGGCACGTCGAGGTAGTCGGCGTGGGAGGCGATGTCCTCGAGCACGTCCTCGGGCCAGCCCTGCTCGCGCAGCATCTGGATGCCGCGCATGGGATGCAGGTCGAGCGTCGGACCCGACTCGTAATCCCAATCATGGATGAGGCCGAGCACCGCCCAGCTCTCTTCGTCCTCGCCGAACTTGCGCGCGTAAGCGCGCATCGCCGCCTCGACCGAGCGCATGTGGCGGCGCAGCGTCTCGCTCTGGGTGCTGCCCTGCACCAGCTCCCAGGCCATCTCGCGGGTCGGCGTCATGAAAGGATCTCCTGAAGTGCGGCCAGCAGCGCCTGGTGCTGCTCAGGCGTGCCGATGGTGATCCGGAACCAGCCGTCGATCGGCTCTCGATGGTAGTGGCGGACCAGGATCCGGCGCTCGCGCAGGCGCGCGTACACCTCCGCCGCCGGATGGCCGGGCGGCGGGCGCACGAACAAGAAGTTGGTGGCGGAAGGCAGCACCTCGAAGCCGAGCGCGGCCAGGTCGCCGCCCAGGCGGCCGCGGGCGTCGAGCACGTACTCGACCAGGTCGCGCCGGTACATCACGTCGTCCGCGGCTGCGGCCGCCGCCACCACCGCCAGCCGATCCAGGTTGTAGGAATCCTTGACCAGGTCCAGCGACTGAATTACCTCCGGCTGCGCGAGTGCGTAGCCGATGCGCATCCCGGCCAGGGCTCCCGACTTGGAGAGCGTGCGCAGGAGCACCAGGTTGGCGTGCGCCGCTAGCAGGTCCTCGCGCGACTCGGGCGCGAAGTCGACGTAGGCCTCATCCACCACCAGCACCCCGCGCGCGGTGCGCGCGGCCTCCGCCACCACGGCGCCAGGCTGCCAGGTGCCGGTGGGCGAGTTGGGGTTGCACAGGAACTTGAGCGGCGCCTCATCTTCGAAGAAGGAGCGCGGGATGCTGAATCCCTCATCCATGGCGTGCGGTGACGGCAGCGCCTCGTGCATGCGCACGACGGGGTCGTAGAGCGGGTAGGTGGGCCACGGCCAGGCGACGCGCTCACCCGCTCCGGCGAAGGCGCGCACGCACATGGCGATCAGCTCGTCGCCGCCGTTGCCCAGCGCCACCATCTCGGGCTCGACCCCGCACATCCGCGCCAGTGCGGCGCGGGCCGGCGCCGCCGTCGGGCTGGGGTACAGGCGCAGCGAGTCGTCGACGGCGGCGCGCACCGCCTCCAGCACCCGTGGCGAGGGCGGCCAGGGCGCCTCATTGGTGTTGAGCTTCACCCAGCCCTCGCCGTCGGGCGGCTGCTCGCCCGGCATGTAAGGCTCGAAGCCGCGCAGTGCCGGCTTCAGGAAGCTCGCCGGCATCAGAAGCCCGCCCCGCCGCCGCCGATGTATCTTCGGCGCCCATGCACACCGATTCGTGCGTCGACTCCTGCGCGCGTTCGGTCGCGCATCACCCGATGCGCTCCCTCACGTGCTCGTCCTCTCCTTCGCCTCGGCGCACCTGGACACCGAATCAGACGCCGCCGGCGGCGTGTCGGGCTTCCAATAGAAAGACTTCAAGCGCCAAGCGTGGGCTGACGTTCTGCTCAAGGTGCCCGGCGGTGTCATAAGAGCGTTCCAGTAGCCGCGCCCAGACTCCAGGCTGGGCCGCGCCCAGCATCCGCCGCCGCAGGTGGAGCTGCCAGGCGCCCAGGGCGAACTGCACCGGATCTTCAACAACCCGGTCGGAGCCACGCCATGCAAAGTTGGCAGCGTCCAGCTCGGCTGCCAGCTGCAGGGCGGTGTCGGCGGGCGCGCCGAACACCTCCTCCAGCCGCTCCTCCCAGACCGCGTGGCGCGCCAGCACCTCGGGGTCCCGGGCCGCGCTCAACGACCAGCCCGGCCGGCCGCGCGCCAGCTCGGCCAGGGCGGCCGCCCGCTCCGCTTCCACTCCGTGGGCGACCAGCAGTGCCGCCACCTCCGCGGCCGGCACCGAGTGGAACGCCACCCGCTGGCAGCGGGAGACCACGGTCGGCAGGACAACGAAGGGCGACAGGCTCGGAGTGGTCAGGATCAGCACCCGCCCTGGCTGCGGCTCCTCGAGGGTCTTGAGGAGGATGCCCTGGATGGGATCGGCCAGGCGTCCCACATTGCTGATCACCGCCACCCGCCGCTGGCCGACGCCCGGCATCAGGTTGAGGAACGCCTGCAGCGACTGCTGATGATATTCGGGCTGGCGGTCGGGCAGCAGCCTGATCTCGTCGATCTTCAAGGCTTCCCGGCGGTCGTCTTCCCAGTAGTCCGGATGCCTCGCCAGTGGCAGCTCGGGCAGCAGCGCCTGGGCCAGCCGGCGGGCGATCTCGGTCTTGCCCAGCCCGGGCTCTCCCACAAAGAGATAGGCGTGCGCCAGCCGCCCGCTCTCCAGCTGAGAGCTGAGGTGGCGGAGGGCGGGCTGGTGGCCGGCGATGCCGGCGAAGGGCTCCATGCGCTGGTAAAGGTTAGGCTCGCAACATGGGGTGGATGCCGGCGGCGGGCACCGACCTGGGCGACCGCCTGCGCCGCCATCTGGAGCAGGACCGGGTGGCCTGGCTGACCTCGGTGGGAGCCGATGGGACGCCGCAGCCGAACCCGGTGTGGTTCATCGTGGAGGGCGAAGAGATCCTGGTCTGGAACGCGGCGCGAGCGCACCGTCTCAACCACATCCGGTCCCGGCCGCGGGTCGCCCTCAACTTCAACAGCACGCGCACCGGCGGCGACATCTTGATCATCACCGGCGAGGCTCACCTCGACGAGTCGGCGCCGCTGCCGCACGAGGTCCCGGCCTACGTGGAGAAATACGGCGCCGAGATGAAGAGCATCTCAGGCACCCAAGAGGCGTTCTCCAAGTCTTACCCGCACCTGCTGCGGATCCGGCCCGACGGGGTGCGGGAATGAAGTTCGAGAGCTTCGAGTTCGGCAGCCTGGTCATCGACGGCACCGAGTTCGACTACGACGTGATCATCGACCGCGGCGACATAGCCAAGCGCCAGAAGAAAGCGTCCAAGAAGTACCGCGCGGAGTTCGACCACACGCCGCTCTCGCTGGCGGAAAAGCTGCCCTGGAAGTGCCGGCGCCTGGTGGTCGGCACCGGCGCCCACGGTCTGCTCCCGGTGATGGACGAGGTGCGCGAAGAGGCCGGGCGCCGGGGCGTCGAGCTGCTGGCGTTGCCTACAAAGGAGGCGATTCGGGAGCTGCGGAAGCGTCCCGCGGGGACGAACGCGGTTCTGCACGTGACCTGCTAGCTGAACTCGCAGCCTCATGGGCCCGGCGCTGCTCGCGACCCTGGCGCCAGACCTCGTGGATGCGCTGCACGGCAGTGAAATTGGTGAGGATCGCCAGCAGGTAGATCACGTAGGGCAGCACCATCGGGAAGAGCAGTCCGATCACGGTTGCCACCACGCGCTCGGGCCGCGCAAAGAGCCCGACATCGCACTTGAAGCCCAGGCTCTGGGCGCGGGCGCGCACGTAGCTGACCAGGTAAGAGCCGGCCAGCGCCGCCATGCACCCCAGGACCTTCATCGTGAGGTCGGAGCTGGGGTGGGTGAGGAAGTAGGCCGCGATGCCCAGGTAGACCGCGCCCTCCGAGTAACGGTCGGTGGTGGAGTCGAGGAAGGCGCCGTAGGAGTAGGACCTGCGCGTCACTCGCGCCAGGGCTCCGTCCAGGATGTCGAAAGTGCCGGCGAAGATCAGCACCAGGGCCGCCCCGAGCAGGTAGCCGAAGCCGGCCAGGGCCGCGGCCACGAAGGTGGCGAGCATGCCCGCGACCGTGACCTGGTTGGGCGTCACCGGCAGGCGCGCGACGGCGGCTGCGAGCCGCAGCGCGTTACGCCGGACCCAGGCCTGGAATCTGCTCGTGAACATCTTCGATTCCCGCACCCGCGATCTCGCGAGCGCTGCGGTAGACGTCGATGACGCGGGCGGCGATCTCGCGCCAGGCGTAGCGGCGAGCCTTGGCCAGCCCGCTGGCTCCCAGTCGCGCGCGCAGGTCGCGGTCGCGGGCGAGCACGGTGAGCGCCGCGCCCAGCTCGACCGGGCTGCGCGGTCGGACGGTCAACGCGTCGACGCCCGGCTCGACCACGCTCAGGTAGCCGGGCACCTCGGTCGCCACCACCGGCAGCGCGCTGGCCATGGCCTCCAGGATGACCACGCCGAAGCTCTCGCCGCCGGTGGCCGGGAAGCAGGCGATGTCGGCGCTGGCGTAGTAGCGAGGCTTGACCTCCTCCGGCACGTAGCCGGCCATGACCACGTTCTCGATCCGGTGCTTGGCGATCAGGCCCTCGGCCTGTGAGCGCAGCGGCCCGTCGCCGACCACGATCAGGCGCACGCCGCCCACGCGTTCCTGAAGCTCGCGAAAGCCGAGCACCAGGTCGCGCAGGCCCTTGCGCTTCTCGATGCGGCCCACGAACAGCACGTTGAGCAGCCCGTCGCGCAGGTGGCGGATGGGCGTGTGGTCGGGCCGGAAGGTCTCCACGTCGATGCCGTTGGGCACGATCTCGGGGTCGGCGCTGGGGAAGTACTGGCGCAGGAAGTCCCGGGCCGGACGGCTGACCGCGATCGTCCGGTGCAGGCGCCGCAGGTAGGGCCGGAAGAAAGGCCGGCCGTAGTAGTAGCCGACGTTGCTCTTGGCGAAGGCGTGGAAGGTGGCCACGTTGGCGGTGGTCGACATCCGCAGCACAGTCATGGGCAGCGCCGGCATGAAGGGCTCGTGGAAATGGAGGACGTCGAAATTCTCGTCCTCGAGGATCTGGCTGACCCGCCGGGAGAGATTGAAGCTGAGGCTGATGCGGGCCACCGAGTCGTTGACCGGCACCGAGACCACGCCCCCGATCCGGTAGAAGTGGGGGTCGGCCACATCCTTGCGGGAACTGGGCGCCAGCACCTTGACGTCGTGGCCGAGCAACCGCAAATGATGACTGAGCTGGCGGATGTGCGCGGAGACGCCGCCCGGGTGGGCCCAGTCGTAAGGCGAGACCAGGCCGATCTTCATGGCAGGCTCCGGACCGGGTGGGTCGGCGAGAGATTCGGCGGCTCGAGGCGCCGATGCGAAGGAAGGGGTGGCGCAAGGAGGAGCGCAGCCTTAGCTGCGTGACGACGCGGCGCCGGGGCCCCTGACGAACGGAGCGGCAGTCTAGGCGCCGAAGATCCGTCGACCTGCCCGGGCTGGAGCCTCACGGGCTGGACTCCCAGATGTGATGGGGCAGGTGCCACTGCTCCGGGTGCTGGCGGATGATCAGCTCCAGGTGCCGCACCAGGCGCTCGGTCAAGCGCCGCAGGTCGGCCTCCCGGTCGCCGGTCGGCTGGGCCCAGATCGGCTCCCAGCCCTCGGCCATGTAGGTGTCGTCCGGGAGCCGGTAGACGGCGACCGGCAGCAGAGGCACGCCCTTGCGCAGCGCGATCGCCGCCGGGCCGGTCGGGATCGGCGCCGGGCGGCCGAAGAAGTCGACCAGGATGCCTGTGCCCGCCACGTCGCGGTCGATGGCCGTCACGATCATCTCGCCCGCGTCCAGCGCCTGCACCACCTGCTTGAGTCCGGTCCGATTCAGCGGCAGCACGCTGATCCCCAGGCGCTGGCGAGTGGTCCGATACCAGTCGTAAAGCTCCGGCGGTTCCAGCTCCTCGGCAAAGAGAGCGACCGGCGTGATGGTCGCCGACCAGATGGCCGCCGCCACCTCCCATGACCCCATGTGCGCGGAGACCACGAGCACGCCCTTGCCCGCCGCCAGCGCCTGGTCCAGGAACTGCTGGTTGCGGACCTTGAGCAGCGGCTTGAGCTGGCCGACCGTCGCCTGCGGAAGGCGCATCAGGTCGGCGTAGGCCTTGGAGTGGTTGCGGAAGTTCTGCCGCGCCGTCCGCCGGATCGTGCGTCTGTCGGCGTGGGGCAGCGCCATGCCGAGGTTGAACTCCAGCCGCCGCCGCGCCGTGCGCGAGACCACCCAGGCCAGGCGGGCGACCACGATCGCCAGCGCGTAAGCCCATGGCCTGGGGAGGCGCTCCATCACCCACTGGAGGATCCGGAAGCCCCGGTAGGCGAGCATCAGCCGACATTGAACATCGGCCGGAACGCGTACCACTGGTCGGGCCGCGCCCTGATGAACCGTTCGAAGTGCCGCACCACGCCCTGCATCAGCTCGACCTGGCCGTCACGACCGGCGTCGGGGGGCGGCAGGGCGGGTTCGATGTGGACGTGGTAATGACCCGCGCCGCTGCGCCAGATCGTGGCCGGCAGCACCGCCGCTCCCGTGCGGACGGCGAAGGCGCCCGGGCCGGAGGGCACGACCGCGGTGTGCCCGAAGAACTCGACTTCCACGCCCGGGCCCTGGGGCAGGTCGCACAGCAGGGCGACCACGCCGTTGGCGGCCAGCTCCTCGGCGATCGCCCGCACCGCGGCCCGGCCCAGCGGGATCACGCGCAGCCCAAGAGCCTCGCGGGTTTCGACCACCGCCTGGTCGAGGGAGCCGGGGAATCGCTCGGCGACCGCGGCGATGCGGTAGCCGAGGGCGCCCGCATAGGAGCCGCCCATGTCCCAGGAGCCCATGTGCGGCACCGCCATCAGCACCCCTCGGCCGGCGGCCAGGGCGGTGTCCAGGTGCTCGCGGCCGTCGACGGTCACGCGGGCGACCAGCTCCTCCCGGCCGAGGCTGCCGATCAGCACGAAGTCGGCCAGCATGCGGCCGTAGTTGGCAAAGGCGCGGCGCGCGACCCGGGCGGCGTCGGGATGCTCGCGGTCGAGGCCCAGGACGGCCGCATAGTTGCCCACCGCGCTGCGCCGCTGGGCGGGCGAGAGCAGGTACCACAGCGAGCCGCCCGCCCCCGCCAGCGCGTAGCGGGGGGCGGACGGCAGCGCCCGCGTGACGCGGGCGCCTACTCGGTAACTAGTCCCGAGCACCCGCAGTCGAGCGCTCTTTGCGTGCGGTCGTCGCAGACGAGTTCTTCTGTGTGGGGGAACTCCCCCCTCGGGCAGGCCGGGCGAAGCCCTTCCCCCTGCCCGCCCCCCTGATGAACTCCTCGGTCAGCCGGCGCGCGTCGGTGTCGCTGTGCTGCACCGGCGGCGATTTCATGAAATAGGAGCTGGGCCCCTCCAGCGTGCCCGAGAGCCCATGGTCAAGGGCCAGCTTGCAGCAGCGCACGGCATCGATCACGATGCCGGCCGAGTTGGGCGAATCGTGGACCTCGAGCTTGAGCTCCACATTGAGCGGAACGTCGCCGAAGCCCTTGCCTTCCAGCCGGATCAGCGCCCACTTGCGGTCCTGCAGCCAGGGCACGTAGTCGCTGGGTCCGATGTGCACGTTGTCGGCGCCGATGTCGTAGTCGAGCTGCGAGGTCACCGAGCGTGTCTTGGAGATCTTCTTGGACATCAGCCGCTCGCGCTCGAGCATGTTGAGAAAGTCGGTGTTACCACCGAAGTTGAGCTGGTAGGTGCGGTCGAGGCGCACGCCACGCTCGCGATAAAGGCGCGTCAAAGTGCGGTGCACGATGGTGGCTCCCACCTGCGACTTGATGTCATCGCCGATGATCGGCAGGCCGTTCTTCTCGAAGCGCTTCTGCCAGTAGTTCTCGCGCGCGATGAAGACCGGAATGCAGTTGACGAAGGCCACCCCGGCGGTCAGGGCCTGCTCCACGTACCACTTGGTGGCTTCTTCCGACCCCACCGGGAGGTAGTTGACGAGCACGTCGGCGCCGGTCTCCTTGAGGATGTTGACGACGTCCGAGGTTTCGCCCGGCGCCTTCTCGATCAGGTCGGCCAGGTATTTGCCGATGCCGTCGTGCGTCATGCCGCGCTCGACCTTGACGCCGAGATGCGGCACGTCGGCGAATTTGACAGTGTTGTTCTGACCCGCCCAGATCGCCTCGGAAAGATCTTTGCCAACCTTGGTCTTGTCGACGTCGAAGGCGGCCACGAACTCGATGTCGCGAATGTGGTACCCGCCGAGGTCGACGTGCATCAGCCCCGGCACGAAGTCCTTAGGCGATGCGTCTTTGTAGTACTCCACGCCCTGGATCAGGGAGGACGCGCAGTTGCCGACGCCGACGACGGCGACGCGGACTTTGCCGTCGCCGCGGGCGCGGCCATTGCCGTTCTTCACCGACATGCTCTTTTTCACCTCGCGATTTTTTGTCTTTCCAGATGGTCGATCTGCAGCAGCTCCCGCAGCTCCTGATGGCGGCCCGTGATGCTCTCCACGTCCAGCGAGCAGTACACCTGGCGGCCTTCGCGGCGCTGCCGGACGACCCCGCCCACGCGCAGCATGCGCAGGTGCCAGGAGATGCGCGGCTGGCTCATGCGCAGGGCCAGCGCCAGGTCGTTGACGCTCTCCTCGCCTACTTCGCCCAGGTGCTGCAGGATGCGCAGCCGCGTAGGGTTGGCCAGGGCCAGGAAGTGGTCGGGTAGCTCGCGCCGTGTGCTGGGCAAAAACATAACGGTTCCTTTATGTGTTGCCAGCTTAACCCATAAAGGACTCTTTATGCATCCCGCTGCCGAAATCTGACGCCAACCGTATATTTCTTGATACCGGAGATGGCAAAGCACAAATACGACGAACCTTCGGCCGAGCTGGCGGCCGACATCGTGGAGAGCGCCCAGCAGCTGGTTCGCCTGGAGATCGCCCTCGCCAAGCAGGAGGCCAAGGAGCTGGCCGTCCGCAACGGCGTGGCGATCGGCATGATGGCGGCCGGTGGCCTGCTGGCGATGCTGACCCTGCTGGTGGCGGTGCCGGTGACCATCGTGCTGGTCTTCCACAGTTGGATCGCGGGCCTGGTCTGGGTGCTCGCCTACGCGATCGTGTCGACCGTCCTCATCCTCGTCGGCAAATCACGGCTGAAGATCGAGGCCCCGCAGCGGACCCTCAGCAGCCTCAAGGAGACCCGGGCATGGCTGGTTCATCAGCTGACTACGAACGGCAGATAGCCGAAACCCGCGGCGCCATGGAGTCCAAGATCGTGGAGCTCCGCGAGCGCACACGCGACACCGTCCGCCGCGGGCGCAAGGCGCTGCTGATCGCCGCCGGTGTGGGCGCAGCTGTGGGCGCCGCCGCGGTCACCGCGCTGGTCCTCTACAAGGTCTCGCGTCCGGCCACGCCCGCCGAGCGCTTCCGGCGGGTCCTGCCGGAGCCCTGGTGGGAGTGGATCCGCAACGGCCGCGACAAGGTGGAGCTGACGCTCCGCCGCGGGATCCCGCCCATGCGCCTGTACGTGGGCGATCAGCAGGTCGGCGAGCAGCCGCCCTCCAGCTCGATGGAGAAGATCATCATCCGGGCCGCCCAGGCCGCCGGCACCGCCGCCGCGGCTGCCATCGTCTCCAGGGCGTTCGCGCAGTTCCAGAAGCGCGGGAAGGCAGCGTAGGGGAGGGACTCGTCCCTCCCGGGCGAGGCAAGCCTCGCCCCTACGGGTCGATCCGGAGGTTGGCGCCGGTCATCGGCGCCGACTCTGGCGAGGCCAACCAGCCGATCAGCCTGGCCACCTGCGGCGGCTTCAGCGAGGGTTCGCGGGGGGCTCCGCTGAGCGCCAGCATGGGCGTGTCGATGGAGCCGGGGCTGACGGCGTTGACGCGGATGCCGAGCTCGCGGCCCTCGACGGCAAGCGCCTCGGTCAGGCCAGCCAGCCCCGACTTGGCAGCCACGTAGGCGGCCATCCCCGGGAACTTCTCGGCGTCACGGACGCCCGAGAGCGAAGAGACGTTGACGATCACGCCGCCCGGGCGCATCCGCCGGAAGGCCTCGCGCGAGCAGAGGAAAGCCGCGGTCAAGCCTGCCTCCAGGGTGGCCGACCAGTCTGCGAGCGACGTCTCCACAACTCGCTTGGGCACCAGCACGGCGGCGTTGTTGACCAGCACCTCCCAGCTCGGGAGGGCGGCCGCGGCCGCCGCCACCGCGGCTTCGTCGGTGGCGTCCACGCCGTCGCGCCGGCTCCAGGACCGCACCTCGTAGCCACGCCCTTCCAGCTCGGCGCAGATCGCACGCCCAAGCCCGCCGGAGCCGCCGGTGACCACGGCGATCACGCTGCCAGCGCCCGCTCATAGGCGGCCGCGCAGACATCCATCGAGAGCCGGCGCCGGGCGCTGGCACGGATCGCCTCGCGGTCCAGGACGCGCGCGGCGGCGATGCCGCGCAAGAAGGCCGCCTGGTTGCCTGGCTCGATGAGAATCCCGCCGACCCCGTCCTCCACCACCTCGGGCAGGCCGCCGCACCGGTAGGCCACAACCGGCGTACCGGCCATCTGGGATTCGGCGGCGACCAGCCCGAAGGGCTCGTCCCACTCCACCGGCATCAGTGTCACCGCACACCGGGCCAAGACGCGCCAGAGCTCCGGCCGCGGCAGCCGGGCCTCCGGCCGCAGGTCGTGGACCCGCGCGTACGCGGCGTCATAGACCGTTCCGAAGACCCGCGGTCGCAGGCCCGCCCGCCGCGCCAGCTCGACCGCCACATGTGTGGCTTTCTCAGGCGAGATCCGGCCGGCGATCATCGCTTCCGGCAGCACCGGCGGCCGCCCGGCATCGAAGACGGGCACCCCATTCCGAATGACTTCACAGGCCACGCCGGCCTCGGCCCAGGACCTGGCCGCCGCAGCCGAGACCGTGGCCAGCCGGCGCCGCGTGGCGCGGGCAACGGCCACCACCGCGGGCACGATCGGAGGCAGGTGCAGCGTATGCAGCACGGCCATCGGCAGCTCTTCCGCCAGATCGATCGCCTCGGCGTCGAAGGAATGCTGGCTGACCGCATCGGCGCCGTCCGCCAGGACCAGCTCGAACATGCGTTGAAAAGCGTCCCGCAGCTCGGGTATCGGCCCCGTGGCGGCTTGGGCGCCGGGCATCACCAGGGCGCCGGCCACCGTGTCCGCCACCGGCACCGTTCTCAGCCTCAGACCCGGCAGCGCCGACCCTTCGGAGCAGTACACGGTGACCTGGTGCCCGCGCATCTGCAGGGCGCGCGCCAGGTCGGCCACGAACGCCTGGGCGCCGCCCAGCTGCGCTTCGGCCAGCGGGGTGACCGGCGGGGCCACCACCGCGATCCTCATCCCTGGTTGCGGATGAGCTCCAGGAACTCGCCACGGGTGCGCGCGTCGTCCCGGAAGACGCCGAGCATGCAGGAGGTGACGGTCTGGCCGCCGGACTTCTCCACCCCGCGCATCTCCATGCAGAGGTGGCGCGCCTCGACCACCACCGCCACCCCGTCCGGCTCGACCACGCGCTCCAGGCCCTCGGCGATCTCGCGCGTGAGCCGCTCCTGGAGCTGCAGGCGGTGGGCGTAGACATCGACCAACCGCGGCACCTTGCTCAGCCCGACCACCCGGCCGCGCGGCATGTAGGCGACGTGGCAGACGCCGAAGAATGGCAGCAGGTGGTGCTCGCAGAGGCTGTAGAAACGGATGTCGCGAACCAGGACCATCTCGTCGTAGTCCTGCGTGAAAAGGGCGTCGCCGATGGCGTCGGCGGCGTCCAAACCGTAGCCCTCGGTTAAGTGGCGCAGCGAGTCGGCCACCCGGTCGGGTGTGTCGACCAGGCCCTCGCGCTGTGGGTTCTCGCCCAGCTGGAGCAGCAGCTGCTCGACCAGCCGTGGCAGGTCGTCGGGCGAAAAACGGGGGCGCGGGACGCTCACCTGGTGACCTCGACCGAGTTGTTCTCCGATTCGACCAGGCGCACCCGCGCCAGGCAGCCCTCGGGAAGCCGCTCGTTGAGGCGGTGCCAAAAGGCCAGCGCCAGGTTCTCGGCGGTCGGGATCACGCCCTGCAGCCAGGGCACGTCACGGTTCAGGTGGCGGTGGTCGACGTCTTCGATGACGGCCTGGCGCATCAGCCGGTCCAAATCCTTCAGGTTGATGACCATGCCCGTGTCCGATTCAGGGTTTCCGGCCAACCCCACCTCGAGCACGTAGTTGTGGCCGTGATCACCGGCGCAGGCGCCGAAAACCGCGCAGTTCTTGGCCTCGTCCCACTCCTCGCGGCGCAGGACATGGGCGGCCGCAAAGGTGGCTCGGCGCACGATCGTGACCGCGGGCATCGCTTTCTATACTGAAACAAGGCTGTGCGTTATTCGGAGGCCGTACTCGCGGCACCGCCCGGCAGCGCACACTTCCAGCCCGCCGACCTCGCCCGCCTCACCCCGTCCACGCTGCATCGCGTCCTGGCGCCGGTGCCCTCGGCGCCCCCCCTCGAAGACGTGGCCGCGGCCCTCGGCCCACATCCCGGCGAGCTCTTCAGCGTGGCCGCCGCCCTGGAACCCGCGCGGGGTGAGAGGCTGCTCCGCCTCAGTCAGCGTCCGCTGCCCGATACCGAGCGGTGGGCTGCCGGGGAGCGGCTGGTGCGCGGTCTCTTCTGGACGCTGGTCTATGAGCTGGAGCCCGAGCGCTGGGTGGCGCTGGCCGAAGCCGAGCCGATCTCACCGCAGCTGCTGCGCGACCTGCCGGCCGCGGGCGCACGGGTCGTGGAGGTGGGGGCCGGCGCCGGGCGCCTGACCGCGCACCTGGCGGGCGTGGCCGCGGTCGTGGTGGCGCTGGAGCCCTGCCCGGCACTGCGGGAGCGCCTGCGCCGGCGCAGCCGTGCCCACGTGCTCGCCGCCGTCACGCAGCAGCTGCCGCTGCTGTCGGGCTGGGCCGACCTGGCCACCGCGGGCGCGGCCATGGGCTCCCAGCCTCCGCTGGGCGGCCAGGCGGCGCTGGCCGAGCTGGAACGGGTGGTGCGGCCCGGCGGCACGGTTGCGCTGATCTCGCCCCAAGAACCCGAGTGGTTCCAGGAACGCGGCTACGCGCTGCGGGAGTACCCGGTGCCGGAGATCCCCGTGCGTCCTGATCTGACTGCGTATTTCGGTCCACTTACGCCCCCCAACACGCTGCTCGTCAAGACGGTTTGAGCCCGGACGAAGCCGCGGCCTACCTGGCCGAAATCGCCTACCACCTGCGCGGCAAGGAGGACCAGCACCGGGCGCGCGCTTTCAGCAAGGTGGCCGCGTCATTGCTGCGCGACCGGCCCGACCTGGAAGCGCTCAACCGGGCCGGCAAGCTGGAGTCGCTGCCGGGCGTGGGGGCCGGCATCGCCAAGGTTCTGCGCGAGCTCGTCAGCGAGAACCACAGCGCCTACCTGGAGCGTCTGCGCGAGGAATCGGGCGAGCCGGCCGCGGTGCCGGCACAGCTCACCCCCCTTGTCGAGCAGGGCTACCAGGGCGATCTCCACTGCCACACCGACTGGTCGGACGGCGGCGCCACGGTGCTGGAGATGGCGCTCGCGGCTCAAGCCCGTGGCTACCGCTACCTGGGCATCACGGACCACTCGCCGCGGATCACGGTCGTCAACGGGCTGGGCCCCGACCGCCTGGCCGCCCAGCGGCGCGTCATCGACGAGGCGCAGCAGCGTTTAGGCGACGGTTTCACGATCTTCCAGGGCATCGAGGTGGACATCCTGCCCGACGGCACGCTCGACCTCGATGACGACACACTGGCCGGCCTCGACCTGGTGATCGCGTCGCCGCACCTGCAGCTGCGCATGGAGCCCTCGCAGATGACCGAGCGCATGCTGCAAGCGGTCGAGCACCCGCACGTCGACGTGATCGGCCACCCCACCGGACGCCGGCCGGGCAGCCGCGCCGGCGCCACCTACGACTTCGACAAGGTCTTCGCCACCGCCGCCAGCAACGGCGTGCTCCTGGAGATGGACTGCGACCCCGCCCGCATGGACCTCTCGCCCGAGCTGGCCCGGCAGGCCCTGGCGCTGGGCTGCCGCTTCGCGCTCGATTCCGACGCCCACTACGTCGACCAGTTCGTCTACGTTGACCTGGCGCTCTGGATGACGCGGAAGGCGGGCATCCCCACCGAGCACATCGTCAACTGGCTGCCGGCCGCGGGCGTTCGCAAGGAGTTCGAGTAGACGTGGCCATCGGCATCATGATCGAGGGGCAGGAAGGCCTGACCTGGGACCGCTGGCGCGCGCTCTGCGCCGACGTGGAGCGGCTGGGCTTCGCCTCGCTGCGCCGCAGCGACCACTTCTTCTCGGTGATGGGCGAGCACGCGCGGGACTGCATCGACTGCTGGACCTCGCTCGCCCTGGCGGCCGAGTGGACGTCGCGCATCGAGTTCGGCCCCATGGTCACGCCCCTG
>Ga0209474_10001270_pt1 | contig 25284 bp, 19 predicted proteins | sample GraSoiAngelo_145_FD_185902 | JGI IMG/M metagenome (GOLD analysis project Ga0209474, IMG submission 185902) | Grasslands soil microbial communities from the Angelo Coastal Reserve, California, USA - 14_1009_05_20cm (SPAdes) (version 2) | ecosystem: Environmental > Terrestrial > Soil > Grasslands...
ACGACGATGAACGCCACGAGCACCCCCATGACAACGATGATCGCGGGCTCGAGCAACCCGAGCACACGTTTCAGTTCGGTACGCACGTCGGTCTCGAAGGTCTCGGCGACCTTGAGGAGCATTTCTTCCAGACGCCCGGTCTCCTCGCCGACTCGCACCATGTGGATCGCCAGCACCGGGAACGCGGTGTGCTCGCGCATCCCGGCGGCGATCGTGCCGCCGCGCTTGACCCCCTCGGCCAGCCGGTCCACGGTGCCGCCGACGGCCTGGTTCGACATCATGTCGCCGACGACCGCCATCGCTCCCAGCACCGGCACGCCGCTCTTGAGCATCGTGCCGAGCGTGCGCGCGAAGCGGGCGGTCTCGATCTTGAGCACCAGCACGCCGACGAGCGGCAAGCGCAGGAGGAACTGATCCCAGCCCAGGCGGCCCTGCGGCGTGCTCGTCCACATCTGCCAGCCGAGCACGCCGGCCATGATGAGGGACACGCCGACCCACCAGTAGCTGGTCACGGCTGCGCTGACCGCCATCAGGATCTGGGTCGGCAGCGGGATGGCCTGACCGAGGTCTCTGAAGATCGTCGCGAAGCGCGGGATGACGAACGTCATGAGGAACACGACGGCGGCGCCGCCGACGAGGGTGATGACGAGGGGGTAGGCGAGGGCCGACACCACCGCCTCGTTGAAGGCGGCCCGCGCCTCCAGGAACTCGGCCAGCCGCCGCAGCGAGACTTCCAGCACGCCGCCCTTCTCGCCGGCCCGCACCATGTTGATGTACAGGCGCGAGAACGGCCGCGGGTGATGCTTGGCCATCGCCTCGCTCAGCGACGAGCCACCGCGCACGCTTCGCAGCAGATCGCTGATGATCGCGCGCATCCGTCCCGACGACGCCAGCTCCTCCAGGATCGCCAGCGCCCGATCCAGCGGCAACCCGGCCTCGAACAGTGTCGCCAGCATCTGGGTCATCGCCAGCAAGTCGCGGTGCCGAACCCGCGAGGAGCCGCCGCCCAGCGAGAGCCAGCCGGCCCGCTCGCTCTGGGCGGCGACCTTGATCGGGAAGTAGGCTTCCTTGCGCAGGCGCTCGGCGACGGCGCGCGCGTCGGCCGCTTCCATGACGCCGTCGATGGTCTGCCCACGGCGGTCGGCCGCCCGGTAGGTGAAGACGGGCATGAGACTAGGCGTCTTCCTGCGTGACCCGCAGAATCTCCTCGACCGTGGTGACGCCTTCGCAGGCGCGCTTCCAGCCGTCCATGCGCAGCGTGACCATGCCGCGCCCGATGGCGTGCTGGCGGATGTCGCGGGTGGAGGCACGCTTCAGGATGAGGCTGCGGGCGTCCTCGTCGAGGACGAACAGCTCGTAGATGCCCGAGCGCCCGCGGTACCCAGTGCCGCGGCATTCCTCGCAGCCCTTGCCGCGGAACAGCGCGACGTCGGGGCCGGCGTCGATGCCGAGCGCGTCGAGGTCAGCCTTGGACGGAGTGTCGGGCACGCGGCAGGCGGGGCAGATGCGGCGCACGAGGCGCTGGGCCAGCACGGCTTCCAGCACGGAGGCGACCAGGTAGCCCTCGACGCCCATGTCCTGCAGCCGCGTGATCGCGCCGGGGGCGTCGTTGGTGTGCAGCGTCGAGAAGACGAGATGGCCGGTGAGCGAGGCCTGGATCGCGATCTCGGCGGTCTCCAGGTCGCGGATCTCGCCGACGAGGATGACGTCGGGGTCCTGGCGGACGATGTGACGCAGCCCGTTGGCGAAGCTGAGGCCGATCTTCGGCTTCACCGGAATCTGGTTCACGCCCTTGAGCTGATACTCGACCGGATCCTCGACGGTGATGATCTTCACGCCGGGCGCGTTGATCTTGTCGAGCGCGGCGTAGAGCGTGGTCGTCTTGCCGGAGCCCGTCGGCCCGGTGACCAGCAGGATGCCGTGTGGACGCTTGATCAGCGACTCGAAGCGCTTGAGGGTGGCGGTCGGGAAGCCGAGCTTCTCGAGCGGATGGAACACGCTGGAGCGCTGCAGCAGCCGCATCACGATCGACTCGCCGTGCACGGTGGGGATCGTGGAGACGCGGATGTCGATGCGCTGACCGTGCAGCGTCACCCGGATGCGGCCGTCCTGGGGCAGCCGCCGCTCGGCGATGTTCATCTCCGCCATGATCTTGATGCGCGAGGTGACCGCGGCCTGCAGCCGGCGCGGCGGTGCCTCCTGCTCGTAGAGGATCCCATCGACGCGGTAGCGGATGCGGAGCGTGTCCTCGAACGGCTCGATGTGGATGTCGGATGCCTCGGCGCTGATCGCGTTCTCGACCAGGAGATTGACCAGGCGGACCACCGGCGCCTCGAACGCCATGTCGCGCAGGTGATTGACGTCCTCGTCGCCGTCCGGCCCCGCCTCGTCGTCCATGCCTTCCACGATGCGCTGCAGCGGGGTGGCGGCGCCGTCGTACGTCCGGTCGATCGCCTCGGTGATCGCGTCGGGCGGGCTCACGACGATCTTCACGTTGAGGCCGGTGGACTGACGCAGATCGTCGACGATGATCGGGTTCAGCGGATCGGCGGTGGCCACCGTGAGGAGGCCGCCCTCCACGCTCACCGGGCATACCGCGTTCTGGCGCAGATACTTCGGGGACAGGTTCTTCAGCACCGGCAGCGCCGAGGGCAGCTCGTCGGCGCTCACGAAGGGCAGGTTGTGCTGGCGCGCCAGCGCGCGCAGCACGTCGTCGGCGGTGACCGCGCCGAGCGCAACGAGGGCCTCACCGATCAGCTCGCCCATCGTCTGAGCGCGCGCCAGGGCGCGCTCGACGACGTCGGGAGTGGTGAGGCCCTCCTGCACGAGGATCTCGCCCAGAAGGGGGGGACCGGCCATGCCCATGCTATGCTCCCGATCATGTTAGCATACTTGGCTTTCGCCGCCGTCGCCGCCGTCGCCGACGTGGCGGGCGCCGTGCTCGTGACGACCGCGCACAAGCGCCGTCACGCGCCCCTCCGCTACTTCGTGGCAGCCGGCGCCGGCTTCATGCTGGCGGCCGCCTTCGTGCGGATGCTCCCGGAGGCCACCCAGGTGCCCCACGCGTTCCTGTTCGTGCTGCTCGGCTACTTCGGCGTGCACCTGTTCGAGCACACGTTCGCGCCGCACTTCCACTTCGGCGAGGAGACCCACCCGGAGGCGCTGCTGCGTCCCGCGGCCGGCTGGCTGGCGGCGCTCGGTCTCGGCGTGCACACGCTGTTCGACGGCGTCGCCATCGCGGCCGGCTTCATGGTGAGCCCCACGCTGGGCGGGCTGCTGTTCCTGGCCGTGGTCATCCACAAGGTGCCCGAGGGCTTCACGATCGCGTCGATCATGCTGGCCGGCGGCTACTCTTCGGTCGCCGCCATCGCCGCCGGCGCCTCGCTCGGCGTGCTCACGATCGGCGGCGCCGTCCTGACCGGGGTCGTCGCCGATCAGCACGTTGGGTACGCGCTGGCGCTCTCGGCCGGCGTCACCATCTACGTCGCCGCCTCCGATCTGATCCCCGAAGTGAACCGCGAGGGCGGCCCCGCGCTGGCCTGGACCGTGTTCGCCGGGCTGATCTTCTTCATCGTCGCCTACTGGCTCCTCTCCGCCTTCGTGAGGCATTGATTACATGGGGGCCCCGAGATGGCCCCCAACCTCCCACACGTTCGCAGCGCCCCGGCGGAGCCGTGGCGCTTCTCTGGAGTGCTCAACGCCGGGCCCCGAGATGGCCCCGAACCTCCCACACGTTCGCCGCGCCGCGGCGGAGCCGTTGCGCTTCTCGACGCTTGCGCGGCGTCCCGAGATGCGGATCGAGGGCCGGGCGCGATGCTATTCTGGCGGGCGATGCCGATGCGCGCCGCGCTCGTGCTGCATGGCCCCAATCTGAATCTGCTCGGGACCCGGGAGCCCGCCGTCTATGGACGGGTGTCCCTGACCGACGTCGACCGACTGGTGCGGGAGGCGGGGCGGCGACGTGGGGTGCGGGTGGAGTGCCGGCAGTCGAACGTTGAAGGCGATCTGATCAACTGGCTGCAGGGCGCCGCCCGCGAGGGGTTCGGCGGCGTCGTGCTGAATCCCGGCGCGTTCACCCATTACTCGATCGCACTGCGCGACGCGGTGTCGGCCATCACGGTGCCGGTGGTCGAGGTCCACCTCTCCAACATCCACGGCCGCGAGGAGTTCCGCCGCCATTCGGTCATCGCCGCGGTCGCCCGCGGGCAGATCGCCGGCTTCGGTCCGCAGAGCTACGTGCTCGCCCTCGACGCGCTGCTGGCGCTGGCCGACGGCCGCGCCGGCCGGGGCGTGAATCAGCGTCGTCGTCGCGGCGTCTAACGCGTGACGGGCCGGGTCACGGGCTGAACGTTCATGGACGCCGATGACGCCGCGCTCGTCGAGCGATGTCGCGCGGGCGACGTGTCGGCGTTCGAGCCGCTCGTCGAGAAGTACCGGCCGCGCGTCTGGCGCCTGGCCTACAACATCCTGCGCGATCGCGAGGAGGCGTGGGACGTGGCCCAGGAGGCGTTCATCCGCGCGTATCAGGCGCTGCCCTCCTTCCGGGGGCAGTCCGCTTTCTACACGTGGCTCTACCGGATCGTCATGAACGTCGCCGCCGATCGCGGCCGGTCACGCGGCGCGCAGGGCCGGGCGTTCGGCACCGAGCGGGTGCCGGAGGAGGAGTGGGAGCGCGTGCTGACCGACCAGAACCCCGGCGACGAGACCCCGGATCAGGCGGCCGCCCGCACCGAGGAGCGCCGGAAGATCATGCAGGCGCTCGACACGCTGTCCGAGGATCACCGAAAGATCGTCATGCTGAGTGACCTCGAAGGGCTCTCCTACCGCGAGATCGCCGAAACGCTCGACATTCCGATGGGGACCGTCATGTCGCGTCTGCACAACGCCCGCAAGCGCCTCCGCGATGCCCTGGGCCCGCTGCTCCTGCTCGTGCTGATCGTGGTCGGAACGCTCGTCGCCCTCGTGGCCGCGCCGCCCAGCGGTGCCCAGGGGCCGGTGGTGCGCTTCGGCTCACGCGTGCTGCTCGGCACCGACGCGCCGCTGCCGGCCGGCCTGCAGCCGGTGGGCGGCGAGGGCGACGAGCGGCTGATCGCGTTCATGCCGAAGCTGCGCCAGCTCTTCCGCTACAAGGAATACGCCTCGCTGGAGCGCTACCGCGCCGAGGTGCCGGTGGGCACGCTGCAGACGTGGTCGGTGCCGGGGGACCGCAAGCTCGAGCTGCTGCCGGAGTCGGTGTCGGGCGACACCGTGCGGATGCGCGTGACCCTGACCCGCGGCAGCGTCAAGGAGATCGTCACCAGCATCCAGGCCGCGCGCGGCAATCCCGCGGTGATCGGCGGGCCGAAGTACGACGACGGTGTCCTCGTGATCATCGTCTGGGCGAACGCCAACCCACGCCCGCGGTAGGCGTCCGCCCGGACGTTACGCTCAGCGCCCAGCGTCGCGAGCCCGGCGGAACCGGCGGATCAGGTTGTTGGTCGAGCTGTCGTGCGACAGCGGCGGCTCGTCCTTGCTGGCCAGCTCGGGGATGATGCGGCTGGCCAGGGCCTTGCCGAGCTCGACGCCCCACTGGTCGAACGAGTTGATCCGCCAGATCGTGCCCTGCGTGAAGATCTTGTGCTCGTACATGGCGACGAGGGCGCCCAGCGTGGCGGGCGTGAGGCGCTCGGCCAGGATCGTGTTGGTCGGACGGTTGCCCTCGAAGGTGCGGTGCCGGACCTGGAAGTCGGCCACGCCCTCGGCGGCCACCTCCTCCGCCGTCTTGCCGAAGGCCAGCGCCTCCGTCTGGGCGAAGAAGTTCGCCATCAGCTGATCGTGCTGCTCCTTCATCGGCGTGGTCGTCTGGCTGAAGCCGATGAAGTCGGCCGGGATCAGCTTCGTGCCCTGGTGGATGAGCTGGTAGTAGGCGTGCTGACCGTTGGTGCCCGGCGTGCCCCACACGATGGGGCCGGTATGGTAGTCGACGCGGTGGCCATCGAGATCGACCGACTTGCCATTCGACTCCATGTCGAGCTGCTGCAGGTAGGCCGACAGCCGGCCCAGGTAGTGCGAGTAGGGAAGAACGGCGTGGGTCTCGGCGCCGAAGAAGTTGGCGTACCAGATGCCGAGCAGGCCGAGCAGCACCGGCAGGTTCTTCTCGAGCGGCGCCGTACGGAAGTGCTCGTCCATCGCGTGGAAGCCGCCCAGCATGGCGCGGAAGTTGTCGGGTCCGATCGCCACCATGAGCGACAGGCCGATGGCCGAGTCGTAGGAATAGCGCCCGCCGACCCAGTCCCAGAACTCGAACATATTGGCGGTGTCGATGCCGAACTTGGAGACCTCGGCCGCGTTGGTGGACACGGCCACGAAGTGCTTGGCCACCGCCTTGTCGTCCTTCAGCGTGGCCAGCGCCCACGCCCGGGCGGCGCGGGCGTTGGTGAGCGTCTCCAGCGTCGTGAAGGTCTTGGACGACACGACGAAGAGCGTCTCGGCGGCCTCGAGGTCCTGGGTGGCCTCCACGAAGTCGGCGGGGTCCACGTTGGAGACGAACCGCACGGTGAGGCCGCGGTCGGAGTACGGGCGCAGGGCCTCATAGGCCATGACGGGGCCGAGGTCGGAGCCGCCGATGCCGATGTTGACGATGTTGCGGATGCGCTTGCCGGTGTGGCCCTTCCAGACGCCGCCGCGCACGCGGTTGGAGAAGTCGGCCATCTTGTCGAGCACGGCATGGACGTGGGGGACGACGTTGTCGCCGTCGACGACGATCGACGCGCCCCGGGGCGCCCGCAGCGCCACGTGGAGCACCGCGCGCTTCTCGGTGATGTTGATCTTCTCGCCGCGGAACATGGCGTCGCGGCGCGCCGCCACCCCGGCGTCGCCGGCCAGCGCCACCAGCAGGCGCAGCGTCTCGTCGGTGACGCGGTGCTTGGAGTAGTCGAGGAACAGGCCGGCGCCCTCGGCGGTGAGCCGCTCACCTCGCCGGGGGTCCTGGGCGAACAGGGCGCGCAGGTGAACGTCCTTGATCTGCTGATGGTGCGTCTGGAGCGCCTGCCAGGCCGGTCGGCTGATGAGCGTGCTCACGGCATCGTCCTCCTCTTCAGTGTCGCGTCAGCGTGCGCGTCCGGCCATCCTGCCACACCAGGACCGCGTGGGCCATGCCCACGAACAGCCCGGTGCCGACCACGCCCGGGATCGCGAGCAGCGTCCGATCGAGGCCGCCCGGATCGGTGACCGCGCGCACGGTGGCGTCCAGGATCAGGTTGCCGTTGTCGGTGACGAACGGCCGGCCGTCCTTCTCGCGCACGACCGGCGGATGGCCGAGCTCCCGGAGCCGGCGAGCGCAGAACGGCGCGGCGAAGGGCACCACCTCGACGGGCAGCCGGCCCCGGGCGCCGAGCGTCTTGACGAGCTTCTCCTCGCCGACCAGCACGATGAAGCGGTGCGCGGCGGCGGCGACGACCTTCTCGCGCACGAGGGCGCCGCCGAATCCTTTGACCAGGTCGAGCTGGGGGTCGACCTCGTCGGCGCCGTCCACCGCGACGTCGAGCGTGACCGGCTCGTTCACGAGCGGGACGCCGAGCTTGCGCGCGAGCGCGGCCGACGCCTCCGACGTGGGCACGGCGGTCACGCGCAGCCCTTCCTGCACGGCCTTGCCGAGGGCGTGGATGAACGCCGTGGCCGCCTGACCGGTGCCGAGGCCCACCACGTGGCCGGGCTTGACCTCCGCGAGGGCGGCTGCGCCCAGCGCCGCCGCTTCCTGATCCGTCATCGTCTCCCCCTTGGGCGACCACTATAATGGATTCGCCATGAGACCTGCCCGTGAGTGAAGGCGAAGACCGCTACCACCAGGAGCGCGCGCGCATCGAGCAGGGCCACGCCCGCTACCGCGACAAGCTGCGCGCCGAGGGCAAGCTCTTCGTCCGCGACCGCCTCAAGCTCCTGCTCGATCCCGGCAGCGAGTTCCAGGAGGACTGGCTGTTCGCCCGCAACCAGGAGGCCGACACGCCGGCCGACGGCGTCGTGACCGGCGTCGGCCGCGTGGGCGGCCGCACCGTGTGCATCATGGCCAACGACTACACGGTCAAGGCGGGATCCTGGGGCGAGAAGACCGTGCTCAAGATCGTGCGCATCCAGGAGAAGGCCGCCCGGCTCGGCGTGCCGATGCTCTATCTGGTCGACGCCGCCGGCGGCCGCATCTCCGAGCAGATCAAGATCTTCCCCGGCCGCTTCCATGCCGGCCGGATCTTCTACAACGAGGTCCAGCTCTCCGGCGTCGTGCCGCAGATCTGCATCCTGTTCGGCCCCTCGCCGGCGGGATCCGCGTACCTGCCGGCCCTGACCGACGTCGTCATCATGGTGGACGGCAAGGCCTCGCTCTACGTGGGCAGTCCGCGCATGGTCGAGATGGCGATCGGCGAGAAGACGACGCTCGAGGAGCTCGGCGGGGCCCGCATGCACTGCGAGGTGTCCGGCTGCGGCGACGTGCTGGCCGAGTCCGACGAGGAGGCCATCGAGCTGGCCAAGCGATACCTGGCGTTCATGCCCGCGTCGTTTCGCGAGGTGCCGGCGGCGCGGACGGCCGCCGAGCCCAAGCCGGGGCGCTCGATCGATGCGATCGTGCCCTACGACCAGCGCAAGTGGTTCGACATGTACGAGGTCATCGACCGGCTCGTCGACGCCGGCTCGTGGTTCGAGATCAAGCGCCGCTTCGCCGGCGAGGTCATCGTCGGCCTCGCCCGCCTGGGCGGCCGCGCCGTCGGCCTCGTTGCCAACCAGCCGAAGGTCAAGGGCGGCGTGCTGATGGTGAACTCCGCCGACAAGGCCGCGAAGTTCATCTGGCTGTGCAATGCCTTCAACATCCCGCTGGTCTATCTCGCCGACGTCGCCGGCTTCATGGTCGGCACCAAGGTCGAGCGCGAGGGCATCATTCGCCACGGCGCCAAGATGGTCTTCGCGACCTCGCAGGCGACGGTGCCGAAGATCTGCGTCATCGTGCGCAAGTGCTATGGCGCCGGGCTCTACGCGATGTGCGGACCGGCGTTCGAGCCCGACGCCACGATCTCGCTGCCGCAGGGCCAGATCGCCATCATGGGGCCGGAGCCGGCCGTCAACGCCGTCTACTACAACAAGATCATGGAGCTGCCGGAGAGCGAGCGCGCCGCCTGGGTGAAGGCCAAGCGCGACGAGTACGCGCAGGACGTCGACATCTACAAGCTCGCCTCGGAGATGCTGGTCGACGACATCGTGCCGGGCGCCGGCCTGCGGGACGAGCTCATCAAGCGCCTGGCCTACGCCGAGAGCAAGGCGCACGAATTCCCCGCTCGCCGCAATCCGGTCTTGCCTGTTTGAACGTGGGGGCCCCGAAATGGCCCCCAAACCCCCACACGTTCGCGGCGTCCCGGCGGAGCCGGGGCGCTGCTCTGTCATGGTCAATGCGATGGGGGCCCCGAAATGGCCCCGAACCCCCCACACGTTCGCAGCGTCCCGGCGGAGCCGGGGCGCTGCTCTGTCATGGTCAATGCGATGGGGGCCCGAAATGGCCCCAAACCCGCACACACGTTCGCAGCGCCGCGGCGGAGCCGGGGCGCTGCTCTACCGCGGCGTCAGGGGATGAAGTTGAGGTGCTCGAGGAGGGGGCGCTCGGCGGTCGAGATCGGTGTCTCGAAGAAGGTGCCGTTCGGCTCGTCCGGATCGATCACCATCGTGCCGTTGGACGCGAAGAACGTCGCGATCTGGGCCTGCGCCGCCAGCGCGACGTCGATGACGTCCTGCGCGAAGCCGCCGAAGAGGAGCGGGACGACGCGGGTCAGGAACGTGTGGGGATCCTTCGGGAACGACGTCGGATCGGCGGCGAAGGCGAGGTCGTTGCGGTAATAGGTCAGGTGAGGGGTGAGATCACCCGCCCGGAGAATGTTGTTCGCCGTCGGATTCGGCACCGTCTCGTCGCCCTTGCCCGACTGCACGATCACGGCCTTCGGCGACATCCCCGCCAGCGGGCGCTTGCGGATGTGCGGTGCGAACGCGACCGGGTTGCCGGCCTGCTGGGCCCACTCGGTATTGTCGATCACGTCCTGGATGGCGACGGCTCCCGGTACCGTGTTCACGACCGGTGACTGGTTACGCAGGGGAAGATTCTCGTCGAAGAGCGGAAGGAAGCCCGGCGAAACGGGAATCGGGATCGTGCCGAGGTTGTGCAGCGGCGGAACCCGGGTGAAGAGCGCGAAGGCAACCAGCGGGCGGAACACCGGGCTGATCCGTGCGATGTCGATGATCGGCCCGCCCGGCACGTTCAGCACGCCGGCGTGAATGCTCGGCTCGATCGCCATGACCTTCGTGCCGTAGATGCCACCGAACGACTGGCCGGCGTAGTAGATGCGGTGGGGGTCGAGCGGCACCGTCGGGATGCCGCCGGTCTCGATCACGTGCACGAGCTGCATGATGTCCGCGACCGTCTGGCGCAGACCGTCGCGGTTGCCCACCAGCGTGCGCGGGAACGCGGCGTTGACGCCTTCGGTCGAGTCGATCGTGCCGTCGCCGTTCTGGTCGATGCCACGCCCGCCGCTGGGAATCACCGCGCCGTACGGCAGGACGACCAGCGACCCGCCGGGGCCGCCGCCGTGGCCGACGACGTTGATGGCGATGGTGGCGATGCCCTTGTCCGCGAACGACGCCGCCACGGTGAACGGCGCGCCCTGCTTGCTGTCGGTGAAGCCGTGGCCGAAGATCGCCACCGGCCAGCCCGTGGCCGGCGGCGTCCCGGTCGGAATGAAGAGATTGAAGTAGATCGACGCGTGCGCCTGCGGGCTCGGTGACCCGGCCAGGGTTCCGACCGGCGGGATGTACTTGTCGGACGTCTCGAAGTCCGACGAGGGGTAGCTGCCGAAGGCCATCGCGCCGATGTGGCCGGCGGGATCGAGCAGATCGAGCGGCAGGAACGACGTCTCGATCGAGTCGCTGCCGCTCACCCTGACCTGCCGGTTGAACACCACCGTCATCGAGGGCACGCGCGGGAAGGCCTGGCCGAGGAGCGTCGCCGCGAGCGCCGGCCCGCGCTTGATCTGGTTGCGGATCTTCTCCAGCACCGCCGTCGTGCTCTGCGTGGTGAACACGCTGGCGGCGACGACCGCATTCGGATTCACGCCGCCGGCGGCCAAAGCATCGAGCAGCGCCCTGCGATAGGCCTTCAGCGCGGCCGACTTCGTCTGACCGAAGTTGAGATTGCGGCGGAACGCGGCGAAGTCACCGGCCTCCACCGCGTCGCCGGCCACGTCGCGCACGCCGTTCGTCACGATCAACGCGTAGCGCGTGTGCTGGTCGAGGAGCTGGTCGGATTCGGCGAAGAGCGTCGTCGTCGCCACGTCCCACACGACCTGGTTGACCTCTACGCGGGCTCCGCCGTGGCCGCCGAGGGTGTCGCCCAGGCTCACGAAGAACACGTTGCCGGCGACGGTGTCGGGCCTGATGGCGCCCGTGAAGGGAATCCGCACGCGCGGCTGGATGTTGAAGCCATCCAGCGTGTTCAGCTCGTCGACGTCGAAGCAGTCGGTCGGTACCGTGAAGATCGCCGGTGGTGCCGGGACGACGGCCGGACAGGTCGCCGGCTTCGGCAGGTTCACGCGGACGCCGGTGTTCTGACTGGGATCGGTCACCGTGAACACGTCGCTGGGGAACGGTCCGCCCGACGGCGACGAGAGATCGAATCTCGGCTGTACGCCGGCGGCGAGGGCCGGGACGGCGCCGGCGATCACGAGCAGGACGGACATTGCGAGCGAGCGGCGGCAGGGCGACAGGCTCATGCGGCTTCCTCCGAGACAGCGCTTCACTGCGCGAGAACGGTGGCGGAACGCCGCGCCTGACAGCAGCGCGAGTGGGCGACGCTAGCATCGCCCTCCCGCGGGTGTCAATGGTCCGCCGACTCCGTGCCAGGCTGCAGCGACAGGCTGACATTCACTCGAGAGCGCCGTCGGTCCTCATTGTGATTAGCGTTTGGCGCACCCCTTGCACTCCATCCCGCGCCGCCAGACATCGCGAGGGAGGCGCCGGTTGAGGAGACGACCCGTCGGATTCCCAGCGCTGTGCGTCGCCACGCTCGGCGTCGTCCTCGTCGTCGCGGCGTTGCAGCGAGGCGTGCGGATGGACGCGCGATTCTTCGGCGACTCGATGCCGGCGCACCGGGCGCTGCTCCACTATCTGGTCGGCGATTACGCCAACGCCGCCCACTGGTATCGGGTCGCGCTCGCCGCCTCGATCGTCGACGCCGAGCAGCGGTCGTCGTGGGGCGCGCTGCGCGCGGGCAACCATGCGGCAGCGGAAGTGGTCGCCCGCCGCGAGCTCGGTCAGGAGCCTCGCGCCGTCCAGCCCAGGCTCACGCTCGCCGAGGTCGCCCTCGCGCGCGGGCAGGACACGGAAGCGCTCGAGCACATCGGGCAGGCGCTGCAGCTGAGACCCGACGACCACGATGCGCTGCTGCTCGCCACCGTCGCCCATGCCCACCGGAAGGACTGGAGTGCGGCCATCGATACGCTGAAGCGCGCGCTGCGGCAGGATCGGGTCGAGCGGCGCTACACGGTGTTCCTCGCCACGCTCGAGGCCACCGGCGACGTCGCCTCGTCGAGCAACCCGCCGCTGTGTCTGCTGGCCCACCTCCACCGGTACCTGCGCATCTACGACCCCGCCCGCGCCGACAGCGCGGACTGGTACGCCCGGCGCGCGATCGACGCCGGCGATCGCGCCGATGACGCCTGGGTCACCATCGCCATCGTCTACGACACGCAGGGCAAGCGGCGCCACGCGCTCGAAGCCTTCCTGCGCGCGCTCGCCGTGAACCCCGCGAACACGGCCGCGCTGCTCGGGACGGCGCGGCTGCGTGCCGACCGCGGCGAGATCGCGGCCGAGTACCGCCTGCTGCGTCGCGCATTCCAGGCCACTCCCGACGATCCGTTCGTCGCCGACCGCCTGCACGCGGCGCTGGTCCACAAGCTCGGCGACTACCGGCAGGCGCTGGCGATGGAGCAGACGCTGGTGGCGGAGCGTCCGGACGATGCGAGGGCGTGGTGGCGGCTCGGCGCCGTCCAGCTTGCACTCGGCGACCACCAGGCCGCGCTGGATAGCCTGGACCGCTCCGCGAAGCTCGCCGACCTCCCGGAGACGCACGAGGCGCGCGGCTACGTGCTGCGTGAGCTGCAGCGCACAGCGGAGGCGACCGAGGCCTACCAGCGCTCGATCGATCTCGACCCCAGTCGACCGGGAGGCTACGTCGGCCTGGCCGTCCTCCTCGCGCGACAGCGGCGCTACCCCCAGGCCCTCGCGACGTACGAGCGCGCCTATCGGCTCGGCGCCCGCGACGCCGAGCAGGTCGTCGACCTGTGCTCGCTGTATTACGAGGTCGGCAAGGTCGGCCAGGCCCTGGGGTGTCTTGGCGATCTGCTGACTCGCGAGCCGGACAACGTGCGGGGTCGTGCGCTGCTCGAGCACGTGCAGAGGACGGCGTCCGTCCGGCGAGCGGCGTGATGGCCGCCGCGATCCGGGCGGCGCTGGTCCACGTGGTCGTGCTGGGGCTCGGCGGCTGGTCGGTGTGGGCGCAATTCTTCTATCGCGCTCCGCAGCGGTTCCCGATCGTCCTGCTGGCGGTCGTCTCCATCGCCTCCACCGGAATGATGGCCTTCCTCGGGCTGGTCGAGGTCTATCACGCGCTCGGCGCCCGGCCGCGGTATCGTCGAGCCGTCGAGGTCGGCCATCGTCTGTGCACGGTCACGATCCTCGGCTTCACGTTCTGGGGGCTCTTTCTCTTCGCCAACGGCACGCTGGACCGCTCCGATCCGGTCGTGCACCCGACGGAGATCGTCGAGATCGGGATCGGCGAGAGCGATCTCGGGGTCGCGGTGCCGTTCACGTGGGCCACCCTGCACTCGTGGCAGGGCGCGCCGCACCCCGTGCGCATGCTGCTGCGCCGGGACGAGCGCCAGCGACTCTGGGCCGCCCAGCCGGTCGTCGTGCTGGTCCACCGCGGGTTCTTCGGGGTGACATGGGTCTCGGCGATCGAGCCCGACTTCGACCGGCAGAGCCGCGAGCTGCTGACACTGCTCCCGGACGCCGTGGAGATCTGGAAGCGGCTGGCCCTGTTCAATCTGCGGATCGGACGGTTCGACGAGGCGCGGCAGGCGACGAGCGCATACGTGGCCCACTTCCCGGGCGATCCCGAGTTCCCGGTCCACGTCGCCGGCGTTCTGACCACGCGCGACCGCTTCGCCGACGTCGCGACGCTGCTCGCGCCCGTCGCCGCCGCTCACCAGCACGCCGGCGCCTACATGTATCTCGGTTACGCCCTCGGCATGCAGGGCCGCCGGGCCGAGGGCCTGGCCTACCTGGAGCGCGCGCGCGACATGACGCCCGACAGCTGGTGGCCCCACTATGCACTCGGCTGGGTGTATGCCGCCCACGGCGACACCACGAATGCGGTCCGCTCGTTCGAGCGCACGCTGCAGCTTCGGCCCGGCCTCGCCGACGTCGAGCAACAGCTCCAGCGCCTCCGCCCGCGCGTCGCCGGCCAGCGCGGCTAACGGGGCGACGCGCCGAAGCGGCGCTGCGTCTCGGCCAGCGCCGTGGCGATCGGCCGTGGCAGGCGCGAGCCGAACTGCGCGTAGAACTCGTCGAGGTCGCCGAGAGCCTGCAACCATTCGGCGGCGTCGCAGCGGAGCGCCTCGCGGAGCTGATCGCGGCCGATGTCGAGGCCGGACGTATCCAGCGCCGAGGGCCGGGGGATCCAGCCGATCGGCGTCTCGTCGACCTCGGGGGCGCCGCCATGGATACGCTCGACCATCCACTTGAGCACGCGGACGTTCTCGCCGTACCCGGGCCACAGGAACGTGCCGTCCGCCCCGCGGCGGAACCAGTTCACGCGGAAGAGCCGCGGCGGCCGGGTCAGCCGCTGCTGCAGGCTGAGCCAGTGGGCGAAGTAGTCGGCCATGTTGTAGCCACAGAACGGCAGCATCGCCATCGGATCACGTCGCACGACGCCGACCTTGCCGGTGATGGCGGCGGTCGTCTCGGTGCTCATGGCCGACCCGAGAAAGACCCCGTGCGTCCAGTCGAAGCCCTCGAAGACGAGCGGGATGACGCTCGTGCGGCGCGAGCCGAAGATGAGACCGGAGATCGGCACGCCTTCGGGATCCTCCCAGTTCGGCGACACCGACGGGCACTGCTGCACGGGCACGGTGAAGCGCGAGTTCGGATGGGCCGCCGGCGTCCCCGGCTTCCACGGCTGGCCCTGCCAGTCCACCAGCCCGGCGGGCGCCACCGGGGTGAGGCCTTCCCACCACGGCTCGCCGGACGGCGTCAGGGCGGTGTTGGTGAAGATCGTGTTGGCGCGCACCATCCGCGTCGCGTTCGGGTTCGTCTTCGGACTGGTGTTGGGCGCCACCCCGAAAAACCCGCTCTCGGGATTGATGGCGCGCAGCTGGCCGTGCGCATCCACGTGCATCCAGGCGATGTCGTCGCCGACCGTCCACACGCGCCAGCCGGGCAGGCGTGACTCGACCATCGCGAGATTGGTCTTCCCCGAGGCGCTCGGCATGGCGCCGGCCAGGTAGGTCACGCGCCCCTGCGGGTCCTCCACGCCGATGATCAGCATGTGCTCGGCCAGCCAGCCCTCCTGGCGGGCCTGCGACGAGCCGAGGCGCAGGGCGTGGCACTTCTTGCCGAGCAGGGCGTTGCCGCCGTAGCCGGAGCCGACGCTCCAGATCAGCTTCTCCTCGGGGAAGTGCAGGATCAGTCGGTGATCGGGCGACAGGTCGCCGAGCGAGTGCACGCCCGCGATGAAGTCGTCGTCGCGGCGCATGGCCGCGAGCGCCACCGGCCCGACCCGCGTCATGATGTGCATGCTGGCCACGACGTAGGCGCTGTCGGTCACCATGATGCCGACCCGGCTCATCGTCGAGCCGACCGGGCCCATCAGGTAGGGAATCACGTACATCGTGCGGCCGCGCATGGCGCCGCGGAAGTAGTGCCCGGCCCGGGCCTTGGCGTCGGCCGGCGACATCCAGTTGTTGGTCGGCCCGGCGTCGTCGCGCTCGGCCGTGCAGATGAACGTCAGCTGCTCGGTGCGGGCGACGTCGGAGGGATGGCTGCGGTGCAGGTAGCAGTTGGGATAGGCGCTGGCGTCGAGCGGCAGCAGCGTGCCGTCCTGCAGCATCGCCTCGATCAGGCTGTCGTACTCGGCCTTGGAGCCGTCACACCAGACCGTGCGGGCAGGCTGCGTCATGGCGGCGGTGGAGTCGACCCATCGTTCGGCGATGCGGCTGGCGCTCATGGGGGGACCTCGCCCTGAAAGGAATCGCGCCCGGTGAAACTATTTTCGCTGCGGTCGGCGGCGCTGTCAAACTTTGGTAGATTCGCCGCCGTGTCCGGACTGTTCGTCGCCGCGCGTTATCTGACCATCCTTCCCGTGCCGGGCCGTCACGCGGCCGGCCTCGCCGGCCTCGGCCGCGCCGCCGCGTGGTTTCCCGTGGTCGGGCTCGCCCTCGGCGTCGTGCTGCTGGTGGCGGATCAGTGGATCGTCCGGTTGTTCCCGGGGCTGCTCGGCGCCCTCCTGACCGTCACGCTGTGGAAGGTGCTCACCGGCGGACTGCACCTCGACGGCCTCGCCGACTGCCTGGACGGCCTGGCCGGTCGCGACCCGAACCACCGGCGTGTCATCATGAGCGACAGCCGCCTCGGCACGTTCGGCGCCATCGGGCTCATCCTCTTTCTCATGATCGAGATCGTCGCCCTGGCCGAGCTCGGCCCCGGGGCCCGCTGGCGCGTGCTGCTCGCCGCACCGGTCATCGGCCGGGCGATGCCGCCGTTGCTGGCGCGCCTCTATCCGGCCGCGCGCGCCGACGGCCAGGGCGCCGCGTTCGTGGCCGAGGTGACCGGCGTCGCTGCCGTCGCCGCGCTGCTGATCGGGCTCGTCGTGGCGGCGGTCACGCTCCGTGCCGCCGGCCTCACCGCGACGCTGGTGGCCGTGGTCGTGGCGGTGCTCGGCACGCGCTTCCTGGTCGGCCGCCTCGGCGGGATCACCGGCGACGTGCTGGGCGCCGCCGTGGAAGCGGCCGAGCTCGCCGCGCTGCTCACGGTGACGGCGTCGACACGGTGACGGCCAACGGCCGCGCGACGCTGATCTACCTGCTGCGCCACGGCGCGGTCGTCGGCGCCGAGACGCGGCGCTTCATCGGTCACCTCGACGTGCCGCTGTCGTCGCTCGGCGAGCGCCAGTGCGCGGCCCAGGCCGCCCGCCTCGGGGACGCGGGCCTGGCCGCGATCTTCTCGAGCGACCTCACGCGCTCGCGGCGGAGCGCCGAGATCATCGCCGCCCCCCACGGCCTCGCGCCGACCGTCGTCCCGGCCCTGCGCGAGATGGACATGGGCCGCTGGGACGGTCTCACCGCCTCCGAGATCCGCGCGCGCGAGCCGGCCGCGTTCGCCGACTGGATGGCCCGGGTGGGCGAGTTCCCGTTTCCGCAGGGCGAGAGCGTGCCCGACCTGCTGGCCCGGGTGGGACCGGCCTTCGACGGGATCGTCGCCGCGCATCGCGGGCGCGCGATCGCGATCGTGGCGCACGGCGGCCCCAATCGCGCGCTTCTCTGCCGCGCGCTCGGGCTGCCGCTCGCGCGCTTGCTGGCGTTCGGCCAGGACTACGGCGCGCTCACCGTGCTCGCGTGCGACGCGCGGGGCTGGGCGCTGCGCCGGCTCAACGAGAGCGCGATGCTATAATCCGCCTGCCGACGGCAGCCGCACCAGCACACGGAGGTCCGTCCCACCCACGCGACTCGCGTCATAGCTCGAGAAAGGACCGACATGGGACGATCCCTCCTCCGTCTCGTCGCCGTCGGGCTGGCGCTGGCGTTCGCGGTGGCGCCGGCCTCGCCGGGCGCGGCCCAGGAGGCGCCGAGGGCCGGCGGCGTGCTGCGGGTGGCGACGATCGGCGAGCCGCCCACGCTCGACCTGCACACGACCACGGCGGTGATCGTGCAGCAGATCACCTGGCACGTGTTCGAGGGACTCTACACGTACGACCGGAGCTACAACCCGATCCCGCTGCTGGTCGACAGCCACACCGTGACCGACAAGGGGCGCACGTACACGTTCCGGCTCCGCCGGGGCGTCAAGTTCCACAACGGCAAGGAGCTGACCGCGGCCGACGTGGTGGCCTCGCTGAAGCGCTGGGGGCGGCTGGCGACGCCGGGCAAGCAGTTCTGGAAGAACGTCGAGGGCCTCGAGGTGAAGGACCCGTCGACGGTGGCGCTCTATCTCAAGGAGCCTTCCGGCGCGCTGTTCATGGGGCTGGCCCGGCCGAACAACGGCGCGGTGATCTATCCCAAGGACATCGTCGACGCCGCCGGCGACAATGCCATCAAGGAGTACGTCGGCACCGGGCCCTACCGCTTCGTCGAGCACAAGCCGGACCGCCACATCCGGCTCGCGCGCTTCAAGGATTACGCGGTGCGCGCCGAGCCCGCCGACGGCTTCGGTGGCAAGCGCACCGCCTGGGTCGACGAGATCCTCTTCGTCCCCGTGCCCGACGTCGCCGTGCGACTGGCCGGCGTCGAGACCGGCGAGTACCACATCGCGCTCCAGATCCAGCAGGACCAGTACGACCGGGTGAAGACGATGGCGGGCGTCGTGCCCGGCCTCATCAAGCCCGAGGGGTGGAGCACCGCGGTGCTGAACCACAAGCAGGGGCTGATGACGGACAAGCGCATCCGGCAGGCCTTCCAGGCGGCGCTCGACATGGAACCGATCATGGCGGCCGGGTTCGGCAACAAGGCGTTCTACCGGCTCGACCCTGGCCTGTCCTTCCCGGAGCAGCCGCAGTGGCACAGCAAGGTCGCCGGCGAGCTCTACAACCAGCACAACCCGGCCAAGGCGAAGCGGCTGCTGCAGGAGGCGGGCTACGCCGGCGCGCCGGTGCGGTGGATCACGACCAAGGAATACCAGTACATGTACAAGAACGCGCTGGTGGCCGCCCAGCAGCTGGAGGCCGTCGGCTTCAAGATCGACCTGCAGGTGGTGGACTGGGCCACGCTCGTCCAGCGGCGCAACAAGCCCGAGGTGTGGGACGTGTTCTCGACGGCGATCACGTTCAATCCGGAGCCCGCCTTCAGCACCGCGACGAACTGCAACTGGCCGGGCTGGTGGTGCCACGACGACAAGGAGCACTGGCTGGAGGCGCTCGGGCGCGAGAGCGATCCCAGGAAGCGGCGCGCGATGTGGGAGAAGGTCCAGCAGATCTTCTACGAGGACGTCGGCCGCGTGAAGTACGGCGACTTCTTCGGCCTCGTCGCCATCCGCAAGGAGGTCCACGACTTCCGGCCGTCCAACGAGACGAACCTCTGGAACGTCTGGCTCAAGTGAAGACGTACGTCGCCCGCCGGCTGCTGGCGCTGCTCCCCGTGGCGCTGGTCGTGGCGACGGTGGCCTTCATCCTCATTCATCTGGCCCCCGGCGATCCGGCTTCGGTCATCGCCGGCCCCGACGCCACCCCCGACGACGTGCGGCGCATCGAGCGGCAGCTCGGCCTGGACGCGCCGCTGCCGGTGCAGCTCGTACGCTGGTACGGGCGCCTGGCCCGCGGCGATCTCGGACAGTCGATCTTCCTGCGCAAGCCGGTGACCGACGCGATCCTCGACCGCGTGGAACCGACGCTGCTGCTCACGCTGTTCGCCATCGCGGTCTCGGTGGCCATCGGCGTGCCGGCCGGGGTGATCTCGGCGCGCCACCACAACACCGGCACCGACCAGGCGCTGATGGTCGTCGCGCTGCTCGGCGTGTCGATCCCGAACTTCCTGCTCGGCCTCCTGTTCATCCTGTTCTTCTCGGTGTGGCTCGGCTGGTTCCCGGTGGCCGGCTACTCACCGCTCGAGTACGGCTGGGCGCTGACGCTGCGCTCGCTGGTGCTGCCGGCCTTCGCGCTCGGGCTCGTGCAGTCCGCGCTGATCGCCCGGGTGACGCGCTCGTCGATGCTCGACGTGCTGCGCGAGCAGTTCATCACGGCCGGTCGCGCCAAGGGCCTGGCCGAGCGGGCCGTCGTCTACAAGCACGCGCTCAAGAACGCGATGATCCCGACGATCACCATCATCGGCATCTCGTTCGCGATCCTGATCTCGGGGGCGGTCGTGGTGGAGACGGTGTTCAACATCCCGGGCCTGGGCCGGCTGATCATCTCGGCGGTGCTGCGGCGCGACTACCCGATCATCCAGGGAGTCGTGCTGTGCATCGCCGGCGTGTACATGCTGATCAACCTCGTGGTCGACCTCTCGTACATCGTCTTCGACCCGCGGGTGCGCTACCAGTGATGACCGGTTGGCCCTGTCCCTCGAGTGAGCGGCGGCCCGCACCGCGATGAGCGTGATCGCCCTTCCACGCGCCGAGCCGGTCCCGCGGCGGGCGAGCCCGGGCTGGCTGGCGCTGATCACGCGCCGCAAGACGACGCTGGCGGGCGCCGTGCTCATGCTCGTGATGGTGCTCGTCAGCGCGCTGGCGCCGGTGCTGGCCAGCGATCCCGGCCACATGGACGTCGCCCGCCGGCTGTCGGCGCCCGGCCGCGCCCACTGGTTCGGCACCGACGACGTCGGCCGCGACGTCTGGAGCCGCGTGGTGTACGGCGCGCGGCTCTCGCTGCTGGTCGGCGCCGCCGTCGTCGGGCTCTCGTTCGCGATCGGCGTCGTCTGCGGCCTCGCCGCCGGCTACTATCGTCGGCTGGACAACATCATCATGCGGGTGATGGACGGTCTCATGGCGTTCCCGGCGATCGTGCTGGCCATCGCGCTGATGGCCGCGCTGGGCTCGAGCGTGGTCAACGTCATCGTGGCCATCGGCGTCGTCAACGCGCCACGGGTGGCCCGGGTCGTCCGCGGCTCGGTGCTCGTCATCCGCGAGACCTCGTACGTGGAGGCCGCCCGCGCGCTCGGCGCCTCCGACGGCGTCATGATCGTCCGGCACGTGCTGCCGAACTGCCTGTCGCCGGTGATCGTGCAGGGCTCCTTCGTCTTCGCGGCGGCCGTGCTGACCGAGGCCGCGCTGTCGTTCCTCGGCGTCGGCGTGCCGCCCTACGTGCCCTCGTGGGGCGTGATCCTGGCCGAGGGCCGCCTCTACATCCAGCAGGCGCCGTGGCTCGTCATCTATCCCGGCGTCGCCATCATGCTCACGATCTTCGGTCTCAACCTGTTCGGCGACGGCCTCCGCGACCTGCTCGATCCCAAGGTCCGCGGACTCGCGACCGAGCGCCAGCGCGCTGCCTGACCCAAAAGGAGACCCGTCATGCCGCCACATCGTCGCGCCTACCGTCCGACCGTCATGGGCACTCGCGGCGCCGTCGCCTCCGCCCATCCGCTGGCCTCGATGGCCGGGATCCAGACGCTGCTGGCCGGCGGCAATGCCGTCGACGCGGCCGTGGCGGTCGGCTCGACCCTGAACGTCGTCGAGCCGTTCATGTCGAGCATCGGCGGCATCGGCCTCATGCTGATCTCGCGCCCCGGTGGCGAGCGTCACGTGCTGGACTTCATCGGCCGCTCGCCGAAGGCGGCCGACGTGACGAAGGCCACCGAGGACGAGCTGGCCGGCGGCCCGAAGTCGTGCGCGACGCCGGGCAACCTCGGTGGCTGGCTGGCCGCGCACGCGCGCTTCGGGCGACTGCCGCTGGCGAAGGCGCTCGAGCCGGCGATCGGCCACGCCGAGCGCGGCGTGCCCCTGACCTTCAAGAACGTCGAGTTCTTCGGCCAGGCGCGCGAGACGCTCAAGCGCTCACGCGAGGCGGAGCGGCTCTACTGGCCCAGCGGCGGTCCCCGCGCCGGCGCCGTGGTGACGTACAAGGAGCTGGCCGGCACGCTGCGGCAGGTGGCGGAGGGCGGCGCCGACGTGTTCTATCGCGGCCCGATCGCCAAGGCCATCGCTCGCACGGTCCGCGAAGGGGGCGGCTGGCTCGCCGAGGAGGACCTCGCCGCCTTCACGCCGGAGTGGCGCGAGCCGGCCACGATCCGCTATCGCGAGCACGACGTCTACTCCGTGCCGCCGCCGTTCTCGGCGTTCCAGATGCTGGAGACGCTCAACATCCTGGAGGGCTTCGAGCTGCGCGCGTGGGGCCACAACTCCGTCGACTACCTGCACCACCTGATCGAGGCGATCAAGCTCGGCTCGGCGGACCGGCTGGCCTATGCCTACCAGGACGGCGCGCCGATCAAGGGACTGCTCTCCAAGGCCTATGCGGCCTCGCAACGGGCGCGCATCGACGCCAAGCGCGCGGCGGTGAGCGAGGGCGAGCGCCACAATCGCGAGACGCTGGCCGACCAGGTCGGCGAGGGGCATCCGGCGAAGTTCGAGCACGAGCAGACGACACACTTCGCCTGCGCCGATGCCGAGGGCACGGTGGTGTCGGTGACCCAGACGCTCGGCGTGCCGTTCGGCTCCGGCGTCGCGGTGCCGGGCACCGGCATCGTGCTCAACAACATCCTCAAGTGGATGGACCGCGACCCCGCGTCCCCCAACGTCCTCAAGCCCGGGCGGAAGGCCGGCACGATGATGTCGCCGACCCAGGTCTTCCGCGACGGCGCGTTCCTGCTCTCGGTCGGCACCCCGGGCTCGTACGGAATTTTACAGACCCAGCCGCAAATGCTCCTGAACGTGCTCGAGTTCGAGATGAACGTCCAGGAAGCGATCGAGGCCCCGCGGGTGCGGGTCTACCGCGACCGGCTGGTCGACGCCGAGGCGCGCATCGCCGAGCGTACGCGCGCCGGCCTGGCCGAGCGCGGCCACCAGATCAACGCGCTCGACGACTGGTCGTGGGTCGTCGGCGGGGGGCAGGGCATCATGCGCGATCCCGAGTCCGGCGCCCTCATGGCCGGCGCCGATCCCCGACGGGACGGTTACGCCCTGGCGGTGTGAGGAGGATGCGGGATGGTGCTGATGACGTACGTGAATCCGGTGATCTCGATCGTCTTCGGCGTGCTGATCCTCATCATGCCGCGCCTGCTCAACTACCTCGTCGCGATCTACCTCATCATCACCGGCGTCATCGGACTCGGCTCACACCGATGACGCCAGGCAAGGCCGCCGCCGGAGCCGAGCCGGGGTGAGCGCCTGGTCGAGGTCGGCCCCCGGCTACGCCGGGGACGGCCGAGCCGTTTGGGGGTATGGGGCCATTTCTGGGCCCCCATTACGTCAGATGCCCCCATCACATTAGATAATGTCGAAGCCGCAGAAGTGCTGCTCGATGGCCTGCGAGGTCTCGGGGTCGAGATCGACGTAGATCTGACGCACGCGATCCCACGCTGCGTGCAGCGCGTCGTTCTGCTCTTGCAGCGCGGGATGCGTCAGCAGACGGCCGAGGTTCGTCGTGGGATCCGCCGCCTTCGCCCGCGCGAAGTCGCCGTAGAACTCGATCTGACGCTCGGTGGCGCGCAGGACGCGGTCGTGGATGGGCGCCAGGGCCGGCGGCGCCTCGAGCCGTCGCAGCCGGGCGAGCACGTCCTCCTGTCGGCGGCGATAGAGGTTGTAGAGCTCCTCGTAGCGCTCGGGCGCCCGCCGGATCGCCAGCGCGCCCTCGATGTTGAGCCTGTTCGAGATCCCGGCATCGAGCAGCTCCAGGAGCTGGTGGAAGTACGCCAGCTCCGCGTGCCGGTCGATGCGGCTCTCCTTCAACGGGATCGCCCGCGCGCCGGGCCAGCGACGCTCGGGCCAGTAGTCCTCGCCGAGGCGCGCGAGGTCGACGTTGTCCCGCGCCGCCGTGACGGGCACTGATCGCGCGGCTGTCCGCGCGGGCGGCGCGGGCCGGTTGGACGGCGTCCGCATCGTCGCCAGCAGCGCGAACGAGGCCACGGCCAGCGCGACGAGCAGGAAGAGGCGCCGGCGGCTCTCGGCGGCGGCGCGTGCGCTCACGAAGCGGCGCAGCGACTCGGCGACGTCCGGACCGAGCCAGCCGCCGTGCCCCGCGGGACAGGCGCTGACGAACAAACCGCTGATCGCCAGGGGCTGTCGGACCAGGTCGCGCTGACAGGTCGGGCAGGCCATCGGGATCGCCGCCCGCGCCGGCGGCTCGAACAGGACATCGCTCAGGAGGCGATCGACCTCGGCGGTACGACCGCGGCGCACCGTGCTGTCGATCCGGGTCAGGCCGTCCGTGGCGATCCACATGGCCGAGCCTCCTCGCGGCGGCCCGAAGAGCAAGACGCGTTCCGAGGCGCGGGCGTCGTCGTGACGCGGGGATGAGCGGCGACCAGTGCCCGGCACGTGTGCCACGCCGACACCCGCCGGACAAGAAACGTCAGGCGGAGAGGAACTCGCGGAGCGCGGCGGCGGTCTCGGCCGGCGCTTCCTCGGGAAGGAAGTGGCCGCAGTCGATCGCGTGGCCGCGGACGTCGTCGGCCCACTTGCGCCACTCTCCGACGACGTCGTCGGGGTGCCGGCCGCGCCGCCCGCTGCCCCACAGGGCGAGCATCGGGCAGGCGATCTTCCGATGTCCGAGGTCGGCCTCGTCCAGCTGGCAGTCGATCGTCGCCCCGGCGCGATAGTCCTCGCAGGTCGCGTGGATCGAGGCCGGATCGCTGAAGCACCGCTCGTACTCGGCGAGCGCGGCGGGGTCGAAGGCGTCCAGTCGCCCGCCGCTCCAGCGCCCCAGCAGCGTCCTCAGCCAGTAGGCCGGGTCGGCGCCGATCATGCGCTCCGGCAGGTCGAACGGCTGGATCAGGAAGAACCAGTGGAACGTGGCCGTCGCCATCGCCTTGTCGGTGCGCTGGAACGTCGTCAGCGTGGGCACGATGTCCAGCGTCGCCAGCCGGCTCACGCGCCCGGGGTGATCGAGCGCCAGGCGGTACGCCACCCGCGCGCCGCGGTCGTGACCGACCACCGCGAAGCGCTCGAAGCCGAGCGCGCGCATCACCTCGACCTGGTCGGCCGCCATCGCGCGCTTGGAATACGTCGAGTGATCCGGCGAGCCCGCCGGCTTGTCGCTGTCGCCGTAGCCGCGCAGGTCGGGCGCGACGACGGTGAACTCGCGCGCCAGCACCGGCGCCACGCGGTGCCACATCGCGTGCGTCTGCGGATAGCCGTGCAGCAGCAGGACGGGCGGGCCCTGGCCGCCGTGGACGACGTGGATCGTCGCGCCCGCCGCCCGGATGCGGCCGGCCAGAAAGCCGTCGAAGATCACGGCTTCTTGAAGAGGATCGGGCCGATGAACGCTTCGGCCGTCGAGTTGGTGTCGTTGGAGTCGATGGCGATCGAGACGACGGCGGGACTGTCCGGATCGTCCTGGTAGATCTTCTTGAAGTCGTCGGCCAC
>Ga0209474_10001271_pt1 | contig 25234 bp, 26 predicted proteins | sample GraSoiAngelo_145_FD_185902 | JGI IMG/M metagenome (GOLD analysis project Ga0209474, IMG submission 185902) | Grasslands soil microbial communities from the Angelo Coastal Reserve, California, USA - 14_1009_05_20cm (SPAdes) (version 2) | ecosystem: Environmental > Terrestrial > Soil > Grasslands...
GGCGGAGGTCGAGATGTCCTTCGCGGACCGCTATGACTATGTGGTGGTGAACGACGACGCGGAACGCGCAGCGGGGGAGGTCGAGGAGATCCTGGAAAGATGCCGCTCGAGCCGGTGAGCCTCCCTGGCGAGATCCGCGGCCTCCGCATAGGGCTGCTGGTGTCGGGCGGCATCGCCGCCTACAAGCTGGCCGACCTGGCCTCCGCCATGACCCAGGCGGGCTGCGCCGTGCGGGTGGCCATGTCGGCCGCCGCTAGCCGCTTCATAGGCGCGGCCACCTTCCGCGGGGTCACCGGCAACCCGGTGCTCGTCGACCTCTGGGCGCCGAGCTCCGAACCCGAGCCGCACGTCCAGCTGGGCGACTGGGCGCAGCTGCTGCTGCTGGCGCCGGCCACCGCCAACACCATCGCCAAGCTCGCCGAGGGCCGCGCCGACGACATCGTGAGCGCCACCGTGCTGGCCGCGCGCGGCCCGCTGGTGCTGGCGCCAGCCATGAACGACGCCATGTGGGCCAAGCCGCAGGTCCAGGAAAACCTCGCGCGGGTTCGGGCTCGCGGCGCCCTCGTGGTGGAGCCCGAGGCGGGGCACCTGGCCAGCGGCCACACCGGAGCCGGACGTCTGGCCTCGGGCCAGCGCCTGCTTGACGCACTGGCCGAGGCGGCCCGCGGGCGCTACGACCTGGCCGGACGCGCAGTGGTGGTTTCGGCCGGAGGCACTCGGGAGCCGATCGACCCCGTGCGCTTCATCAGCAACTACTCCAGCGGCAAGATGGGCTACGCGCTGGCGGCCGCCGCCGCCGAGCGGGGAGCCAGGGTGACGCTGGTCACCACCGCGTCGCATCCCGCGCATCCCGGGATAACCGAGGTCGGCGTGGAAACGGCCGCCGAGATGCTGGAGGCGCTGCGCCAGGCCCAGCCAGGAGCCGACCTGCTGGTGATGGCGGCCGCCGTGGCCGACTACCGGCCGGCCCGGGTGGCCGCCGAGAAGATCCGGCGCGAGCAGGCCGCCGAGCTGGCGCTGGAGCTGGAGCGAAACGTCGACATCCTGGCCGAGCTGGGACGCGAGCCCGGCGCCGAGCGCATCTTCCGAGTCGGCTTCGCGGCCGAGGGCGCCGAGCTGGAGGCGAAGGCGCTGGAGAAGCTGGAGCGCAAGCGCCTGGACGCCATCGTCGCCAACGACGTCCGCCGCCGGGACATCGCGTTCGGCAGCGACTACAACCAGGCGATCGTCTACCTCCGAGGCGGAGAGCGAGTGGAGCTGGCCCGCATGACCAAGCGCGAGCTGGCCGACCGCCTGTACGACCTGCTGCTCCCGAAGCTGCGTTGAAGCAACTCACAGCCTGCCTCGCCGTATTGGTGCTGGTCGTGGCCTGCGGCGTCTCCAGCAAGCGCACGCAGGCCGATATGGATCGCGACGGCCAGACGATCGCGGCTGCTCTCGAAGCGGCCGACGCCGGGGGGATGGCCTTCCACATGACCGAGAACTGGGTGGTGACGGGTGGCCAGATCCCGAAGGGCAAGCAGTCCAGCATCGGCCTGACCGGCGATGGGGGCATCAAAGCCGGCCGGGTCAAGATGACGCTCAAGTTCACCACCGGGAGCAGCAAGCCTTCCTACGACGCCGTGGTCGGCCAGGGCTTCCTTTACGTCAAGGCGCAGAAAGGCGGCGGCGGCTGGATGCGCACGCCGCAGCCCGCGGCCAACCCGCTCTATCCGGCCGCGCTGCTGGAGCTGCTGAGAGAGGACGTGCTGCTGGCCAAGCGGGTCGACCCCTACTCGCTGGTGCAGCAGGGAAACGGGTTCGCCCACAAGTACGTGGTGGTCCCGGCCACCGACCAGCTGGAGCAGCTGGACGCGGTCTCCTTGAGTGGTGCCGACGAGGCCACTTTCCTGAAGACGGCCACCGGTGAGATCGACGTCTTCGTGTCCCTCAGCGGCAACCATCTGCAGCGGGTCGAGGTCCACCTGGTGGGCACCGATCCCACGAGCGGCGAGAAGAACTCGATCACCAGCACCAGCGATTACCACTCCGCCAAGGTCGGAGAGATCGCGCTCCCGGCCGGCGCTCAGGACGTGCAGCCCGCTCAGATCTTCGGTTGATCTACGCTGAGGTGGCGGTCGAGGCCGCGCGCACGCTCGACCACGAGACCTATACCTACAGCATCCCCGACGGCCAGGACACCGTTCCCGGCCACCGGGTGTGGGTTCCCTTCGGGCGCCGGACGACGGTCGGCTACGTGGTGTCGGTCGGTGCCGAGGAACCCGGGATCGCGGTCAAGGAGATCGAGCGCTCCGATCCCGATGCCCTGCTGCACGGCTGGCAGGTCGAGCTGGCGCGGCGGGTAGCCGAGCACTACTGGGTTCCCCTGATCGAGGTGCTGCGAGCGATGGTGCCGCCGCGGATCCGGCGCGGCAAGTCGAGCGGCGCCGGGCCTTCGGCTCGGCAGAGCCGGCACAGCCAGCTGCTGCTGATGGCGGCCCGCGCCGGCGGCCCGGAGGCCGGTCCGGAGCCGACGGCGGCGCAGCGCTCGGCGCTGGCGATGATCGCAGCCAACCCGGTCACGCTTCTCCACGGGGTCACCGGGTCCGGCAAGACCGAGGTCTATACAGAGGCGGCCCGGCAGGCGCTGGAGCAGGGTCTGCGGGCGCTGGTGCTGGTGCCCGAGATCGCGCTCACGCCGCAGCTGGTGGGCGGCATCGCACGGCGCTTGGGCGAGCGCCCGGCGGTGCTGCACAGCCAGCTGACCGAGCTGGAACGCGCCCAGGAGTGGTGGCGGGTCCGCCGGGGCGAGGCGCGGCTGGTGATCGGCAGCCGCTCGGCCGTCTTCGCGCCCATCCCGCGGCTGGGGCTGATCTGCGTCGACGAGGAGGGGTCGAGCGCCTACAAGCAGGACCGCACTCCCCGCTACGACGCCGTCTGGGTGGCACGTCGAATGGCGGAGCTGACCGGCGCGCGGCTGGTGCTGGGAACCGCGACGCCGACGGTCGCCACCTACGCCGAAGCCGACGCCGGCCGGATCGCGCTGGCCCGGCTTCCACTGCGGGTGCGCGGGGTGCCGGCGCCGGTGGAGCTGGTGGACATGCGCGAGGAGGCGGAGCGGGGCCACCGGCTGCCGCTCTCGCGGCGCCTGATCGAAGTCGTGGAGCGTGCTCTGGAGGCCCGCGAGCAGTCGATCCTGTTCTTGAACCGCCGGGGCGCCGCCACCTTCCTGCTGTGCCGCGACTGCGGGAAGTCGATCCAATGCCCCGGGTGTTCAGTGAGCCTGGTCCAGCACCCGGAGTTGGGCGGCCTGCACTGCCACTACTGCGGCTTCACCCAGGCGGAGCCCGAGTTCTGCCCGCACTGCGGGAGCCGGCACCTGAGCGCCCGGGGCATGGGCACCCAGCGCCTGGAAGGGCTGGTCAAGCGGCTATGGCCGGCGGCCCGTGTGGCGCGGCTGGACAGCGACGCGATCCGGGGCGCGGACTCCTACTTCCGGATCTGGGAGAGCTTCCAATCGGGCGCCGCCGACATCCTGGTGGGGACCCAGATGGTCGCGCGCGGCTTCGATCTCGAGAACGTGACGACCGTGGGGGTGGTGGACGCCGATCTACCCCTGCACTTCCCGGACTTCAGGTCAGCGGAGTCGACCTATGCGCTGGTGACCCAGGTGGCCGGGCGGGCGGGCCGGGCGCCCGGCCAGCGGCACTCCCGGGTGATCGTGCAGACATCGAACCCCGAGCACTACGCGCTCCGGCACGCGGTGGAGGGTGATTACGAGGCCTTCTATCGGGACGAGCTGCCCTACCGGCAAGCCTTTGGCTTTCCTCCTTTCGGCTCGCTGGCGGTCCTGACGTACACACACAAGGACGACGAGAAGGCCGCGACCATGGCCCGCGAGGCGGCCGAGCAGCTGGCGTCGGGCCTGGTGCGGGAGGGCATCGACGAAGTCAAGATGCTCGGCCCGGCCCCCGCCTTCATTCACAAGCTGCGCGGCGAGTACCGCTGGCAGGTCACGCTCAAAGGGCAACGGTTGGAGCGCGCCCGGATGCTGCAGCCGCGCGGCAAAGGCTGGAGCATCGACGTCGACCCCGTCGCGTAAATGCCGTAGGGGCGAGGCTTGCCTCGCCCTTAATCCTTCAGCGCTTCTTTGATCTGGTCCAGGTGGCTGTCCTCGTGCTCGACCATGTAGGGGATGGAGCTGCGGATCGTGCGGGCCGGCCACTCCGGCCAGCGCACGGGGCGGTCGAGGTCCTCCTCGCTCATCTCCTGGAAAACCTCGCGCAGGGTGTCCATGGCCTCGGTCAGCTCCGACTTGATGCGGGCGGCATCCCAGCCGGCGGCGCCGTCGGCCTGGGCGTCGTTGAAGCTGTCGCGCTCCTCCTGGGTGAGGTGCATCAGCTCGCCGTCCAGTGCCCGCCGGATCACAAATGCCTCGCCCAGCTCGGCGGAGACCAGGTGGGCACAGAGCTGGCGCACGCTCCAGCCTGTCTGGCGGTCCAGGCGGTCGAGGTCGGCCGGGCCCAGGCCCTCGACGATGCGCAAGGTCTCTTCGCGCTGCCCCTCCAGGGGCCTGAGTAAGTCGGCGGGCGCCATGCCTGCCGCGAAGGATAGACCCAAGAAAACCCCACCGAATCTCCGATTCGGCGGGGGCCCCATTACCTGCTCACTACAATCCCAATCCGTGGCCGTACGCCAGATCCTCGGCTTCGAGCATCCCGCCCTGCGCGAAAAGTCAAAGCGCGTTCCGCGCGTCGACGGCTCCATCGTGCGCCTGCTCGACGACCTCGCCGAGACCATGTTCGCCGCCCCCGGCGCGGGTCTGGCCGCCAACCAGATCGGCGTGGCCCTGCGCGTCTGCGTGGTCAAGGGCGACGACAACCAGGTCTACCACCTGGTCAACCCCGAGATCGTGAAGGGCGAAGGCGTGCAGGTAGGTTACGAGGGCTGCCTCAGCTATCCCGGTTGGTTCGGCGAGGTGGCACGCTACGAGACGGTCACCATCAAGGCCCTCAACCGCAAGGGCAAGGGCGCGCGCTACAAGGCGGCGGGCTTCACGGCCCGGGCCTTCCAGCACGAGCTCGACCACCTGGACGGCATCCTCTTCACCGACCGCCTGACCAGCCTCGACTCGCTGCGGCGGGTCGAGGAGCTGGAGGCCGACGATGAGGAAGCGGTCTAAGCGCTGAGGATCGTCTTCGTCGGCACCGCGCCTTTCGCGGTGCCATCCTTGAGAGCCCTGGTGGCCGCTGGGCATGCCCTGCCGATGGTGGTGACTCAGCCCGATCGTCCCGGCCACCGCCTCAAGCTCACGCCGCCGGCCGTCAAGGTCGCCGCCGGCGAGCTGGGCCTGCCGGTGTTCCAACCGGAGCGGATCCGGGAACCGTCAGCGGTCGAGCGACTGCGCGCTGCGGCGCCCGAACTGATCGTGGTCGTGGCCTACGGCCAGATCATCCCCCGCTCGATCCTGGAGCTGCCGCCCAACGGCGTGCTCAACGTCCACGCCTCCCTGCTGCCCCGGTGGCGGGGTGCGGCGCCGGTGGCTCACGCCATCCTGGCCGGGGATGAGTTCACCGGCGTCACGATCATGCAGATGGACGAGCAGCTGGACCATGGTCCAGTCCTCGCTTACAGCCACGAGATCCCGATCGGAATCGCTGATGACGCGGCCGGGCTGACCGAGAGGCTGGCGGAGGTCGGGGCGAAGCTCCTGGTCGAGACCATCGCCCAGCTCGAGAGCCTCGATCCGCGCGAGCAGGACCACGCACAGGCGACGCTCGCGCCCAAGCTCTCGCGCGAGGCCGGCGAGCTGGAGTGGGGCCTGCCGGCAGACGAGATCGACCGGCGCGTCCGTGCCTTCCAGCCCTGGCCCGGGGTCACCCTGCCCTGGCAGGGCGAGCGGGTGAAGGTCCTGCGCGGAAGGGTGGAGGGCGATCGCTACGTCCCCGAGGTGGTGCAGGCGCCGGGTGGGCGGCCGCGGGTGGTGGATGGCCGATAAAGAGGTCGCGGTCAACCGGCGTGCCTTCCATGACTACTTCGTGGATGAGCACTACGAGGCGGGCATCGTGCTCACTGGCACCGAGGTGAAGTCGCTGCGGGCGGGCAAGATCCAGCTTCGCGATGGTTTCGTACGCATCGACGGTCACGAGGCCTGGCTGGAAAACGTGCACATCTCGCCCTACACGCAGGGCGGCTACGTCAACCACGAGCCGATGCGACCGCGCAAGCTGCTGCTGCACGCCGAGGAGATCTCCTCGTTGATCGGCAAGGTGCGTCAAAAGGGCTACACGCTGGTGCCGCTGCGCGTCTACTTCAAACGCAATCACGCCAAGGTGGACGTCGGCCTGGCGCGCGGCAAGCGCCAGTACGACAAGCGGCAGGCGCTGGCGGCGGCCGACGCCCGCCGCGAGATGGCGCGCGCCCTGAAGCGATAGGTCGAGGGAGGGGCGGCGGCGCCCCTCCGTGGGCTACCTGAGTTCGACGACCGTCAGGTCGAAGTAGTCGTTGGCGTCGGTGACGGTATTGCCGTCAAGCGCGACCAACTGAATCGTGTGCTGGCCGGCCGGCAGGCCGGGGGCCACGATCACGTTGCTGACCAGCGCCTTGTGGCTGTTCACCTCGTTGGTGGCGAGCTTGATGCTGCCGACGCTGCTGCCGTCGACGACCACGTTGGCGCCGATGGTGGACCACAGCGTCCGCGTCCAGGCGGAGCCGCCCGCAAAGATGAGCAGCGTGCCGCCGCTGCTCGTGTAGCCGGCCTGCAACGGCAGCGGCCCGGGAGCCGCGTTGAGCAGCTGACTGCCGCTGGTGACCGTACCAGGTGTCCCGGCGAGCCCTTGGGGTCCGGTCGCTCCGGCCGGCCCGGTGGGTCCTGGAGGCCCGGCCGGTCCGGCGGACCCAGCGGCCCCAGCGGGTCCAACGGGTCCAGCGGGTCCAGCGGGTCCGGCGGGTCCAGCGGGTCCAGCGGGTCCAGCGGGTCCGGGCGGCCCGGCCGGCCCGACGACTGGCGCACCGGGCGTGCCCTGGTGAGGATCATGATTCCCGTTGTTGCCGCTGAGATTGGTGTCCGCGGCGACGGAGTAGGACGCAGACTGCCAGGCCTGCGGCGCTCCGCTTGCGTCCGCGACGCGAGCTGACACTCCCACGGCGCTCGCGATGACGAGGACTGTCACGCCGGCCGCGGCCAGCGCGACCAGCGCTGATGATGGACGAAACATGATGAATCCCTCCTTGATCTCCGGCCCCTGTCGGGTAGCTATCTAAGCGCGGAGGGATCCGCTTTCTTGCCCGTGCCCAGCACGCACCGCCGGCGTTATGCGGCCAGGTTGATTCCGATCGAGCGCAGGCGCTTGTTCAGCGCGTTCATCGCGAACTCCAGAAGCTCGTCCTCGCTGCGTCCGAACTCGCTGTAGTAGCGGTCGTCGGGCGGGTGGATGGTGCCTGAAATCAGTGGCAGGCACTCGACCAACGTGCGCTGGATGAGGGGCGCAAAGCGCTCCGCGTCCTCGCGCACCGCCTCCTGGAGGACCTTGATGCCGAAGTTCACGTGCCGCGACTCGTCACGCGCCACGGCGGTGAAGCCCTGGTAGTAGCCGAGGTGGGTGAGCCCTTCCTCCCGCAGCGATTCCAGCTCGAAGCGCTGACCGGTGAGGGCGAGGGTGGCCTCGACCACGATGTGGTAGATGGTCACGCCCTCGATGAAGGCGTCGACGTCGCGCGGGTTGCTGGCCATCCGCTGCGCCACGCCCGGCAGGCGCTCGTAGAAAAGCTCGTTGTAGCCGGGATTGGTGTCGGGCCGAATCTCCTCCAGGATGGCCTTCAGGTCGGCGGCGTCGGTGCCCACCACCTCGCGCCACCAGCGGTCGAAGAAGATCGTGTGCCGCGCCTCGTCGACCATCTGGGTGGACAGGAAGATCTCGATCTCGGGCTTGGGCGCCGCCCACACGAAGGGAGCCAGCGTCGAAGTCACGCGCTCCTCGCCGTTGAAGAACAGGCGGCGGCCCCACAGCGTGGCCTCCTTTTCGAGGTCGGTCGCCTCCTGCCAGCGCTGCCGGTCGGGACCGAAGTCGAGGTCGCCGACCGCCCACTGCTGCTTCTCCCAGCGGTTGTACAGATCCATGTAGGTGGGCATGTTCTCGAGCCCGCGATCGATGAAAAGCAGGACGTCGTCGATGCGGATGTCGCCCAGCTGTTTGAGGTTGGCGTTGGCCACCCGCTCCATCACGTCCTGGGTCTGGTTCTCAACTGCCATCTCCAACCTCCGAAAGGTAGATTGCGCGGCCCATGCGGGCCGCTTGGGCGACCATGTGGTCGCGGTCGTAGGTCCTGGATTCCAGCCACCACAGCGCCAGCTCGCCGACCATGCCGCCCAAGGAGTGGGCGACCATCTCCGCGTGCGTGCCGTCGCTGAGGCCCTCGCGGCCGAGGCTGCGGCCGACCAGGTCGAGCAGCCGCCCGGAGAGCTCTGCATACAGGTGCTCGAAGGCGGGATCGGCCTGCAGCGCCTGCCGGAAGAAGACGCGGTACAGGGCCGCCTCCTCCTCGACGAACTGGAAGAATGCCTGGAGGGCATGGAGGAGGGGGTCGGCTCCGGCGGTGGCCGCCTCGATGCGGCGTTCCAGCTCGCCGGCCGCGCCGTGGACCACATGCTCGAAGAGCTGGCGCTTGCCGTCGAAGTGCTGATAGAGCAGCGCCTCCGAGACTCCAGCGGCGGCCGCGATGTCGCGCGTGGTGGTGGCGTGGTAGCCATGGGCGCCGAAGACCTTCTTGGCAGCATCCAGGATGGCCTGGCGGCGGGCGTCGGCGGTGAGCCGGCGCTTGTAAGTAAGCACTCACTCAGTAAGCTAGCGCAGGGATTGGGAAGGGGTCAAGGCGGGTAGAATCCCGCTCGTAAGTCCAGCTTTCGTGGGGGCGTCCGGCTTCGACGGGGCAGATGGGCTTCGGGATAGCGAGCCGAAGGCCGTGAGCGTTACAGCGGCAGGCAACACAAATGCCAACGACAATCGCGCTCTCGCCTACGCTGCGTAAGCAGTAAAGGTATGAGCCCCGAGACTTAGATCTCGGGCGCCGCCCCAGGTCAGGCCGGCGGGCCTGGGGACGGCGTCAAACAGCCGGCTTGCCGAGCGGGGGCGCCACGGCCTCGCGAGGGACTTGCACCGCGGCTGGCCCGAGGGGATCCCGCCGGGAGGAGCCTTCAGGGTGAGATCAAAATCCCTGACACGCTCGTAGAAGTCCTGAAGGACGCTGCTTCGGACGCGGGTTCAACTCCCGCCGCCTCCACCAACTCCCCGCGCGTCTCATACTCGCGAACGTGCTGCTGGCCGGCCGCGTCGCTTTGGTGACCGGGGCCTCCTCCGGCATCGGAGCCGCGCTCGCGGCCATGCTCGCCGAGGAAGGGGCGCGGGTCGCGGTTGCCGCCCGACGCGAGGCTGAGCTCCGCGAGCTAGCTCGACGCATCGAGCTGGCCGGAGGCACGGCGCTCACGGTAGCCACCGATCTGACGGACGACGCCGCGCTGCGGCGCCTGGTCGAGCGAACCGTCGACGAGCTGGGGCCCATCGACGTCCTGGTCAACAATGCCGGCTTCGCCGTGTGGAAGCCGCTGGAACTGACCTCGGTGGCGGAGTGGGACCAAACGTTCGCGGTCAACATCCGGGCGCCGGCGCTCCTGACGGCGACAGTGCTGCCCGGAATGCAGGCGCGCCGGTTCGGACGGATCGTGAACATCGGCAGCGAGGCGGGGGTGGCCATCGTGCCTGGTCTGGCCGCTTACTGCGTGAGCAAGCACGCGCTCGTCGCCTTGACCGAGGTCGTCCAGGACGCCAATCACGAGAACGGCATCAAGGCCTGGGTGGTCTGCCCCGGCTTCGTGGACACCGAGATGGGAACCGTGGTGCCCGGTGCCAAGCCGGAGAACTTTCTGAAAGTGGAGGAGGTCGTGGATCTCGTCCGCTACCTCCTCGGCCTGGGGGACAACGTCAAGCTCGGCCCCCAGGTACTGGTCCGCACGATGCGCAACCCGATGCCCTCCTGAACCCCCTTGGTCACTTCCTAGAAGGGTCCGGTCGCGCGTTAGTGATGGCATGCACAGGCTTCGAAACTTCATCGCACCCCTGGTCGTGGTCGGCGCCCTGGGGGGCAGCCTGGTCGCGACCACCGTCTCCGCGGCGCTCCTCAGCGGCGAAGAGCACGGCGATGCCGTGGCCAGCGCGGCACGGACGTGCCCGCACAAGACAGCCAGCGACCCCGATATCCACGGTGACTGCGTGTCCTCGGTGGCGCGCACGAACGGGGAGGCTTCGTCAGCCTCGACAGACGAGACCGGGAACGGCAACAACCACGACAACCACGGCGCCGACGTCTCCAAGGTCGCGCAGAGCGGGCCCAGGGGGACCGCGGACGACCCCGACGCTCACGGCGACGCGGTCAGCGCGGTGGCCAAGACCCACTCACACCACTAAAAGCAGGGAAGGCACTCAGCCAAGGGCTTTGCGCCGGCGCACCACCCCGGACCGACGCGGTCCAGGGACCTCGCGCCGGCGCATCGCCTCTTCTTCGGCGTCGGCGGCCACCGCCCGGTGGACCACCACCAGCAGCACCAGCCAGCCCAGGCAGACCAGCACGAACGCGCCGTAAGCCAGGTCGGCGACCAGGGGCGAGGCGCTGTGCGACTCGCTCATCAGAAGCCGGCTGGCGGGGACGAACTCCCGCGTTACCGGAGTCCCGCCGGCCGGCGGCTGCACGCCCGCCTGGCCGTACTCCGAATCCCGAGGCATCACGATCGGCGCCGCCGAAACCACGTCACCGCGGGCCAGGAAGAGGATCGCCTTCCAGGTTCCACCGGTCGGCACGGGCTGACTCGACCGGTAGTCTCCGGGGGCAACCTGAACCATCTCGATGTCGCGCACATGCCCGCCCTGCCAGGCGGCCACCCGGAACCAGTCCGGGTCATCGGCGGCGCCGGCCGGGCTGAGCCGCGCTTCGATCCAGTAGTCCTGGAGCAGCGTGGGCACCCCCGAGCGGTCTGGGGCGAAGCCGTGCGGAGCGCCCGCTGATTGCGCGCTCAGGCTCGCCGAAGCGCTGATCGAGGTCCGCGGTAGAGGCGCCACCAGCGCGGCCACCAGCACCGCCGCGGCCAGGGGCACCGCCGGCCGCGGCAGCCCGGCCGGCGCCGGCCGCCAGGCTCGGCCCGCCGCCAGCCCCAGCACCGCGCCGGCCACCGAGGCCAGGAGTGGCAGCCAAATCATGGGCAGCAGCCGCGGCTGCCAGGGCTGGAAGGACCAGAGGTGGGTCCACAGCCACTCCGCCGGCAGCCCGACGATCGCCGCCGCCAGACCGGCCAGCACCGCCAGCGCCAGCGGCGTCACCCGGCCGGCCAGCAGGAACGCCAGCTCGACGCCGGCGGCCGCACCCAGGTAGGTCGGGAAGTGGGGCACCTGGTGCCCCAGGACCGGCCCCACCAGGAGGGCCACCAGGCCGCGGATCAGCCAGAACATGAAGAGGGCGAAGAAGGCGCCCCCGCGGCCCAGCCAGGCCCGCGCGCCCACCAGGCCGATGCCGGCCGCGGCGGCGATCAGCACCGGCTGGTACAGGGCTTGCCACTGGGGCACGCCCATGTCGAACTCCAGCTGGAAGGTGGAGAGGCCGATCAGCACGGCGCCCGCCACCAGGTAGCGGCGCGCGCGCACGAAGCCCGACTCGTCCGGCCAGCGCGCCTCGCCCGCCCCCAGGGCCAAGGCCAGCGGCGAGAGTGAGGCGCCGCCGATCATCAGGAGATGGGTGGGGCTCCACATCGTGACGTCGATCCCATAGGTGCGGTGCCAGAGGTCGTCCAGCGGGAACCCGGCCACGGCGCCGGCGCCAAAGGCGGTGAGGGCGGCAGCCGAATAGGGGATGTGCAGCCCACGCCACCGCCAGCCGCCGGCGGCCTCGCCGAGAGTGGCCATCGCGATCGCGGCCGCGCCGGAGGCGCCGATCCCCAGCAAGCCGGCCAGGATCATCAGGTGCGGAATCGTGAAGAGGTTCTTGTCACGGCCCAGGTCGGCGTGCCAGCCCACATCCCAGACGAAGCCGATGAGCGCCACCACCAGGGCCACACCGCCGCCGACCTGCATCACCACCGCCCAGCTCGGGATTCGGGTCCGGGCTGCGATGGCACGCTCCAGCGGACGCAGGACGTCGAGCATCCTCAGCATCGGCTCAGCCCCGGTTCGCGAAGCCGTTCCAGAGCAGGTCGACGAGATAGGCCACCAGCCGCGGGCGCGGCATCGGCCGCCGCTCCAGCCACCAGTCGCCGGCCAGCTGCACCATCCCCACCACGCCATAGGCCCACGCCTCGGCGGCCGCCGCGTCGGCACCTGCCGCTCGCAACCGGTCGCCCATGGTGTGCGACACCGCCCGGCCCACGTCCCGTATGAAGTGGCTGATGGTGACCTGCGCCTCGGCCTGCTCCACCACCGCCCGCTGCATGAGGAAGCGGTAGAGCTGCGGCTCGCGCTCGATGAAGGTCAGGTAGGCGTCGATGACCTCGGTCAGCAGTTGCCGGGGCTCCGCCGGCTGTGCCAGGGCCGCCTGCAGATCGGCCATCAGCCGGTCCAGCGTGGCTCGCGCCACCGCTCGGTACAGACCGGCGCGGTCGTCGAAGTAGCGGTACAGGATGGGCTTGTTCACGCCCAACTCGGACGCCAAACGCTCCATGCTCACGGCCGGTCCCTCGCGCGCGATCACCTGGAGCACCGCTTCCAGCAGCCGCTGCCCGCGCAGCCGGCGGTGCTCCTCGCGTGTGGTCGAGCGTCCCTCGGTGATCATCGCCTATCCTTATCATTATCTATTACGCACCGTACCAAATGCGGTCCAAGGCAAGTCAAGGAGCCTGTTACGAGCAGTAGCAAGCAGCCGCTTAAGGTAGGACTGGCGCTGGGCGCCGGCGGCGTCATGGGCGGCGCCTGGCTGGTCGGCGCCCTGGCCGCCCTGGCCGAGACCGTGGGCTGGGATCCCCATTCGGCGGACTACATCCTGGGGACCTCGGCGGGCGCCATGATCGGCTCGCTGATCGCGGCCGGCGTCCCGCCCTGGTTCATGGTCGCCCACTCGGCAGGCGAGGTTTTCGAAGGGCTGGTCGACAGCTCGGGGCGGCCGGTCGCCGAAGCCCACCGCGCCGCGGGAGCGGTTTTCCGGCCCGGCGGGCCCTGGTTGCCCATCCCAGGCTCACCGCGACTGGCCTGGCGGGCGCTGCGGGGAGGCATGGCGGGGCTCCGCGGCCGGATGGCGGCACTGGCGCCGGCCGGCATCATCTCGACCGAGCCGCTCAAGGAGACGGTCCTTCGTGCGGTGCCGGCGGGCTGGGCCGAGCACCCCAATCTCTGGATCGTGGCCTGCGACTATGCCACCGGGGAGCGCGTGGTCTTCGGCAGGCCCGGTTCGCCCCGGGCCGACCTGGCCGACGCGGTCGCGGCTTCCTGCGCCATCCCCGGCTTCTATCAGCCCGTCCGGATGGGCGGCCGCCGTTACGTCGACGGCGGCGTGACCTCGCTAGCCAGCCTCGACCTGCTCGAAGACCTGGGTCTGGACCTCGTCCTCTGCGCGAACCCGCTCTCGATGCGCAGCAGCCGCGTGGGCGGCTGGCCCCACCAGCGCCTGCTGGGCGCCCTGCGCCGAGAGGCCGCCCGTGAGCTCGATGCCAGCGCGGCACGCCTGCGTCGACGCGGAACCCAGGTGGTGATCTTCGAACCCAGCGCCGCCGACCTGGACGTGATGGGCAGCAACTTCATGAGCACGCGGCGCCGGCACCAGGTCATCGAAAGCGCCCTGAAGTCGGTCACACTGACCATCGGCCGGCGGCAAGCACAGCTGGAGGGCCTGCCCAAGGGCGATCCCGGACGCGTTCGCCGGCCCGCCGGCCCGCCCTCGGAATGGAGCTGGCGGCCGGGTCAGCGCGCGGTGGCGCGATGAGCGTGGGCGAGTTCCTCAAGGAGCGGCTGGCGGCGCTCCTGCCGGACCCTGCCGAAGACCTGCGCGACCCGGACTACATCCGGGACTCGCTGGCTCTGGGCTGGCTAATCGCGACCTTCTACTTCCGGGCCGACGTGCGCGGCATCGAGAACATCCCGGCCGAGGGGCCGGTGCTGCTGGTGGGCAACCACTCCGGCGGCAACGTGACCCCCGACAGCTTCGTGCTGGGGTTGGCCTTCAACACCTACTTCGGCGTCGAGCGGCCGTTCTACCAGCTGGCCCATGACCTGGTGATGCTCATGCCGCAGGTGCAGTGGCTGCGCCGCATGGGCATGGTCGGGGCCTCGCCGGGCACCGCCGAGCGCCTGCTGGATCGGGGTGCGGCCGTGCTCGTGTACCCGGGCGGCGACTGGGAGGTACACAGGCCGACCTGGAAGTCAGCCAGCGTAGATTTCGCGGGCCGCAAGGGCTTTCTCCGCCTGGCCCTCGACCGCAAGGTTCCTATCGTGCCCGTGGTCGGCATCGGCGGCCAGGAGACCGCACTCTTCCTCAGCCGCGGCGAGGGCCTGGCGAGATTTCTGCGACTGGACAAGCTGCTGCGTTTGAAAGTGCTGCCGATATCGGTGGCGCCGCCGTGGGGTCTCAACATCGGCGACTTCGTGGGCCACATCCCGCTGCCGGCCAAGATCACAGTCAGCGTCTTGAAGCCGGTCGACCTGCACCGGAAGTTCGGCCCCCATCCCGACCTCGAGAAGTCCTACAACCACATCACGCGCCTGATGCAGCGCGAGTTGGACCGGCTGGCCGCGGAGCGGCGGCTGCCCCTGCTGGGCTGATGCGGATCGAAGAGCGGCGCACGCTGGGGGCGGCGCCGGCCACGCTCTGGAAGCTGATCGGCGACCCGGCCGCATATCCGGGCTTCCTGAGCGGGGTCACCCGCTGCGAGCCCCAGACCAAGGGCCGGCCGCGGCGCGGCGCCCGCTATTCCCTGCGGCTGCTGGTGGGCGCCGCCCAGGTGGGCGGAGTCATCGAGATCGTGGAGTTCGACCGGCCCCAGGAGTTGGCATGGGTGGGCATCACCGGCATCGACCAGCGTGGCCGCTGGCGCCTGCGCGCGACTCCAGAAGGCACCGAGGTCACGCTGCGGCTGACCTACTCGGTGCCGGGCGGCCTCCTGGGCCTGGTCGCCGATGCCCTGGCCGCGCCCATCGTGCGCGGCCACGTGCAGCGCTCGCTGGAGGCGCTGGCCGAGCTCAGCTAGCCGGGGTTTCCTTCTCCGCGTAGGCGGCCAGGCCGTCCAGGAGGGCCGGAAAGGAATCGGCGATGCGGCCCGACATCATGGGCTGGAAGAGGAAGGAGAGTCCTCCGCGCATGCTGACCGCCTGGCTGATCCGGGCACCGGAGCCCTCGGGCACCACCTCGCACTTGAAGCGGAGATGAACCGTGGGCACGCCGGTGCTGTCGACGGTGAAGGTGCGGCCGGCCTGCACGTCGTCGATCACGATGTCGTGGCGGCCGCCCGACTTGGTGGTCATCTCGCCCCGGGCTCCGGTCTGAAACGGCCCCGAAAGCTCCACCGATTGCACGTCCGGGTTCCAGTCCGGCCAGGTCGAGGTATCCGACCACACCTTCCAGACCCGGTCGGGGGAGGCCTTGGTTGTCCGCGAGCGTTGGGCTGGCATGGTCATGATGATGACGTGAAGCAGGCCTCGGTGCGCTGGGCTCCCGAACTCGCCAAGGCACTTCGTGCCGGGCTGCCGCTGACCGTGATCGGCCGCCAAGCCGCGCCCTCGCCGCTCTCCTCCATTCTGGTGCTGGCGCGCAGTAGCGGGGCCAGCGCTGCTTTTGCCACGATCTTCCTGCCCACCATCGAACGCGGCGCCTTCGCCCTCACGCCGCTGGGGCTCGGCCGAGCGCTCGCCTTCGACCCCAGGCGGGCCCTCGGTGCGGCCTTCCCGACCCGGCGCCGGGGCAGTGGCCTCTACCTGCTCGACGAGAAGGGCGAGGAGCAGTACGTGCTGGCGCCAGGCCTGTTCAACCAGACGACCATCACGGCCGGGCAGTGGCCGCTCCTGCTGCCGCTGGTGGGGCCGCACACCGAGGCCCGGCCGCTGGATCGGATCGAAGCCGAGCTCGACCGCTACTGCGCGATCCTGGGCGTCGCCCTCTCCACCGTGAGCCCGCCGGTCTCGATGGAACTGGCCGACACCGGCCTCAACGTGGAAGCCGCGCTGGCCGGGCTGGCCGGCCTGGGGCGCGGCTTCGGCGGCTTCGGCGGCTTCGGCCGGACCGAGAAGCCGGGGCGGGTGCACAAGGAAGAGGAGGAGGCCGACCCGGTGGCCTTCGAGGACGTGGGCGGCCAGGACGAGGCTAAGAGCCAGCTGGAGGCGATCTGCCTGGCCCTCCAGAACCCGGGGGCCTACAAGGAGTGGGGAGCCCGGCCGCCTCGCGGCGCTCTGCTCTTCGGTCCGCCCGGCACCGGCAAGACACTGCTAGCGCGATGCGTGGCCCGGGAGTCCGGTGCGCGCTTCATCCACGTGCGCGTCACCGACGTGACCTCCAAGTGGTACGGCGAGGCCGAGCGCAAGCTCCAGGAGGCGTTCGACTGGGCGCGCAAGGACGCGCCCGCGGTGCTTTTCTTCGATGAGATCGACGCGCTCGCGCGGCCGCGCGACGACGCGCACGAGGCGACGCACCGGCTGGTCAGCACATTTCTGGAGAACATGGACGGTCTCCAGAAGGCCGACGGCGTGGTGGTCTTGGCGGCCACCAACCGTCCCGAGTCGGTCGACGCCGCGCTCACCCGGCCCGGCCGCTTCGACCGCCTGGTGGAGGTCCCTCTGCCCGATCGCGACGGCCGCCGCCAGATCTTCGAGGTTCACATCCGGCGCGCGCAGCGGCGGGCCGGCCGCCCCGTTTTCGAGGTCATCGACGAAGCCGGCTGGGAGCGCCTGCTCGACGCCAGCCACGGCCACAGCGGCGCCGACATCGCGGAGGCGGTGCGGCGCGCGCTGGAGGCCAAGGTTCGCGCCGGCGCCAGCGGCGGACAGGTCAGCCAGGATGAGCTGCTGGCACAGGCCATGACCCTGGCCAGGCCCTTCTAGCACCGGCCGCCGCCGAAGCGACGGCCGGCACCGTGGGTCAGGCGAGCTTGAGGTTGACTCTGCGGCCCAGGACGGGCGCTTCCACCAGCCCGCGCGCGCGGTCGACGATGATCTCAACCTTCGGGCTCTCGCCCGGCCGAAGCTGGGAACGGTCCTCGATCAAGCCCTGGATGTGAATCCGGGCGCCCTCGGTGGTCGCCGCGGTGACCCGGATCACGCGCGCCAGGCCCGGCAGCCCGATGTCGCTGGTGGCTTCGGGGTGACCTGCCAACAGGCGGCTGGTGATGACGCCCGTCCCGCGCTCCAGGTCGACCGATCCCTCGAGGATCTGCGTCGCATAGCTGGGCAGCGGCCCCTCCGGCAGCCCCAGGGCGGCGCTGAAACGGAAGGCGCCCGCGTCTGCCGACATCGAGGATCCGATGATCGGCATCGCCGCGGCGGCGGCCACGGCCGAACCCGTGCCGGCCAGCTTGAGAAAGCCTCGGCGATCCATTTCCTTCATGCGTTGTGCCTCCTAGACGTGCGGACGCCCGAGGTACGGGAACTCGGACAGGTAATCGGCGTGGGGACCAACGCCGTCGCCGGTCAGCTGGCCGTTGGTGACCAGGTTGAGTGAGATGTCGATGACGTCGTCCTGAAGGCGGCGGCCGTTCAGGAATCCGGCGGCGCTGGAGTAGTCATAGGTCAGGATGTCGGGCAGCAGGATCTGCGCGATCGCCAGCGCGTCTCCCGCCGAGTAGCCGCCCAGCGCCTGGAGCTCGGCCGTGAAGAGCTCGAGATAGGTCTGGCCGGACATGGTCACGGCAGTCCTCTGGTCGGCGGGCTGGGTGACGTTGAACGTGCTCTTGTCGCCGGCGTGGTTGAAGACCGTGTTGATCGCCGGCCGTCCCATCTGGTCGACCTGCGCCAGGTGGTCGGGCTGCAGGGTCATGGGCACCAAGGTGCGGACCCAGACGCCGATCTTCGGGTTGGCGCCGAGTATCCGGTTGGGAACCTCCAGCGCAATCGCGAAGACGTTCTTGTCGGCGAAGAAATCGGATCCGGTGAATTTGAGCCCGTTGAGAAACCCGATCAGGTCGAAGAAGAAGGGATCGCTGCGAAGTCCGGCGTAAAAGCGGACGCCGTCCGGGCCACGCGCGACGTGCGCGTCGGAGCCGAAGGAAACCTTCGCACGCTCGATCAGGGTCTCGGTCTCCAGTTCTTCGTGCACATGGCCCTCTTCGAGCTCAACGCCGTGCACGAGAGCACGTGTCACCCGGGCGAACTGCTCGCCGTCCTGCTTGCGCGTGAACCGGTAACGGAAGGCGATGTCGGGCCGGGCGTCGCCATCGGTGTCCACCAGGGTTTCGTACAGGGCGTCGTGCCGGAACTCGTCGGCGTGCGTCGGCGCCAACGGGTTGACGTCCAGGACGAGGACCGTCCGTGACGGGTCGCCCGGCTTCTGGAACGCGTAGTGGTCGGTGATGTCGACCCTGGCGTCCATGGCCGGGGAGGTAAGGCCGGGAGCGTCGAGATGGTCAGCCATAAGCAACCCCTCCTGAGCGGGCGCCCCAGGTCCCGCCGCGCGGCGGGTTCTAGCAGCCTGGGCCCTTCATCCCTCTCTACGGAGACGGCGGCCGGTTGGATCAACGCTTGCCGTCAGGTCAGCCTTCTAAGCTTGATCCGATGGTGACTATGGACCCGCAGGTCCGCACCTACCTGGACACGGTCGCGGCCTCGGGCATCCCGCCGGTCCAGGAACTGACGCCGGAGCAGGCCCGCGCCAACATCGAGGCCGCCGCGCCGGTGCTGGCGGGTCCGCCGCCGCCGCTGCACCGGGTCGAGAACCGCGTCATCGCGGGCGTGCCCTGCCGGGTCTACAGCCCGGAAGCCGCCACCGCGCTCCCAGCGGTCGCCTACTTCCACGGCGGCGGCTGGGTGTACGGCAGCCTCGACACCCATGAAGCCCTGTGCCGGCGGCTGGCCGCGGCCGCCAACTGCCTGGTCCTCTCCGTCGACTACCGGATGGCGCCCGAGCACCGGTTTCCGGCCGCGGTCGAGGACGCCTGGGCGGTCACCGGTTGGCTGGCTCGGCAGGCGAGTGACCTGGGCGGGGACCCCGGTCGGCTGGCGGTAGCCGGCGACAGCGCGGGCGGCAACCTGGCGGCCGTGATGGCGATCAAGGCCCGCGACGCGGGCTTGAACCTCCGTCACCAGGTGCTGACCTACCCGGTCACCGACTGCGACCTGGAAACCGAGTCCTACCTGGCCAACGCCACCGGCTACGGCCTCACCCGGGCGGGCATGGGCTGGTTCTGGGACCACTATCTGCCCGACCCCGCGGCGAGGACTCATCCTGACGCCTCGCCGCTGCGCGCGCGCTCATTGGCGGGAGTGGCGCCGGCCACGATCGCGGTCTGCGAGCTGGATCCGCTGCGCGACGAGGCCGTGGCGTACGCGGCGCGGCTGGAGGCCGAAGGCGTGCCCACCCGCCTGCTGCGCTATGACGGCATGATCCACGGCTTCGCCCGCATGTTCGCGGTCATCGATCGCAGCCACCAGCTGCTCGCGGAGATCGCCGCCGACCTGGAGGCTGCCTTCCAGCGCTAAAGGGGTGACGGGGGCTGGGTGGGGGAGGTACCCTCTCGCGCACCATGAGCTACCTGTGGCAGCGCTTCATCCATTTCTTGATCGCGGTCATCTTCCTGGCCATCGGCATCGGCCTGACCGTTTTCGTGTACAGCAACACCACCTCCGTCAACATCGACTGGTGGCAGCTGCACTTCACCAACGTGCCGCTCGGGATGGTGGCGCTGGTCCCGCTCCTGCTGGGCGTCGTGCTCGGCTACCTGTACCACGTGCCCTCCGGGCTGCACGACTTCAGCCAGAGCATGCGCAAGTCCCGCCGCATCGGCGAGCTGGAGCGCGAGAAGAAAGAGCTCCAGCACCAGCTCGACCGGCTGCTGGCGATGCCCGAGGACGGGACGCCGGCAGCCCAGCACGCGGCGCAGCCCGCAGCGCCGGCCGCTCCGGCAGAGGCCACGCCGATGGCCCCGGTCACGCCGCCCATCCAGGCTGCGTCCGGGCATGCCACCAAGACTCGGGCCGTCCACGAACCCAAGCCCCACGAGCCGGCCAAGCCCCACACGCCCGAGCACCCGAGCCACCGGGAGCCCGCCCCGAGCGCATAGCCGCCGCGCAGACCTCTTAAAGTCCAAACCGTATGTCGGAACGCCGGCGCGCCGGGCGCCTCATCGTCCCCACCGCGCGCCCGTCGGCGGATCGTGCGCTCTTCGAGGGGGAGGAGTTCGCGTTCGAGGAGCTGGCGCTGCACGCCGACCCCTGGCGGGTGCTGCGCATCGTCTCCGAGTTCGTCGAAGGTTTTGACGCACTCGCCGACCTGGGACCGGCGGTCACCGTTTTCGGCTCGGCGCGGGTGCACGCCGACGACCCCCTGTATGCGCAGGGCGAGGCCGTGGGTCGGGCGCTGGCCCGGCGCGGCTTCGCCGTCATCACGGGCGGCGGGCCGGGGATCATGGAGGCGGTCAACAAGGGCTGCAAGGAGGCCGGTGGGCTCTCGGTCGGCTGCAACATCGAGCTGCCTCACGAGCAGGCGCTGAACCCATACGTCGACCTAGGCATCGAGTTCCGCTACTTCTTCGTGCGCAAGATGATGTTCGTCAAGTACGCGCGCGGGTTCGTCATCTTTCCCGGCGGGTTCGGGACGCTGGACGAGCTGTTCGAGTCGTTGACGCTGGCGCAGACCGGGAAGATCGAGCACTTCCCGGTCGTCCTCTTCGGCAGCTCCTACTGGAACGGCCTGCTGGACTGGATGCGGGCGGAAACGCTGGCGCACGAGCTGGTCTCGCCCGAAGATCTCAACCTGCTCAGCCTCACCGACGATCCCGATCAGGCCGCCGAGATCGCCACCCGTGCCCGTCCGGAGGCGGCGCCGCACCCGCGCAAGGCGGACGCGCAGTAGCCACACCAACGCCTCCGGTGGCCGCGGTCTTCCTCACGGACGGCGGCCAGAGCGCGGAGTCGGTCGCCACCCTGCTGGCCGGCTTCTGCAGCTCGGCTCGGGTGTCCCTGGAGATCGCGATCTACGACCTCAAGCTGGACGGCCCCGCCCGCGACATCCTGCTCAAGTCGCTGCTGGACGCGCTGGCACGCGGTGTCCGCCTGCGCATCGTCTTCAACCAGGACTACGGCCACGAGCGGGTGGCGCCGGAGCCGCCCCAGATGTCGGACTGGCCCTTCATCAAGGAACTGCCCAAGGAAACCTGGTTCCCGGTCAACGGCGACCCCGACCTCATGCATCACAAGTACGTGGTCTGCGATTCGGCGTCGGTCTGGACCGGCTCCAGCAACTGGACCAACGACTCCTGGACTCGCGAGGAGAACGTGATCCTGCGCGCCCACTCACCCCAGGTCGCCGCCGTCTACCGGGCCAATTTTGAGAATCTGTGGACCTGGCGCCAGGTCCAGATCTCGGGCCGGCAGAGGCCAGAGTGGTTCGAGCTGGGCGCCGGCATCCAGGCCCGGCCGTACTTCACCCCGGGGCGTGCGGAGAAGCTGGTGCACGAGCTCAGCCAGCGCATCGCAACTGCGCGGCGACGGGTGCGCATCTGCTCGCCGGTGCTGACCTCCGGTCCCATCCTGGGCACGCTCGCCGACACCGTGCAGCGCGGCTTCGAAGGCATCGACATCAAGGGGGTTTTCGATGCCACCCAGATGGCAGAGGTGGGCCGCCAGTGGGCGCAGAACCCGCAGGCCGGCTGGAAGCAGCACGCGCTGTCCGCGATCTTGAAAGGCATCCCCTTCAGCGGCAAAGCTTCCACGCCCTGGGCGGCGGGGACCGTGCACGATTTCATGCACGCCAAGTGCGTGGTGGCCGACGATTACGTCTTCTGCGGCAGCTATAACCTCTCTCATTCGGGCGAGATGAACGCCGAAAACGTGATCGAGTTCCAGGATGCCGGGCTGGCGGACCTCTTCGCCGGCTACGTCGACCGGGTGATCGCCCGCTACCCCCCGGCGCCGCTTTCGTGAGCGGGCCGTGAGCGAGAAGGAGCCGCTGAAGCGGGGGCGCCGACCCGGCGACTATCGGGTGGTCGTGCGAGGTCGCCCCAAGCTGCCGCGCACGCTGGGCGTGGGCGCGCTCTTCAGCGCCTGCTACGGCAACGTCGGCTCCTCGATCTACTACGCGCTGGGCGTCACGGCGGCCTTTGCACTGGGCCTGACGCCGCTGGCCTTGATCCTGGCCGGCGCCATCTTCGTCACCACCGCCCTCAACTACGCGGAGGGCACCGCCGCCATGCCCCATGCGGGTGGCTCCTCGAGCTTCGCGCGCCGCGCCTTCAACGAGCCGGTTGGATTCCTGGTGGGCTGGGTGCAGCTCCTCAACTACACCGCCACCGTCTCCATCAGCGCCTATACCGCGATCTCCTACTTGGGCGACCTCGGTCGCTACGTCGGCGTGCTGGCCAACTTCAAGGAGTACTTCGCATGGCACATCGGGGGGGCCGTGGTGCTGGTAGGCCTGCTGATCGCCGTCAACATCGTCGGCATCCAGGAGTCGAGCCTGATCAACCTGGTGCTGGCGCTGCTCGACCTGGGGACCCAGCTGATCCTGGTACTGCTGGGCGTATTTCTTCTCCTCAATCTGCGCACGGTGCTCGGCAACATCCACTTCGGGGTGGCGCCCACTTGGGGCAACTTCCTGGCCTCGATCTCAATCGCGATGGTGACCTACACCGGGATCGAGACGATCTCCAACCTTTCCGAGGAGGCCAAGAACCCGGGCAAGACCGTGCCCCGCGCGACTTACGGCGTGATCGTGGCCGTGCTCTTCGTCTCTGCCTTCCTGCCCACCATCGGCATGAGCGTTTTCCCGGTCGTTCTCGATCCCCAATCGCACGCGTACACGACGGGGTTGGCGACGACCTGGAAGGACGACCCGGTGGCCGGTATCGTCACCGCCTTCCACCCGATGCTTTTGGCCCAGGTCGCCGGAATCTGGGTGGCCATCCTGGCCTTCACGATCCTGATCATCGCCACCAATGCGGGGCTGATCGGCATCTCGCGTCTCAGCTACTCGATGGCCGTCAACGACCTCTTCCCCAAGACCTTCGCGGCTCTGCACCCGAAGTTCAAGACCCCCTGGATCTCGATCATCGTGTTCGGCATCGCGGGTGCCATCCTGATCCTGCCCGGCAAGATCGACCTGATGGGCGCGGTGTATTCACTGGCCGCGACCTTCGCCTTCTGCACCGCGCACCTTTCGGTGATGCGGCTGCGCTATGTAGAACCCGAGCTCTACCGCCCTTACCGAATGCCGCTCAACGTGCCCTTCGGGCGTGCCAGCGTGCCGCTGCTGTCGGTCATCGGCGCGGTGGGCATCGGATCGGTCTTCACACAGCTGATGGCTCAGAACGTGTCCAACTCCACCTTCATCTATCTCTTCTGGCTGGCCCTGGGGGTGGCCGCCTTTATCGCTTACCGGATGCGCCGCCGGCAGCCGCTGTGGGAGCGGCTGGAGGTCCCGCCGCCGCCCGACCGCGAGGTCGCCCACCGCTTCGAGCCGCCCCCGCGCGAGGCGCGGGTCCGGATCGGACGCAAGGGCCACGTTGCGGAGCCGGTGGTGCCGGAGCCGGAGCCGCCACGGGAGGTCGCCCACCGGACGCGCTTCCTGGGCCTGCAGCTGATGGTCCAGCGCCACGGCCGGATGCGGGTGGGCCTGGGCCTGGCGCTCTGCGTGGCGGCCTCTGTGCTGGCGGTGGTCGCCGACCTCTCGGCCAACGACCCCTTCGGCCCCGGCCTGGGCTGGTCCCCGGGCGTGCTGATCGTGAGCTTCACGGCCGCCTGGCTGCTGCTCCGCTCCTGGCACGAAAGCTGACCCGGACCACTCGATAGCCTGAGCCCGTGCAGCGGGCTCGCCTGTACCTGTGGGTGATCGCGGCCTTGATCCTGGGCGCGGCCGGCGCCTACTACCTCACGGCCCCACGCGGCGGGGAGGTCGCCAACGGCACCGTCCTGGTGCTGGCCAGCTCTGCGCAGGGTGCGGATCTCGCCACGCCGGCCGGCATCGAGCTGCTGGCCAACGGGCGGTCGGCTGCCGCCGGGCGCCTGGTGGGCCCGGTGCCGGCCGCGCCTCAGTACCGGCAGCTGGCCGAGGTCCAGGCGCCCGCGGGCCGGTACCAGGGGCTGCGGGTGGGCGGCGCCACCCTCGGCGCCGCGTTCGATCTGGAACCGGGGACGGTGGTGCCGGTCCTGCTGGCGGTGGGCGCGGAGGGCCTCCTGCCGGGTGGCGCCTACGCGGGCTCGGACAACGTCAACCTCGGTCTTTCCGAGCTGGGGGGCAAGCTGGCGCCGCTGCCCGACTTCAAGCTGGTCGACCAGTCGGGCAACCCGATCACGCGGGCCGAGCTGCTCGGCCTGCCCACGGTGATCGGCAGCTTCCACACGACCTGCCACGAGACCTGCCCGCTCTACACCGCGTTCTTCCTGCAACTGCGTCAGAAGGCGGGCGCCGGGGTACGCCTGCTGGAGGTGACCACTGACCCCACCGTGGACCGGCCCCCGGTCCTCGCCGACTATGCGCGGGCGGTCGGCGCCGACTGGACCTTCGCGACCGGCGTGCCCAACGACGTGGCCGACTTCTGGCAGCACTTCGACCTCACCTTGAGCACCGGGGATACCCACCAGGACCGCCTGGTCGTGGTCGACCGCTGGGGATATGTGCGAGTGGCCTACGACGGGGCTCCCGATTTGGGCGGTGTCGTGCCCCCGGCTCTGCTGGGGCAGCTCGATGCCGCCGGGCTGGCCAGGCTCAACTCCCACGGAAGCGGCTGGGACGCTCAGCAGATCGTCGACACCCTGAACAGCCTCAACGCTTTCGCGGTCCGGGCCACCGCCGGCGGTGCGCGGGCGCCGGAGTTCGAGATCCCCGAGTTCGACGGCCACCTTCTCCGGCTAAGCCAGTTCGCCGGCCGCGCGGTGGTGCTGAACTTCTACGCGTCCTGGTGCCTCCCCTGCCAGAACGAGCTCCCGCTGTTGGAGAAGTACGCGCAGCGCAGCCCGCGGGTCCAGTTCCTGCTGCTCGACTATCTCGACGATCCCGGGCGCGGCCATGACCTGCTCCAGACGACCGGGGCCCGCACGCCGCTTGCGGGCAACGACTTCCAGGGCCGCGTGGGGTCGGCCTACGGGGTGCTGGGACT
>Ga0209474_10001272_pt1 | contig 25227 bp, 23 predicted proteins | sample GraSoiAngelo_145_FD_185902 | JGI IMG/M metagenome (GOLD analysis project Ga0209474, IMG submission 185902) | Grasslands soil microbial communities from the Angelo Coastal Reserve, California, USA - 14_1009_05_20cm (SPAdes) (version 2) | ecosystem: Environmental > Terrestrial > Soil > Grasslands...
ACCCGCTGGCTGCGGTTGGTCGCGTGACGCTGAACGTGGCGCTGGCCTTTGTCGAGAGTTTGAGATCCCTTGGTCTGGGCCTGCGTGTGCTTCGCACCCTTGGCCATTGTACCCTCGGCCATCGCTGGGCTCGCGAGCACGGAGATGACAATCGCCGCGGTGCCGAGGATGGCAAGACTTGCAGTGTTCCGTCTCCTCATTGGACGCTCCCTTTTTTGTGATTTGTGACCGAGCCAAGCACCGAGGATCGACGGATGTTCCGCGCGCCGACTCTCAAACCGATGTGATCGGGTCCAAGTTCCCAGGAACTGGGGGAGAATCCGCAACAGGCACAAGCCGCCGGCCCACGTAATCGAGGAGAGGATAACGTTCGGCCGCGGCATGGCGGCTGCGGGTCCACAACCGGAAATACTCAAACCGAGCAGATGTCCTCGCTTTAGTCCTGAAAGCGGACATCCGGTCTGCGCATTTATGAGTACCGCCCTAATCCCCGTCTGGACGAAAGATCGCCATTTGCCACGAGCGGAGCGGCTCCAATCGTTGCTCCAGTTTCCAGAACGCCCAGACCAACACACCGCCGAGACAAACCGTGATGCCGAGCAGAAGCAGCGTGAAATCCGGCGCGGTCAATGAAGTTAACATGTTCAGTCCAATGGGGCGCGACTGAGATTGCCGACGAGGGTGCCTGTCCTGCGCCCGAGCTGAGGCGGACAGGATTGTACGCCACCCTAAAACGACCTTCAATAAACTATCGCTCGCAGTGCCGGGCTCCCAAAACACGCCGTTCATGACAACTAAATTCAAGTTAAACTCGCCGGTTCGGACGTATGCGAACGAGAGATGAGGTTTCACGAACGGGAACTTCTACATCTCTACATCGTTTTACTTCTGCATCACTAAACAGGAGGAGGAAGCCTTGAGACAAACTCTCATCGCAGGAGCATTGGTTGTCGCGTCTATGCTTTTGGCGCAAACGGCCAGTGCCGCCGAATTCTACGTGGTGCGAGATACCACCACGAAGAAATGCACCGTGGTAGACAGCAAGCCGACCTCAACGACCACAACAGTTGTGGACAACGGCACGTTCAAAACCAAAACTGAAGCTGAGATCGGCATGAAAACCATGAAGGCCTGCACACAATAAAAAAGTGCTTAGGTCAATTTCCTGATTATACCTTGATCATAAAAGAGGAAGCCACCAGCGTTGGCGGCCCCTCAACTGGGTCTAATGTAAATGCATTATCCAGTAGCCACCGCCTCCGATGATCAACACGGCGGCAATGGCCCACAGTAACAGTACTGGCATCTCAGCCTCCTCCTGATTCCCTGCAAGGGAAAACAAATGGCAAGGCCGCGTTCCCAATTGGAACTAGAGCGTGTGTCCAAAACGCTCCGAATGCGCGCAGCTTAACCTTTGTCAAACGAAGAGTTTGGTCACTTTTTCGGTCGGCGAGAAGCAAGCCGCTGGCACCCTGTCCGGCGTTGCTCAGTCGTAGAACTCGGGCGCCATCTTCAGGCTGTCGCGCTGCGCCTTGTCGTGATTTATCCAAAGCTGCGCTTTTTCCCTTGTCAGAACATCTGAGATCTTTTGCATGGAGGCCAGCGTCTGCTCCTTGTCGACGTTGTTCGAAGGGACCCGGCGGTTGTCCCAATTTTCCTTGAAGTGGGCGGCATCGCCTGAAAGCACGACCGCGCCGGTGTTCGGCAGCTTCACCAGCAAGGACTGATGACCCGGCGTGTGTCCCGGCGTGGACAAAATGATCACGCTTCCATCGCCAAATAGGTCGCGGTCGCCTTCCAGTTTCGTGACGGGATGCTCCGGCTTGAAGCGCGGCGTATTGTTGGCGCCCGGCCAGTCGTATTCGGCTTTTTGCACATAGAGCATCACCGCAGGAAACATCTCGACGTTCCCGACGTGATCTGGATGGGTATGCGACACCGCCATCGCCTTGATGTCGGAAGGTTTGACGCCGAGTTGATCGAGCTGAGCCGCGAGTGTTTTGGGACGGCGCCAGTGAACGGATTTCGGATCTGATGGTGCAAGGCCGCTCGGCATCGCTGCCACGGCATCGGCAACCCCGGTGTCCCATAGCAACCAGCCCTGCGCGTGTTTAATGAGATAGCAGCTGTCGACGAAATCCATCGATTTGCCTTCATTGACACCGGGAGACCAGCGGGAGATATCGCCGGCCAGCCCTTCCCCGCAATTGAGAATGTAAAGTTTTTCGACCGCGGCCTTGCTGGATTGCGCATGGCCGGCATCAACTGACACAACCACTGAGAACAGCGCGGCAACGAGAACAGCTACTCGGTTCATGTCGTTTCTCCATCACGAAGACCCGGAATATCAAGCAGGTGGACGGGATATTAATTCAAGGCGGCTATTCCATCCAGATCGGGCATGTTGCGAGAAGGGTCGCACCGAACGGCTATCACGAAGCTTTGCGAAAGCTGCGCCGAAGCGTTCCTGCTTCCGCATTGACAGGCTACAGCGGTTTCGCTTTATAGTGTCGCTCATGGGGGTTCTGCGATCCCCCCACGAGGCGACATGCCCAAGTATCGCGTCCCGTTTCTTCCTACGAGGGCGCATCATGTCATCATTTACCGAAATATCTCCGGATAAACTTGCCCGTTTGATCGGCACGGCGAAGACCCCTGTGCTGATCGACGTACGTACCGAGAAGGATTTTGCCGCTGACCCGCGGCTGATTCCCGGCGCCATCAGGCGCAGTCACGAGCAGGCCGCCGAGTGGGCCGGCGAATTCTCCGATCAATCCGCCATCGTCGTATGCCTGCGCGGCGCAAAGCTCGCCCAAGGTGCCGCCGCCTGGATTCGGCAGGCCGGTGGCGAAGCCGAAACGCTCGAAGGCGGTTTCGAGGACTGGAAAGCGGCCAAGCTTCCGCTGGTGCCCGCCTCGAAGCTGCCAGCCCGCGATGCGCAGGGTCGCACCGTCTGGGTGACCCGCGCTCGGCCCAAGATCGACCGCATCGCCTGCCCCTGGCTGATCAGGCGATTCATCGATCCGAACGCGGTGTTCCTGTTCGTGGCGCCTTCTGAGGTGGTCGCGGTCGGCGAGCGCTTCAACGCCGCTCCCTTCGACATTGAGAACGTATTCTGGAGTCACCGCGGTGAACTCTGTACGTTCGACGTGATGGTCGAGGAGTTCGGTCTGGCGACGCCGCCCATGCTCCGGCTCGCGACCATGGTGCGCGCCGCCGATACCGCACGTCTCGATCTCTCGCCGGAAGCACCGGGCCTGCTCGCGGCATCGCTTGGTTTGTCACGGATGTATGACGACGATCTCGAGCAGCTTGAGGCGGGCATGACGCTTTACGATGCGTTCTATCGCTGGTGTCGAGATGCGACGGGCGAAACCCACAACTGGCCAATCAACAAGTCAAAGCCGTGATCGATATCGCTACGAACGAGACCAAAGCTGATGCCGGCCACGGCATCAGCTTTGGCGAGGCTTTCCAGGTCTGGCTACGGGTGGCGCTGCTGAGTTTCGGCGGGCCGGCCGGGCAGATCGCGGTGATGCACCGAATCCTCGTCGAGGAAAAGAACTGGATTTCGGAAAGCCGGTTTCTGCACGCGCTCAATTATTGCATGCTGCTGCCGGGACCAGAGGCGCAACAGCTTGCCACCTATATCGGCTGGTTGTTGCACCGAACTGCCGGCGGCATCATGGCGGGCGGCCTGTTCATTCTGCCCGGCATCATCGCCATTATGGGCCTGAGCTACATCTACGCCGCCTATGGCAAGGTCGGCTTCATCGAGGCGCTGTTCTTTGGATTGAAAGCGGCGGTACTGGCGATCGTCATTCAAGCCGTGGTCCGCGTCGGAAAACGGGCGCTGCGCAATCGGATCATGGTGGCGCTGGCGGCGATCGCCTTCATTGCGATCTTCTTTTTCGACGTGTCCTTTCCGATCATCATTATCGGTGCCGGCGTGATCGGCTATTTCGGGGCCAAGAGCGGCCGGCCGGAATTCGCGGCGGTGCCGCACGGCACAGGCAAAAACGGTGCGGCGATCGACAGCATGCTCGGCGAGGAATTGCCCGACCACGTCCGGCCAACCGTTCCCCGAGCCTTGAGAGTAAGCGCAATCTGGCTAGTGCTGTGGCTGGTCCCGGTCAGCGCGCTGCTGATCGCATTCGGCGAGGCCAATGTGTTCAGCCAGATCGCGCTGTTCTTCAGCAAGATGGCGATGGTGACGTTTGGCGGTGCCTATGCGGTGCTGGCTTATGTCGCCCAGCAGGCGGTCGAGCATTATCACTGGTTAGGCCCACGCGAAATGCTGGATGGCCTCGGTATGGCCGAGACCACGCCGGGTCCTTTGATCATGGTGCTTCAGTTCGTCGGCTTCATGGCCGCCTATCGCGATCCCGGCACGTTGTCGCCGATGTTGGCCGGCACGCTTGGCGGATTGCTCGCGACCTGGGTCACGTTCACGCCGTGCTTTCTCTGGATCTTTCTCGGCGCGCCGTTCATCGAGAGGCTGCGCGGCAACAAGGGCCTTGCGGGTGCGCTGACGGCGATCACCGCCGCCGTGGTCGGCGTCATCCTCAATCTGTCGATTTGGTTCGCGCTGCACACGGTGTTCCGGCAGACTTGGCCGGTGCGGTCGTTTGGGCTGTCGTTCGACATGCCGGTGTTGTCGAGCGTCGATTTTGCCGCGCTGATCTTGGCGATCGCGGCGGCGAGCGCCATCTTCCGTTTCAATATGGGCATGCTCACGGTTCTGGGTGGGTCGTGCGCTGCAGGGATCTTGTTGCGGCTAGTAGGAGTAATCTAACGGGGCATCGATCGAACTTTTGGGGCAGACCAAGGAGAAAACGATGAAACGAAACCTAATAATATTGGCGCTGGTCGCCGCGGCGCTGCCCACGATAGCCAAAGCCGCCGAAATCGATTGGAAAAATGTCGATGCCGCTCTGGGCAAGACTGCCGCGGTTACCGGAGAGGTCCACCGCTACGGATTGCCGCGTTCCGATCTGCATGTGACGCTCGACGGAGTGGCCATTAAGCCCGCGCTTGCACTCGGAGGTTGGGTCGCATTCGCGCCGGCGCATGGCGAAGCCATGGTGATGGGCGACCTGGTGTTGCTGGAGCCCGAAATCACGCCTGTCATGACAAAGCTGCTCGAGGGCGGGCTCGACATCACGGCTGTACACAATCACGTGCTGCGTGCCTCGCCGGCAACCTTCTACATGCATGTCGGCGGTCACGGTGACCCCGTAAAAATGGCGAGCGTGATCCGCTCGGCGCTTTCGGCCAGCAAGACGCCATTCGACGCGCCTGCAACCACGGCCGGCCCGGCGCCAGCCGTCGACCTCGATACGGCGAAGCTCGATCAAATCATGGGCGTCAAGGGCACGTCCACCGGCGGCGTCCATCAGTTTGCCGTACCGCGCCGCGATCCCGTCACCGAGAGCGGAATGCAGGTGACTGGCCCGCTTGGCGGCGCTAACGCCATCAACTTCCAGCCAACCGGCAACGGCAAGGCCGCCATCACCGGCGATTTCCTGGTGACCGGCAACGAGGTCAACCCGCTGATCCGCGCGTTGCGTGCCAGCAATATCGAGGTGACGGCCATCCACAGCCACATGCTGGATGAACAACCGCGCATGTTCTTCATCCACTTCTGGGCCAATGATGACGCGCTGAAACTCGCGCAGGGTGTTCGCACGGCATTGGAAACAACGGCGATCGCCAAGACACAGTAACAAGACGCACTAACAAGCGGCCGTAACAACACGCGGTCTCAGTATTGCTGGTCGTCCCGGCGAACCGCCGGGACGCCCTACTCTATCCCACGCCCGAACTTGTTGGATTTCGGAAAGCCCTTTGGCGGCAGGCGACCGGCGTCGGCGCGGTTGCCTCGCCATTCGGCGAGGTCCTTCATGCTGGCATTGAACTCTCGTCCCGCGGAGTCCTTCCAGGTCAGGCCGTCCTTGGCACTGAACGTCGTCACATCCGAGAGGCCGCCGTCGCGGTATTTCTGCAAACGCACGCCGCGGCCACGCGCCATTTCCGGCACCTGATCGATCGGGAACAGCAGCAGCTTGCGGTTGTCGCCGATCACGGCGACGGTATCGCCGCTAACGGAGGCAAGCGCGCGGGCTTCGTTTGGCGGTTCGACGTTCAAGACCTGCTTGCCCTTGCGGGTATTGCCGACGCAGTCGTCCTCATTGACGACGAAGCCCTGTCCCTCATGGCTTGCGATCAGGAACTTGCGTCCGCCCGTGTTGACGAACAGCGACACGATTGCGGCGTCCTGCTCCATGTCGATGAACATGCGGATCGGCTCACCGTGGCCGCGGCCGCCAGGCAGCTTGGCCACCTCGAGCGAATAGAATTTGCCGTTGGTGGCAAACAGCAGCAGTTTTGAAGTCGTCTCCGCGAAAAACGCAAAGTCGAGCTTGTCATCGGTCTTGAAGGTCAGCGCCGAAAGATCGGAAACCTGCCCCTTAATAGTACGCACCCAGCCCTTCTCGGACACGACCACGGTGACCGGCTCGCGCTCGACGAACGCTTCCTCGATCGCCGCAAGATCGTGCTCCGGCGCGTCGGCGAACTGCGTTCGCCGCTTGCCGAGCGGCGTCTTCGGTCCAAGCAGATCGCGAACCTTGCGCACCTGTTCGGCCACCTTGGACCACTGCTCGGTTTCGGAAGCGAGCAGCGCCTTGATGCCCTTCAGCTCGGACCGGAGGTTTTTTTCCTCGGTCCGGATCTCGATTTCCTCGAGCTTGCGCAAGCTGCGCAGCCGCATGTTGAGTATGGCGTCGGCCTGAATCTCCGTCAGCTTAAAGGCCTTCATCAGCGCCGGCTTCGGTTCATCCTCGTTACGGATGATCTTGATCACCCTGTCGATGTTCAGATAGGCGATCAGGTAACCGCCGAGGACTTCCAGCCGATGTTCGACCTGGACCTTGCGATAGTTGAAGCGGCGCTGCAGCACGTCGCGCAGGTGATCGAGCCACTCCCGCAGGCACTCGCCGAGCCCGAGCACCTTCGGAATGCGCCCTTTCACCAGCACGTTGAGGTTCAACGGAATCCGGCTTTCCAGCTCGGTGAGCCGAAACAGCGACTCCATCAGCAATTCGGGATCGACGGCGCGCGATCGTGGCTCGATCACCAAGCGAACGTCTTCAGCCGATTCATCGCGGACGTCGCCGACCAACGGCAGCTTCTTGTCATTGAGCAGTTCGGCAATCTTCTCCACCAGCCGGGATTTCTGCACCAGCCACGGAATTTCTGTGATGACCACGACCCAGGTACCGCGCGCGCCCTCTTCCTGAGTCCATTTGGCGCGGGTCCGGAACGAGCCGCGTCCGGTCATGTAGGCTTCGGCGATGCTTTCCTTGGAATCGACGATGATGCCGCCGGTCGGGAAATCAGGACCCTTCACCCATTTCAAGAGCGTCTTCGACTTCGCCTCAGGCTTGTCGATCAGATGCAACGCCGCTTCACACAGCTCGGCGGCGTTGTGCGGCGGGATCGAGGTTGCCATGCCGACCGCGATACCTTGCGCGCCATTGGCGAGCAGGTTTGGAAACCCGCCGGGAAGCACGACCGGCTCTTTCGACTGGCCGTCGTAATTGGGGCGAAACTCGACGCCGTCCTCGTCGATGCCGTCGAGCAACAGTTGCGCGACCTCGGTCAAGCGCGCTTCGGTGTAGCGGTAGGCAGCCGGATTGTCGCCGTCGATGTTGCCGAAATTGCCCTGCCCGTCGACCAGCGGATAACGCGAGGAAAAATCCTGGGCCAGCCGCACCAGCGCGTCATAGATCGACTGATCGCCATGCGGATGGAACGATCCCATCACGTCGCCGACGATCTTGGCGGATTTCTTGAAGATGGCGGTGGGATCGAGCCGTAGCAGGCGCATCCCATAGAGGATGCGGCGATGCACAGGCTTGAGCCCGTCGCGCGCGTCCGGCAGCGCGCGGTGCATGATGGTCGAGAGCGCGTAAGCGAGATAGCGCTCCTCAAGCGCATCGCGCAACATGATCTCGTGGATTTCGGCCGGGTCTGTCGGCGGAATCAGTCTTTTGCCCATGGGCAGGGGTTATCCGGTGCTGGGGAGATGGACAAGGCGCGAATCAGCAGACGTAATTTAAGCCGGCCCGTCGCGTCACGGAACTGCGGCTTTGGCCAGGCGCCTGATCACCGCGTTGATAAAACCGTCGCGGGCGTCGGAATGGCCTTGGCCGCGCGGTTCCAGCACGTGACGCATCAGGAACAATCCGGTGATCGCAAAGCCGTCCTGCAGATCCTGGTCGGACCAGCCGCTGGCGTTCCCTTCGCCGTGCCGCAGGAATGCCGGCAACCGCAGCAGCCGGTCGCGCCAGGGATCGCCGGCTCGCCGCGACACCGCGCCGCCGGATTTTGGCGACACATAAACCAGCTCGGTAGTCTCGCCGGTCGCGGCACAGGTGTCGAGATCAAGTCCGAACCCTAGCTCCGCCAGCATCGCCAATTCGAATTTGATGAGATGAGCCGCGGCTTGCCCAACCTCATCGAAATCGTCCAGGGTACGGTCGAGCATCTCGTATATGTCTTCGTGCGGATCGCGCTCCGGCAATAGCCGCGCCAGCGAGGCCAGATGCGTCACGCCATAGACCGCGTGCGAGGACGCCAGCACGGTGGCCGCGCGCAAGCGGATATCCTCGACCTGATAATAGCCGAGGTGCTCGTCGAGCCGCGCCCGCCATACCGCGCGTAGGGTGTTGCCGGTCTGCAGCAGCGGCCGCATCCGCGAACTCGCGCCGCCGCGCACCAGGCCGAGGTGGCGGCCGTGGGCGCGCGTCAGAAGTTCGACGATGGCGCTGCTTTCGCCATGCCGCCGCACCCCCAGCACGATGCCTTCGTCCGTCCATTCCATAATCGGCAGCTTACAGGATTCCGCGCCAACGCGCAGCTACGCGTTAAACCAGCCCTTGGCATCGCCCGTGAATGAGTAATACAGGCCCGCCGCTGTGAGGCCGCACGAGACGACCTCGATGGCGCTGTCGAACTGTAGCCCGCCGCGCCCGATGATCTGAATGAGCGAGATCACGGAAAGCAGCAGGACGGCGCCCAGCACCCAACGAGGCCAGTTCTTCCGCCGCTGCGCCGCGAGCCAGACCAGAAACACCAGCAACAAGATCAGGCAGCCATCCATCACACTGGTGACCATGATCATTCGGGACGTCACTTCCGCACTCGCCGTCCGGTCCTGGAACGCGACCGACAGCGCGTCGAGGGTCAGCGACAGGTACAGCAACACTTCAAACCACAACACGTTTCTGGGTACGTTCATCGCGATACCGATTATTCCCTGGGAAATTCAAGTCCCATTTCGCGGTAGCGGTCGGGATCCTCGCCCCAATTTTCGCGCACCTTGACGAACAAGAATAGATGGATGGGCTGACCCACGATCTCGGCCAACTCTTTGCGCGAATCCGCCCCGATGGCCTTGATCGTGGCGCCGCCCTTGCCGAGCACGATCTTGCGCTGGCTCTCGCGCTGGACGAAAATCGTCTGCTCGATGCGGATCGATTTGTCCTTGCGCTCGGTCCAGCTATCGGTCTCAACCGTTGATTGATACGGCAGTTCCTGGTGCAACTGGCGGAAGATTTTTTCGCGCGTAATCTCCGCCGCCAGATGCCGCATCGGTGCATCCGACATCTGGTCTTCGGGATAATGAAATGGCCGGGGTGGCACCATTTCCGCCAGCCTATGCCTGAGATCGTCGACGCCATCGCCCGACAGCGCCGAAACCATGAACGTGTCCGCAAAGCTCAGGCGATCGTTGGCGGCCTTGGCCAACGCCAGCAGCTTTTCGCGTGCAACCACATCGATTTTGTTCAGCACCAGAATTTTCTCGTGCTGGACGCTGGCCAGCCTGGTGAGGATCGCGTCGGCTTCCTCGTCGATCCCCGCCTTGGCGTCGAGCAGCATGCAAACCAGATCGGCGTCGTGCGCGCCGCTCCAGGCCGTCGACACCATGGCGCGATCGAGGCGCCGCTTCGGTGAGAAGATTCCCGGCGTGTCGACCAGAATGATTTGCGCGTTGTTCTCGATGACGATGCCGCGGATCAAGGCGCGGGTGGTCTGCACCTTGCGCGAGACGATCGTCACCTTTGAGCCGACCAGCGCGTTGACCAGAGTGGATTTGCCGACGTTGGGCGCGCCGATCAGGGCGACGAAGCCGCACCGCGTGCCGCCCGGCGCCGCACCCTCCGCGCGCTCATCGCTCATTGGCTGCTGCCGCCGGGGACGCCTTCGCGCACGATCATCACCGAGGCGGCAGACTTCTCGGCGGCACGCTTGCTGCCGCCGAGGCCTTCGGCAGGAGCCAAACCCGGTAATTCCACCGCGACGCGAAACTGCGGATCATGGTGTGGTCCGGTGCGTTCGATTTCACGATAGACGGGCGTCGGCAGGGCGTTGGCCTGCGCCCATTCCTGCAAAACAGTCTTGGGGTCGCGCAGCGGGCGCCGGTGCTTTCGCATCCGCTCGACCCAGTTTCGCTCCACCAATTGCGCCGCCGCCGCGAAACCGCCATCCAGAAACACCGCGCCAATGAGGGCTTCGCAAATGTCGCCGAGCACGGATATGCGCAACCGCGCGCTCGCGGGACCGCCCATCTGGCCTAGCTTGATGTCGTCGGCCAGCCCGAGTGACTTCGCCACGTCCGCACAGGTCTCCTTACGGACGAGATCGGCCAGCCGCTTCGACAGCTCGCCTTCATCTGCTTTCGGGAAAGCGCGATAAAGCATCTCGGCAACGACCAATCCGAGTACGCGGTCGCCGAGAAATTCCAGGCGCTGGTAGCTATCGCCGCGCTTGCGAACGGGTTTCAGCGCCGAGACGTGCGTGAAGGCGGTCGCCAGCAGCTCTGGATCGGAAAACTTGTGGCCGATCCGCGCCTCGATAGCGGCTGCGGCGGCAGCCTGGGCGGCAGCCTTGGCGCGCTTCTTCTTGGTCACGGGTGCGCGGGTAGCATCAGGCTGAGCGCTTGCTTTGCCTGCAGGTGATGGGTTCTGGGTATCAAGTGTTTCTTCGTTCATCGCACGATGGTGAATATGCGATTCCAGCGCACTGCCGTCGGCCAGCGCCAGAACATCCAGGCGTGTTCGCCCTCTGCAATAGAGAAAAAGATCATTTGCGCACGACCGACGATATTTTCAAAGGGAACGTAGCCCACGGCCGCCAACACCCGGCTGTCGGTCGAGTTGTCCCGGTTATCGCCCATCATGAAAAAATGACCGGGCGGCACAGTATAGACAATGGTGTTGTCGTAGAAATTGTTGTCGATGCAATCCAGCGATTCATAGCTGACCCCGTTCGGCAGTGTTTCCTTCCAGCGCTTTACCCGCGCCGTGGCTTCCGAGCCGCAAGGGTCCTCACCGATGAAGTCGCTGAGGCGCTCGCGCTTCACCGGCACATCGTTGATATAGAGCAGCCCCTCCTTCATCTGGATGCGGTCGCCCGGCAGCCCGATCACGCGTTTGATGTAGTCGGTGCTATCTTCCCTTGGCAGTCGAAAAACCACGATGTCGCCCCGCGTCGGCTCGGACCCAAAGATGCGCCCCGAGAACAGCGGCGGCGACAGCGGAATCGAATAATGGCTGTAGCCATAGGAATATTTCGAGACGAACAGATAGTCGCCGACCAGAAGCGTTGCCTTCATCGACCCTGAAGGGATGTTGAACGGCTGGAAAAGAAAGGTGCGGATTACCAGCGCAATCAACAGAGCGTGGATCACGACCCGGATTGTTTCGCCCAGGCCGCTTTCAGTTTTTGTCCCGGATGTCACGCTCATCGCTTTCCCGATTCCCCGCCGATTGCCGCGCGGTGCAGAGCATTTTCCTTACGCGGATGGCTGCGCGCATCGCGTCAAGAAAGTGGTCCTAAAGTCTGATATTGAGAGCTAATCCCGGCACAAAGCTGAACTCGCTCTTGGCTCGATTAAACTGCGGCGTTTTAGACGGTTGTTCGCAGCCGCGCAATCAACGGAGCTATCAAAACTTCCTAATCCGTTGACAAATATTAGATTTTTTAGTTGCGACATGAGGGTGCCGGTAGATCCCCTACCACATCACGGTTTGCCCGGGATGACGGCTGAAATTATGACGAACGCCTGCGCCATCGGCCAGTCATCGGTGATGCTGAGGTCGATCCTAGGCTCATACCCCTGCGGCGTCATGGCCTGAAGCCGGGCCAGCGCCCCGCCGCTCAGGTGCATGGTCGGACGGCCGCCCGGCAGGTTCACCACCCCCATATCGCGCCACCAGACGCCACGCCGGATTCCCGTGCCAAGCGCCTTGGAGCAGGCCTCCTTGGCGGCGAATCGCTTGGCGTAGGTCGCGACCACCATCTTCTCGTTCTTGGCGCGACGCCCGGCCTTGGCGCGCTCGGCTTCCGTGAAGATGCGCTCGAGGAACCGATCACCATGGCGCTCGATGACCTTTGCGACCCGGCGAATATCGATCAGGTCCGAGCCAATGCCGATGATCATGCCTTGCTTGCCCGATTCGGACCGCCGGCTGGATTCACGGGATTGTTGCGCCCGCGATCCATCGCGGCTCGCATCGTTCGAACCGTCTCGCCTAGACCGACGAACAGCGCCTGGCCGACCATGTAGTAGCCGATGTTGAGTTCGACGATCTCGGGCAAGCCGGCGATCTTCTCGGCGGTCACATAGTCCAGACCGTGCCCGGCATGGACTTCCAGTCCGGCCGAGTGCGCAAGCGCCGCGCCTCTGACGATGCGCTGCCATTCGGCCTCCGCCTTCGCCGCGTGACCATCGCTCACTGCCTCGCACCAAGCACCGGTATGGATCTCGATCACCGGCGCGCGCAGCTTGGCGGCCATTTCGATCTGCCGCGCTTCGGCGGCAATGAAGAGAGACACCCGCACGCCGGCATCATTCAACCGCTCAATGAAGGGCGCCAGCGCGTTGTGCTGTCCGACTACGTCGAGCCCGCCTTCCGTAGTGAGCTCTTCGCGGCGCTCGGGCACCAGGCACACCGCATGCGGCTTCGTCGCAAGCGCTATTTCCAGCATCTCGCTTGTCGCCGCCATCTCGAAATTCAGCGGTTTCGAAATTTCAGCCTTCAGTCGCGCCATGTCGTCGTCGCGGATGTGGCGACGGTCCTCGCGCAGGTGAGCGGTGATGCCGTCCGCGCCCGCCTCGATCGCGAGCAGCGCCGCGCGCACCGGGTCTGGATTGGGGCCGGCCCGCGCGTTGCGCAGCGTAGCAACGTGATCGACGTTAACTCCGAGGCGCAGCGGAGGATGTGGCATGCAGGACTCGCGGGGAACCTAAGAGATGAAGCTATCCATTGACGCGCTCGACCCGTGCGACCACGGCTTTGGCGCGCAACTGCGCGATAATAGCGCTGAGATGCTTGAGGTCATAGACCTCAAGATCGATGGTCAGCTCGGTGAAGTCAGGCGAGCGCCTGAACATGCTGATATTGTCGATATTGCCGTCGTGCTCGGCGATGACAGTGGCGACCTGGGCGAGGCTTCCGGGCTCATTGACATTGTCGACCAGGATGCGCGCCGGAAACCGCTGCGGGGTCGATTCATCGACATCCCAGCGCACGTCCAGCCACCGCTCCGGCTCTTCCTCGAAGTCCTTCAGTGCCGGCGACTGGATCGGGTAGATCGTGATGCCCTCCCCCGGCGAAACAATGCCCACGATCCGGTCTCCGGGTACGGCGCCGCCATTCGGCGCGAACTTGACCGGCAGGTCCGAATTGATGCCGCGCACGGGTATAGCCGACGGGCTGCGCGACGGATCGGGCGGTGATTTCAATTTCAGTTTGACAGCAAGGCTTTTCTTCGCTGGGCCGTAGCGTGCGACCCGTTCTTCCTTGTAATCGGGATACATCGCGCGGGCGACGTCGGAGGCCTTCATTTCCCCGCGCCCGACCGCCGCCATCACGTCATCGACCGAGCCCCGGGCCAGCCGCGTCAGCGCGCCCCTGAGTTTGTCGTCCGCGTACTCGATCTTGGCGCGCACGAACAGCCGCTCGACGATGCGGCGGCCGAGCCCGGCATATTGATCGCGCACGGCGGTCCTGGTCGCGCGCCGGATCGCGGCCCGCGCCTTTCCTGTCACCGCCAGCGATTCCCATGCCGACGGTGGCGCCGACTGGGCCTCCGATGTCAGCACCTCCACCTCGTCGCCGTTCTGTAGCTCCGAGGACAGCGGCGCGAACTTGCCGTTGATCTTGCAGCCGACCGCGCTATTGCCGACGTCGGTATGCACGGCATAGGCGAAGTCGATCACATTGGCCTGCCGCGGCAGCGCGATCAGCTTGCCCTTGGGCGTGAAGCAGAACACCTGATCGTGAAACAGCTCGAGCTTCGTGTGCTCCAAGAACTCTTCCGGATTGGCGCTTTCGGACAGGATGCCGATGGTGTGGCGCAGCCACGCAAAGGCATTGGACTCGCGTTTCAAGAGCTCGGTCGGCGAACCGACGCCATCCTTGTAGAAGGCGTGAGCGGCGATGCCGAATTCGGCGATCTGGTGCATTTCCTCAGTGCGGATCTGCAGTTCGACGCGCTGATTGCCGGGACCGATCACGGTGGTGTGGATAGAGCGATAATCGTTCTGCTTTGGCGTCGAGATGTAATCCTTGAACCGGCCGGGCACCACCGGCCACGTCGTATGCACGACGCCCAGCGCCCGGTAGCAGGACTCGATGTCCTTCATCAGCACGCGGAACCCGAAGATATCGGACAATTGCTCGAACCCGACCGACTTGCGCTCCATCTTGGTCCAGATCGAAAACGGCTGCTTCCGCCGGCCGTAAACATGAGCAATGAGGTCGTTGTTCTGCAGGTTCTTGGAGAGCTGGCTTTCAATCTCGCCGATCAGGTTCCGGTTGCGCTCGGCAAGTGAATCCAGCCGCTGCGTCACGACTGCGTAAGCTTCCGGATCGAGCGTGCGGAACGAAAGGTCTTCGAGCTCTCCCCGCATTTCCTGCATGCCCATACGGCCGGCCAGCGGCGCGTAGATATCCAGGGTCTCCTCGGCGATGCGGTGGCGGGAAACGGGCGGCACGAATTCCAGCGTGCGCATGTTGTGCAGGCGGTCGGCGAGCTTGATCAAGAGCACGCGGACGTCGTCGGCAATCGCCAGGAGCAGCTTGCGAAGGTTCTCGGCCTGTTTGGCCTCCCGCGACACCAGCTCCAGCCGCTTCAGCTTTGTCAGTCCTTCGACCAGCGCGCCGATCTCCGGCCCGAAGATGTGGTCGATTTCGCCTCGGGTGGCCTCGGTGTCCTCTATGGTGTCATGCAGCAACGCTGCGACGATGGTGGCGTCGTCGAGCTTGAGGTCGGTCAGGATCGCCGCGACCTCGAGCGGATGCGAAAAAAAGGGATCGCCGGAGGCGCGGGTCTGGGCGCCATGCGCTTTCATGGCATAGACGTAGGCGCGGTTCAGCAGGTCTTCATTGGTTTCGGGGTTATAGGTCCTGACCCGTTCAACCAGATCGTATTGCCGCATCATCCGCGAACGTGGCGACTTGGCCGGCCTCAGCGACACCGGCGACGAAGGCGCCACCGCAACCGATTCGGTCGCGGCCTGCATCTGGGGTGTGCTGCGGCGCCAACTCACCATTGGGATCACTGCCTTCATGGTCCCGGCCCGAACCGGCCGGCCCTCCTATTACCTAGTGCGCGCACGAGCGCAGCAGCACCCTTCTGGGCCGCAAAAATGCTCGATTTAGGACACGCGCGCGCATTTAACGCCGAGCCGCCGGTCCCGATCAATCGGAAGCAGCCTTGGCCGGCGCATGGTAACCATGAAAATGTGAACAAAAGCAAAGGCCCGGATCGAGGTCCGGGCCTTGCGTAAATGAGCCAGGGCGAGCAGGCCCCCGGGAGTGTGCAAAGCCTGCGCGCTTATTCGTCCTCTTCGGGCTGCTCTTCCGGCGGAGCCAGGCCTTCGAGCCCCTTTAGAAGCTCCTCTTCGGTCATGCGCTCCACGGCGACCTCGGTGTCGTCCGCATCCACGCTGGCCCCAGCCGAGCCGATCAATGGCACCGTATCGGGCTCCGGCTCGTCCACTTCCACAAATTTCTGGAGCGAATGAACGAGTTCTTCCCGCAGGTCCTCCGGAGAGATGGTGGACTCCGCGATTTCACGCAGCGAGACAACCGGGTTCTTGTCATTGTCGCGATCGACCGTGAGCTGGGACCCGGACGAGATCATGCGGGCGCGGTGCGCCGCTAACAGGACGAGATCGAACCGATTATCGACCTTGTCAATGCAGTCTTCTACGGTGACGCGCGCCATCGACTGTCGCTCCGTTAAATGGGACGAATATGTTGATTATGCCCGGTAGTTATAGGGGCTGGCCCGCTTTCGCAAGGTCATTTTGGTGATTTGCCCCCTGTTCGGCTCCGATAATCCGGGCCTGAGGGGCCCGGGACTCGGAGGCTGGAGCCCGGAAGGCTGGACGATGCAGACACGATCCAGCCCAAGGGAGTGGCCGATGCCGCCCTGGGACGACCGAACCGGTCCCTGAGAAGCAGCCCCGTCCAAGACAACAGCGACAGCCGTCGAGGCCAAAGAAGTCGTTTTATGCAAGGTCAAAGTATTGGCCTTTTCGCCTTTGCCACACCACATTGAAGTGGTGCTTGTCCGTTATTCAGCGGACATCAGGCAGTAAAATTTTGGAATGCGCGGACGGTTACCGCTGCGCCAAAAAAACGTTAGCAACAACGCGAGAAACTGAATGTCCCCCTCTTCAACGACCAATAAAATTGCACTCTTCATCGACGGCGCCAACCTCTATGCGACCGCCAAGACACTCGGTTTCGATATCGACTACAAACGACTGCTCAAGGAATTCCAGAGCCGCGGAACGCTGGTGCGCGCGTTCTACTACACGGCGATCATTGAAGATCAGGAATATTCGTCCATCCGTCCTTTGATCGATTGGCTCGATTACAACGGCTACACCGTCGTCACAAAGGCCACCAAGGAGTTCATCGACGCCAGCGGCCGCCGCAAGGTGAAGGGCAACATGGATATCGAACTCGCGGTCGACGCCATGGAGCTCGCCGAACACGTCGATCAGATCGTGCTGTTTTCCGGCGATGGCGATTTCCGCTCACTCGTTGAAGCCGTGCAGCGCCGAGGCGTTCGTGTTACTGTGATTTCGACGATCTCAAGCCAGCCGCCGATGATCGCCGATGAGTTGCGGCGACAAGCGGACGTGTTCACCGATCTTGTCGAGCTGCAATCGAAGATCGGACGGGACCCGTCCGAACGTCCGGCCCCACGTGAGCCGCGTCACCACGCGCCGCAATTCCTGCAGCGCGCGACCACGATGGTGCCAAGGGGTGATGACGAGGAATTCGAGGACTGAAAACCAGCCGATCGAAACCGGAGGGACGACTGCACGGCCGTTGCCCGCGGTACAGCACACCGAACCCGACCGCAATTGCCCACTCTGTCCGAGACTCCTGAGCTTCCGCGAGGCTGCGCGCGGGCGTGAACCGAATTGGTTCAATTCGCCCGTGCCCTCGTTCGGGGATCCCGATGGGCGTCTATTGATCGTCGGTCTCGCGCCCGGCCTGCACGGCGCAAATCGCACCGGGCGTCCCTTCACCGGCGATTTCGCTGGCGACCTGCTTTACGCAACCCTCATCGAATACGGTTTTGCCAAGGGCGTCTATCAGGCGCGGCCGGACGATGGATTGACGTTGGTCGATTGCCGGGTCAGCAACGCTGTACGTTGCGTACCGCCACAGAACAAGCCGCTGCCGCTGGAAATCAGCACCTGCCGGCAGTTTCTGTCAGCGACGCTGGGTTCAATGCCGAAGTTGCGTGCGATCGTGGCGCTTGGCAGGGTGGCGCATGAATCGACGCTGAAGGCGCTCAGCCTGCGCAGCGTCTCGGCGCCGTTCGCGCACGCCGCTGTGCACGAGGCGGGCGCGCTGAAACTTTATGACAGCTATCATTGCTCGCGTTACAACACCAACACGCGGGTGCTGACGCCAGAAATGTTTCGCAACGTGTTTGCGAAAGTGCGGGCTGATTTGGGGTGAGTTGGCTCGCCATCCTGCGCACGCTTTCGCGCAGCGTCCGGCTCGCGAGAATCGCGCTAAATCGGGTTTGCCTTCAACCAAGCCAGCACATCCCCGGCATTTCGATCGGGCGGAAACACCGGATAGAACACATGCGTGATGCGCCCATCATCGACGATGAGCGCCAGACGCCTGATAAGTGTGAGCCCTGCCACCTGCATGGTCGGCAAATCGAGCGCGCGCGTCAGCTCCAGTTTCTCGTCCGACAACACCGGAAAAGGCAAATGCAGCCGCGAGGCCATCTCGGTCTGGTACTCGTTGCTTTGCGTCGAAAGGCCGAAGACGTGACCGGCGCCGGCCGCCTTCAATTCCGCGAACTGGTCGCGGAACGCGCAGGTCTGCGGCGTGCAGCCGCGCGCGCCAGGGATCATGTCCCAGTCGTCGACCAACGCGATCTTGCCGGGTTCACCGGTTCTGGGATAGGCGAACACGACCGTGCGCCCTGGCAAGGTCGATAACGTCACCGAGGTATCGTCGGTCGCAACCAGGGTGATCGGAGGGATTCTCATGCCTTCAAGATGCGCCGCCGCGCCGTCATCGGCCGGCGCCGGAATCTTGCTCCAATCGACTTCAAGCAGGTTTCTCTGGTTCATCGCACCCTCGGCTCGCTCGATCTTATCCCCGCGCCCGCAGCAGCCGGCCCTTCTCCCGGCTCCAGTCGCGCTTCTTCTCGGTTTCGCGTTTGTCGTGCAGCTTCTTGCCTTTCGCCACCGCCAGCAAGAGCTTGGCGCGACCGCGTTCATTGAAATAAAGCTTTAGCGGGATCAACGTCATGCCTTCGCGCTCGACCGCGCCCATCAACTTATTGATCTGCTTCTTGTGGAGCAACAGCTTGCGAGGCCGCTTCGGCTCATGGTTGAAGCGATTGGCCTGCAGGTACTCCGGAATGTTGGCATTGATCAGCCAGATCTCGCCGTTCTTGGAATCCGCATATGATTCCGCAATCGTGGTTTTGCCATTCCGGATGGACTTCACCTCCGTCCCGGTCAGCGCGATCCCCGCCTCCACCGTGTCCTCGATTGCATAGTTGAACCGGGCCTTGCGGTTTTCCGCCACGACCTTGATCGGGCGCTCGTTTTTTTCGGCCATGTCAAGAATGTCTCAGGGAAACGCCAGCGATAGCACCGGGGCGGCACGCATGCACGTCAAGACTTTTTGAGCGGATCAGTTGATCAGACCCGCATGCACCATGGCGCTGCGCACCGCCACGCGCGTGGGCTCGGTTACCGGCACCATCGGTAGGCGCAGCTTCTCGTCCATCTTGCCGAGCAGCGATAGCGCGTATTTCACCGGGGCGGGATTGGACTCGATGAAGAGGTTGTTGTGCAGCGGCATCAGCTTGTCGTGCAGCTTGAGCGCGGTTTTGACATCGCCCTTCTGCCAGGCCAGGTGAAATTCGGAGCATAGCCGCGGCGCGACATTGGACGTGACCGAAATGCAGCCGTGACCGCCATGCGCCATGTAACCGAGCACGGTTGCGTCCTCGCCCGACAACTGGTTGAAATCCTCACCCATCGTGGCGCGCTGTTGCGAAACCCGCACCATGCTCGCGGTCGCATCCTTCACGCCGGCGATGTTTTTCAGTTCGAACAGGCGCGCCATGGTGTCCACGCTCATGTCGATCACCGAGCGCGGAGGAATGTTGTAGATGATGATCGGGATTCCGATCGCATCGTTGACCGCCTTGAAGTGCTGGTACATGCCTTCCTGGGTCGGCTTGTTATAATACGGCGTCACTACCAGCACAGCGTTGGCGCCTGCCTTCTCGGCATGTTGGGCAAGCTGGATCGCCTCCTTGGTGGAATTGGACCCGGCGCCGGCGATCACGGGAACGCGGCCCCTCGCCTCCTCAATGCACCATTCGACCACGCGGTTATGCTCGTCATGGCTCACGGTCGGACTTTCGCCGGTTGTGCCGACCGGTACCAAGCCATGGGTGCCCTCCGCTATCTGCCAGCTCACCAGGGCGCGGAACGCAGATTCGTCGAGCGAGCCATTCTTGAATGGCGTAACCAGCGCGGTGAATGAACCCCGGAAATTCGTCTTGGCTGCCATGGACTTCCTCCAAACGCGCGTTTGCGGCCGCTTTGTCTGCAATTCATATCGGGTCTGACGACCAGGCGAAAGGCCCGCAGGTTAGCCTGAGGTTTGCCGAAGAGTTAGCCGCGATTTCGCCGCGGTGCTGGCGCACACATCGGGAGCCTGAGCGTATTTTTAGTATTTTTCCCGCATATTCAATGAAATAGAGCTAGGGCTTCCGCGATCGAATGATTCGCCACGAAGGGATTTCGTGACCCCATCCAGCCGCTCAGCCGCGTTGCGATCGACCGCAGTGGCTACAACCCTGGCGCTCGCCGTGGGCTTTTCGGCCTGGGGGGCTGACGCATGGGCGCAGCCAAAGGTTCCATTGCCGAAGCCGCGGCCGATCGCGCGCAGCCTTGTTCTGCATGCCTCAACAAAGAGTACCCCACCAGCCGCGCTGGCCGTTCCCAGGACCGCCGCTCCCGGGGCTGTCATCATGACGCCCGCTACACGCCAGCACGCGGCTTTGCCCCCCGTCCGCAAGCCGCCGCCCGCGGCCGCAGTGGCTGCGACCTCATCGACCTCGAAGGCCGACACCGAGGCGTTGGAAAACGTCATCGAGCTGGTGCGCAAGCACAAGCCTGCCGATGCTACCCAGGCGGAAGCGGCGATCACGGATCCGGTCGCGCGCAAGCTCGCCGAATGGATCATCCTGCGCAGCGATGAGAACGGCGCGACCTTTGAGCGCTATCGCGCATTCATTTCGGCCAATCCGAGCTGGCCGTCGCAGACTTTCCTCCGCCGGCGCATGGAGGCGGCGCTGTGGGACGAGCGCCGCGACGATGCCACGGTGTGGGCCTGGTTCCAAAACGAATCTCCGCTATCGGCCAAAGGGAAGTTCGTCTTGGCGCGGGTGATGCTGGCGCGAGGCGATCGAGCTAACGCGGAGCGGCTGGTGCGCGATGGCTGGCGCAACGATGTCATTTCCGAGGACACCGAAAGCGCGGCGCTTGAGGTGTTCGGTGGGCTGCTGACGCCGGGCGACCAGAAGGCTCGGATGGATCTGTTTCTTTACGGCAGCGAGCATGAGGCTGCACTTCGCGCCGCGAAGCGGTTGGATGCCGGTCAGGTGGCGCTGGCCAAGGCGCGCATTGCGGCCTATCGCAAGGCGTCCAACACAAGAGCGCTGCTGGACGCAGTCCCGCGCGAACTTCACGCCGACCCCGGCTATATCTTCAGCAAGATCCAGTTGCTCCGTCGCGAAGAGAAATTCGCCGAGGCAGCCCAACTGATGCTCAGCGCGCCAAAGGATGCGGCGCGCCTGCATAACGTCGACGAATGGTGGATCGAACGGCGATTGCTGGCGCGCAAGATGCTCGACATCGGCGAACGTCGCACCGCTTACCTGATCGCGCGTGACGGCGCGCTGCCCGCGCGCGACATCTACAAGACCGAGCAGGAATTCACGGCCGGCTGGATTGCACTGCGTTTTCTCACCGACCCCGCGATTGCCGCTCAACATTTTGCGCGAATCGGCGCCGGCAGCGTCAACCCGACCGCGCTCGCGCGTGCCGGCTACTGGCAGGGCCGCGCGGCGGAAGCGGCGGGCCGGACGCAGGATGCGCGCGCCGCCTATGCCGCGGCGGCGGCGCAATCCACCAGCTACTACGGACAATTGGCTCGGGCCAAACTCGGGCTGCCGCAAATCGAACTGAATGGAGCCCCGGGCGGTCGCGGGCGCGGAATTGAAAGGCTGGAGATCGTCCGCGCGGCGCAATTGCTCTACGATCTGGACGAACGCGAACTCGCCGTGCCGATTTTCGCGGACATGGGCGAAAATGGCGACCCCGACGTCCTGGTGGGTCTGGGCGAACTGGCCTCGCGCCATGGCGAGGCGCGCAGCATGCTGTTGCTCGGCAAGGCCGCGCTCAACCGCGGGCTGCCGTTCGACTTCTACGCTTATCCCGTCACGGGGATTCCGCCGTTCAGATCGATCGGGCTGGAAGTCGAGCAGAGCATGGTGTATGCGATCGCGCGGCAGGAAAGCGCATTCAATCCGTCGGTGGTTTCACCCGCGCAAGCCTACGGCCTGATGCAGGTGACTGCGGATGCCGGCCGTTACGTCTGCAAGAAATACGGCGCAAGCTTCGATCTCGGACGGATGAAGACCGACCCGATTTATAACGCCTCGCTCGGTGCGGCCGAACTCGGTGGCCTGATTGATGATTATCGCGGGTCCTACATCTTGACGTTTGCTGCCTACAACGCCGGCCGTGGCAGCGTTAAAAAATGGATCGAGCGCTACGGCGATCCGCGCGATCCCAAGGTCGATGCGGTCGACTGGGTCGAGCTGATCCCGTTCTCGGAGACGCGCAATTACGTGCAGCGGATCATGGAGAATTTGCAGGTGTATCGCGCGCGATTTGGCGGCGGAACGCGGCTGCAGATCGAGGCCGACTTGCACCGTGGCGCGAGCATCGAATAGCGGCGCTCGCGGCGTTCTGGCAAGTTCGCTTGCATTTGGTCAGCTCCATCTCGCCGCTCGCACAAACGCGGGTTGCGGTTGCATGAACCGCAAGGGCTCAGCGCGAACCACAACAAAGTTGGCTTGAGCCAAAGAAAAAACCCCGGCAGTTACCTGCCGGGGTTCTTTAGAAAGTTATCAGACGAACTGGATTACCAGTTGCGCTGAGCGCGGAGGAGCAGGAGCACAGTATCCTGATCCTTCAGCTCGTACACGGCTGCCGGTTTGCCAATTCCGTTGCTGGCGGCATTGACCGTGCCCGCCATCTTCTGGTCCAGATGCGTGTAGGTAAAATCAGCGGAGAAGGTCAGGTTCTTGACTGGGGTCCACCGGGTGATGAAACCAAGCTGCGCAATGTTGTAGTCGGGGTTGCAGCTGGTGACAGCGGTTCCGGTAGCCACGCTAGTAAGCGCGCCCCGGAACGAACCGCCGACGCCGCCAACACCGCAGATCAGAGTCTTAGACGTGTCGTTGTAATGGACTGCGGCGAAGGCACCGTAAATGCTGCTGTTCCAGTAGGGATTCCAGTTGTGGGTATAGCCACCGCGCATACCCCAGGTCTGAACTAACTGCTGCTGAAATCCCGTTGCGAACACAGTATCAGGCGCAGTCCCAAATCCAACGCTCTGGTAGGCTCCAACTAGGTGTGTGCCACCATAGATGGTATTCGCACCTGCCGCGCCGGCCAAATCCTGGATGTTGTAGCGGGTTGCACCGTCCGTATATACGCCCTGGACGTTGATCGTGTCGCCGGCCCCCGTCGGGATGTTCTTGATCGACAAAGCCAACTGTGCAGCCCAGCCCCACCTGTCGTCGGGATGGCCATTTATCTCAACGCCAAGAGGCGAGTAGTACGCAACATGGTTGTCATGCGCGGCCACCGAAGCCTGGAATAGACCCCAAGCCTGGTCGACGCGGATCATGCCGACGAAATCGGGAGTAATCGTTCCGGCGTAGTCACTCGTGCCAAAGGCGCCAAGAGCGCCGGTAGAAGCGAGAATGCCAGTACCGGGAACAACGGCAGTGCCGTCAAGATTATTGACGCCAGCCTGATAGTAGGCGACCGAATCCTGCGCCGATATCGTGCCGCTGACGCCGTTGCCAAAGTCAGCAGTGTAGCTGAACTGGTTCACACCGGTGACCGTGCCGCCACCACCGACGAGACCGTCGTAGTTGTTGCCCGGATAGTTGGTCCAGGGAGTGCTGAACTGCGAGATGGCCTTACCAATGGTGAACCCAGCGAACTGGATGAAGGCGTAGTACACACCAACCGTACCGCCGGCAACCGCGCCCGCGTTTGCGTTGTTCGGCGCGGAAACGGCCCCAATCGGCGAGTAAACGGTAGTTCCGTTCCCCTGCCCTGCGAAGCTGTCCGTCGTCCAGCTGAAGGTCGCATCCCAGAAGGTGCGGACGACACCATACTCGGTCGCGGTGCGCGTATCGATCGTGAGGTCTTCACGGGACCGCCAGGTGTAGCCGTTGGTAAAGCGGTTTTTGGCGCCGCCGGCGCCCGATGTGTTGCCGGTATCGTCTGAGTTCGTGTTGGCCAGCACGTCAACACGCAGATAACCACCCAGCTTGATGCAGGTGTCGGTGCCTGGAATGTAGAAGAATCCGGCACCATACAGGGAGCAGATCCTCACGTACTCGACCGGTTTGGCCTTGACGGGAAGATCAGCTGCCTGAGCCCCACTCATGGCGACCAAACCCGCCGCTGAGCCGAGCATAAGGCTCTTAACCATCTTCATGTTAAACCTCCAAGTTGCTCTGTAGGGAAGGTTCCGGATCCGCCGGGTGCGAACACCCAAGGTTGGTTCCCTTAGTCCCCAGAAACCCGCTTAGCCGCTTCGCGCCTTCGGACACTCCCGCATGAACGCGAGGGACTTAAGCGAACCACCTAGAACGGGACGACCTCGGGATGCCCCCCTCCGCCGCAACATCACAATTACCGAAGGAGTCTGCACACGCAATGAAGGAACCGCTCAGAGCGTGCGCACCGTGGCCGTTTTTGGAACGGTGTTGCACAAATAACACGCAATTGGACTTGGATTTTTCGAGTAAGACATTGTTTGAAAAAGGTATTTTCGTTTTGTTCCACTTTGAGGTGTAGATTGCCAACCAAGTAGTTCTACGACTTGTTTTCACCGTCACGGATCACTTGGCTGGCGAATCGCATGACAATGTCCACAACAGCAGCAACACCGATTTCGTTTTCGAGGGATGCTCAGATGCCGCCGCTCTGAGATGAAACTCTGGCGTTTTCAACCGCAATCGGACCGCAAATTCGCGAGGAAGCTCCGCATCCGCAAACACTGCTGCAAGCTTTTTCCGGCGTGAACGCGGATTCCGCATTCAGCAGGGAATCCCCCACATCGATCCGCCGCGAGTATGGCGCGGATTTTCCCACGCGCTTCAAAGCACGCGCTGAAGTGCGCTCGAATCTGCCGCTTGCGGCGCGCCCTTGCGTCGGGCATATCGGCGCTAACGGAGCTGTGGCCGAGTGGCTGAAGGCGGCGGTTTGCTAAACCGTTATAGGGTTGTAAAGCCCTATCGAGGGTTCGAATCCCTCCGGCTCCGCCA
>Ga0209474_10001273_pt1 | contig 25206 bp, 22 predicted proteins | sample GraSoiAngelo_145_FD_185902 | JGI IMG/M metagenome (GOLD analysis project Ga0209474, IMG submission 185902) | Grasslands soil microbial communities from the Angelo Coastal Reserve, California, USA - 14_1009_05_20cm (SPAdes) (version 2) | ecosystem: Environmental > Terrestrial > Soil > Grasslands...
TTTGCGGGAGGCTGGCATCGAAACCGGCCTCCACTACCCCGTCCCCATTCACCTGCAAAAAGCGTGCGCATTCCTTGGTTATCGCCACGGCGATCTGCCGATGACCGAAGCGTTTTGCGACCGGTGCCTGTCGCTCCCGATGTATGCGGAGTTGACCGATGAACAAATTTCCGCCGTCGTCTCAGCTTTGAGACAGGTAGCGGCCTGAGCGCTCACGTCCACACCCCGCAACCGCCAAGGTCCCACCTCGGCGAATTACAGCACGTGGCTCAGGACGCCACGGCAGTGTGATGATCCGGAGAGCGCGAAGTCGCGGCGCGGTTGTAGATTGTCTGAGATTTCACGTTGCACCGTCTGGCTATGTCTAATGCGCATCAGAAGTGGATTGCAATGGAGGCCCAACACGATCCAACGAACTACGGGAGATGGGTCGACGCTTCTGCTCGTCACAGCCGGCAGAGTGTACTCGCGCTCGTCAACATCGGATGGGGAGGTCGTGTACACCGGTGATCGGATGTTCGTTTCTTTGCTTCGGATATATGATTCTGCTTCACGTTCGGATTACTGGATTATCAAGAATTACAAGCTAAGCTGGACGCGCGAATGTGCCTGTCGATTTCAATGCAAATTATTGCGCAACAGTTCCAGCGATTGGCGAACGAACCAAGCAATTGAACGATGAACTTGAGAGTTCGCCGCAGCAGCGCGAAACTTCGACCAGAGTCCTGAAAAATTGGAAGCCGAATTTAATCAATAGGTTCAGTACTTTAGCGATTTGGGAAGAAAATACAGCGAGGCAGAACAGTTAATCGCTAAACTTTGGAGAGAATGCAAAGTGTTCAATGCTTCACCGGCAGGTGAAAAAGTTTGGAATGATGGAAGGACGTGTAACCGGACTGGTGCAAAAGAATGAACCCGTTTACCCAGCGCGGTATGTTGCTGGCTTTATTAGCTATCGAGGGCACGCCGCAATCGTGTGCGAAGCTTGACCGTTCGTGTATGATGAATCGTCCCAGAAGAGAAAAACAAAGCAACTCGCGACTGCCTCGCGCTCATACGGGACTATGCACTGAAGTGCAAGATAGAATAAACAAACCAATCTTTGTAGTGGGATCGCCGCGGTCTGGAACGAGCATTCTTACCTGGTGTCTCGGGCAGCACCCGAACATTCTCATGCAAGAAGAGTCCAGTTGGATCGGACCCTTTGCCGTTAACCTTGCCATCGGACATGAAATAGGCAGCGCGCGCGGAGAACATTCGCAATTGAGCGCGCTCGATATCCGGCGCGACGACTTCATGGCCCACTTCGGCAAGAGCATTAACGATTTAATCCTGAGCCATCGCCGGCAGTTCGAGATAAACCTCCGCAGTACGGCCCTGCAGGATTCTTCACAAGTCCACGAGGGCTTCCAAATCGCGCGTTCGTTGAGCGGTTACGGACGGGAGGATAGCCCACCTCCTCAATCGAGCCGGAGCTCCAGCAGTTATGCGTTTGATGATGTGATCAAGTTTGGCGTTGGCGCTGGATCCGAGCGCTTTCGCCGCGAAGGTTGGAGCTACACAGAACAGCAATTTACCTGGACAATCGGCCAGTCAGCAAAACTTGTGTTCTCGATTCCTGGCAGTGATCAATCTCCGACTCTTCATGTGCGACTGGCTGCCTTTACTAAAGTACCAGAAGTACCGTGGCAACCGGTCAAAGTTTACGTCAGCGGTCAAAAACTCGCTGACTGGACAGTATCCGCTGATGCGGAGGAATTTACTGCGGTGATTCCAGTTGAGCTTGTGAAAAGCCCAGGCGACCTGAAAGTCGAATTAGAGACTCCCAAGGCAATTTCTCCGAAGTCAATGGGTGTGAGTGCAGATGAGCGGCTGCTTGGTGTGTGCTGCTACGAGCTTTCCATCACGAAACAGTCCGACTCAAAGTCGCGTTGGGTGGATGGAACTCCCGAGTATTCCCTTTATATCTGCGGCCTGCGTAAACTATTTCCCGGTGCGCTGTTCATTCACATTGTCCGAGATGTCGACTCAGTGGTGCGGTCCCTCCTTAACTTCGACGGTCTTGGCGAAGGTAGTCTGGTCGCTAACGAGCAACAGGCGTACGAGTACTGGCTCCGAACAGTTAACGCCTGTCTAGAGGCTGAGAGAGCGTACGGGCGGCAGATCGTTCACCGGCTTCAATATTCCGATTTAATTAATAACCCTGAGTCTGCCTTGCGGTCGGTCCTAAAGTTCCTCGGCGAACGTTACGTGCCAGCCTGTTTGGAGCCGCTTCAGTTGCGCATCAACAGCTCTAACGTGCCCGCCAGCTTCCATGCCTCTGATCCTCAAACCGATCCGAGCCTCGTCGAGCAGGCGATGCGACTTTCCACTGAGGTCGAAAAAACTCCACAGCCACTTGAAGCCTCGCCTGCCGTCTCCGATGCAATGGAGGCTGCGTTTAATGCGCGGGTCCAATTCGTGGCGACTTTGGCCAGCGAATATCGCAGAGCGCAAAAGGAAAACGTTGAGCGCATCGACCGAAAGGAATCTCGGATTCTTCGCTTGAAGGAGGATGTCAAAACCAAAGATCTTGTCATTCTTAGCCTGCAAAAGAAGCTGAGCCGAAGACCTGTCGAGATTCTGAAACGTATTCTTAGTGGAAAGTCACGGAGATGACGACCTGTCGCTCTTCCTGGTTAACTCCGCGACAAGCCTTCGAGAGGGATCTCGCGTAAAGCAGCGTTAGGTGGACAGCTACATTGAATAACGGTTTCCGTGAGATGGCTAGCAATGGAATAAAGAGTACGCTGGGGAGGAACAAATGGTTCTCATGCGCCGGCGTCATAATAAACGGAACGTCGGTTCTTCATCTGCCATGAGCTATTGTATGGGACTCTTCGATTTCTTGCCTCGCCCGGCTCCGATGCTCAAACGGCGGCCGTCACAAAGACGGACTGGGCCAAAAGCCTGAAGCCCGGCAATCTTTCCAAGATGCCGCCAATAGTGATCACGGCGGGAATTAGTGCTTCGGGAGTATTTGGTAAGAGCAAGTCGCGTGTCCGCGCGCGAACGTTAGAAAAGCCGGCTCTTTTAAGTCCGTTACGAATGAATCCCGGAGTGAACGCCATTTCTTCCGGTTCTAGCCGAGCGAAACGTCGTAATAGCGGAATTTTGAAAATGAGAAAGATATATGGATTCATAAGGTTAGGTTCCCAGAAAACGAGTCGACCACCTGGCGCGAGCCAGTTGCCGAGGGCCGGTAGAAACGTATGTAGTTGATGGTAAAGGTGATGCAAGATGCCATTCCCGATGATGTAATCGTACTTTTCCGCGTCGGAGCGCGGAATTGTCCGGCTTAGGTCAGCGACGATAAAAGTCAATCTTTCGTGTTTATGGGTTGTTTTGGAGTAGTCGATGAACTGTTGCGATAGAACGGTTCAAACGCAGCGATGACAAGGCTAAGGCAACATACGCAAACTGACTGCCCGTCCGACGCTGACAGTGCGGGAGCTTCACACCAAACGATAGAGATGCTTCCTTACCACCGGCAATAAGGTGGGCTGTTATTTTCGCCGCCTATCGCGGGAGCTGTACGAGATGTGATTCCTGAAACCGGAGGCGATATCGTGTCTCTGGTGGAAATTCTGCGACCAGCTTCGCGTGAACATCGGTCCGACCGAGAGCTACCTGGGTTGCCGCAAGCAAGAGACCCTCATCAAAGAGCGAAGGTTGTGAATCGAAGAAGATTGTCTCACCCGGTGGTGGTGCGGGCAGTGCTCGCAGACCGGTTACGAAAGCGCGATACTCGCCCGTAAGAGCTCGTTCCCATGAGCGTTGCGGACGGTTGGCCTTTTCGTGGACGAGGAAGGTGCCCCAGCACAGCAAAATAAAAACAACCGATGCGCCGCACTCAACGAGCCAGTGTGGATTTCGCGTTTCAATCGGGATGGCAACAGTTTTAGCCAACATCGCCGCAAGGCCGGATATGCCCAAAAACGGAAGGTACCAATAGAACGCAAATCGATGATTGATCAAAAAAATCACCGGTAGAAATGCGATGAAAACGTAGGACTGGAAGAACAATGCGAGACGGTTCCGTAAACACGCAAATACCAGCAGCAGTACCACAAACCCGATGCACCAGATCTGCCACCGAAAACTCGTTCCGAAAAGCATATTAAAATAAATTCCGAAACCACTGGCCAAGGTCGACCCAGTGATGCTCATGTAATAGGGGTCGCTAGTCAGGACTCCCCTCATCGCCGCCGCGTTGGATAAGCCGTACAATAAACCGAGAGCGCTGGGGAGTATCCAGTGAGCGGCCATTCTTCTTACCATATTCTTCCGAAGAAGCAGATCATAGCTGAGCCAAATGATGGGCATAGTAACCGCCATTTCCTTGCCTTCTATCGCTAGAAGCAATGCGAGCGAGGCAAATAGTACCTGTAACCAGCTACGCCTCTCAGATGTCCACAAAAAAGTCCCCAAGAGGGAAAAGAACGCCGCCACGAGCTCGAAAATTGTCCCAAAATCCCAGTAGATAGCGGCAAAGACCGCTTGGCTCGCGAACAACATGGCGCCGACGGCCGCGCCGGCCCGCGATCCTGTGAGGCGTTTAAGGATAAAATAGACGAACGCAGTATTGGCAGCGTGCAGAGACCACGTCAGGCAATGATATGCGGCTGGATTAAGATCGAAAAATCGTAAAAGGAGCCAGTAGCACATCATTCCAGTGGGTCGAAAGTACAAGGAAACCGGATTCAGGATGTATCCAATCATGTCCGCGAAACTGTTCTGCTGGACCCAATAAAGATTGTTGAAGTCATCCAGCCCAAAATAGGCGCCTTTGTACAGACGGTATGTGTTGAAAAGCAGGGCGCCAACGCTAAGAACGGAAACGAGCTGCAGGAGATTTGGACTCCGGCAAACACTGCACACCTGTGTAATCGCACGCGATGTTTTCAATATTTTACTTTTGGAGTACTGTGTGGCGGCAACCTCTTATCATTTCTTCATGAGAGGAGCTGACGAGAATTCAAAGGCCAAGTTGAGCGAATGAAAAACGAAAATCCGTGGATTAGGATTTGTCCGGGCATCTCGCGCCGCACGATCGCGCATGGCCGCACGATGTATCAGATGGTCGCGCGGCTGGAGGCAGGCAGCCGCATGCCAGAACATCGGCACCCGCAGGAGCAAATTGTCCACATTCTCGCAGCCGGTTGCGCCTCGAACATTCGATCAAAATCAACTGCCGAGCTAAAACTTCGACTTGCCCAATTAGTTTACCAGTTATCTTCATGAGGTGCCAGATCATTTCTTCTCAGTGCTCTGATAAAATCGAGGCCAGACCGAGCCGAAGGTCATTCCGGTTTTCGCGCGACCAAGCTGATCCGCGACATGTATTGCGCAAGTCCCTCCGTGGGAACGACCTTAAGTAGCTGTCGAATTTCGCGAATCCTACCAATTCCAACCACTTCACACTCGGACTCAAAGCCCAAAAGTTGGTCCGATCATTGTTGTGCATATGCATAAAGTAACAGATATTGGAGTCCTCCGCATGGTCGTAGACTTGCGTCTCCAGAGAGAGATAAGCTCCTGGCCGCAGGTTGTCGAAGTAACTTCCAAAAAGCGGACTGGATTCGGCGGTGATAAAGCATGCCGAAACGAAGCACGAGGATCTCCAGCGCATTAGGATATTCGCTCGCGCAGTTGCCAACGCGTTGACTTGGTTTTCTGCCATTATTGGGAAGTTGCGAAGTTGCCAGTACTTCATCATTCTACGCGCATGAAACTGTCCATTATTATTACGCTGTTTTGCGCAGCTGCACTCTGTAAACGAGTTTTAGCAGCGCATTCGGAGCGAAGCTGAGGCGCTGCAACCGATTTCGAACTCAGCCTTGTAAATGATTGATCACCCGACACTGCATTCGACTTCGCTCTTGCGCTACAAAGGAAGGACGCCCGCATTCGTATCATCGATTTTCCCGAAATTTCGAGGACCATAAAGCGATCATGAGCGGGCTCGGAGCCTGATTCGAAATATCGAATATGATTACCGCAAAAAGGATGAATTCGTCACTATGTTCAAAAAATTATTAGAAAATCCGAGATTATATATGTTTTTCGAGACGGTTGTGGGTGGGGTCCGCACCCGGAGACTTTGCATCGAGCAATATTTAGCTATTCCGAAAGGTGCAAGAATTCTGGACATAGGTTGTGGGCCCGGCTATGTCGCGGCCTTCGTGCCTCAGTCGACCTATGTGGGATATGATGTGGAGCGGAAATACATTGAATATGCGCGACGACGGTATTCTTCATTAGGAACTTTCAATCATGGCGAGTACAACCGGCAGGAACTCAAAAAATACGAACCTTTTGATTTCGTGATGATGAATGGTTTGCTCCATCATGTTGATGACGCGACCGCCCTGGACCTTCTCCAACTAGCCATGGATTCTTTGAAACCTGGCGGAAAAGTTCTTTGCATCGATGGCGGCCTTCATCCGAAGCAAACCGTATTCGCGAGATATGTGGTGAAGGAGGATCGGGGTAAGTTCGTTCGCAGCCCGGAAGCTTATGAAAAACTGGCGGTAGAGATCTTCGGAAAGGCTAATGTAAAGACGGACCTGAGAGAGGATCTTTTTTATATTCCGTATTCGTTAGTTATAATGGTTCTTGAGAAGGCGAAGGCATAGCTCCAGCTCCCTGCCCCGCTCTGATAGGAGTGAGCGGAAAGAATAGACGCACAATGGATTTCGGGTTGCGGCCAAAACCAATATCTTAGCCCGATTCCGGCGATTTCATATGCCTGGCACTCCAACCTGCCCGTCTTGCCTCCGGAATTTGCTTCAGGTCGGTATGGCTTGGAAGGCATGGCGCAAGGGAATTGGCACTGGAGTTCAGGCGATGTAAAGCTGATTCCTTTACAACGCTGATTCCATAGCGGAAACCGGTTCGCCTAAACGTTCGGATTAGCCACTCTCGAACCGCGATTAGTTACCATAATTGTAGGTGGCGATTCTTGGATTTCTATCGCGATTTCTTGACCAGCTAAAAACATAGAGACCAGTGAGATCACTGCAATCACATTCGAAGCCGTTTTTCAGCGCCGCTGCGATTCGGGGCCACGGACAATCTCCGCTTGGAATTCACTAAGCGAAATAATGTAGTCCATGTTCGCCAGCTGTTCTGGTGTGATTTTGTCTATCCCCTCTAGAAAAATTTGGAGAGAATGATCATTCCAGACGAGAGAAGCGATGAAAAGCGGCAGCCATCCGTTGGTATCTCTGCACGGGTCTCCCTTCAGGAAAATCGTGCTGCCAGATGCTGGATGGAGGTTCAAAGAACGGAATGCTTGGACAACATGGGATGTCTTTTGTCCTTCGCCAAGACAAGCGGGAACAGTACCAGAGCGCTTGATTTCCCAATGAGTGAAAATTACGAGAGCAGACGCAACCATAAGCGTCGCAAGAACTCTAAAAGTTGAAGCAGACATTTTAGCGGCTGCGGCCCCTGCCATCGCCCCAATCGCCGCCCAGCGAACACGGCCCGTGGCTGCGCCGCCAATGATTGCACCCGTCGCCGCGCCCACCCCGATACCCTGGCCAATTAACATCGAAGAGTCGGATATCAGCGCGATTAGATCAGATGCAACCTTGGCAAAGATCATTGCCCACCCGAACAAAAGAAGAAACAGATGCCCACTGCCGCGAATCGGAACAATGAATGCTAATGGCAGAGGCACGATCACGATCCAGAAGGCCATCAGTTGCAGCATTCGATCCCGTCGCAGGAAGGCATATATAAAGACAAGCGCCCACAAGCTCAGCAACGCCTCCTTCGAGATGATATGATCAGGGAATCCGGGGTAGTAGAACAACTGGCTAACGAAATATGTATTGGATTTTAAAAAGCTGCTCAATGAATAATGTGGCTGGTAAACGTCCCAAGCTGTTAGCGACTCCGGACCGTGGAACCTGCCGTAAACATAAAGAGCCGTGAGCAGGCCTGCTATTAAAGCGGGGGCTGCCAAAGAGCGCGCCCAGCTGACAAATTGCCTCCAATCGCCCCACCGATGGCATTTGAGCAGCTCATAAATCAAAACGATCACCGGAAGCGTAACCGCCATCTCCTTGAAATCCAGCGCGCAGACATATAATGCTAGAAATCCAAGCAAATGGAGGGGACGCAGCTGGGCGCCTCTCTCGCGGATATGAATATAATAGGTCAGCGCTGCGAAGTAAAAGAAATCGGACAATAGGTCGTAAATAAGCGCACCGAGAAAAACCAGGTCGACTAGCTCACCGTGATAGCACAGAGCAAGAACAGCCAGAAACGCAATAGAACGCGAAGAAGATAAGGATCGGGTGAGATAATAGAGCATCGGAATAGATCCAGCCATAATGCCGATCTGGGCGATAGCGTAAGGCCGGGGATTTAGTCCGAAAAAATGATAAAGCGCTCCGAGGTAAAACACGCCCGCTGGTCGAAAAAACGTTACTGTCTCCCTCCAGAAGAATATGTTTGCCCAAAGCCATTTAAGTGGTCCGTAAAGCCAGTATTTCCACAACTCGGGAATTTCGTCGTCGGCCAGGTTCCTGCCTATTGCTGGCAGAGCGAAGTAAAGAAAGCAGATGACAAGCACGACCACGCACAGCACGTCAATCGCCCGTTGGACATGAGAACTGTCCGATTGCCAGTGCTGTCGGTTCAGCTTCTTAGTAAAAAGCTGAAAGGTTTGAGAAATAGACACTGAGAATTGATTCAAGCGTAACCTGCCGCGCCCGTCAAGACGCCGCGTTAGATCGTTCAATCCAAGTCAGCCTCAACCTCTACTAAAGCTTGCGGAACAGGTTCGACGGGAATAATGTTTGCCACTGGAAGTCAGGATCGCATCGATGTTCTGCGCAGCCTTCTGACAAGATGAAAGTTTCAATCGTTATCCAATGTTACAACGCGAAGAACACAATCGAAACATTCTTCTGGAACCGCTTATCAAACATGTTCATCAACCTGAACTTGACGGACATGGAAACAGGTTACGAAGCCTTTCGAGCGCCGCTCATTAAATCCATCAGAATTGAAGAAGACGGTTTCGTGGGTTAAACCGGAAATTATCGCGAAACTCGCCCGAATCGGCTGTAGAATCTACCAAGTGGGCATTTCTACTTAGTTTGCGGCTCGTCTTGGGCTATCATCCCGTGTTATCATGAGAACTCCGGGTGAAACGGCTAGAAACGACCGTCCGGATACAGGCTGCAAATCCATTTCCAGCGGGAAGTCGCTCGCGCCTAAAAACCGGGAATCGTTCATGCGGCGCTATTTTTACAACAGTTTGGCTTCATATCTTTCGCTGTACATTCGTCCGGAAAATACAGTCGTGGAGATCGCTCCTCTCAGCGAAGGATTGGGCGGACGGTTTGCAAATTATCGCGCGGTCTTGAGCGTCGCTGCGCTTAAAACGACCCAGCACCCAGCGGCGGATTACGTTCTCCTGAATGGAACGCTTCACTACGAGCGCGACATTCAGGACATGCTCGATCAATTGCGAGAATCTTTGGGAGGATCGGAGCGGGTGCTGTTTGTTTATTACAGTATGCTGTGGAAACCGCTGGCGCGGTTCGCCTCAAGTGTTGGCCTGCGTAGTCGCACACCGGAACAGAATTGGATCGCGCACGAGGATCTCGGAAATTTCTGTTATCTCGCCGGCCTGGAAATCATCCGACGGGACCTGAAGTTGCTTTGCCCACTACCAATTCCACTCCTAGCAAACTTTCTAAATCGTTATCTCGCCCCGCTGCCTTTTTTCCGGCTTTTCACCATGCTCAACATCGTAGTCGCGCGCCCTCTCAAAGCCAGCCTGGAGGCACGTCCCTCTGTTTCTGTTATCGTGCCGGCACGTAATGAATCTGGAAACATCAACGATATTCTTGTTCGTTGTCCAATGATGGGACCACAGGATGAGATCATTTTCGTCGAAGGCAATTCCACGGATGATACCTGGGAAAGAATCCAACAGGCGGAGCGCAGTTACAAAGGCCCTCATCGCCTGATCCTGGCGCAACAGAGGGGTAAGGGCAAAGGCGATGCGGTGCGGCAAGGATTTGAACTGGCCACAAAAGAGATTTTGATGATTCTCGACGCCGACCTGACGACGCCGCCGGAAGAGCTGCCGAAATTTTACAACGCTATCGCTGGAAATAAAGCCGAGTTCGTTAACGGCAGCCGTCTCGTTTATCCGATGGAAAAGGAGGCTATGCGGTTTTTCAATATTGTGGCGAACAGATTTTTTGCAGCCGCCTTTTCTTTCGTGCTCGGTCAACGCTTCAAGGATACCTTGTGCGGCACGAAAGTGCTGTCGCGAGCGCACTATAAGCGGCTCGCGGCAGCCCGCGAATTCTTTGGCGATTTCGATCCATTCGGTGATTTTGATCTTCTGTTTGGCGCAGCTAGGATGGGACTGAAAATTGTCGAGATCCCCGTGCATTATCACGAAAGAACTTACGGCACGACGAACATTCAGCGCTGGCGCCATGGGTGGATTCTTCTGCGCATGCTGCTCTTCGCGGCACGGCGCATGAAATTCCTTGGCCACGAAACCATTCACGCGCGATAAGTGGCATCTGCAACGATAAGCAAAACGCGATGGAAGCAATTGCCGAGGGTGAAAACTATGGGTGCTATATCTCACCAGCCCGGGATGGATAAATCCGAGAAGATTTTTGTTGCCGGTTATAGAGGTCTTGTGGGCAGCGCTTTGATTCGGCGCCTCGAACGCAAGGGCTTTAGTAATCTGCCGAAGCGCGATCGCGCGCAGCTCGATTTCACAAACGAATCAGCTGTCAGGAAATTTTTTCTCGGCGAGAAACCCGCGGGTCGTGGTTTTCGCTGCGGCGAAGCCTACGATTGGTTTTTGAAAAACCCGAACTGTTAGAAGCCGCGTGTGTCTATGAAAATACTTTCAGCATGGCTTAGTCATGCTCAGGATGTGCGGGCGCCGGTTCCCTAAGCTCAAGCCGGGATACTGAAATGGTATTTTCTGGTTGGCCGTTCCTCGCGCAAAGCGCGATCGAGAAAACTATCGCCGTGTGAAAGAGAAGAGCGAGTTAGGACCATCACGAATACAAACGCGGCTGCAGGGCGAGCCGAACCATGGTCGCTATCTCGTGAATCAGTATGCAGAGGATCATGCTCTCACTCTGCGAAATCGCTCCAAGCTCAGCGCGAATCGCAATTTACTATACTGGTATCGCGAACTTTACCGGACGCAGTTTGCGAATCTTTCTGATCTGAGACGCCTCTGCATTCTTGAAATTGGGAGCGGTGTTTCGCCCTTGAAACGGTTCTATGAGAACGTGCTTACCAGTGATGTTATGGACTTGGATTATCTTGACTACGCCTTCGACTGCCATGCGATCGATCGATTCGATCCTATTGAGAATGAAAGTCTGGACGTAATCACGTTGACCAATGTCCTCCATCATCTCAAAGACCCGGTCGACTTTCTGAACAAGGCCGCCCGCAAGCTGAAACGGGGCGGCAAAATTATCGCTACCGAACCTTATCTTTCCACACTCTCGACGTTGATCTTCAAATACCTGCACCATGAGCCGGTCGATTGCGACATCGCTGAGCCGGTCTTGTCGGAAGTTCGGGGTCCGCTTGCGTCCGCGAACTCTGCTCTACCATGGCTCATCTTTATTGGGCGCCCCCCATGGAACGACCGGTTACGAGCGAAATTCGATTTTGATGAAACTAGTTTTCAGCCGTTCAGTTCGATTTCGTACATGGCCACTGGAGGGATTTCGCGTCGCCTGCCCATCCCGCATTTTTTTTACCGTGCACTCTTCCGATTGGATGTAATTCTCAGCCGCATGTTTCCCAAGCTGCTGGCTTCGTTCTTCATCATCACCCTCACTCGCAAATAAATGTCTGCTGCTGCCAGCTTTGGTTACCGGATTGGAAACCAACTCTATAAAGTGGCCTTTCCAATTTATCGGCCACTCTACAGCGCCTTTAAGAGCTACGTCGACCGTGCGGAACGCGAGCTCCTGGCACGGCATCTCTCTGCGGGTTGCGTGGCCGTCGATGTTGGCGCCAATATTGGCGTCTATTCGGAATTTCTCCTGAATTGTGTCGGAGATACTGGCGTTGTTCACAGTTTTGAGCCCTCTCCCGAAAATTTTGCGCGGCTGCGGAAAGCGTTGTCAAAGTCTCCAAATGTGCGCCTGAACCAGCTCGCGGTGAGCGACAAAACGGGAGATTCACTTCTCCACGTTTCCCAGGCTCTGAACGTGGATCATCGGGCTTACCCGATCGAAGGAGAAATGCGCCGAACTCTTTCCATTCGATCGACAACGCTCGACGATTACTTCAAATCCGGCGAACGCGTCGACTTCATCAAAATGGACGTTCAGGGATACGAACTGCATGCTTTGCGCGGAGCAAGGCGCGTCGTGCGGGAAAATCCGCACATCAAGCTTTTGCTTGAGTTGTGGCCTTATGGCTTAAAACAAGCGGGCGCGGACTGGAAAGAAATTATCGAGCTGCTTCGGGATCTTAGCATGGATCTCATGTTCGTGACAACGAAGGGGGTGATGCCGTTTGACGCGCGTAATGTTCGAAGCGATGCCACCTGGTACGTTAATCTTTTCGCAAGCCGTGGGCGTCCGGGAGATCCGCGGTTGCCCGGATCGCGTGCGGAGACTTCCACAGGCGCTGCGACCTGGATTCCTGGGCGATCGTCTTGAGTAATTGCCAATATTTATCATCCGCTAAGCTAAATACGTGCATTCATCGCCACTGGATCTGCGGGATTATATGTGTCGAGCGGCGATATGTTGAATATGCGCGACGACGGTATTCTTCATTAGGAACTTTCAATCATGGCGAGTACAACCGGCAGGAACTCAAAAAATACGAACCTTTTAATTTCGTGATGATGAATGGTTTGCTCCATCATGTTGATGACGCGACCGGACCTTCTCAGACTAGCAAAGACTTCTTTGATACCTGGCGGAAAAGTTCTTTGCATCGACGGCGGCCTTCATCCAAAGCAAACCGTATTCGCGAGATATGTGGTGAAGGAGGATCGGGGTAAGTTCGTTGGCAGCCCGGAAGCCTATGAAAAACTGGCGGTAGAGGTCTTCGGAAAGGCTAATGTAAAGACCGACCTGAGAGAGGATCTTTTTTATATTCCGTATTCGTTAGTTATAATGGTTCTTGAGAAGGCGAAGGCATAGCTCCAGCTCCCTGCCCCGCTCTGATAGGAGTGAGCGGAAAGAATAATAGACGCGCAACGCGCACCAGCACGAGGGCCGCCAATAGCAGCCACGTCGCATGGTTCAAGATCAGCAGCCCCCAAGACACTGAGGGACGGTAGGTAAATTCAACAACGTTTTTTCCAGCACCCACTGGCACGCCAACCTGCCATTGGTTGACGCGCAGAATCGGCTTGGAGTCGTCGTTTACCTTTGCCCTCCATGCCGGGATAAACCATTCATTAAGAACGAGCACGCCGGGCTGAGAGGACTCGACCACGGCCACGACCTGATTGGTTGAGCTTCTGATGACATAGAGCCTGTCATTTACCGCACTCGTTTCCATGGATGTCTTGGAAAGAAAACCTTCCAGACGGGACGCATCCTTCTCCTGGATGTAAGCGCTTTTGAGAAAATCGAATCCACCGCCAGCTTCCGTGATGAATTGGTTCTCATCCTTAACGGTTCCCGCGAGAGTGTGGACGAGAGCCAACCGGCCCATATACGCTGCGTTTTCGAAAAGCTTGTAGCCCTGCACTTCGAGCCGTACTTTTGCGCCGGGATCCGTCGGCTTTTCCTCCGCGCTGCAGAGGACGTAGCGCGTGCCCATCATGGCGCGCAGATAGGGTTCGTGCACCTGGCTGAATCGGAACTGATCGTAAGGCTGGGGAGTAAGCTGGTTGTAAAAGCTGTTGAATCCAAAATAGCTCGCGTTCATTCCCCAGGAGACGGCGTTGAATTTCTTGTCCACAAAATCCATGCGGAAATCTCCGGGTTCGATTTTGTCCCGAATCGCCGAAAGGATCTCCAGGCTGCGAAGATTCACGGAGTCCACATATTCTGAGGAAAAAATCTCATACGTCCGCGGCGGTGAAATCGCGGATGCAACCGAGGCCAGAATTGCCGCTAGCGCCAGGACAGGTGTTGCCTTAATTCGAAAGAGTAAACCAAGTAGCACGACGATAGGAGCTAGAAGAAGAACAAGCCAACCGCCTTGTCTCAAAGGCGCGCTCGCCCATAACTCCCAAGCCACGACGGCGATTGCAATAAGAAACATAACAAGCACGGGAAGCCATAAGCGCAGACGCGGTTTCCGGACCGCTCCGCGTTCCGCCACGAAGTTGCCGATTTGGTCAAGACCGAACCCGGAAAGAAAAACGACTGCAATCAAAAAAAGAACCAAATGCCGTCCTGCTTCCCGGCTTTTATTGATGAGCGGAAGATGATAGTTCAAATATGCAAATCCAAGATGGGTTCCGTAAGCTGATAACAAAGCGTAAAGCCCGATTGCGCCGATGACGCTGACGAGAAACCGCTCCAGCGAATCCAACCGCCGGAAAAATAAAAGCGCGGACACGGCCCCCACCACACCGAGCGGGCCGACATAAGGGCTGCCGACGACACTTATCCACCCTGGCTTGATTAGAATTCCAGGAAGCTGGGTCACAGTCAGCTGGTATCGGTTGAATTGCTCCCAGGGAATGGCTTGATGGCCGAGCACGAACCCTTCACCGATGTGTCGAATCATTCGTTCGATACCGAGTAACACAGGGACCGCTGAGACAGCAGCGAGTCCGAAGGCGATCGCACCTGCTGCGGCCAGCGAGAGGATGAGCCGGACAACTGCTGTCGAATCGCGGCGCAGGATCAGCCAAACCATCCCCGCACCGAAAAAAATCACACAGAAGAACAGCGCGTGGGAAACCGGCTGAGCCGCTTGGGCGAGCGTAAGCAATCCGGCGGAGCCACCCAGTAGAAGAATACCCCAAAACCGGCCAGGAAATCGCAGAAGCAAAATCGCGCCGCCGATAAGCAGCGGCATCCAGGTATAGCTTGCCGTCATCGTGATCCAAATAGCATACTTTTCCGTGTTGTTGGCAAAAACACCGATGGAAGCGCTCGCGAATGCAGCCCAGGGTGAAATTCGAGCGCATCGGAGCATGCCGTACAAATTCAGCGCAAACAAAAAACGGTGGAATATGGCCAGATACGTCAGCGTATAAAGCGACTGGAGTGGGCCGCCGTAGTCGAGCAGGCCGAAAAAATAAAACGGGTAGCAGACGCAATACTCCGGGCTCTCAAATACAGGAAACCCGGTGCCAAAGCTTGGTAGATAATAAGGAAACACCCCATGGAGGGCGAGCCGAGCTGTTTCCGCAAACATCGGTCCAAGAATGAAAACATTATCGCCGAAAGGTCCGTAAAGCCGGTGATCCCAAAGCACGGGAAAGAACCGGAGCGCAACCAGCAGCATCAGTCCGGTCAGCGCAAGAAACTCATACCCGAACCGGTTTAGGCGCAACTTTTCCTCAGGCATCGAAGAAGTGCGTATCAGGGACTAGCGGTCCAGTCAAAGCAGCAATCGAGTTTTCAACCACATGGGAGACGAAAAATATGCGTTGCGAAACAACCCCTCGATGATAAATCATCTATCGCTTCGCATCCCGCACTACAGTCATGACTAACAATAGGGCTCAGGAGATTATTGAGCGCGCCATGAGAGACCGTATGTACGACGCGATGGCAGCTCGTGAAAGCGAAGTCGGTTCGTTGGCAGCCCGGAAGCCTATGAAAAACTGGCGGTAGAGGTCTTCGGAAAGGCTAATGTAAAGACCGACCTGAGAGAGGATCTTTTTTATATTCCGTATTCGTTAGTTATAATGGTTCTTGAGAAGGCGAAGGCATAGCTCCAGCTCCCTGCCCCGCTCTGATAGGAGTGAGCGGAAAGAATAATAGACGCGCAACGCGCACCAGCACGAGGGCCGCCAATAGCAGCCACGTCGCATGGTTCAAGATCAGCAGCCCCCAAGACACTGAGGGACGGTAGGTAAATTCAACAACGTTTTTTCCAGCACCCACTGGCACGCCAACCTGCCATTGGTTGACGCGCAGAATCGGCTTGGAGTCGTCGTTTACCTTTGCCCTCCATGCCGGGATAAACCATTCATTAAGAACGAGCACGCCGGGCTGAGAGGACTCGACCACGGCCACGACCTGATTGGTTGAGCTTCTGATGACATAGAGCCTGTCATTTACCGCACTCGTTTCCATGGATGTCTTGGAAAGAAAACCTTCCAGACGGGACGCATCCTTCTCCTGGATGTAAGCGCTTTTGAGAAAATCGAATCCACCGCCAGCTTCCGTGATGAATTGGTTCTCATCCTTAACGGTTCCCGCGAGAGTGTGGACGAGAGCCAACCGGCCCATATACGCTGCGTTTTCGAAAAGCTTGTAGCCCTGCACTTCGAGCCGTACTTTTGCGCCGGGATCCGTCGGCTTTTCCTCCGCGCTGCAGAGGACGTAGCGCGTGCCCATCATGGCGCGCAGATAGGGTTCGTGCACCTGGCTGAATCGGAACTGATCGTAAGGCTGGGGAGTAAGCTGGTTGTAAAAGCTGTTGAATCCAAAATAGCTCGCGTTCATTCCCCAGGAGACGGCGTTGAATTTCTTGTCCACAAAATCCATGCGGAAATCTCCGGGTTCGATTTTGTCCCGAATCGCCGAAAGGATCTCCAGGCTGCGAAGATTCACGGAGTCCACATATTCTGAGGAAAAAATCTCATACGTCCGCGGCGGTGAAATCGCGGATGCAACCGAGGCCAGAATTGCCGCTAGCGCCAGGACAGGTGTTGCCTTAATTCGAAAGAGTAAACCAAGTAGCACGACGATAGGAGCTAGAAGAAGAACAAGCCAACCGCCTTGTCTCAAAGGCGCGCTCGCCCATAACTCCCAAGCCACGACGGCGATTGCAATAAGAAACATAACAAGCACGGGAAGCCATAAGCGCAGACGCGGTTTCCGGACCGCTCCGCGTTCCGCCACGAAGTTGCCGATTTGGTCAAGACCGAACCCGGAAAGAAAAACGACTGCAATCAAAAAAAGAACCAAATGCCGTCCTGCTTCCCGGCTTTTATTGATGAGCGGAAGATGATAGTTCAAATATGCAAATCCAAGATGGGTTCCGTAAGCTGATAACAAAGCGTAAAGCCCGATTGCGCCGATGACGCTGACGAGAAACCGCTCCAGCGAATCCAACCGCCGGAAAAATAAAAGCGCGGACACGGCCCCCACCACACCGAGCGGGCCGACATAAGGGCTGCCGACGACACTTATCCACCCTGGCTTGATTAGAATTCCAGGAAGCTGGGTCACAGTCAGCTGGTATCGGTTGAATTGCTCCCAGGGAATGGCTTGATGGCCGAGCACGAACCCTTCACCGATGTGTCGAATCATTCGTTCGATACCGAGTAACACAGGGACCGCTGAGACAGCAGCGAGTCCGAAGGCGATCGCACCTGCTGCGGCCAGCGAGAGGATGAGCCGGACAACTGCTGTCGAATCGCGGCGCAGGATCAGCCAAACCATCCCCGCACCGAAAAAAATCACACAGAAGAACAGCGCGTGGGAAACCGGCTGAGCCGCTTGGGCGAGCGTAAGCAATCCGGCGGAGCCACCCAGTAGAAGAATACCCCAAAACCGGCCAGGAAATCGCAGAAGCAAAATCGCGCCGCCGATAAGCAGCGGCATCCAGGTATAGCTTGCCGTCATCGTGATCCAAATAGCATACTTTTCCGTGTTGTTGGCAAAAACACCGATGGAAGCGCTCGCGAATGCAGCCCAGGGTGAAATTCGAGCGCATCGGAGCATGCCGTACAAATTCAGCGCAAACAAAAAACGGTGGAATATGGCCAGATACGTCAGCGTATAAAGCGACTGGAGTGGGCCGCCGTAGTCGAGCAGGCCGAAAAAATAAAACGGGTAGCAGACGCAATACTCCGGGCTCTCAAATACAGGAAACCCGGTGCCAAAGCTTGGTAGATAATAAGGAAACACCCCATGGAGGGCGAGCCGAGCTGTTTCCGCAAACATCGGTCCAAGAATGAAAACATTATCGCCGAAAGGTCCGTAAAGCCGGTGATCCCAAAGCACGGGAAAGAACCGGAGCGCAACCAGCAGCATCAGTCCGGTCAGCGCAAGAAACTCATACCCGAACCGGTTTAGGCGCAACTTTTCCTCAGGCATCGAAGAAGTGCGTATCAGGGACTAGCGGTCCAGTCAAAGCAGCAATCGAGTTTTCAACCACATGGGAGACGAAAAATATGCGTTGCGAAACAACCCCTCGATGATAAATCATCTATCGCTTTGTATACCGCGCTACAGTCATGACTAACAATAAGGTTCAGGAGATTTTGCCTGAAAATTTCGCACGAACAAAATCAATGACCGGGTGACGACTAAAATTGAGCGGCCAGAACCTGGTCGCCTTAGCTCTCCTCTCGAGAAAACTCGATCGAAAGAGATTGTTACGATTTTCGAACGCTGGTTCACGATCTGAATGGAAAATGGAATTTACCTTCTTCTGGATTTAGTGGCACCTCCGGGCACACGAGCGGCCTATATAGAGATTGAGGATACAAAGACCTTATTCGAAGTTCTAATTTTCCTAGACGATCTTTGCATAAAAGAAATCGCGAAGCCTATCGGCGGGCAATACCTAATGAGACCAAAGGCCAATGACAACCGGTAAGTCGCGGCCAAGTTGTTTCACTGCCTATCCTCTCGAGGATTACAGTGCCCACCGTGACGACATCCAGCGGGCGCTTCAGCGGGTCCTAGAGCGCGGGCACTATATACTTGGCAGCGAAGTCGCTACGTTTGAGCAAGAGTTTGCTTCCTTTGTTGGCGTTGCTCATTCAATTGGTGTTGCCAATGGCACAGACGCGATCGAATTGCTCTTGCGCGCGTTGGAGATCAATGGAGGCAGCAGTGTTGCCGTGCCTTCGCAAACCGCCGTGGCTAGTGTGTCTGCCATTGTTCGGGCCGGCGCTACACCGCTATTTGTAGATGTGGACCCTGTCACCTTCACCATGCTTCCTGAAAGCTTGGATCAAGCGATTCATTCGCCGGTGGGGACGCAGCTCAAAGCCGTCCTTGCCGTTCACCTCTACGGACATCCAGCTGAGATGGACGAGCTGCGCGGCTTGTGCGACGGACACAATCTCATCCTTTTGGAGGACTGCGCGCAGTCGCACGGTGCAATGTACCACGGCAAGTCCGTGGGTAGCATCGGACGCGGTGCCTCCTTTAGTTTTTATCCAACAAAGAACCTTGGAGCTGTAGGAGATGGCGGCGCTGTGACTACTAACGATTCCGCTCTCGCCGACAAGGTGCGCTGGCTGCGACAATACGGTTGGCGCGAACGTTATATCAGCGATTTCGATGGAATCAACAGCCGACTAGACGAACTACAGGCTGCTATTCTTCGCGTGAAGCTTCCCTTCCTCATTCCTAATAACAAGCGTCGCCGCTCGCTCGCTGCCATCTATGAGGAAGGCTTGTCGGATCTACCACCAATTCAGATGCCGGTTTCACGGCCTTGCCGCGAACATGCGTATCATCTTTACGTCATCCGCGTAAAGCAACGCGACGCTTTGATGAAATACCTTACATCTCGCGGCATCCCAACTGCTCGGCACTATCCTGCAGCGGTCCATCAGCAGCCGGGATATGCTGCGTTAGCGCAACGCTCTCCGCCACTGCCAAACACAGAGGCATTAGTGCCCGAGATATTGAGCCTGCCATTGCATCCTTATCTTACTAGGGAAGCGGTGAAATATACGATAGATGCGATACGCGACTTTTTCTCCTGATACTATGCTACAACACGAATATCATACTATGCGCCAAGTGGAAGATACCTACTGGTGGTATCAGGTGCTGCGCATGGAGGTGATCAACGACGTGGCCTCTAGTTTTCCTGGCGGTAAGACTTGCAAACTTTTGGATGCCGGTTGCGGCACAGGCGGCATGTTACATACCCTTCGTGAAACTCACCCAGAGTGGCAAGTCACTGGACTTGATCTTTCGTCGGTTGCCGTCGAGTATTGCCAGCAACGTGGCTTTGCAGACGTCATTCGTGGCTCCGTGGAGGAGATGCCATTTCCCAATGCCAGCTTCGATGTCGTAGTGAACTTGGATGTCCTGTATCACAGACAAGTATTCCAAAACCGCGCCCTATCCGAGATAGCCCGCGTGCTGAAACCAGGTGGATTACTGATCCTCAATCTCCCAGCCTTCGATATTCTGCGAGGAAGACATGATATCGCTATTCATGGTACGCGGCGCTATACTGTGAAGCGGATACTGGCACTGCTTGGCTCAATCGACATTAAGCCGGAAACCGTCTTCTACTGGAATGCGTGGCTTTTCTTTCCGATCCTCAGTTGGCGGTTGCTGACGCGATCGCTCAAGCCGCCAAGTGAAGGCGAAACGAAGTCCGACCTCTCTACATTGCCTCCGAAAATAAATGCACTGCTGGCGGCTATCGGACGATTAGATTTCATGGTCTGCCGGGTGCTCCATCTGCCTTTCGGCACCTCGGTGTATAGTGTGGGCAGAAAGCTCTAGTCTACGATGGAGCCAGATCAACCTGACTTTCTCTCAAGCTTCGTAGTGCCGCTTTACAATACGGGCGACAGTATCGTAAAGCTTTTCGACGCGTTCCGCGACTTGCCCATTCCCGGAGCCTACGAACTCATCCTTGTGAACGATGCTAGTCAAGATGATACGTATGCCCGCGCAAAGGCCATTATTCCCTCTATGCCAATCCCGGTAACGCTTATTGACATGGCGCGAAACTTCGGGGAGCATTCGGCGGTGCTGGAAGGTTTCCGCCATACCCGGGGAAAGTTCGTCATCAACCTCGACGACGATTTGCAGAATCCGGTCGATGAAGCACTCAGGCTGCTCGATCACCTTCGCAAGACCGGAGCAGACGTCGTGTACGCTTACTACGAAGAGAAGAAGCATCATTGGTTCCGCAATATGGGAAGCTGGCTTACGAACGCCGCAGCTACTTTCCTCCTCGGCAAGCCCAAGGATCTTTACTTGTGTAGCTTCCGCGCTCACAGCCGAGAACTCATCGATCGCATCATCCAGTATCGAGGGCCATATCCTTACATTGATGGTCTGATTCTGGGCGCGACCAACCGCATTGAGCGCCTACTGGTAAGGCATGAACCACGCGTAGGGAGCCGGAGTGGATACACTCTGCGCAAACTCGTGCGCCTATGGTTGAATATGTTTTTTAACTTTAGTATCATGCCGCTTCGCGTGGCAAGTCTGATGGGAGCGTTGCTCTGCGCTATCGGTGTCATCATGCTCACGATCGCGGTCGTACAAGCCCTCTTCTTCAAAGTTCCTCAAGTGGGCTGGAGTTCGCTGATGGCTTCGATTAGCTTATTTTCTGGCAGCCAGCTTCTTATCCTCGGGGTCATCGGCGAATACGTCGGGCGTGCCTACATGACAGTTTCAGGAAAACCGCAGTCTCTTGTCCGGGCGGTAACCGCACACCGCCCCAGGAAGTCGTTCGTCTGTGCGCTAGATTAACGATCATGAGGCAGTTTTCGATCCATCCGTCGGCGTTGTCTGAAAGCAACGACATCGGCCCCGACACGCGTATAGAGGCGTTCACCTACATCGCTCACAAAGTAAAAGTGGGCCAAAATTGCGTGATCGGACCGCATGTCTTCGTCGGGAGAGATGTGATCATTGGGGACCGAGTAATAATCCGAGGTTCGGCCTACATCTGCGCAGGGACGATCATTGAGGATGAGGTTTACATTGCCGACCATGCTACTTTTTCGTCTGACCGCAATTCTAGCACCGGGAGCGTGATGGACAATCCCGTCGTCTTGCGGCGCGGCTGCAAAATTGGGGCTCATGCCACTCTTTGCGGCGGCATCACCATAGGCGAGTATGGTGTGGTCGATGCCGGTGCGGTGGTCCCGCGGTCCGTACAACCTTATGCCATCGTGGCGGGCAATCCGGCAACGGTAGTAGCATTTGCTAATACCCTGGAAACGCATCCGCGTCCTGCCGCCCGCTCGTTCACACTCGAACGGACCATGGAATCAAAGGTGAGAGGCGTAGGGATCTATGAATTGCCTTTAATCCGCGATCCCCGCGGCAACCTAACTGTTGGGGAATTTGAGCGAACACTTCCGTTTGTCCCAAAGCGATATTTTATCACTTTCGATGTACCGAGCGTCGACCTCCGAGGCGAGCACGCGCACCGCACTTGTCACCAATTCCTGCTCTGCGTCCGTGGTTCCTGCGCGGTAGTGGTGGATGATGGATTGAACCGAGAAGAGTTCCTCTTGGATCGCCCCACGTTTGGCGTGCATGTGCCTCCAATGGTGTGGGCCACCGAATACAAGCACTCTCAGGACTCAAGGCTCCTCGTATTCGCCTCCGAACACTATGATCCCGCAGACTACATCCGCGATTATCAAATTTTCTTGAAGGAAGCCGTCAGCTTGTGGCCCCGGCATGAGACATAAGTTTCGGTATTACGATTCAGAACCTCTGATCATTCCTTGGCTTTCAAGCAAACAGTAATGAACCAGATCGCGCGCGACCCTGTTCCGAGGCACAAACTCTCCGTCGAAAAAGACTCTTTTGGCGAGGTAAATGGTCTTAGCCCTGTGTTCCGCCACTGGTAGGAGATGGACTCCTCAGCTGCCAGTCCAACAAACAATCCAATTTTCGTGGTGGGCTCTCCGCGTTCCGGCACGAGCATTCTCACTTGGTGTCTCGGCCAACATCCAAACATGCTCGTTATTCCAGAGTCCGCCTGGATGGGAGATTTCGCGATTGATCTTGCCATTCGTTATCAAATTGGGACGGCGCGCGGCAATCGGTCGGTGCTAAGTGCAATGGACATCGAGCGCGAGGAATTCTTCGCGCGCTTCGGCCAGAGCATCAACGATTTAATCCTGAATCACCGCAAAGATCTCGAGAGAAAGCGGTCGGGATATGGCGCTTGTGCCGTCCCAAATGCTGTGCCCGTGGCCTCAACGACGCTGCGGCCGGGAGTCAACGGAAAAGCTCGCTGGGTTGACGGAACGCCGGAATACTCCTTACATATCTGCGGTTTGCGCAAACTCTTTCCCGGTGCGCTGTTTATTCACATTGTCCGAGATGTCGACTCAGTGGTGCGGTCCCTCCTTAACTTCGATCGTCTTGGCGAAGGTAGTTTGGTCGCCAACGAGCAGGAGGCTTACAATTATTGGCTCCGTACAGTGAGCAGCTGTCTTTTGGCTGAACGGGCCTACGGTCCGCGCGTTGTCTTCCGATTACGGTATTCCGATTTGGTAGATACACCAGAGGCCGCCCTCCGGTCCTTATTTAATTTCCTCAGTGAACCATTCGCTGCGGAATGTCTGACTCCTCTGGAAAAACGAATTAACAGCTCCAATGTTCCCGCTGATTTCAAAATTGGCGATCCCGAAACCGATCCGAGTCTCGTCGAGCGGGCGAAGCGACTTTCCACTGACGTCGAAAAAATTCCGCAGCCGCCTGAAGCCTCGCCTGCCGCCTCCGATGAAATGGAGGCTGCATTTAACCAGCGGATCAGCGAACATTGTGAAGCACAGCAAGTAATTGCGGCACTGCAAAAGCGTGCTGAGAGACTGGCGAAAGAGATTAAAGGCAAGAGGGCCATTATCCAGCATCTTCGCGCGCGACGGCAGCGTTACAAATTGCGCCGCTGGTGTTTCGGTCAATACTCGGATAAACATCGGAATGGCTGGTGGAGCGCGCTGCGCGAATCTTTCCGCCGACGAACGCGAAAGAGCTGAAACCCGCAAAAATTAACGCATCACACCCTCACTACACGGATTGAAGATCGAACAGAGGCGAATCTACGCCGGACCGCCGTTTGACAGGATTATTGTCAACCTGCGCAATTTTCCTCGCTTAACAGTTTCCCGCAAGTCTTTGGCAGTCGCCAGCTTTTTCAGCAATCCAAGCTGAGGTTTCGCGCCATTGGGGGAACTCTGAGGTTCATTCCACTCAACTACCTGGCCTGCAAAGAGTTGCAGGTCGTTGCCCCGAAAGCGCGCCATCGTCCGCGTACTTTTCGCCCAGCTTTTTGGTAAGAACCCTCCTGTTGAGCGATTTCCCTCCGCGTCCCGATATTCGTGGGTTGGGAATGATTGACTGGAAAAGCTACGCGGATAGGCTGGCTGAAAAATTCATGAAAAATTCAGTTACCGAAACACCTAGTACCAGCGAGAGCCGAGACTCGACATTTCGGGGGTGGAATCCCTGTAGAGCTTCTAGCTAACGATTTCATTATCTCGTCGGAGGTGCTTGAACACGTCGTTCCACCGGTTAGCCGAGCATTTGAGAACGTTTCGAAGATGCTAAAACCTGGAGGGCTCTTTATTCTCACTGTTCCTTATACGAACAACAAAGACACGATCGAACACTTCCCGAGAAATAGGACCAGAGAAGGTGTGATCCAGGAATTTAGGAACCTCGTTTTCCACGGCGGACCAGGCACCACCCTCGAGATGCGCGTGTTCTCTGAAAATTCCATTGTTCAGCACCTGGGAGACGCCGTTTTTTAGGTGTTTCGATGATCGACTTCTGGCGCAAGTCCCTTTTGTGTAGGTAGATGCAGAGCACAAAAAAACTTGCAAAAAGCAGCTAAATGCGGTTGACGATTGTCCCGTCTGGCGGTAGTTTATTAATCCGCCGGAAGCGGGACTCCTCTAATCAAGGAGTTCGTTCTACGTACATTTGGGACTGCAAATTGAACTCAATTTTGTCCCGGCATGATTTTCAGAAAAGAAAATTATCGTCGGCGCGAGATTGAGTTTTTTTGTCGCCTAAACGTGCGAGGAACTGGTTCTTTGACATCTACATACAGGGTAGTAAGAAAGTACAACTTTAAGAGCTGAGTCTGAAATATAAGCGGCTGGAGGTTAAGATCTTCAGCCGGAGAGTTTCAGTTATCAAAGAATCTCTGTCCAGCCCACGCATGAGGCTGGACGGAACAGATTGATCAAGCTACAAAGAGCGCATCATGGATGCCTTGGTGCCAATAGGCGATGAAGGACGTGGTAAGCTGCGATAAGCTACGGACAGCGGCAAACACGCTTTGACCCGTAGATTTCCG
>Ga0209474_10001274_pt1 | contig 25190 bp, 19 predicted proteins | sample GraSoiAngelo_145_FD_185902 | JGI IMG/M metagenome (GOLD analysis project Ga0209474, IMG submission 185902) | Grasslands soil microbial communities from the Angelo Coastal Reserve, California, USA - 14_1009_05_20cm (SPAdes) (version 2) | ecosystem: Environmental > Terrestrial > Soil > Grasslands...
ACCTGGCGCTCGACGTCGCTCGCCGGTCCCTGGGCACCGCCGGACACCTGGTGAATCATGATGTCGGAATTCGGGAGGGCAAAACGCTTGCCTTTGGTTCCGGCACACAACAAGACCGCGCCCATGCTCGCCGCCATGCCAAGGCAGTAGGTCGTTACATCGCAGGTAAGAAACTGCATCGTGTCGTAAATTGCCAGCCCGGCGGTGACGGAGCCTCCCGGCGAGTTGATATAAAGGTTGAGATCTTTCTTCCCGTCCTCCATTTGCAGGAAGAGCATCTGGGCAATAACCAGATTCGCGATGTGATCGTCGATCGGTGTGCCAATGAAGATGATCCGGTCCTTGAGCAGCCGTGAATAGATGTCATAGGCACGCTCGCCCCGGCCGGTCTGCTCGACCACCATTGGGACCAGCACACTTTGGGAAATATTTTTACTTCGTTCGCTCATTAGTTTTTACGGTTTCTTTTGCTCGGCTGCTGCTATCTGGACGCTAACATTCGCCTTAAGAAAATCAATGGTCTTACCCAGCAGAATCTCTTCCACCAGGCCGTTTATTCCGTCGTGTTCGTCGATTTCTTTGCGCATTTTTTCCACCGAGACATTGTAATGTGCAGCCTGATTTCGGATCCGCTCCTCCACTTCCTCGGGCGTGACCTGAATTTTCTCCGCCTCGGCAATCCGATGGAGGATGAAATTAGTTTTCAAGCGATGCGCCGCCAGTGATCCGGCGCCTTCTACCAGCTCCTTTTCCTTACTTTTCAGCATTTCATCTGGCACGCCACGCTGACGGTTACGCTGCACCAATTCACCCAGGGCGCGCCGGGTTTCATTGCGCAAAAGCTGCGAAGGTAAATTAAATTGGGCTTGCTCGTGCAAAGCCTTTACGATTTGCGATTCCTTCGCCTGCTCGATGGCATGCTCCTTCTCGTGCTCGAGATCGTGCGTCACCATCGCCCGCAATTCCGCCAGTGTTTTGTCCTTCGTCAATTTCGTCGCGAAGGCATCGTTTAATTCCGGCAACATCTTTTGTTTAACCTCGCGCAAAGTGACGGCGTAATCTGCCTTCTTCCCGGCAAGTTCTTTCACCGGCAAATCCGCCGGAAAGTTCACGATCACCAATCGGGTCTCCTCTTTTTTTTGTCCGATCAATTGCTCGCAAAAATTCGGCAGAAAATTTTCCGGCCCCATTCGCAGCCAGAATTTTTTTCCTCCATGCAAATTCTTACTCGCTTCCGGAGCAATCTCGCTGATCGGCCGGCCCTCCATCGTGCCTTCGAAATCGATTACCGCAAAATCCTCCATTTGCAGAGGGCGCTCCGGCTCCACTTCCACAAAATCAGCGGATTGGTCTCGCAAACGTTCCATCGCACTGTTCACTTCTTCTTCCGTGACCTCCAGCGGCGGCAACTGCACGCCAATGTTTTTGTAATCTGGCAGGTCAAACTCAGGCGCCGTGATTACGGTTGCGCGGAAGCGCATCGTTTTATCGTCGCCAATCTTGACGTCCTCCAGATTCGTCAACGACACCACTCGCAATTGTTTTTCAGCGACCGCGTCCTGATAACTCTTTGAGACCAGCTTTTTTGTGAGCTCCTCCTGAATTTCCTTCTTAAACTTCGCTTCGATCACTCGCCGTGGCGCTTTCCCTGGCCGATAGCCCGGAATCTTGGCATGGCGTGCGAAGCTATCCGCGATCGCATTCCACTCTTTTGCGACCTGCTCTGGCGGCAATTCAATTTGCAGCGTGGAAACGGAATCAGGCTGCTTTTCGACCTCGACTTTCATGAAGGAAAGCGACCTTACGCCGCGCGCATTTGTAGGGCAACCGTTCCCAGTTGCCGGTCTGTTAGATGGCAGGCGACACGCCTGCCCTACAATTCAGATCACGCGTCGCGCACGCACAAAACATCGCGCACACACTCTCTGTCATCCCCCGGCCCAAAGCCGAGGGACCTGCCATTTGCTGACTCGTCAACCAAATTCGCACCGTCACGATCTTCGGTGAGATCCTTCGCCGTCTTCGCGGCTCAGGATGACACTGCTAGGGAAGGCAAACGTGTAATCAACGGCTAGCAGAGCAAATGGAGTGCTCTCTCAAGCGTCGGTGGTTTGGAAACCGCCGCTTCTTGAAAGGGAAATACCCCTCACAAAAACATCGCGCACCAGCGAAACTCCAAACCAATAAGCAAGCTCGCGATAATCTTCACAATCGTAGATCGCCAAATTTGCGAGTTTCCCGACGTCCAGTGATCCAATCTTATCGACGCGATTCAAACTCGCAGCGGCGTTGACTGTGGCTGCCGTAACGGCTTCCGCCGGGCTCATTCGCATTTGCGTGACGGCAAGTGAAAGCATCATCGGCATCGACGCGCTCGGCGAGGAACCAGGATTGAAATCCGTTGCCAAAACTATTGCCAGGCCGGCATCGATCATCGCGCGAGCATCAGGATACTTTTTCGAACCAAGCGCGTAAACCGATCCTGGCAGAAGAACCGGCTGGACGCTGGTTTTTGTCAGCGCGCTGATTCCATCGGGAGCCGTTTGTTCGAGATGATCCGCGGTAGTGGCGCCCAGTTCTGCGGCCAACTTTGCGCCACCGCCGTTGGTCAGTTGATCGACGTGCATTCGCAACTTGAATCCGTGCCGCTTGGCTGCGGTCAGAATGCGACGCGTCTCTTCCGCGTTGAAGTAGTTTTGCTCACAAAAGATGTCGCAGTATTCCGCCAGCTTCTCTCGCGCAATTACCGGCAGCATCTCTTCAATGAGGAGAGAAATGTAGCCAGCGCGATCCTCCCGAAATTCCGGCGGAAATGCGTGCGCGCCGAGAAATGTCGCAACCGTCTCCAAAGGCGTTTCCTTTCCGATGCAGCGAATCACCCGCAAAATTTTCAGTTCATCTTCAAGGGTAAGTCCGTAGCCAGATTTTGCTTCCACCGTTGTCGTTCCATTTTGCAAAAACCAGTTCGCACGTTTTTTCGCGAGGACACGAAGTTCATCCGCGCTGGCAGCGCGCGTTGCCCGCACTGTTGTCTGAATCCCACCTCCGCGCTTTGCAACCTGTTCATAAGTCTCGCCGCGGGCGCGTGCTTCGAAATCGTCAAGCCGATTACCCGCGAAAACCAGATGGGTATGCGCATCAACGAATCCTGGCAACACCACGCAACCCCGCGCGTCGATGACTTGTGTTTGGCGATCGCAAAGTTTTTCGATCTCAGTCGATTTGCCGACGTGCGTGATTTTGTCGCCGGACACCATAACAGCTCCGTCAGGAATGATTCCTAGTTGGCTTAGCTCTTTTCCACGTCGCGCTCGTGGCGGTCCAGCCAGCGTGATCAATTGCGACGCGTGAAGAAGGGCGACGGAAGACACAGTGGAAGGTTGGAGAGATTAAAGTGTTGAATCGTTGAAAGGTCGAAGAGTTAGTTCACGCTTCAACGCTTCAACGCGTCACCGAAACTTCTTTTCCACCACTTTGCTAATTTCTTTGAAGCGGGCGTCCGATTCGCCGCTAAATACATGCAGTTTGTCGGAAAAGGCCGACTTAATTTTTTCATCCTTCAGATTCGCCACATTAATTCTGACGTTCATTCCCGCTCCATCGATACAAGCGCGCACTGCGAGAAGACCAACACCGATATCCGAAATAGAAGCGGGGTTGCCTCTCGCAGCCATTTCAGCCAAAAGGTCGTAGGCCTTTGACGCGGTCTGCATAATCCGAAGTGGCACCTCTGCCGCCAGCCTGTTAGCAGCTTGTATCGCAGCGGTCCGCGCAGATCTTTCCTTGGCCGAACCTTTGGGCAACGCAAATGCCGCCATAACTTTATTGAAAGCGGCAGTGTCTTCGTCGACCAGCAAAAGCATTTCGTCCTTTAACTGCTGCGCTTTCACGGCCCAATCGCTAAAATACCGGAGTTTATCCTCCCAGCCTCGTTTTCCGGCGGACAAGTTAGCTACCATCCCCCCAAGAGAGACGCCCAAGGCCCCCATTAATGCGGCAACAGAACCGCCGCCAGGAGCTGGAGAATCGTTCAGGGTTTCATTGCAAAACCGGCGCAGATCCAACTTCACCAGCGATTTTTTCGGAACCGTTGCTTCTATCTTTAGTTCGATAATTTTCTCTTTCGGATCGAACGGTTTCAGCTCACTCAACCCCATCGAGCGGATAGCAAGGTCAATCAGCTCTTCTTCGGCCAAACCTTCAGACCAGTTTTGTTTTTGGAGAAAATGTTTTCCGGCATCGATCAGGCATTTCTTGGGAACCATCCCGACAATTTCCGATCCGGTCACGCGCAGGCCACGTTTCGTGGCCGATTGCTCGCAGGCATCGAACGCGGCATGGAGTGGTGTCTCCTCAATATTCGTTAGATTCATTGAAACCTGCGCGATCCCATACTCCTCCACATACCAGCCAATCGCTTTCACGTGTTTCAACATTCCTGGGATGCGGATCGGCTGGCCTTTTTCGTCGACCATCGGATTTCCTGTGGGTGTGCCATCGAGCGTCTTTACGCGGCCGTTCTCTCGAACGTCGAAGGCAACGGAATTTGCTCGTCTTACCGCTTTGGTGTTGAGGTTTACATTGTAAGCGATCAGGAATTCGCGCGCCCCAATTACAGTCGCGCCCGATTTAGCATTAAACTGGTCAGGCCCGAAATCCGGTTGCCAGTCCGCTTGTTTTATTTTGTCGAAAAAACCCTCGTATTCGCCCTCCCGGATGATAGCGAGGTTTGCACGTTCCGGATTTTTCGCTGCTTTCTCGTAGAGATAGACGGGGATTTTCAATTCATCGCCGACGCGTTTTCCCAGCTCCTTTGCGCAGGCGATCGCTTCTTTCCAGTTGACGTTGCTGATCGGAATAAATGGGCAAACATCGCTCGCCCCCATGCGCGGGTGCGCGCCTTTGTGTTTGCGCATATCAATCAATTCCGCCGCTTTTTGAATCCCGCGAAACGCGCTTTCCACCGCGGCTTCCGGGCTGCCAACGAAGGTTACAACGGTGCGGTTGGTGGTTGCGCCGGGATCGACATCCAGCAACGACACTCCGTCGACTGATGCAACCGCGTCAGTAATTTGTCGGATAATGTCGGGATCGCGCCCCTCCGAAAAATTGGGAACGCATTCGATTAGCTTTTGCATGGCGATGGGAGTTCTAACAGGATTTACGCGATTAGCGGGATTGCAAGGATAAGAGCGATGGTAAAGATCGACATGCGCCGAGCTGGAATCCGTAAACTCCGGGGAGCGCAGGCAAGCTGCCTACGTTCCCTAGCAAAACGGAGGGACGCCCTTCTGCGCGTCGCATTACCGGGCAAACACCTTATTCATTAATCGTGCTGCTGTGGACGTAGAGGAATATCAATGTCGTTGGCCGCAGCAAATTCAATCGCGCGCGAGTAACCGGCATCGGCATGGCGCAGGATACCCATTCCCGGATCGCACGTCAGCACGCGTTCGAGGCGGCGTTTGGAGTTATCGGTTCCATCTGCAACAACGACCATGCCGGCGTGCTGTGAATAGCCGATACCGACACCACCGCCGTTGTGAATAGAAATCCAGGAGGCGCCAGCGGCGGTGTTGACGAGAGCGTTCAGCAGCGGCCAATCGGCAATGGCATCGCTGCCGTCCAACATTCCTTCGGTCTCGCGAAATGGCGACGCAACCGAACCGGTATCCAAGTGATCGCGACCGATGACGATGGGAGCTTGCACTTTGCCGTGCCGCACCAGTTCGTTCATGGCGACGCCAAACTCGGCGCGCTCGCCATAGCCGAGCCAGCAGATGCGCGCCGGCAATCCTTGGAAATGAATGCGCTCTTTCGCCAGCTTCATCCAGCGCGCCAGGACTGCATTTTCAGGGAAAAGCGCGAGTGCGAGCGCGTCCGTGCGCGCGATGTCATCCGGATTGCCGCTAAGAGCAACCCAGCGGAACGGTCCCTTTCCTTCGCAAAAGAGCGGGCGAATGTACTCAGGAACAAAACCGGGAATATCGTAGGCGCTCTCGACCCCGGCTTTCTTCGCCTGGGTACGAATGTTGTTGCCATAATCGAAGGTGATGGCGCCGCGTTTTTGCAGTTCCAACATCGCGCCAACATGCTCAGCCATCGCTTCCATCGAGCGCTTGACGTATTCCTCCGGATTCTTGGCGCGCAACACGATGGCATCGGCTAACGAGATTTGGTTTGGGACGTAGCCATTGAGGGCGTCGTGCGCGCTCGTTTGATCGGTCAACAAATCGGGAACGAAATTTCGCTTCACCATTTCCGGGAGCACATCGGCACAATTGCCTACCAGACCGACCGACGCTGCGCGCTTTGCCTTTCGCGCCTCATCGACCAACTGCAATGCTTGATCGAGCGATTTCGCCATGTGATCGCAATATCCGGTAGCGAGTCGCTTCTCGATCCGCGCCGGATCTACTTCGACCCCGATGAAGCATGCGCCATTCATAGTCGCGGCCAACGGTTGGGCGCCGCCCATCCCACCAAGGCCGCCGCTGACAATGAGTTTGCCGGTGAGATTTCCGTCGAAATGTTTTCCCCCCGCTGCGCCAAACGTTTCGAACGTGCCCTGCACAATCCCCTGGCTGCCAATGTAAATCCAGGAACCGGCCGTCATCTGTCCATACATCGTTAGCCCAAACCGTTCGAGTTTGTTGAACTGTTCGTAGTTCGACCAATGACCAACCAGATTGGAGTTCGCGATCAGTACTCGCGGGGCTTCGTCGTGGGTGCGAAATTTGCCGACCGGCTTGCCAGATTGAACGAGCAGGGTCTCGTCGTTTTCGAGCGCGCTCAAAGACCGGACAATGGCGTCGAAACATTCCCAATTTCGGGCGGCCCGTCCGGTGCCGCCGTAAACGATCAATCGGTCCGGGGCTTCCGCGACCTCCGGATCGAGATTATTCATTAGCATGCGCAAGGCGGCTTCCTGATGCCAGCCTTTGCAACTGCGCTCTGTTCCGCGTGGCGCGCGAATTGATCGTTTCCCGCTCATAACTTCTCGTGTTTGCTGTCGAATTCGCCGGCGCGAATTGCTGTCGCGATGGCGGCAATGTCCGGCGCAAGGGAACGGTCTTCCAGCAGCGGTTCGGCATATTTCCGGACCGTGGCGTAAGCGCGTTCCACCCCGGCGCCGCCCTTTAGTGGCCGCCGATGCTCGAGCGCTTCCGCGCCCGCCAGCAATTCGATGGCGAGCAAATTTTCTGCATTTTCCACGATCGATCGCAATTTGACCGCGGAGGTCATCCCCATCGAAACATGATCCTCCTTTCCGGCGGAAGTCGGGACGTTGTCGATGCTGGCGGGATGCGCCAGCACTTTCGCTTCGTTCAAAAGCGAGGCCGCCGCGACCTGCGCAATCATCATGCCGGATTGCAAGCCGGGCTTTCGCGCGAGAAAGGCTGGCAAACCGTAACTCAAGTCGGGATTCACCAGGCGCTCGATTCGCCGCTCACTGATGCTCATCAAATCGGTCAGGGCAATAGCGGCAAAATCTAGGGCGAGGGCCAATGGTGCGCCGTGAAAATTTCCGCCCGAAATAACGTCACCGCTTTCGGGGAACACAAGAGGATTGTCCGTCGCGCCCGCGCTCTCGATCTCCAGGATTTCCTCCACATAGCCTAACGCATCACGTGCAGCGCCGTGTACCTGCGGAATGCAGCGGATACTGTAAGCATCCTGCACCCGCGGATCATTTTCGCGATGAGATTCACGGATTTCGCTTTGCCGAACCAACGCCCGCAAGTGTTCTGCCACCGCCATTTGCCCGGGATGAGGTCGCGCCTTTTGAATTCGCGGATCGAAAGCGCGCGGCGTTCCCATCAAACCCTCCAGCGTCATTGCACCGGCGATATCAGCCACGCGCGAGAGACGTTTGGCGCGAAAGAGGGCAAGGCCACCGACAGCGTGCATAGCTTGAGTGCCGTTGAGTAAGGCGAGACCATCCTTTGCTTCGAGCACGAGGGAGTTCAGCCCTGCGCGCGCGAGCGCATCGGCTGAAGCCAGGCGTTCCTTTTCGAAAAACGATTCGCCCTCACCGATCAATGCGAGGGCCAGATGCGCCAGAGGAGCGAGATCGCCGCTGGCGCCCACCGATCCTTTCTCGGGGACGACCGGATAAACGCCTCGATTCACCATCTGGCAGAGGAACTCGACCACTTCGAGCCGCACACCGCTAAAACCAAGAGCGAGCACATTGGCGCGCAGGAAAATCATCGCGCGCACCTCCGGAATCGAGAGCGGTTGACCAATGCCGCAGGAGTGGCTGCGGACAAGATTGAGTTGTAACTGGCGTAGTGCATCCGGCTCAATTTTGACATCGGAGAGCTTGCCGAAACCGGTGCTGATCCCGTAGATGACCTGGCCCTGCTCGAGAATTTTTTCGACGACGGCGCGCGATTTGCGAATTCGGTCCCGCGATTCGTCTGTTAACTCGATGCGCTCATTTCCAGTTGCGACCGCGTTCAATCGCGCGAGTGAGATCGAGCGGCCGGAAATTTCCACAGCGCGATCTTAGCTGCTTGATCGCGAAATGACAAAGAGCGCGCGGCACGGACGTCGCAAATATCTCACCTCCGTCGATCAGCGCCAGGGAACGCGACGACAACAACCCAGAACTCCGCTGCCCTAGCTCACCTAAACTTGACGGCTTTAAGCCGTCAAGTTTTGAAGGTGGGATGGCAGTCATACCTTGCGGCATTGCGCTCAATCCGGAATTGCGCAGTCCAAAAAAGAAAAAGGCCAGGCCGCTAGCGACCTGGCCTTTAGGTTAAAGCTGTCCGCAGGTGGAAGCTTATTTCGAATAGGTACGAGCCGCCGTCGTCCCCGTGGACATTGTTTCTTTTTTTTGCGCACAAGCGCCCAAGCTTAAGGCGCTGGCCAAAACGGTCACGATCATGATTGCTTTTAAAACTCTCATTCTGTTTCTCACCCCTTTCGTAGCTGGTTGCTGTCGAGCTTTATATAAGCGAACGCAAACCGCGCAACGATTTTCTCCGCCGCCCACGATAACCCGCTAAATCATTCCCTGATTGTTACCGGCGTGTCCACATCCACTAGATCATAGAGCTCGATGACATCTGCGTTTCGCATCCGGATACATCCGTGGCTGTCGGACTGGCCGATTTTGTCCTCATGCTTTGTCCCGTGAATGTAAATAAAACGGTCGCGGGTATTGGCATTGTGCCCTTCCAGACCGTCGAGCCAGAGAATGCGCGACAAGACCAGATCTTGTGTCGGTGGCAGAGGATCGCCCGGGTTGAGCGGGACGCGGCCCACGAAAATCGTGCCTGCAGGCATACATTCTCCAATTTTATCGCTAACGCGAAACTGCCCCAGTGGCGTTTTATTGCTGCCTTCTTCGCTGCCCAGCCCAAACCGCGAAGTAGACACCGGATAACGGCGGATAATTTTGCGGCCCCGGCGCAATTTCAATTCCTGGTTACGCACGGAAACGTGAATATGAAGTGGAGATTTTTGCATCACGCCGCCGCCGTCTTAAAATGCGGCTGCGGATGAGCAAACGTTATCATATCGCGGTAGTGGGAGCGACTGGCGCGGTTGGCGTTGAAATGTTTCGGGTGCTAGAGCGGCGCGGCTTTCCGGTGGCATCAATTCGTGCCTTCAGTTCCAAGCGTTCAGCCGGCAAGTCCGCTTTGTTTCACGACGAAAAAATTCCGGTGGCGGAACTGGCGCCCGACTCGTTTCGAGGAATTGATCTCGCGCTGTTCAGTGCAGGCACTGCCGTCGCGCGAGAATTTGCTCCGATCGCCCGCGATGCCGGCGCGATTGTGATCGATAACTCTTCGACCTTTCGAATGGAGCCGGAGGTGCCGCTGGTCATCCCCGAAATCAACGGCGATGACGCGAAACTCCACCGCGGAATCATCGCCAATCCGAATTGCACTACTGCGGTCGCACTGATGGCGATTTATCCGCTGCACCGCGTTTTCCATGTGCGACGCGTTTTTGCCGCGAGTTATCAAGCAGTTTCTGGCAGCGGTGCGCGCGCGATTGCCGAGTTGGAGGAGCAAGTCCGCGCTGCTGCCGAGAGTCGACCGGCGCGCGCGGAAGTCTATCCGCACCCTATCGCCTTCAATGTCCTCCCGCAGGTAGATGCGTTTCTCGAAAGTGGTTACACCAAAGAAGAAATGAAAATGCAGAACGAAGGCCGCCGTATTATGCATCATCCCGAATTTTGCGCATCTGTTACTTGCGTGCGTGTTCCTGTTTACCGTGCGCATTCAGTGGCGGTCAGCGCGGAATTTTCCGAGCCGGTTTCGGTGGAACGGGCGCGGGAGGTTTTGGCGAAGGCGCCCGGTTTAGAGCTGGTTGATGAACCGGCGCGTAACCGGTATCCGATGCCGCTGCAGGTTGCTGGAAAAGACAATTGTGAGGTCGGTCGAGTGCGGCGCGATTGCGCGCTTGAAAATGGACTCGCCTTCTGGGTTTCGGGCGATCAGTTGTTGAAAGGCGCAGCGCTGAACGCCGTGCAGATTGCCGAACTCTTGTAGATACTTTCCCGCGCTGCCCAAGCAAAAAATGACGGCCCCGGAAATCCGGGGCCGTCATAGATCCTATGCTTGTTAGTTACCGCGGAGACGGAGTTGGGGAAGTTTCGCCTTTCTTACCCTTACCCTGGCCACTCTGTTGTCCGCCCTGCTGGCCATATTGTCCACCCTGCGGCGGACCTTGAGGTTGAATTCGCTCGCGACGTTTGCCGCCACCGCCACCACCAGCCGCGGCGCCGACATTCTGCGACCCGGGCTGGAAGTTTTCGTCGTGGCGGTTCCCTTTACGTTTTTCGCCTTCGGGATTGTTTTGCTTTTCCAGATTCGGATTCGGATTTTGGGGATTGATTGCTCTGCCAGGAACAGGTGTTTGTTCGCCATTTTCAACGCGCCCCTTTTTCTTGCCTTTGCCTTGTTCAAAGGATTCGGAAGAACCTGGAGCAACCGAGGCGCCGCGTTCATTCTCTAATCTCTGGCCTTTGTACTTACCTTTCCCCTGTTCGAAAGATTCGGTTGGCGAAGAACCTGGAGCAGCTGAGGTGGGTTCATTCTCGAATTTCTGGCCCTTGTGCTTGTTCTTCCCCTGTTCGAAAGACTCGGACGCCGAGGAGCCCGGTGCTACCGAAGCTCCCGGTTCGCTCTCGAACCTACGGCCTTTGCTTTTTTTGCCTTGGCCTTGTTCAAAGGGGGTCTTCGAACCTCCAGGCGAAGCTCCCGGAGCTATCGAAGCGCCCGCCTGATTTTGAAACGCCTCGCCTTTATGTTTGCCCTTGCCTTTTTCGAAGGGAGAAACACCCGGGGAAGCCAGGGCGTTTACGTTAGCGGCAGCATTCGGTTGATTACTGGGTGTGGGAACGTTTTTCGGATTTTCAGTTTTAAGTTTCTGTTCCAGTTTCGCCTTGGTATTCGGATCGGAGATGTTGGCCCAACCTTTTTCAACTTTGGGCTGGTCGATCTTCGCCTTTACGGCTTTCGGCGCAACTTGCGTATTCGATCTTTGCAGCTTCAAAGGCGCCGCCACAACCAACTTGTCACCTTGAACTTTAGTCACGCTGCCTGTCTTCACCGCTTGCAGTGGGTCGAGGTTCGCGCGTTCGAGTTTCAACTTCGGTATTGGCCGGGTTGAATATTTGCTTACGACGGCATAGTCCGGCCCGTAATTGTAAACGACGGAATTGTTATAGGTGATGTTGGTCACATTCACCGTGTTATTGATGTAAACGACGTTCTGATCGTAAGGATAGAAGTGACCCCGCAACACGGGTTCGCCGATAAAGCGCACATCGATGAAATTATAGTAGCCAGGTCCGATGCCGAAATCGACATCGACACGTCCAGTGATTGGCCGACTTTCATAAACGATTTCGCCGCCGCCTTCCGGAGGCAGCGGAGCCCAGCCAACATAATTTCCGCCGGTTCGCCATGAGACCCAGGCCGGTCCCCATTCATACCCGGGAACCCAGCACCAGCCGTAATCCTCAAGTCGGACCCAGCGACCATAGTGATAGGTCGCCCAACCGAAATCTTCGTACGATACCCAAGTCCAGCCGACGTCGGTGTAGGCCCAATAGCCATCCGTGTAGGGTCGCCAATCCGCGTTGGTCGCAGCATCGGGCTGCCAGACGTAGCCATAATCGGCCACCTGATACCAACTACCGCCGTTCAAATTGTCATAAAAAAAGTTAACTGAGACGTCCGCTAGGCCCGACTGGAACGCCGTCAGCACGAACGCACAGACCGCCGCAAACATTAAGAAACGCTTCATAGGTTATTCCGTGTTATGGCGTCTTAGACTTCGACGCCTAGTGGTTTATTCACTGGGGGATTCGAATGCGCCTGCGCCATTGCGCGCCGCTCCTCCCTAGCGCGGTCGCACCACAATGAAAGAGCGAACGCGATGCCGGCACATGGAAAACACGTGGGTGCTGTCTGGGTCGAGCCCGGCCGCGACTTTGTTGAACTCGTTCACCGAAGTCACTGGCTGCTGATCAATTTCTTCGATGACATCCCCGCGCTGCAATTCCGGCAAGTCCGCCGCATCAACGACAACTCCGCGGACGCCCATCGGCAGATCAAGACGTTTGGCCAAATCGGGTGTCAATTCTGTGACCCGAAGGGAACCAAACGGGTTCGTATTGCTTTCATCTTGATCCGGTGTTGTATCGGGCGCATTTGGCTGCGGCAAAGGATTGCCCGGGTTTGGTTGTCCCGGCTGGGGGATGGCCCGCGCGGTTTGATAATTCGGAGGTTGTTCCCGAAGTTCCGCTGACACCTTCAGCGGTTTGCCGTCGCGCATTACCTCCACCTCGATCTTCTTGTTTAACTCCGCTTGCGCAACCAGCGATCGAAGCTCCGGGAAATTCTTAACGCCGCGGCCGTTGAATTTACGGATAACATCGCCTTTTTGTAGATGCGCGTCCGCCGCGGGCGATCCTGGAAGAACATCTCCCACAACCACCCCGTCCTCATCCGTCAAGTTCTGCGGGCTCACCTGTGCCTGGATTCCGAGGTAACCCCGGATAATACGCCCCTTCTTGAGCAAGCTTTCGAGCGCGACTTTCACCGTGTTCGATGGAATGGCGAAGCCGATCCCCTGCGAACCGCCGGTGCGCGAGATGATCGCAGTATTAATTCCGATGACTTCACCATTGAGGTTAATCAGCGGTCCGCCGCTGTTTCCCGGATTGATGGCGGCGTCGGTTTGCAGAAAATCACCGAAGCCATCCACCCGATTCGGACGTCCCTTCGAGCTGATGATTCCCTCCGTCACCGTTTCCTCGAAGCCAAAGGGATTGCCGATGGCCAGCACCATGTCCCCCGCCTGTACCGCGTCGGAATCGCCCAGTTTCAATGGGTTTACCCCAGGCTCATCGATTTTTAGAACTGCCAGATCGACCTGTGAATCGCTCCCAACGAGTCGTGCCGTTTTGGTCCGTCCGTCGGACAATTGCACTTCGATTTCATCTACCTGATCGACCACGTGACTGTTAGTAATGATGTGACCCTCGTTCGTCACGATTACGCCCGAGCCGAGTGAGTTTTGCACCATTGCTTCTTCATTCGGATTGCGGAACTGGCGCGGGTTGCGGAAAAAAAACTCGAATGGATCGAGCCCATACTGCCGGCGCGCCGCGATTTTTTTTGATGTCTTCACGCTGACCACCGAAGGGAGGACATTTGAGACTAGGGTGCGACGCTCGCGATTGAACTCCTCCAATGTACCAATTTCTTTGCGATCAACCGGAGGCGATGTCGCGAGCGAATATTTTTCGGGCGTTGCACTGGGTCCGATTAGACCGCCATGCTTCATCCGATAATCGTAGAGCAGCGAGATCCCAAAACTGATCAACACCACGAAAACCAAAAATTTAAGAAAATTTTTCATCAACTGACGTGCGAGAAAGTTTGTCCCTGTCTTTCGACAATCAAGTTGCGGAAACGTTGATTCTCCGGGGAGTCCAATCCCGGATCGTTTTCTAACAGATCCAGCGCGGCCCGGCGCGCCATCCGCATTAAACCAGCGTCCCGCCTAAGATCCCCCAGTTTTAGTTCCGGCAACCCGCTTTGGGCCGTGCCGAGGAGATCGCCCGGTCCTCGCAGTTCCCAGTCCGCTTCGGCAATCTCAAAACCGTTAGCGGTTTTCTCCAGCACCGACAGCTTCGTTCTCGCTTCTGTGGATTTATCCGAACTGGCCAGCCAGCAATGCGAAGTATGCGCGCCACGACCGATGCGGCCGCGCAACTGATGCAGCTGAGACAGTCCGAACCGCTCGGCATTTTCAATAAGCATGATTGTGGCATTAGGAATGTCGACGCCCACCTCGATCACGGTCGTGCTGATCAATGCTTTCGTTTCTCCGGCGCGGAACCTTTGCATGATCGATTGCTTGTCGAGTGAAGCGACTCGTCCATGTAACAATTCGCAGCGAAACGGTCGCAACCGTTCCTGCCAGATCTCGAACTCTTTTGCGGCGGCCTTGGCCTCGAGCTTTTCGCTCTCATCGATCAGCGGATAAATGATGTAGGCCTGGCGTCCGACGCTCAGTTGCTCACGCAAGAACGTGATCGCTTCGCCTGACTTATCGCCCGTAAGCAGATGCGTGATTACTTCGCCTCGGCCGCGCGGCATCTCGTCAATCGTCGAAATTTCAAGGTCGCCGTAGATGGTCATGGTTAACGTCCGCGGAATGGGAGTTGCCGTCATAACGAGAACATCCGGAGCCGGCTCGCGCGAGGTAAGCTTGGCCCGCTGCGCCACCCCGAACTTATGCTGTTCGTCGATCACGGCGAGGCCCAGGTTGGTAAAGTTTACCCCCTCGTAGAGCAACGCATGCGTGCCGACGATGATGTGGGGGGCGCCGCCGTCTAAGGCGAGCTCTTGCTTCCGGGTAGCGCACGCGTCTCGCGTGCTGGTTTCGGCGTCACGCCGAAACGAACTTCCTTTGCGCATCTCATCATCCTGCGTCCAAACCCACGGATAATCCTCGTCCTGTCCGGCTACTCCTGAATCCCACGGATTCCGCAAGATGTGTTCGAACTTCTCGATAAGATCCGCATCAGATCGAATGTAACGATCAAAACGCTCTTTTTCCCAGATTGGTCCTTGTGTGCGCTCAAGTTTATTAATCGTGTGTGCCGAAAAAGATTTAATCGAGTGTAACAATTCCTTCAAAGGCCAGAAAATTACGTTGCCCGTGCCACTGCCGGCTTTCGGCCACGGTTGCATGAGGAAATGAACGTGATCCGGCATCACACAGGCGGCGAAGAGCTCATAACGTTTGTTGTGAAAATATCGCAATGAATCGAGAACAATCGTGCGAGCTTTCGGTGACAAGCAGCGACGCTTCTTGGTGCCAATTGTCACGGCGTAAATGGCCCATGGTTTCTCGAAATGTGGCAGTCTTTGATGTGAATACCTTACTTCTGGAGCTTCACCGGTTTCCGAAAAAGTCCGCGACGGCGTCACGCCGTCGCCAACACGCGAGACGCGTGCGCTACCCGATCCGGAAGCACCGGACGCGTGAGCAGCGCGAGCGGCGTTTTGAAACAACGGCAACGGCGCGTTGTCTTCCTGGCGCGTGCCCGTGCGAAGCGCGATTCGAATTCCGAGCGGATCGAGCCAGTTGCGCAAAACCGCATAATGTTGCTCCGCCAGAATCTGTGTCGGCGCCATCAGCGCCGCTTGGGCTCCGGACTCGACGGCGAGCAACATTGCCGCGATAGCCACGACCGTTTTCCCGGAGCCAACGTCGCCTTGCAGCAAACGGTTCATCGGCGATGCCACCTGCAAATCGCGCTTAACCTCGTTAAAGACCCGTTGTTGCGCACTTGTAAAGGCGAATGGCAGAGCCGCGATAAATTGTTCCGCCAGCAAACCGCGGCTTTGATGACGGCAACCGACTCGCGCGGAATTTTCCGCGCGCGTTGCCGCGATCTGCATCTGCATCCGGAAAAATTCGCCGAGTACCAGATGATCGCGCACTTTGCGCAACTGCTCGTTGTTCTCCGGAAAATGAATTTTGCGAAGCGCGCTTTCATCTTCCCCATCACTTAGCGAAGCGGGTAGAGGGACATCGGCCGAGGCGATTTCAACTTGTTCGAGCAACCGAAAAATCAATCCTCGCAGGACGCGCTGCGACAAACCTTCCGTCGCCGGATAAATTGGGGTGACGCGACGAAAATGAATCAAAATCTCTTCGTCGTCTTCGATGACCTCAAATTCTGGATGATCGATGAGCAAACGCGGGCCCTTACGTTTGACGCGACCGAACACAACCAGCTGCTGCCCGCTCGCGATCATCTTTTGGATGTAATGCAGATTAAACCAGCGACAGGTGAGCGGTTGGCTGAGCGCGTGCGCACCACTTTCCTCCAGCACTGCTTCAAAGATTTTGCGTCCGCCGAAACGCATCAGTCGCGTCTTTGTCACCTCGCCGCACAAACAAACCGGGCCGATGGTTTCTTCACTCGGAAACCCACGAAATTCTCGCCGATCTTCGTGCCGGCGTGGGTAGTGCCTGAGCAAATCGCCGACAGTCTCGAGCGCAAGCCGGCGTAACGCGAGGATGCGCGGCCGCGGAATCCAACTCAAATCTTCCAGTGAAGTATCGAGGTCCATCAATCTAACGAGGCCGCGCTGCGCAGCGCTTTGACGTGCAAATCGATTCGGGTCTCACCTTCGTAAACATTGGCGTGGATAAGAAAAGCGACGTCCCAGGGCGCCGGCGGTAGTTCGCAGGCTGCGCCATCAAAAAAGATCGCGCGTTTGTGCCAATTGCCCTGTTTTAGTCGGAGCTCCAGATGCCGTTCCCCCACCAGCCGGGGTGGGCGCGCCGCATCCACCGCCGACGAGACAAAGATCGGCTGCGGATTTCCGTTACCGAACGGTTGCAACATTTCATGCCAATGCAGCAAATCGAAGTTGATCTCCGCCAGCGCTATTTGCGCGTCGAGGTGCAGTCGTGGAGCGAGCCCTTCATCCGACAATTGCCGGCGCACCGCATCCAAAAACTGCTGGCGAAGTTTCGGCAGATTTTCGTCGCGCAAACTGACTCCTGCCGCCATTTCGTGTCCGCCAAATTTCTCTAGCGCTCCGCTGCATTCGCTGAGGGCCCGCACCATCGAACAACCCTCGATACTACGTCCGCTTCCTTTTCCAGCGCCGCTCTCATCAAATCCGACGATGATCGTCGGCCGATAATATTTTTTTGAGATGCGCGACGCTACGATCCCAAGAACGCCCGGATGCCAGCCGCGCGCGCCCAGGACGATTCCGGCGTCCCGTGACGGATCAAAATTTTTCGCGAGTTCCTCTTCTGCCTGTTGCAGAATCTGCTTTTCAACTTCCTGGCGTTCTCGGTTCTGAGCGTCCAGTTCACGCGCGAGTTCCCCGGCTTCGATCGGACTGTCCGTTATCAATAAACGCAGCGCTTTCTCCGCCGTAGTAAGCCGACCGGCCGCATTCAAACGGGGACCAAGGCGGAAGCCGATGTCGTCCGGCATGACCGGCTGCTTTACTCCCGCGACCTCCATCAGCTTCGCAATGCCGGGACGACGCGATCGTTCGATCATGGTCGAACCGCTTCTGACAAAGACTCGATTATCACCATGCAAGGGAACGATGTCCGCAACGGTGCCCAATGCGACGAGGTCAAGCGCGGTTTTCAGATCGAAATCGATGCGCCGTGTTTTTAAGAGGGCGTGGCAAAGTTTAAAAGTCAGGCCGACACTGCAAAGGTAATCGAACCGGGAATTCGTGGTTTTCGGATTCACCAGCAGGCAATTAGGCAGCTCCGACTTGGGTTCATGATGGTCGAGAACGATGACATCGACCCCCGCTCTTTTAATTGAATCAATTTCAGCGAGTGAGGACGTCCCACAATCAATTGCCATGAGTAGTTCCGGATTGTACTGGCGGAGACACCGCGCAACTCCCTCCGTGCTCAGACCGTAGCCCTCTTCCATTCGGAGAGGCAAAAAAAGTGCCGGCTCGTTTCCGTAAGCACGCAGAACTTCGGACAAAAGCGCAAGAGAAGTTACGCCATCGACATCGTAATCGCCGAATAGGACTATGCGTTGATGGTGATCGATGGCGTGAAAAATCCGCTCAACCGCATCCTGCATTCCATCGATCAAGTAGGGATCGGCCAGAGCGGCCAGCCGCGGATTTAGAAACGAGAGAACATCGTCGGCACATTTGAAACCGCGGCGCTGAAGAAGGCGTGCGATGCACTCAGAACTGCACAGGTCCGGCCACGAAATTCCATTGCTGGCCGGCGCGACGTCACACGCCAAAATCCACCGAGGTTGCACTGATTATTTTATGCGCAGGTGAACCGCTGACAACTAGCAGGAATTTTCCAGGCATGTTACGCTTCTTACGCCGCGCGGGGTCTGGTTTTCTGTCATCCCGAGCCGCGCAGACGGCGAGGGACCTCTCTTAGTGCGGTAATCACACAACTTTCGAGAGATCATTCGTCGTCTTCGCGACTCATGATGACACTGCTTTTTATCATTTCATTTTGCGAGCGAGCGTCTGGGAATCGAACGGCGCATGTACTTTCGCGTCGTTGTCAAAGTAGACGAATAAATCGTGGGATTCGGATTTTCTTTTCGCAGTAACGAGTTTCGCATTCTTCGGTTGCTGTCCTTTGCGCCACAGCTTCAGTCGCGTCGCCCACCAATCAAGCGCACGGTCACTGTAGCCGCTGGTATAGAGTTGGGTATCTCCATGGAGACGGCAATAAACGAAATTTGCGGTCAAATCTTCCGCGTAAGGCCATTTTCCGGCGGTATCGGCAAAAACGAAGGCAATATTGAACTCGCGCAACAGTTCGAAAAAATCAGGGACCAAAAAACTGACGTGCCGAATTTCTACGCAATAACGCAGGGCCCGATCGCACTCTGCCTTCAGCCAGGCGCGCGTCTTTAGCTTCGAATCATGCCGGCGACTGAGAAGCGCGGCTTCTTTCGTTGTCTTTGGAAGTAATTGAAAAAATTCCCGGAAGCGTTTTTCGTTCCAACCAAAGTTTGGTGGAAATTGCCAGAGAATCGGGCCCAGTTTTTCCTCGAGCGCGAGAACGCCGGAAGCAAAGAAATTTGCCAACGGCACTTCAACTTCGCGCAATTTTTTCATGTGGGTGATGAAACGCGCGCCTTTGACGCTAAAGACAAAATTTTCCGGCGTTCCTTCGTACCAACGCCGATAGCTCGTCGGTCGTTGCAGCGAATAGAAAGAACCGTTGATCTCAATCGAATTGAATGCATGCGAGGCGAATTCCAGTTCGCGCCGATGTGACAATCCTTTTGGATAAAAGACGCCACGCCAGCCGGCATAATTCCAACCGGAAATGCCAATGCGAACCTCGCTTTTCACACCAGATTCAACCGCAAATCTGGAGCGACATCGATTTTGTTCAGAAGACAACGACGATGAAATTCGCGCAGCCCGGCTTTTTCGCCTTCACCGAAATCAAAGAAAAGGTGCCCCCGATAATATTTTCGGCAGAACGCCGGAGATACTTCCGATTGGGAAAGAGCGAGCTCCTCGATGCTGGCGACGTTGCGGTCACGAAGTGCGCGCAGTTTATCTGCAATCTCTTTCGCGTTTTCGATTTCCGGGCGAATCAACCAGAAGGCGAAGACAAATGGAAGGGATGTAATCTTAGTCCAAGTTTTCGCCAGGTCCCAATAGTGAAAGCGCTCGCCATGTTTCGCGCGAAAACGAATCGCCTGGTCACCGATGAGAAGATGGAACACGGGCCGTTGGCCTGTGCGCCCAGCGGACATGCTGTCCGCTGTTCCGGTTTCAGTGGAGCTCTCAACTATTGCCGATTCAGCGGAGTGCAACTCCGCTGGACGCACAGACTGTAAGTCTGTGTTCCGTACCAGGCGTGGATGTAATCCGCGATGTCTAAGGAGGCAGCGCAAGAGGGCCACGGAGGTTTCCGAGGCAGGATCAATGTCGATTTCCTGCGCGCGCGAAAGATCTTCATTATGCGCGACGATGACACTGTAGACGGCGCCATGAGCGGAAATGGAAACGCCATCGACGATTCGGTAAATCGGCCGCCGCAAATATTCCAAGCTGGAGACCAAAGCGACATCGAGATGCCCATGCTCAAGTTTTCGGCAAAGGGCGGCCGGATGATCGAAATCGACCGCTCCGGACCAGCCGTAAATCAGCGGCCGAGCATTAAGATATTTGACGCAGCCAATGCGCAGCATTTGTCGCGTGTGAAAGGGATTGCGCCCTAATTAGACGCAGGCGAGTTCCGCTTCCGCCGACCGGACATCGGTGGCCGAGCCATTTTGCGATGAAGCGATACGTCGGTAATGACTGTCGCGCTGGACCGGTTCGCGGCCGGCTTCACGGATGGCGTGCTCGAGCGCGGCCACAGTTTGTTGCTGAGGAGTGGTCGCGCCGGCCATGTGGAAAATCTTTTCCTCCAGAATTGTGCCGTGTAAATCGTCCACGCCATAGCTAAGAGAGACCTGCGCAAGAGGCAAGCCAATGCTCACCCAATACGCGGTAAGGTGATCGATATTATCGAGGTAAATACGGCTAACGGCGAGATTGCGAAGTTGTTCGATGGCTGAGGCGGGTTTGATGTGGGCCAAAATCGTGGTTTGCGGTTCGAAGGCGAATGGAACAAAACCGGTAAACCCGCCAGTCTCATCCTGAAGCCGGCGCAACTGGCTCAAATGATCAACCCGATGCGCGAGCGTCTCGATGTGGCCATAAAGCATCGTGCAGGTGCTCCGCCCGCCGAGTTCGTGCCAAGTGCGATGGACATCGAGCCATTCGGCAGCGGTTTCTTTCCCGCGACAAATGGTATCGCGCACGACGGGATCGAAAATTTCCGCGCCGCCGCCGGTAATCGAACCGAGACCGTGCTCGCGCAAACGCTCCAGCATCTCTCGAATCGAGAGGTGAAAGATGCGCTGCGCGAGGTGACGCACTTCAATGGCGGTGAAAGCCTTGATATGTAAATCCGGATCAAGCGCGCGTAACTCATCTAGCAAATCGAGATACCACTCTTTTTTCAGGGTCGGATGCAGACCGCCAACCATATGGACTTCGGTTATCCCAAGAGGAATAGCTTCTTTGACAACGCGAATGATTTCCTCAATCGCATATTCGAAAGCGTGGGGATCGCGTTTTTTTGCAGCAAACGCGCAGAACTGGCACGAAAGGATACAAATGTTGGAGTAGTTGATGTAACGATTGTGGATGTAACTCGCGTAATTCCCATTCTTTCGTTTCCGAACGACATTCGCCATCATGCCCAGTGCGTTGAGTTCGCTCGATTCATACAAAGCGAGCGCATCGGCGTCGCTGATGCGCTCCTGGGCTTCGATTTTCTCTGCAATGGGCCGAAGCGCGTCGGGAATTAGACGGTGGTTCATTCGCAATTGATAGGCGTAAAGAGTCGCTAAATGATGCATGGTTCGAGAAATTGATGCAACCAAAACGACCGCGCACCCGTTGCGACCCCAAAGTCTTTTCCGGGTTTAACGAATAAGCATGAGCGCGTTTCCGTCGTCCTTTTCTCATGTCGGAGCAACGGGCTGAGGATTTTGACGATACTGCCTTGATGGCGGAAGTGGCGCGCGGCGATACCGTCGCCTTTGAACGCCTGGTCGAGCGTCATCAGGCGTTGGTGATTGGCACGGTCGGGCGAATGCTGGGCAATAATTCGGAAGTGGAAGACGTGGCCCAGCAGGTTTTCATCCGGGTCTGGAAGGGCGCTCCCCGCTACCGGCCAACGGCGAAATTCACGACCTGGCTACTAACGATCACACGCAATCTCGTTTTCAATGAAGCCCGGCGCCGCAAACGCCATCCCGGCGACACCCTCGACATCCACGAAGGCGAGGAGGCGCTGGCCTTGAGCGACCCGGCGCGACATGTGCCGGATGAAGAACTGCTCGAGGCCGAGTTACAAAGGGCCATTGAAAAGGCAATTCGCGCCTTGCCTGAGAAACAGCGAATGGCAGTGGTCCTGCGACGTTACGAAGGTAAGAGTTATGAGGAAATCGGGGGAGTCCTCGGACTTACGGTGGCAGCGGTAAAGAGCCTGTTATTTCGTGCGCGGACTGAACTGAGGGCCACGCTCAATCGCTACCTCGAAGAATAAGAAACGGCTTCCGCGCAGCTAAATGCGACTACGCTCGCAGCAGCACAGGCCTGCGGCCTGTGCGCTCAGCGGGTTGGTAATCCGCTGCGTCACGTAATTTAGGCGGCCCCTCCAACAGCGGAGTTAAACTCCGCTGCGCACAGACTACCAGTCTGTCTTCCTTCGCACTGGCCGCCAGCCTATGTTCCAAATGGGAAAGGGCGAACGCCGCGAAGCGTCCGCCCCCTCTCAACCCCACATTCCACTGAAAGTCTAGTAATCGCGATCCTTGGCTGAACTCTTGAATTGCACGTCCTGTTCGCCCGTTGCCGGCGGTGGTGGAAAGCCAGGCTTGGGATAATCCGCAACCACTTGTCGGTGACCGGTCGGCACGAGTCGGACAGCGCCTTTGGCGTTGTTGCGCCAACCATTGATATCAGAGTATTCCTCACCGACGTGATGCAGACCGCTAACTTGGTCCTCCAGACCGGTACCGTATTGAGAATCGATGATAGTAGGGGTGACGAACACGAGCAGATTGCGCTTGGTGCGCGCATTCAAGCGCTCTTGAAAAAGATAACCAAGAACTGGAACATCGCCGAGCAGCGGCACTTTGTTACGCCCTTTGGTCACTTCATCCTGCAACAATCCACCAATAGCGAGAGTATCGCCGCTGCGAATAAGGACGTTCGATTCCAACGAGCGCGTGTCGATTATCGGACTGAAGACTGTCGCTCCGGCAAAGGTAAACGGCTGATCGGAAACCTTGTTACTGATTTCCGGTTTCACCTTCAGGGTGACAAAGTTATCCTTGTTGATGCTGGGGGTGACGATAAGGGTGTTGCCAAACTTTTTGTCTTGGAATCCACCGAAGACGGCGGTGGCAGTCTGTTCGTTAAAATTCAACTGTGGGACCGGCTGGTTGCGAGTGATCTCGATCTTCGCCTGTAAATTATCGGCGGTCACGACTCGCGGGTTGGCCAGAAATTCCGCATCTGAATCCTCATTCAGGAAGCGTAAGGTAGCGGACATTTGTGGCACGCTCAGGATGGCGAATTGGCCGAGAGCGAGGTGGCTGAAATTGCCCAAGATATTGTTGTTATTGGAGTTACCCAGAGCCAGATCGCTTAACGGAATATTAGATCCCGTGCTTGTACTCGAGCCGCCGGTACTTCGGGGCGCACCGTACGAAAACGTCTGTGGGCTGCTGGAGCTACCGACAACACCAGCCCAATTAATACCATAGCTTTGTTTTGGATTCGCCGTCACTTCGACCAATCGCGCTTCAATCATCACCTGCTTGGTCGGCTTATCGATTGTCACCAGCAATTTGCGCACAGAGTCGATGTTGCTGCGGGTCTCGCGGAAGAAAATGGTGTTGGTGCGCTCGTCGAACTGAGGCGCCTCCTTGCTTGAAAGCTGTGACGCCAACAGCGGCGCGACATCTTTTGCGCGCGAGTAACTGAATTGATAATTGTCGCTTTCGGTCGGCTCGGCAGTTTTTTCGGCTGCGGTCTTAATATAGTAAACGTGCTCAATCTGATCCATGAAGAGACCCTTGGCCTTTACGATGATAGCGATAGCCTGAAGAGCGGTAACATCTTCTAACCGCATCGTCACCGTGCCGGTCACCTGGTCGCTCACCACCATGTTGATCTTGGCCTGGCGGGCCAAAAGACGCAGCACTTGGCCGACGTCGTCGCCCTGAAACTCACGCACCCCGACACCACCGCTTTCCGTAGCGGTATCGGCAGCGACAGGCGGAACAACAGTCGTGGTGGCGGGCGTGCTAGTAGATGGTTGGGGGGTCGCAGGCTTAACCGCAGCAGGCGTAGACGTCGTACTTGTCGCCTGGACAACGGTCAGAGGCGAGGCCGCTGCCGCGGATTTTTCGGCACTCTTGGCAGGGTTGGTCGAAGGTCCAGAGGGACCCTTCGCCGCCGTTTGTTGGTCCGAATTGCTATCCGGAGCGGGCGAGTTCGCTTGCCCGAAGGAAACGAAAATAGCCGCGAAGAATGCGATCATTCCGCAAGTCAGTTTGTCAGTGAAAGTTGGCATGGTAGTAATGCGATTGTGGTTAATGCAAGCGGCGTTAAAGCAGGAAGCAGACCAGCCTTACGTGTTGTTTCCGGGCCTGAAACAGCCGATTTCGAACCGCCTCAGGCAGAGCGCGCAGCGGCAATAAAATCACGGACCCGATAAATATCTTTGCGGCCCGGTGCGGTCTCGACACCGCTCGCCACATCTACCCCAAAAGGCCGCGCTTGGTTGACCGCTTCAGCTACGTTTTCCGAATTTAGACCACCGGCGAGGATAAATTCCCGGTTTCTGTTGGCCACAATAAGGTCACGCGCCCAATTCCACGGAAACGGCGTCCCGGTTCCACCAAATCTCGTCCCCGCTGCCGCATCTAGCAGCAGCCGATTCGTATGGAAATCAGGCAACGGCATGTCTCGACCTATCATCGGAACCGCCTTCCACAGTGTGACTTGCGCCTCAATCAGGTTCAGGCAAAATTCCGGCGATTCGGCCCCATGTAGTTGCAGGCAATCGATGCCGTCGATTGACGCAATCTCTTTCGCATACGCCGGGCTCGGATTCACCAATACCGCAACCCGAATGACGCTACGGGGCAATTCCGTGATCCAGTCCGCCGCTTCCGCCGGCTCCAGGTAACGCTCGCTTCCGGGCCAAAAATTGAACCCAAGCGCGTCGGCGCGGGTGGCGATAACGGCTTCGGCGTCGGCCGGATTGGTGATGCCGCAGATTTTGACGAACACCGCTCGTCCCTACGCAGCCGTGGCAAACCCGAGAGAGGGCTTGGTGAAATCAGGTGCCGGCATGTCTTTGACAAGCTTCACGATTCCGTTCTGCCATTTTCGCCCAATCTCCTGGAGGTATGGATCATCCTCATCAAGGCGCATCCGCAAATTTGCCACCAGCGAATCGAGCTCATAGCAAAGCAAATCGATCGGCGGCCCTACCGCAACATTGCTTTTCATGGTCGCGTCGATGGAAATGATTCCAAACTTTACCGCATCGCTCAACGACGTCTCGTAATTGAA
>Ga0209474_10001275_pt1 | contig 25185 bp, 25 predicted proteins | sample GraSoiAngelo_145_FD_185902 | JGI IMG/M metagenome (GOLD analysis project Ga0209474, IMG submission 185902) | Grasslands soil microbial communities from the Angelo Coastal Reserve, California, USA - 14_1009_05_20cm (SPAdes) (version 2) | ecosystem: Environmental > Terrestrial > Soil > Grasslands...
CCTCGCCCGCTGGGCTCGATGGCCGCCTCGTTCGTGACCGACATCTACCGCCCGCTGCTCGTCCGCCGGCGCGGCGAGTCCCACTACCTGCTGATCTCCCGCGTCAGCGTCGTCGTCTTCGGCCTCGTCCTCGGGGCCATCGCCTACGGCCTGTCGTTCTTCGACACCGTCCTGTGGCTGGCGTTCAAGATCGCCGGCGTCACGCTCGGCTCGCTGCTTGGCGTGTTCCTCCTCGGCCTGCTGACCCGCCGGCCCGTTGCCGACCGGGCGAACGTGGCGGCGATGATCGTGATGGCGGTGGTCGACCTGGGACTGCTCGCGCTCTCGGAGGCGGGCTGGCTTCCCCTGGCCTGGTCATGGCTGGTGATCGTGGGGGCGGCGGGGACGATCGCGCTGGCGCTGGCCCTGGACGTCAGGCGTGGGTCAGCCGCGCCACCACCGCGTCCAGCTGGCATTTCCGGAATCCATACGCCGTGAGGCCGCGCACGTTCGGCGCCAGCAGCGTGGCGTCGTAGGGGTCGCGCAGCAGCACCACCGCCAGCCGGCGCGCGCGACCCTGCAGCGCCTCCAGCAGCGCGCGGTTCGAGGCGTAGAGGTGCGCGTCGAAGAGAAACAGCACGGTGGCGTCGGCCGCCGCCGCGCGCTCGGCGGCCGCGGCGATCTCCTCGGGCGTCGGCTCGATGCCGACCACGACTGCCTCGGGGGCGATTCCGGCGGTCGCGAACGCGCCGGCGATCCAGCCCCGCTCGTCGGCCACCTCGGGCTCGATCGTGATCCGCGGCGCCAGGTCGGAGAAGCGCGGGAACACGACGGCCACGCGCCCGTTCAGCGCGCGGGCGAGGTCGGGCGCGCCGCGGCCGAGCTCGGTGACCGCGCGCGTGGCGATCGCCTGGGCCAGCGGCCGGCCGTCGGGCTCCGGCGCCGGCGGGCCGCCCTCGCGGCGCGGGCCGCGCGCCAGCCGCAGCCGGCGCACGCGCTCGGCCGCGGCCTCGCCCTCCGCCAGCGGCAGCCGTCCGCGGCGATAGGCCTCGACGAGCGCCTCGGTCGCCGCGCGCTGGGCGGGCTCGGTGTGGCAGACGAGCAGCAGGTCGTGACCGGCGGCCGCCGCGCGCACGGTGGCCTCGCCGATCGGGCACGTCTCGCTCACCGCGCCCATCTCGAGGTCGTCGGACACGATCACGCCGCCGAAGCCCAGCTCGCCGCGCAGCCAGTCGCCGACGAGGCGACGCGAGAACGTGGCGGGCACCCCGCTGGGATCGAGCTTCGGATAGACCGGGTGGGAGGTCATCACCGCCTCGATCCCCGCCGCGATCGCCTCGACGAACGGCGGCAGGTGCGTGGCCCGCATCTCGTCCGGCGTCGAGTCGATCGTGGGCAGCTTCAGGTGCGCGTCGAGCGGCGAGTGACCCTTGCCGGGGAAATGCTTCGCGCAGGCCGACAGCCCGGCGCTGGCCATGCCGCGGATGCGCGCCACGCCGTAGCGCGCGACGATCTTGGGATCCTTGCCATACGAGCGGATGCCGATGTTGGGGCTGTAGCGCTCGGTCAGCACGTCGAGGCACGGGCCGAGGTTGAGATCGATCCCGAGGCGGCGCAGCTCGCGCGCCTCGATGCGGCCCTGCCGGGACGCGAACGCCTCCTCGCCGGCCGTGCCGAGCGCGAGGTTGTCGGGAAAGATCGTCACGCCGCGGCCGAGCATGACGATGCGGCCGCCCTCGTGGTCAGTCGCCACCAGCAGCCGCCGGCCCAGGGCTGCCTCGAGCGTGTCGAGCAGCGTCGCGAGCCCGGCCGGGCTCTCGAAGTTGCGCCGATAGAGGATGAGCCCGGCCGCGCGCGTGTCGTGAAAGAGACGGACGTCGGCGTCGGACAGCGTCGGGCCGCGCAGTCCGATCATCATGCGCTCGCCCACGAGGTCTTCGATCGTCACGTCCCGATTCTACCCGGAGGCCTCGGCCGGGCCGTCACAAGCGGATAGAAATTGTCCTGCCGTGTCAGGCTGGCGTGCTAACTCGGTATCAGCGTCGGGTTCTGGACAGCTCCCCGAGTCCTGATTTGCCGGCGATCGCTCCGTAAGTCACCGCCGTCGCGACGTTTTCCACATTCGACCCGGGTCTGGCACGACCGGTGCTCTGTCGGCTCCCGGGAGGGCTTGCCATGATGATTCGCCTCGGCTTCGTCGTCGCCCTGATCGTGGCTGGACTGTCCCTGGAGGGCTGCGCCACCGCGGGCATTCCGCGCGGCGCTAGCGCGCCGGCCGGACAGGAAATGGACTACACGCTCGGCGTCGCGCATCGCACGTTCAACGTGTCGCTCGATCAGATGCGGCGCGCCACGCTCGTGACGTTCAAGCGCATGAACATCGCCCTGAAGAGCGACGACATCAAAGCCGACGGTCGCGAGCTGGTCGCCGCCTCCAGCGACCGCACGATCTACGTCGACCTCGAACAAGTGACGGCGCGCACGACGCGCATGCGTATCACCGCGAAGCAGGGCTGGTTCTGGCGGGACCGGACGACGGCGGGCGAGATCATCGCCCGGACCGAGCGCACGCTCGCCAACATGCCGGCCGTGACTGAGCGGAACAAGTAGGAGTGGGAGAACGTTCGATGGGCAACGCCTCAACACTCGCGGGATTCCTGCTGCTGCTGGGAGCGGTGTCGGCCACGCCGACCCATGCCCAGCCCGCCTCGGTCGATGGCGCCTACGCGCGGCTGTCGCCGGGCAATGCGAAGGTTGCGCGGGCGCTGTTCGAGGCCCAGGTGACCAACACGGCGCCGACGTCGGCCAAGCCGATCGGCACGGCCGGCGGCACGACGGCCGCCGCGCACCGGTCGCTCACGCTCGATCAGATCGCGGCGATGAAGCAGAACGGTCAGAGCTGGGGCCACGTCTTCCAGACGCTGAAGGCGCAGGGCCTCGTGCAGGACAAGAGTCTCGGCCAGGTGGTCAGCCGCTATCAGCACCAGCAGCAGACGGCGGGTCGCGGCGTCGTGACCACGGCGGCGAACGGCGCCGAGCACCCCGCGGCCTCCGCCAAGGCCAACGACAGCGACGCCAGGAGCAAGTAACGGGTAGCCAGCACACGTCACTCGCGGCTAGGGCGAAGTAACCCGCGCGTTTCGCGCGAACAGGAGATGACAGATGAATACGTGGAACCCGTGGAAGGTCACCGCTATTGCCATGGCGCTCGTCATGGCGACCGCGCTCATCACCGGACTCGTCGTCGCCAACTGGACCGGCACCGAGCGCGACCGCAGGGCTGAGGCGACCAAGACCGAGACCGCCATCCCCGCGAAGCCCCAAGCGTCTCGGCCGGCGGCGCCACGCGCGGTCACCGCGCAGGCGACGCCGATGGCGCCCACGCCGGCCGCCATCGACGCCTGCAATCAGTGGGCGGCCCAGCAGGTTGGCTCGCGCGACAAGACCGTGGACACCGTGAAGGACGCCGGCATCGGCGTGCTCGTCGGCGCCGCGGTCGGCGCGGCCGGCGGGGCGATCGCGGACGGGGGCAAGGGCGCCGGCAAGGGCGCGGCGATCGGCGGCGTGCTCGGCGCCGGCGGCGGCACGCTGTACGGCCTCAACGAGAACAAGAAGCACGACGAGGCGTATCGCGCCGCGTACGGGCGGTGCATGCGCTCGCGCGGCTACACCAGCTAGGCGCCGCCCGCCGGCCGCTTGCGGTCCGGCTGGTATCATGAGGACCAGGGCCCGGGCGGGCCGGGAGGGTCATCATGAAGCGTATCGCGTCGCACTCAGCATCGTGGCGCTGCTCGCGCCGGCCTGGCCGGCGCGGGCCGCCGACGATACCAAGGTGAAGGCCGCGACCCAGGAGGTCGAGACCGGCGCCAAGAAGATCGGTCAGGGCAAGGTCGGTGACGGCGTCACGGAGACGGCCAAGGGCATCGGCAAGACGGTCGTCGAGGGCGGCAAGTACTCCGGCGAGAAGCTCAAGGAATCGGCCAAGGCCGCGGAGCCTCAGGCCAAGAGCACGTGGCAGAACCTGAAGGAGACCGCCAACTCCTTCGGCGGCAGCGTCAAGAACTTCTTCACCAGACTCTTCTCCAGCTAGCTCACCGATACTGAAGCCACGCGGCCCGCCGGCGTTTCCAGCCGGCGAGGTCGCGCTGCCAGCCGCGCTCGATCGCCCTCAGGCCGGTGCCGCGCGTGAGCGCTCGCCGGATCTGATCGGTGCCGAGCAGGATGTCGATCGGCAGGCGCCGGTGCTCGAACTCGTAGGGCGGCGGCCGCCAGCGGAACGCGCGCGGCGCCAGGCGGCGGGCGACGGCGATGACGGCCAGGCCGGTGAGAAACGGCTCGAAGCGCGCGCGCTCGGTCACGTGGATCTGCACGCCGCCGCACAGCCGCCCCGCCCACTTGTGAAAGGTCGGCCGGAACCGCGCCGGGCGGAAGGTCACGCCGGGCAACGCTTCCGCCGCGAGTGCCGCCGCGAAGGCGTGGGCGTCGAGCCAGGGCGCGCCCACCCACTCGAAGGGCCGCGTCGTGCCGCGTCCTTCCGACAGGTTCGTGCCCTCGATCAGGCAGCCGCCGGGATAGACGCGCGCGGTGTCCGGCGTCGGCATGTTGGGCGAGGGCGCCACCCACGGCAGCCCGGCGTCCTCCCACAGCATCCGGCGTCGCCAGCCGCGCATGGTGACCACGTCGAGCGCGCAGCCGAGGCCGTGCTGGCTGTTCAGGTAACGCGCGAGCTCGCCGAGGGTCAGGCCGGGCCGCGCCGGCAGCGGGTACAGCCCGACGAACGAGGCGAACGCCGGATCGGGGACGTTGCCCTCGACGATCTCGCCGCCGAGCGGATTGGGCCGGTCGAGCACGAGCATGCGCACGCCCGCGCGCGCGCACGCCTGCAGCGCCAGCGCCATCGTCCACTGGAACGTGTAGTAGCGCGAGCCGACGTCCTGGAGGTCGATGACGAGGACGTCGAGGCCGCGCAGCATCGCCGGCGTGGGGATCCGCCGGGCGCCGTAGAGGCTGGTGACGCGCAGGCCGGTGGCCGGATCGCGCGTGCTGGCGATCGCCGCGTGATCCTGGGCCGCGCCCCACAGGCCGTGCTCGGGCGCGAAGAGCGCGGCGAGACGGGCGCCGCGGACGTCGCGCAGCAGCGTGACGGCGTGCCGCAGGCGCGCGTCGACGGAGGCCTGGTGCGCGAGCAGCCCGAAGCGCCGGCCGCGCAGGAGCCCCAGGCGATGGTGGACGAGGACGTCGAGGCCGGACTGAACGGTCGGCACCGCGGCCGAGTGTAGCGCAGCCGGTGTTACCATGCGCCATGCCGCCGCGGCCGCGCTACGAGCGCCTCGCCACCGAGCGCACGAACCCGCGCAGTCGCCACCTCGATCGGCTCGGCGCCGCGGCGATCGCGCGGCTCATGAATCGCGAGGACCGGCGCGCGGTGGCCGCGGTCGGGCGCGTGGCGCCGGCGATCGGCGCCGCCGTCGACGTGATCGCTCGGGCGCTCGGCCGCGGCGGCCGGCTGTTCTTCGTCGGCGCCGGCACCAGCGGCCGGCTCGGCGTGCTGGAAGCCGCCGAGTGCCCGCCGACGTTCGGCACCCCGCCCGCGCTGGTGCAGGCGATCATGGCCGGCGGCCGCGCCTCGGTGTTTCGCTCGCGCGAGGGCGCCGAGGACGACGCGGGCGCCGCCGCGCGGGCCGTGCGCGCGCGCGTGCGAGGCGGCGACGTGGTCGTCGGCGTCTCCGCCAGCGGCGTCACGCCGTTCGTGCGCGCCGCGCTGCTCGCCGCGCGTCGCCGGGGGGCGGCGACGATCCTGGTCGCCTGCAACGCCCGCGGCGCCCGCCGCCGTGGTCTGGTCATCGCGCCGGCCACCGGGCCCGAGGTCCTCGCCGGCTCGACGCGGCTGAAGGCCGGCACCGCGACGAAGCTCGTCCTCAACACGCTGACCACCGCGAGCATGGCGCGGCTCGGCAAGGTCTACGGCAATCGCATGGTCGACCTGCAGCCGCGCTCGGCCAAGCTGCGGGCGCGCGCCGAGCGGCTGGTCGCGGAGATCGGCGAGGTGAGCCGGCCGCGGGCGCGGCGGGCGCTGGCGGCGGCGCGCGGACGCGTGCGGCTGGCGATCGTCATCGCGCGCAGGAACCTGCCGGCCGATGCCGCTGCCCGCGCCTTGCGGGCGGCCGGCGGATCCCTGCGCTCGGTGCTGGAACGGTCAGCGGGCCGCTGACGTTCCCGCGGGGGGGCGGCACGCGGTTTGCTGTTTCGATGAGCGTGCTCATTTCACGTTGCGCCTGGCATCGTCGGTATCACGGGTACACGAAGTTGCTTGGAATCAGCAGCTGGCAAGGTCTGCACATGTCGTTCACGGATGGAATCTGCCAGAAGTGTGCAGCGCGGGTGCGAGCCGATCATCTGCGGTCGCGGTACGACCGCGGCGCCTCCGCCGATCGGCGCGAAACCCCCTGGCTTCCCGGCCTGGCGGCCGTCACCCTCAGCCTGGCGGTGGCCCTCGTGCTCGTCGCGCGGCCGACGCACGAGCTGCCGGCGCCCATGGTGGCCATGCTGCCGCCGGCGCCCGTCCAGGCGCCGCCTGCGCGCGTCGTTGCGGTGTCCCCTGCAGAGCGCGTCACATCGCCGCCGCCGGCCGCCGAGCCGAGTCCCCCTCGCCCCATCGTGACGGCGCACGCGGGGCCGCACCACGTCGGCCGGCCGGCCACGACGCGCCTGTCGGCGCTGCCGCGGAAGGCGCTGCCCATGGTCGGGGCGACGCTTCGCGTGCCGTCCCGCGAGAGCCAGCAAAGCCCGTGATGTGACGCCCAGGGCGTCTACGCGTGCGAGGGGCCGGCTGAATCCTCGAACTTGACGGGGGTGCGGCCGCGGAGGAAGTCGAAGTCGCAGCCCTCGTCGGCCTGCAACACGTGCTCCAGGAAGAGGCGGCCGTAGCCACGGCTGAAATGCGGAGGTCGCGGCGCCCACACCGCCCGGCGGCGGCCCAGCTCGGCCTCGTCCACCCTGAGAGTCAGCGTGCGGCGGGGCACGTCGAGCTGGATCTCGTCGCCGTCCCGCACGAGGGCCAGCGGCCCGCCGACCGCCGACTCCGGCGCGACGTGGAGCACCACGGTGCCGTACGAGGTGCCGCTCATGCGCGCGTCGGAGATGCGCACCATGTCCTTCACGCCCTTCTTCAGCAGGCGCGCCGGCACCGGGGCGGCGCCCCACTCCGGCATGCCGGGCGCGCCCTTGGGGCCGGCCTGCTTCAGCACGAGCACGGAGGTCTCGTCGATGGCCACGCCGGGATCGTCGATGCGCCGGTGCAGATCCGCGTGGTCCTCGAACACCACCGCGCGGCCGCGATGCGTGAGGAGCTGGGGTGAGGCGGCCGAGACCTTGATGACGGCGCCGCCGGGGCAGAGGTTGCCGTGCAGGATCGCCAGGCCGCCCTCGGCCGCCAGCGGCACGCCGAGCGGACGAATGACGTCCTCGTTCCAGTTCCGCGCGTCGCCCACGTTGTCGGCCAGCGAGCGGCCGTTCACCGTCGGCGCGGCGCCGTCCAGCAGCGGCAGCAGCGCGCGCAGCACGACCGGCAGGCCGCCCGCGTAGAAGAAGTCCTCCATCAGGTACTTGCCCGACGGCCGCACGTTGAGCAGGAACGGCGTCGTGCGCGACAGCTCGTCGAAGCGCGCGAGCGGCAGCGGCACGCCGACGCGCCCGGCCAGGGCCACCAGGTGGATGACCGCGTTGGTCGAGCCGCCGATCGCCATGAGGGCGCGGATCGCGTTGTCGAAGGCGTTCGCCGTCAGGATCGCGCTCGGTCGCGGTCCGCCGGCGCTCGCCATCTCCACCGCGCGCCGCCCGGCCAGCTCGGCCATCTGCAGCCGGCGGGAGTCCGGCGCCGGGATGGCGGCATTGCCCGGCAGCGTCATGCCGAGCGTCTCGGCCATCGACGCCATGGTGGAGGCCGTGCCCATCACCATGCAGTGGCCGGCCGAGCGCGACATGCACGACTCGGCCTCGCATAGCTCCTCGTCGGTGAGCCGGCCGGCGCGCCGCTCGCCCCACAGCCGCCAGAGATCGGTGCCGGAGCCGAGCTCCTCCTGCCGCCAGTTGCCGCGCAGCATCGGACCACCGGTGACCATGATCGCCGGCACGTCGGCCGAGGCCGCCCCCATCAGCATCGCCGGCGTCGTCTTGTCGCAGCCGGACAGCAGCACCGCGGCGTCGAGCGGATAGGCGCGAAGGCACTCCTCGACGTCCATGGCCATCAGGTTGCGGAAGAGCATCGTGGTCGGCTTCATCAGGACCTCGCCGAGCGAGATCGTCGGGAACTCCAGGGGGAATCCCCCGGCCGACCACACGCCGCGCTTCACCGCCTCGGCCACCTGGCGCAGGTGCGCGTTGCAGTTGGTGAGCTCCGACCACGAGTTGGCGACGCCGATCACCGGGCGGCCGTCGAAGACGTGATCGCTGAAGCCCTCGCTCTTGACCCACGAGCGATGCGCGAAGCCGTCGAGGTCCTGGCGACCGAACCAGTTGCGGCTCCTGAGTGGCTGTGATGTCATGGGGCCCTCCGGAACGCCAGATTAACCCCGCTCCAAAGGAGATTCTCGATGCGGCTTGCCGGCAAGGTTGCCGTCGTCACGGGGGGAGGCAGCGGCATCGGGCGCGGCATCGTGCTGGCCATGGCACGCGAGGGCGCCGACATCGCGATCCCCGACATCCAGGTGCTCAACGCCGAGAAGGTCGCCGACGAGGTGAAGGCGCTCGGCCGCAAGGTCCTCGCCATGAAGACCGACGTGACCAGCGCCGCCGACGTCAAGGCCATGGTCGATCGCACGCGCGACACGCTCGGCAAGATCGACATCCTCGTGAACAACGCCGGCATGGCGGCGCCGCCCGGCATGCCGTTCATGAACAACACCGAGGAGGACTGGGACCGGGCGTTCGCCGTCAACACCAAGTCGGTGTTCCTCACCTGCCGGGCGATCGCCCCCTACTTCATCGAGCGCAAGGCCGGCCGCATCGTCAACATCGCCTCCATCGCCGGCCCGCTGGCGGCCACCACGATGCCGGCCTACAGCGTGGCCAAGCAGGGCGTCATCACGTTCACGCGGGTGATCGCCAAGGAGCTGGCCGTTCATCGCATCACCGCCAACGCGATCTGCCCCGGCGTGCTCTACACCGAGTTCTGGCAGAAGCTGGCCGCCCACATCGCCGAGACGAATCCCGCCTTCAAGGGCATGACGCCGCGCCAGGTGTTCGACAAGCGCGTCACCGACATCGTGCCGATGAAGTGCGAGCAGACGCCGGAGGATATCGGCAATGCCGCGGTCTTCCTGGGCTCGGACGAGGCCCGTTACATCACCGGGCAGGCGTTGATGGTCGATGGCGGCTGCGTGATGTGGTGAGACCGCGATGAACTTCGAGTTCAGTGAGGGGGAGGAGGCATTCCGCAAGGAGGTGCGGGGCTGGCTCGAGCGGAACCTGCCGGAGGAGTTGCGGGGGCGGGCGTTTGCGGCGTCGCGGGCGGACGTCGACGAGGTGCGGCGGCTGCGAGCGTGGCAGAAGACGATGGCGGAGGCCGGCTACGTCGGGATGGACTGGCCGCGAGAGTTCGGCGGCCGCGGGGCGCCGGTCACCGAGATGGTCATCCTCTACCAGGAGATGGCCCGGGCCGAGTCGCCGCAGCTCGTGAACCGTGGCGGCGTGTCGATGCTGGGGCCGACCCTGATGAAGTACGGCACGCCGGCCCAGCAGCAGCGCTTCCTGAAGAACATCCTGACCGCCGACGACCTCTGGTGCCAGGGCTTCTCCGAGCCCAACGCCGGCTCCGACCTCGCCAATCTGCAGACGCGCGCGGTGCTGGAGGGGGAGCACTTCGTCGTCGACGGCCAGAAGGTGTGGACCAGCATGGGGCACGTGGCCGACTGGTGCTTCCTGCTGGTGCGCACCGATCCCGCCGCGGCCAGGCACAAGGGCATCTCGTTCCTGCTGGTCGACATGAAGACGCCCGGCATCACGGTGCGGCCGCTGCGGCAGATCACCGGCGAGGCCGAGTTCAACGAGACCTTCTTCGACGCCGTGCGGGTGCCGCGGGAGAACCTCGTCGGCAAGCTCAACGAGGGATGGAGCGTCGCCATCACCACGCTGGCCTACGAGCGCGACCTGCTCACGTTCATCCGCCACATCTCGCTGCGCAATGCGCTGCACCGGCTGGTCAAGCTCGCCCGGAGCCGCGGGCGCAACACCGATCCGGTCGTCCGCCAGAAGCTGGCCGAGCTGTGGATCGGCGAGCAGGCGCTGCAGCTCAACGGCTATCGGAGCCTGACCCGGATCCTGCGCGGCGGCCAGCCGGGGCCGGAGGGCTCGACGTCGAAGCTCTTCTGGAGCCAGCTCGACCAGGAGCTGGCGCTGACCGCGACCCAGGTGCTCGGCCCCTACTCGCAGATCGCCGAGGGCTCGACGTGGGCGCCCGACGACGGCCAGTGGCAGTTCTACGAGCTGCTGGCCCGCGCCAGCGGCATCCGCGCCGGGACCACCGAGATCCTCAAGAACATCCTGGGCGAGCGCGTCCTGGGACTGCCGAAAGACTAGACCAGATATCGAGGAAATCGAGGAGCGCCACGGCTCCGCCGGGGTGCTCCGAGCCGCCCGGGGGGCTTGGGGGCCATTTCGGGGCCCCCATGTGAAAGGACGACATGCCTGACTTGCTCTACGAGGTGAAGGACAAGGTCGCGACGATCACGCTGAACCGGCCCGACAAGCTCAACGCGTTCACCGGCGAGATGATCGACGCCTGGCAGACGTCGCTGGCCGAGGCCCAGCGCGACGACGGCGTCAACGTCGTGATCGTCACCGGCAGCGGCCGCGCGTTCTGCTCGGGCGGCGACGTGGGGCGCATGCGCACGGGGGAGCCCACCGCGCTCGACGGCAAGAACTCGCTGTGGGAGGGCGTGCACCGCGTGCCCAAGCAGCTCGAGCAGATGGACAAGCCGGTGATCGCGATGGTCAACGGCCTCGCCGTGGGCGCCGGCATGGGCATGTGCGTGATGTGCGACCTGCGGGTGGCCGCCCAGAGCGCGCGCTTCTCGACCGGCTACGTGCGCGTCGGCCTCGTCCCCGGCGACGGCGACACCTACTTCCTGCCGCGCCTGGTGGGACCGGCCAAGGCGCTCGAGCTCCTGTGGACAGCCGACTTCATCGAGGCGCCCGAGGCGCACCGGCTGGGCATCGTGCAGCGCGTGGTGCCCGACGCGAGCTTGCAGGAGGAGACGTACGCGCTGGCGCGCCAGATCGCCGACGGGCCGCAGATTCCGATCCGCATGATCAAGCGGCTCGTCTACCAGAGCATGAAGCTCGACCTGCGCACGCACCTCGACCTGGTGTCCTCGCACATGTCGATCGTGCGCCAGAGCGCGGACCACGCCGAGGGCGTGGCCGCGTTCAAGGACAAGCGGCCGGCGAAGTTCCAGGGACGATAAGAGACTCGGAGGGGCTTCGCCCCCCTTCCGACGGTCGTCGTCGCGTCTGCGACGCGACTCCTCCCTGCGAACACGTGTCACTTCACGAGCGTGACGCCGGCTTTGTGGCGCTGGGCGAGGAGCTGGTAGGCCTCGGGGTTCACGCGCACCCACCGTTCGGCGGCGGTGCCGGCCAGCGGGCCGCGCACCTTGGCCGGCGCGCCCATCGCCAGCATGCCGTCGGGCACCTCGGTGCCCGGCGTCACGAGCGCGCCGCCCGCCACCATCGCTCGCACGCCGATGCGGGCGCCGTCGAGCACGGTGGATCCGTTGCCGACGAGGCACTCCTCGCCGAGCCAGGCCGCGTGCACGGTGCAGTTGTGGCCGATGGTGGCGCCGGCGCCGACCTCGACGCCCTGGGCGCCGTTGACGTGCACGACCGCGCAGTCCTGCACGTTGGCGCCCCGGTGGATGACGATCGGCTGGAAATCGGCGCGCACCACCGCGTTGTACCAGACCGAGGCGCGCTCCTCGATCGTGACGTCGCCGACGACGACCGCCGTCGGCGCGATGAACGCCGACGGGTGCACGCGCGGATGCTTTCCCTCGAAGCTGAACAGTGGCATGGGTGTGGACCTCGCAGTATGCTCGTAGTGTTCTCATCTTACGTCCGCCGGGCACCCAGGAGACCGCGATGGACTTTCCTCGACTGGCGGCGGTGGCGACCGCCACGCCCCGTCAGCGCTTCACCCAGACGGAGCTGCTGCAGATGGCCGGCTACGACGACACCCGCCGGCGCGGATTCTTCGAGGCGAGTGACATCGCCGGGCGCTACCTCTACATCGATCGCGAGCGTTTCCGGCCGGACGAGTCGGTCGACGAGCTCGCCGATCGCTTCCGCCGGGGCGCCCTCGAGCTGGGCGAGGCGGCCGTGCGGTCGGCACTCGCGCAGGCCGGCTGGGACGCCGCTCAGGTCGACTTCCTCGCCACCACGACCTGCACGGGTCGGATGACGCCGAGCCTCGACGCGCACCTTATCGCGCGGCTCGGCTGCCGGCCCGACGTGCAGCGCGTGCACGTCGGCGACACCGGCTGCGCCTCGGCGGTGGTCGCGCTGCAGCAGGCGTGGAACCACCTGCGCGCCTTCCCGCGGCACCGCGCGATGGTGGTCGCCGTCGAGATCTGCTCGGCCGCCTACTTCCTCGACGATCGACTGGAGAGCGCGGTGGCCCACGCGATCTTCGCCGACGGCGCCGGCGCGGTCGCGCTCGCCGCCGACGGCGCCGGGCCGGCGATCCTCGAGCACCGCACCCTCTTCAGACCCGAGCACCTCGACGCGATGGGCTTCGAGTACCCGGGCGGGCGGCCGCGCGTCGTGCTCTCCAAGGACGTGCGGCGCATCGGCGCCCAGATGATGGGCGAGATGACGCGGGCGCTGCTCGACGCCCAGGGCCTCAAGCGCGACGACGTGCGGCACTGGATCCTGCACTCGGCCGGTCGGCGCGTGCTCGACCGCGCCCGCGTGCTGCTCGAGCTGGACGAGTCCGCGCTGGCCCACTCGCGCGGCGTGCTGAAGGACTACGGCAACATGTCGTCGGCGACGATCCTCTTCGTGCTGGAGCGGACGCTTCAACGGGAGTCGCCCGTGCCGGGTGAGTGGGGCCTCCTGGTCGGCCTGGGCCCCGGCTTCGCGGCGGAGGGCGCCCTCTTGCGATGGTAGTGCGAGCCGCAGCCGGAGGCGAGGCGAGCCTGCGATGGTAGTGCGAGCCGCAGCCGCAGGCGAGGCGAGCCTGCGATGGTAGTGCGAGCCGCAGCCGCAGGCGAGGCGAGCCTGCGATGGTAGTGCGAGCCGCAGCCGCAGGCGAGGCGAGCCTGCGATGGTAGTGCGGAGCCTGGCCCGGGCGACGGGCGTCCGGGAGCGCCTCGACGGCCCGCTGCCGCCGGCGGATCGGCGGGCCACGCTCGACGACCTCGACCGCCTCAACGCCTGGTTCGGTGGCTACGCGCTCACGCTCTCGCGCGTGCGCCGCGCGCTGGCCCACCGGCCGCGCGAGCGTCGCGCGCGTGTCGTCGACGTCGGCGGCGGGCGCGGCGATCTCGCCGTCGCCATCGTCCGCTGGGCGCGCCGCCGGCGCCGGCCCGTGCGGGTGGTCGTGGTGGACAGCGACGCCGCCACGCTGGCCCTCGCCCGTGCGCGCACCGCGGCGTATCCCGAGATCGTGCTGGTGCGCGCCGACGCCACCGCGCTGCCGCTGCGTGAGCACGCCGCCGACGTCGCGGTCACGGCCCTGACCCTCCACCATCTCGATCGCGACGCGGCCGTGCGGTGCCTCGCCGAGATGGCGGCGGCGGCGCCGGTGGCCGTCGTCAACGACCTGCTGCGAACGCCGCTCACGCTGGCCCTGGTGTGGCTGACCACACGGGTGCTGCGCCTGCATCCCGTCTCGCGTCACGACGGCCCGCTCTCGGTGCGCCGCGCCTACTCCGCCGACGAGATCGAGACGCTGGCCGAGAAGGCCGGCCGCCGCGCGCGGGTCCGCCGTTATCCCTGGCTCGGCCGTCTCGTCGCGGAGATCCGGTGACCGCGCGGCGCGCCGACGTCGTGGTGGTCGGGGCCGGCCCCGCCGGCGCCGCCACCGCCATCCTGCTCGCCGAGCACGGGCTCGACGTCGTCGTCGTCGACCGCGCCGCCCTGCCGCGGCCGAAGATCTGCGGCGAGTACCTCAGCCCCGAGGCCGGCCGGCTCCTCGATCGGCTCGGGGTGCTGAAAGCGCTCGACACGGCCGGTGGGGTTCCGGTGGCCGGCATGCGCATCACTGCGCCCGACGGCACCAGCGTGGTGGGGCGCTATCACGAGATCGCCGGCTGGCGTCCCTACCGTCAGCACGCGATGGGCGTGGCGCGGGAGACGCTCGACGGCGCGCTGGTCGAGCGCGTGCGCGGGCTGCCGCTCGACCTGCGCGAGGAGACGCGCGTCACCGACCTGATCGTCGAAGACGGACAGGTGGTGGGCGTGCGCGCCGAGGACCGGGCGCAGGCGCCGCTGGAGATCCGGGCCCGGATCGTGGTCGGCGCCGACGGGCGCGCGTCGGTCGTGGCCCAGCGTCTCGGCTGCCGGCGGCCGCACACGCTGCAGCGGCTGGCGCTGGTGACCTACGTGCGCGGGTTGCCCGACTGTCGCGAGCTCGGCGAGATCTTCGTCGATCCGCCCGACTACGTGATCCTCAACCCGCTCGCGCCCGACCGCGTGAACCTCTCGCTGGTGGTGCCGCTCGCCCACGCGACGCCGTGGACCCGCCGCTTCGAAGATTTCATGACGGCGCGGCTGCGCCAGCTCCCGCACGTCGCGCGCCGGCTGGCCGGCGCCGAGCGGATCGCGCCGATCCGCGCGCTGGGCCCGCTCGCCCATCGCGTGACGCCGCCGGCCGCCGGTGGCGTGCTGCTGGTCGGCGACGCCGGCGGCTTCTTCGACCCGTTCACGGGGGAGGGCGTCTTCACCGCGCTGCGCTCCGCCGAGCTGGCCGGGGAGACGATCGCGCGGGCGCTGCGCGCCGGCGACGTGTCGGCGCCGGCCCTGGCGGCCCACGAGCAGCGGCGGCGGGAGGCGTTTCGAGGCAAGGAGCGCGTGACGCGCGCGCTGCAGGTGGTGATCGGGCACCGGAGGCTGGCGAACCTGGCGTGCCGCGCGCTGGCGCGTCGCCCCGGCGCGCTCGACGCGCTGCTCGGCGTGTTCGGTGACTACGTCCCCCCGCGCACGCTGCTCGCCGCGCTCAGCGGGCGCGCGTCCCGAACACCTCGGTGAGCGGGGCGGCGCGGTAGCCGGTCGGGGGCGCGAACTCCGTCTCGGGGATGTCGCGCGGCTCGACCTTCGTCACCGTCGAGTCCGCCGGGCCCCCCTCGCCGAGATAGACGACCTTGAGCGGCCAGCCCTCGGCGTAGAGCTTGCGGAACTCGGGGCTCGCCTCGGGCCGCTCGCCGCCACCGGCCATGCCGACCATGCACGCCGACATGCGGCCGAACGTCTCGGGCGCGCGGCCGGCGTCGAGCTCGCGCAGCAGCGCGGCGTCGGTCGTGAGCCACAGCTCCTCGTGGGGCTTGCCGTTGCTGAGCACGCGATACTTGCGGGCCGGGAGCCCGGCGATCCGCGCGGTCTCGTTCGTGCGCTCGATCGTCACCTGCGGCGGCGGACCGGCCGGGGCGCCGCCGCGGCCGCGGCCCATCTGCTTCATCAGCTGCTCCATCTGCTCGCGCTGGGCGGGCGGCATGTCCTTGAGCTGCTCGGCCATGCGCTGTTCCATCTCGGCCATCGCGCCGGACATGGCGCCGCGCATCTCCTGGCAGTACTGCTCGACCGTGCCCTCCCAGTACACGCGGCGGCCGGCGTCGGCGACCCACATCCGCGCCCGCCCGACGTCGAGGACCATCGCGATGCCGCCGGCGTCCTTGGGCGTGATCTTGAGACGGCCGCGCGAGAGCAGCGTCTGGTGGCCGGCCTCGTCGAGGATGACGAAGCCGGCGTCGGCGGCCGGCGGCACGAGCAGGAGCGCGGCGACGAGCCCGCCGAAGAGGTATCGCATGCCCCGACGCTAGCAGCCTGCCCGGTCCCCGGTCAACGCGCCCGCGGCTGACGGCGCCCTTGTGCCGATCGCGATGCCCGGTGTAGGTGTAGGGGGCCGTTATTCCGCGCTCCGGGGGGCTCGATGGCCACGCGATCCGACAACCTGCCACGGCGGTTCGCCCGCCTCTACACTGCCGCGATCACGGACGTCATGGACGAGCTGGGGCTGCTGCGGCAGACGCTGCCCCACGCGATCCAGCCGCTGGCGCCCGACATGCGAATGGCCGGCTACGCCTTCACCGCGCGCGGCCGGCCGCATCGGGGCAAGCCGCGCGAGCGCGACGCCACCCTCCGCCGCTTCCTCGGCATGCTGGGCGCCGTCCCCCCCGACTCGGTGCTGGTGCTGGCCGCCAACGACAACGAGGCCGCGCACTTCGGCGAGCTGTCGGCCGAGTGGTTTCGCGCCCGCAAGGTGCGCGGCGCCGTCATCGACGGCAGCACCCGCGACGCCGCCTCCATCACCCGCGCGCGCTTTCCGACCTTCGTCCGCTACCGCAGCCCGCAGGACTCGGTGCCGCGCTGGCGCGTGAGCGACTGGGGCCAGCCGCTGATCATCGGCGGCGTGCGCGTCAACCTCGGTGACATCGTCGTCGGCGACCTCGACGGCGTGATCGTCGTCCCGCGGCGGGTCGCCCACGACGTCCTGCAGCGCTGCGAGAAGCTCGTCTCCACCGAGAACAGGGTCCGCACCGCGGTGCGCCGCGGACTGACGCCGCTGGCGGCCTACGAGAAGTTCGGCGCGTTCTGACGCCGCCCGGGCCGGGCGCACCGGCCGCCGCGTCGGTCAGCGGGGCCGGCGTGCCGGCGGTGAGGGCTCGGCCAGGTCGGCCTCGAGGCGCTGGACCTCGCGAATGAGCGCGGCCGTCTGCTCGGCGCGCGGCCGGCGGCCCTCGTGGAAGAGCGCGTCGCGGAACGCCTTGAGGCGCTTCCACTCGCCGCGGCGGATGGGATCGAGAGTGGGCGGGAACGCGTCGATCAGGTCGCCCAGCTTGATGAACGCGCGTGCGGAGACGACGCCCTCGCGCCCGGCGAGCGCGCGCAGCTTCAGCTCGAAGGCGTAGCACGCGACGACCGCCGCCAGCTCCGCGTTGGACGCCTCCAGCGCGTCGGCGAAGGCCGCGTAGGAGCGCCCGGCCAGCAGGTGGCCGACGAGGTTCTTCGCGCGCAGCCGCAGCATGAACCGGTCGCCGGCGTAGGCGGCCGCCGTCTCGGCGTCGCGCAGGGTGCCGAAGCAGCGCTCGTGCAGGACCCACAGCGCCATGTCGGCGTCGGCGGCGCGCGCGAACCGGTAGTGGCGCTGGATCTCGCGCAGGTCGTCGAGATAGTTGCGGTACGTCTCCAGCGCGTCGCTGCCGCGCCGCACGTCGAGCACGCGCTCGACCGGCGGGCTGATGATGCCGTAGGCGGCCGGCTTGACGAAGCGCAGGATGATCGAGACCAGCTCGATCGACTTGAACACGTCCAGCAGCTTGCCGAGCTCGCGCTCCTGGTTGCGCGGCAGGTTCCAGAAGTCGAACTTCACGCGGGCCAGCGCCGGCGTCACCGTCTCCTCCGGCGGGAACACCCAGAACTTCTCGAACCACCAGTGCTCGCGCGCCACGAAGTAGGCGAGGTCCCGGTAGGTGAGCATCTCGCGACGCTGCAGCGGGGCCACCTTGCGCTCGATGGCGGCCAGGTCGAAGCGGCTGCCGTAGAGGCGCTCGCTGACGTCGCCGAAGGCGTCGAGACAGGCGTGCAGATAGTCGGCCACCGCCCGCTATTCTACGGGCGCCGGCCTAGCGGCGGCGACGGGCGGGCGGGGTCGGGGTGCGCGTGGTCGCGGTCGCCGGCTCGTCCGGGACCTCGCCCACGCCGGCGATCTCGGGGAGACCGGCTTCCTTGAGGGGCTTGTTCACGCGGTCGCGGATCCACTTGCCGTCCCACCACTCGATCGGCGTGACCGACACGCCCGAGACGAGGACCTCGAAGTGCAGGTGGTCGCCGACCGCGAGGCCGGTGGTGCCGGTGCGACCCAGCACGTGACCTTTCTCGACGGTGTCGCCCGGCTTGACGTCGATCGACGACAGATGCGCGTAGAGCGTCTGCAGGCCGAGGCCATGATCGAGGATCACGGCGTTGCCGTAGATCGTGAGCGGCCCGGTGAAGGCGACCTGGCCGCCGTTGGCGGCCGGCACCGGCGAGTGCTTGGTGGAGGCCAGATCGAAGCCGACGTGGACCTGCGTGTCCACGGTGCGGCCCTCGTAGACGTAGGTCCGTGTCTCCGCGAAGTTGGAGAAGACCTTGGTGTTGCGGGGCTGCACGAAGGGGCCGCTCCACAGCGGCTTGTCGGCCGTCCTGGCCCCGACCTTGATCTTCTCCGCCTCGGCCTGCCGGCGCTGCTCGCGGTTGATCGTCAGGAACCCCTCGAGCAGCGGCTCGCTCGGCGGCCGCTGCGGCAGCAGCTCGGGCACCTTGGCCTGGAGGAACGCCTCGCTGAGCTTGATGGTGTCGTGGGGAAAGGCGCGCGGCTTCAGCTCGGTCGGCACCCCGCGGGTGGTGGTGTTGTCGGCCTCGTCGCGCGCGGTGATCGTGAGCGACGTGCCGGCGCTGAAGTCGTAGGGCAGCGCGATGAGGGCCACCCGGGCGCCGCGCTCGGGCGGGCCGTAGGCGAAGCTGGGGAACGTGTGAGCGCCGACGCTGACGTCCACGCGCGCGGCATCGGAGGCCTTGAAGGCGACCAGCACCGCCCCGCCCGGCGACACGTAGCGCGTGGAGGCCAGGACCTCCAGCCGCGGCGGCGTCAGCTTGATCGTCACCGGCTGCGATGCCAGGGCTCGCTCGTGCGGCCGCAGCGGACGCCAGAAGTCGTCGCGGCCCCACACCTCGAGGGTGGCCGCGCCCTCCTTGAGGCCGAGGGCGACGCTCTCGATGGTGACCGGCAGCTGCGCGCGGGGACCCAGCGGCCCCTCGGCCCGGGCCAGCGTGATCGGCTTGCCCCCCTGGACCACGCGCAGCTCGGCGCGCCGCACGTTGCCGCGCGCGGCGTCCAGCGTCGCGGTCACCGACGTGTTGTGGCCGAGGAAGCGCGGCGCCGTCAGGGTGGCGCGCACGAGGGGCACCGATTGCCGCCAGCCGAGATAGGACACCGAGCCGACGATGGCGAAGAGGAGCAGCAGCACGACGAGCACCCACGATTTCGTCCGGGACCGCTGAGGCACGACGGCGATCATAGCAGAGCTACCATCCGGCGCCCGAGCGTTGCTTGACACCCCCTGGGCCGGCGTCTAGATTGACGCGGTGTTCACCGTCTGGCTGGTTCCAGCCTTTCCCCTCGCCGGCGCCCTCGCCAACATCTTCTGCGGGCGGCTGACCGGCCGTCGCGCCCACTGGATCGCCGTGCCCGCGCTGGCCGCCGCGTTTCTCGCCGCGTGCGCGGTGGCCGCGCGCGCGTGGTCGGGCCCGGCCTTCACCACGACGCTCGGCTCGTGGATCGTGGCCGGCGACTTCGAGGCGAACATCAGCGCCTACGTCGACAACCTCACCGCCGTCATGCTGCTCGTCGTCACCGGCGTCGGCTTCCTCATCCATCTCTATTCCGTCGGCTACATGCACGACGACCCCGGCTACGCGCGGTTCTTCGCGTATCTCAACCTGTTCGTGTTCTCGATGGCGATGCTGGTGCTGGCCGGCAACTTTCTCCTCCTCTACGTGTTCTGGGAAGCGGTCGGCCTCTGCTCGTATCTGTTGATCGGCTTCTGGTACACGCGCGACTCGGCCGCGCGTGCCGGCAAGAAGGCGTTCATCGTGAACCGGGTCGGCGACTTCGGCTTCGGCCTGGGCGTCATCTGGCTGTGGACCGCGCTCGGCACGCTCGACTACGCGGCGGTGTTCAAGGGCGCGGCGACGCTGTCGCCGACCGTGGCCACCGCCATCGCGCTGCTCCTGTTCATGGGCGCCTGCGGCAAGTCGGCCCAGCTGCCGCTGCACACGTGGCTGCCCGACGCGATGGAAGGGCCCACGCCGGTCTCGGCGCTGATCCACGCCGCCACCATGGTGACGGCCGGCGTCTACATGGTCGCGCGCAGCCACGCGGTGTTCGAGCGCTCCGGCTCGGCGCTCGAGGTCGTGGCCTGGGTCGGCACCATCACCGCCGTCTTCGCCGCCACCATCGGTCTCGTGCAGACCGACATCAAACGGGTGCTGGCGTACTCCACCATCAGCCAGCTCGGCTACATGTTCGCGGCGGTGGGCGTCGGCGCCTACGTGGCCGGGATCTTCCACCTGGTGACCCACGCGTTCTTCAAGGCGCTGCTCTTCCTCGGCGCCGGCAGCGTCATTCACGGGCTCGGCGGCGAGCAGGATCTCCGCAAGATGGGCGGTCTCAAGCCGAAGATGATCGTGACCGCGATCACGATGTGGATCGGTGGTCTCGGCCTGTCGGGCGCGCCCTTCTTGGCGGGCTTCTTCTCCAAGGACGAGATCCTCGGCGCCACGCTGGCCACCGGGCACCTGGCGATCTTCGCGCTGCTGCTCGTCGGCACTCTGATGACGTCCTTCTACACGTTCCGGCTGCTGTTCCTGGCCTTCAGCGGCGCGCCGCGCATGTCCAAGGACGTGCTCCACCACGCCCATGAGTCGCCGTGGGTGATGACCGGACCGCTCGTCGTCCTCGCAGCGCTCACCGTCGTGGCCGGCTTTGTGCTCGGCACCCCGCTCAAGAACTCCCACCTGGCCGAGCTCCTGGGGCCGGTCTTCGGCGCGCCCGAGGGGCCGCATGCCTTGGTCGTGATGGCGCTGTCGGCGATCGTGTTCCTGGCCGGCCTCGCCCTGGCCATCTACATGTACGTCCTCTCGCCGGTGAAGGCCGAGACGATCGGCCAGCCGCGGACGCGGGTGCACGCGCTGCTCCTCAACGCCTGGTACGTCGATCTCGTCTACGACCGGCTGATCGTCCAGCCGCTCTACGCGCTGTCGGTGTGGCTGGCGCAGGGGTTCGACCTCGGCGTGATCGACGGCATCGTCAACGGCGTCGGTCGCGGGGTGGCCGCCTGGGGCGCCGGCCTGCGGCGCCTGCAGACCGGGTACGTCGTGAACTACGCCCTCACCATGCTGGCCGGCGCCGTGATCGTGGTCGCGTTCCTGCTGATTCGATGACGGTCCGATGAGGATCGGCCTCGTCACCGCCGTCACCTTCCTGCCGTCATTCGGCGCCCTGGCGGTCGCCCTGTTGCCGCGCCGGCTGGTGGGCGCCCACCGCGTCGCCGGCCTCGCCGTCACCCTGCTCACGCTGGCGGTCTCGGTGCCGCTCTGGTTCGGCTTCGACGGCGACAGCGCCGACGCGCAGTTCGAGGAGGTGCATCGCTGGATGCCGACGCTCGGCGTCGGCTATCACGTCGGCGTGGACGGCATCAGCCTCCTGCTGGTCCTGCTCACGACGTTCCTGACACCGCTGGCGCTGGCCTCGGCCTGGCACGCCATCGAGGACCGGACCAAGGAGTTCGTCGTCACCATGCTGCTGCTGGAGACGGGGATGCTGGGCGTCTTCGTCAGCCTCGACCTCTTCCTGTTCTTCGTCTTCTGGGAGGCGATGCTGATTCCGATGTACCTGGTCATCGGCGTGTGGGGCGGCGGCAACCGCATCTACGCCGCCGTGAAGTTCGTGCTCTACACGATGGTCGGCTCCGCCTTGATGCTGGTCGCCATCCTGAGCCTCTACTACCAGCACGGCGCCGCCACCGGGACCTACACGTTCGATCTGCTCACGCTGGAGCGCTGGGTGATCCCGCCCGGCCTCGGGCAGAACCTCATGTTCCTCGCCTTCGGGCTGGCCTTCGCGATCAAGGTGCCGCTCTTCCCCCTGCACACGTGGCTGCCCGACGCCCACGTCGAGGCGCCCACGGCGGGTTCGGTGATCCTGGCCGGCGTGCTGCTGAAGATGGGGACGTATGGATTCCTGCGCTTCTGCCTCCCGCTCTTCCCCGACGCCACCTTCACGTTCGCCCCGCTCGTCTTCGCGCTGGCGGTGATCGGGATCGTGTACGGCGCCTGGGTGTCGACCGTGCAGCCGGACCTCAAGAAGCTCGTCGCCTACTCGAGCGTGAGCCACCTGGGGTTCGTCATGCTCGGCCTCTTCACGCTCAACCAGCAGGGCGTCGTCGGCGGGCTGCTGCAGATGGTGAACCACGGGCTCTCGACCGGCGCGCTCTTCCTGATGGTCGGCATGATCTACGAGCGGCGTCACACGCGACTGATCGCGGAGTTCGGCGGGCTGTGGAAGGTCATCCCGGCGTTCTCGGCGCTGTTTCTCGTCGTCACGCTGTCCTCGCTGGGCCTGCCCGGGCTCAACGGGTTCGTCGGCGAGTTCCTGGTGCTGGTCGGCGCCTTCCAGGTGAGCCGGCCCCTGGCCGCCATCGCCACGACCGGCATCATCTTCGCGGCCGTCTACCTGCTGTGGATGTACCAGCGGGTGGCGTTCGGCGAGGTCACCCACGAGGAGAACCGTCGGCTCACCGACCTGACACCGCGCGAGTGGGCGGTGCTGGTGCCGGTGCTCGTCTTCATCGTGTGGATCGGCGTCGCCCCCGCCGTCTTCACCGGAAAGACCGAGGCCACCATCGCGGCGCTCCTGGCCCAGGTCGAGAGCAAGAGCAGCGTGGCGCTGCTCCGATGAGCCCGCGCGTGATCGAGGAGCGCCACGGGTTTCCCGGGGCGCTGCGAGCGTCGGGGGGTGTGGGGGGCCAGCTCGGGGCCCCCCACATGCAGACATGAGCCCGGACGTGCCGCCGCCGGCGGTGATGGTCGGCGCGCTGCTGCCGGTGCTCATCGTGCTGGCGGCGGCGGCCGTGGTCCTCGTGCTCGACGTGCTGCCGCCGCGCGACAGCAAGTCGCACCTGGGCGGCGTGGCGCTGGCCGGCGTCGTCGCGGCGCTGCTGTCGATCGTCGTGCGCTGGGGCGCCGAGACGCGGGCGTTCCGCGACATGGTCCTGCTCGACGGCTACGCGATGTTCTTCGACCTCATCATCTGCTACGCGGCCGCGCTCATCGTCATGCTGTCGATGGACTACCTCGGCCGCACCGGCAGCGAGTCGGGCGAGTACTACGCCCTGGTCCTGTTCTCGACGGCCGGCATGATGCTGATGGCCTCGGCCGGCGACCTGGTGGTGGTGTTCCTCTCGCTGGAGCTGATGTCGCTCTCGCTCTACGTGCTGGCCGGCCTGTTCAAGACGCGGCTCACGTCGGGCGAGGCGTCGATGAAGTACTTCCTGCTCGGCGCGTTCGCGTCGTCGTTCCTGCTGTACGGCATCGCGCTGCTCTACGGCGCCACCGGGACCACCAATCTCGACCGCATCGCGGCGTCGGCGGCGGCTCGCGGCGGGGAGCCGATGATCCTGATCGGCCTCGGCCTGCTGCTGGTCGGCTTCGGGTTCAAGATCTCCTCGGTGCCGTTCCACATGTGGGCGCCCGACGTGTACGAGGGCGCGCCGACTTCGATCACCGCGCTCATCGCCACCGGCTCCAAGGCCGCCGCCTTCGCCGCCCTGATCCGCGTGCTGATGGTGGCGCTGCGCGGCGCCCAGACGGACTGGAGCGCGCTGCTGTGGGCGCTGGCCGCGCTGACGATGACCGTCGGCAACGTGGTCGCGCTCGCCCAGTCCAACCTCAAGCGCATGCTGGCCTACTCGTCGATCGCGCACGTCGGCTACATGCTGATGGGCCTGGTGGCCGGGGGCGCGGCCGGCGCCGGCGCCATCCTCTTCTATCTGCTCGCCTACACGTTCACGACCATCGGCGCCTTCGGCGCCATCGGGCTCTGCGCGCGGGCGGGCGAGGAGGCGGTCGAGGTCGGCGACTACTCGGGGCTGGCCCGCCGGCATCCGGTCCTCGCCCTCACGCTCGCCCTGTTCCTGCTCTCCCTCGTCGGCATTCCGCCGCTGGCCGGCTTCGTCGCGAAGTTCTACCTGTTCGGCTCGGCCGTGCGCGCCGGCTACGTGTGGCTCACCGTCCTGGCGGTGCTGAACTCCGCGATTGCCGCCTACTATTACCTGCGCGTCATCGTCTACATGTACATGCGCGAGCCCGACGGCGAGGGCGTCGCGGTGACCTCGTCGCTGGCCGGCGGTCTGGCCCTCACCCTGGCGATCGTCGGCATCGTCGTGCTGGGCCTGATCCCGGCGCCGTTCGCCGATCTCGCCCAGGCCGCCGTCGCCCCGCTGCTGCGGTAGCCGGCGCGGCGCGACGGTGCTCCGAGCGATCGCTGTCGTCATCGGCGCCTACGCGCTGTACACGGTGTGGCGGGCGCTCAGCGATCCGGCGTGGGTGTTCATTCCGGTGGGCATCTTCGGACTGGTGACGGCGGCCGGTCTCGCGGCGCGCACGCGCTGGTCGGAGCCGCTCGCCTATTCGTTTCTCGGGCTCGTGGCGGGCACCTGGATTGCCATCGTGGCCGCCGGCGCGGTGACGCGGCGGCCGGCGGTCGTCGAGCTCGTGCCCGGTTCGCTGCTCCTCGTCTTCTGCGCCGGCGCCAGCCTCGTGGTCTTTCGCCACTTCCATCGGCGACGCTGACCTCGAGGCGATGACCGTCCGGCTGCCGCAGCGGGGCTGGCTGTTCGATCTCGACGGGACGGTGTACCTCGGCGGAGACCATCGCGGCGTTGCGCGCAGCCGGCCGCCGCGTCGCGTTCCTGTCGAACAAGCCCCTCTACACGCGCGAGGACTACGCCGCCAAGCTGACGCGGCTGGGGATCCCGACGCGCGCCGCCGACGTCGTGAACTCGTCGATCGTGCTCACGCGGTATCTACGGCGGCTCGATCCCGGGGCGCCCGTCTTCGTCATCGGCGAGCCGCCGCTGATCGGCGAGCTGCGCGCCCATGGGTTCGAGGTGCGGGTCGACGCGCGAGTGCGCTGGGTCGTCATCGCCTTCGATCGTACGTTCGACTACGCGAAGCTCAACATCGCGCTGCAGGCCGTCCGGGGCGGCGCCCGCCTGATCGCGACCAACCCCGACCGCACGTGCCCGACGGCGGACGGGGAGATCCCCGACTGCGCCGGCATGATCGCCGCCGTCGAGGCCGTGACCGGCCACACGGTAGAGGTCATCGTCGGCAAGCCGTCGCCGATCATCCTCGAGGTCGCGCTGCAGACGCTGGGGGTCACCGCCGGCGACTGCG
>Ga0209474_10001276_pt1 | contig 25183 bp, 24 predicted proteins | sample GraSoiAngelo_145_FD_185902 | JGI IMG/M metagenome (GOLD analysis project Ga0209474, IMG submission 185902) | Grasslands soil microbial communities from the Angelo Coastal Reserve, California, USA - 14_1009_05_20cm (SPAdes) (version 2) | ecosystem: Environmental > Terrestrial > Soil > Grasslands...
GATGTATTCGTCTGTTACCTGAGATACAGTCGTAGTGTTCGACACGCGAGTGATGAAGAGCAGCGCCGCGAGAATCATCCCGGCTTCAACGGCTACAGTGAGATCGGCAAACACTGTAAGCCCAAACGTAACCAGCCACACGCTGATGTCGGTTTTGGTGAGCTTAAGCAGTTGCGGAATCTCGCGCCACTCGCCCATGTTGTAGGCGACGATCATCAGGATCCCCGCCAGCGCGGCCATGGGGATGTAGCTAGCCAGCGGCGCGGCAAACATCAGCACGCACAAAAGGGTCAACGCATGAATGATTCCCGCAACCGGCGATTGTGCCCCGGCACGGATATTGGTCGCAGTGCGGGCAATCGCGCCCGTAGCCGGCAAGCCACCAAACATGGGCGAAATAATATTAGCGACGCCCTGGCCAATTAATTCGACATTGGGATTGTGCCGGTCATTGCTCATGCGATCGGAAACTACCGCCGACATTAGAGACTCAATGGCGCCAAGCATCGCGACCGTGAACGCCGGCCCGAGCAACCCGTGAACCAACGATGCATGCCATTGAGGAATTGCCAGATGCGGTAGGCCGCTGGGAATTCCGCCAAAGCGGGTGCCGATGGTTTCGACCGGGAACTTCAGAAAATAGGCGGCCAGGGTCGCGCCGAGCATGGCTACGATTGGTCCGGGAATGCGATTTGAAATCGCTCGGCATGCGACCATCACGACGACCGTACACACCGCGAGCAGGGTTGCCCGCAAGGACCACGACGGAAAGGCCGCAGCCAGGACCTTTATCCGCAACCAGAATTCGCCGGGCACTTTTGCAACGTGCAGCCCGAAAAAATCTTTGATCTGGGTGCTGGCGATCAATACAGCAATTCCGTTGGTGAACCCAAGCACGACCGGCCGTGGAATAAATTTCACCGCTGAGCCCATACCGGTTGCGCCCAGCACCACGAGCAAGACACCCGCCATCATGGTGCACATGAATAGGCCGTCGAGGCCATGTACCGCGACGATGCCAGCGACAACGACAACAAACGCGCCTGTCGGGCCACCGATCTGCGTCTTCGATCCGCCTAAGAGTGAAATCAGAAACCCGGTGACCACTGCGCAATAGATTCCGGCCTGCGGCGTCAGCCCCGAGGCGATTGCAAACGCCATGGCCAGCGGCAGAGCCACCAGTCCCACGGTGATTCCGGCAATTACGTCACGAGTGAATTTGTTGAAGTTGTAATCGCGAAGGCAGAGAACGGATTTGGGCAACCAACGGTCATCAATATGAAGAGGGAAATCCAGAGACATACGCCTGCATGATTATGACAGGTTCAGCTTTCTTTATCTTTAACACCAAAGTGCCGCACCGGCAGATCGGCGCACAGAGCTGCTTTACGACAATACGGCATAGAGTTTGCCGTCAAAGTCAGAATGCAGAAGTTAGAATGCAGAATTCCGGGCCCATCTTAATATTCTGCATTCAGATTTCTAACATTCTGCATTCTGACTTCTAACTTCTGCATTCTAGGTTCCGACTTCTGCATTTACCTTGCCCGCACGCGCAAGAAGGCAACCACGCCGATTGGATGCGAACCATAAGCCGACTGCAATGCTGTTGGCACCGCATACCAGGTGAGTTGTGCGCCGAGTGCAGTCGAAAGGTGCGGCACATGTCCAAGCTCGCGGTCGTATCCTGCAGTGTAGGCTTGCACCCGCGTGAAATAGCGCTCGATAAAGTCTGGCGGCAAGGAGCTTCGGCCGAGCAGTAGCTCGTTGGTGCGATCCACATTCTCGATTCGCGCCCACACATTATTCTTGTTGGAAAAATGCAAAGTCGATTCCAGCAGATAGGAGTTGCCGACATTTCCGTCCTGCAGGCTTTTATTGCGTCCCCACAGCAGCATCGAAGTCCAATTGCCGTTCTTAATCGGACGGTTATATATGAGCGATGCAGTCATTCTGCGGATATCTTCACGCGGAAATAGCGTTTCCGGGCTGGCTAAATCGCCGATTGAATATTGAAAGCTCCAGTTCTGCCCAGGGTTCACGGTCGCGCGTCCCGACCACGAATCAATCTTTCCGGCATCAATGTCCCAGCGATCTTCATCGGGCTCGCGGCCGTGAAAACCTGAAGCCTCAAGCCGGAAGATCTTGTGAGTGAAACCCATGGTGATCACGTCGTTGGCGATGTGAGTCGAGTCCTGAAGGTGATGTCCTAACGGTGCCATGGGATCCTCGGAAGCGGATGCTCGATGAGGATAAGCAGGAGGGCCGAGGGCGGGATCACCGACCGGGCCGGCATATAGGGAGAACATTGTGTTATTCGCGAACTTGAAGTCGTAGATAGCGACTAGCTCCATGAAGAAATCGTGCGGGTGCTGACCATCCACGATTGGCTTTCCATAAGCGGTCTCGCCTTGCTGGAAGAGTTCCGGATAACGTTCGGAACTCACGGTCGCTGGATCGAGGCTGAACATGGTGCGAAGCGTCAAAATTCCGCGCCCGAGTTTTCGTTGCGCCATAGGCATAAACCAGTTCGTGGAGAAGAACTTGTCCTCGCCGCGCGGACCGCTCTGCTGAATGTCGTTTAAAAAAGCCTCACCATGAAACATCAAAGTCCAGCTACCCTTTTGCATCATGAGCATTTCGGTGGGCGTAGAGTTGGGTTGGACATCGGTGCCCGACGTTGTGTGTTGCATGATGGCGTCAGCTAGTGAATGCGATTCCATCCCTGGTTTGTCCTGCGTCATGCCTGACATACCGGGCATATCCATATGGGATTTCGTGCCCCCGCTCGGATCTTGAGCATGCAAAACACAACTCGAAAAACTCATTAACAGCAGACAAAAGCCGGTCATACGCATAAAGCACTCCCGTGTATTGGTAAGCGGAATCAGAAAGCGAGCTCGCGTTCTCGCCTCAGAACGAAGATGAATGGAAGTGAGGTTTAAATGCGAAGCTGCGATTTGGCGGGAGGCGTTCCAGGCGAGACGCTTTCGGTGTACAAGGCTACGCCGAAGACATCCTTAGATATGGGTCTCGGGTCCGAGCTGAGAACGAAGAATGTGCTGAAATCGGGCTTGGGATTTGCTGCCTTTTGCAGCGCCGCCGTGTCATGCCTGACTTGACAGCACCTGTGATCAATCGGGGAACGTAATGGGGTGGACTGCCGTTGCATAGGGCATCTGGTCGCCGGGCCCTGTACAGAAGGTAAGGACAACAATGAAGCAGATGACATGCTCCAGGCAATAAGGATCAGCAAAAGCGTGACCGCAGTTTTGGCTCTATCTGGCATCGTCGCTTTAATCAGCTGATGCATAGGCGAAATATAAGTGACAACGTGAAATTTGGCACGTGATAAATCTCCGCCTCCTTAGACTGGCCTATTCTTCACCGGTTCTCCTGTAATACTCGCTGCTTCGGGTCCTCCACTGAACCTGCTCCGGCCAGAGCCCGGGCCTGCTTGCCATGAAAGAAGAGTAAATGAACGAAGAACATTGCCACCAACACCGCGCCAAATGTGCAGACGATGGCCGCGCCGGTTGGAAGGTCGAGCAGGACGGAGAAGTAAACTCCCAGCGCCGAAACTAGCGTGCCCATAGTCCATCCTATTGCAAGACGTCGCCCGACCTGATCTGCGAAAAGCATGGCCCCCACGGATGGAACGATCAGGTAACAAAATACCAGCAGCACCCCAGCGATCGCTACGGAGGATGTCACCACAAACCCGAATGATGCATAAAAAAGAAAATCCCAGAACCGGATGCTCATGCCCTCAGCTTCTGCACGCTCGGGATCAGTCGAGATGAGCAGAAACCTGCGGCGGAAAATGTAATGAAAAATTCCGATTACCCCATAGAGAATTGCCGTCTTGAAAACGTCATGCCTGGAAACTGCCAGAATGTTGCCGACCAACATATCTTTTAGGTGCTCAGTCTCGCCCGTCGCCTTGCTCATGGCGAGAATCGCAGCCGCTGAAGCAACCGCGTACGCAATACCGATGAAAGCTTCCTGGGGAATATGACCGCGTCGGGTGCGGGCGAAGGCGAAGATTGCCGCGCCGACGAAAGTGAAGCACAGGCTAAGCCAGTAAGCGCCGGTCCCATGCGGGTCCATACCGATCAAAATCGCGATAGTGGCGCCCAAAGCCGCAATCTGCGCCAGCGCCAAGTCCACAAAAATGACCCCACGTTCGACGACGTGCACGCCCAGGTACGCATGAATACCGGTCAGAATCAGGCTGGCTACAAACGGCCAGATTAAAAATTGAAGCATTTCCATGCAGCTCCTTAAGGTTATTGCGTGGCCTGAAATGCCTTCGTGATCAAGCCAATATCGTAGTCGAAGAGTTCGAAATAATTTGTCACTTGCTTCTCCCCACCGACCGACGGCAAATAAACCACAACTTTCGCGCCGGTCCCCGCGCCAATGCTGTTTGGCGTTTTTAAATCAAAATAAGGTTCAACCAAAACTAGTTTGCAGTTCTCACGTTTCATCAGTCCGATCAGTTCGATGGTGTGGCTCGGAGTTGGCGGAATGCCGGGCCTCGGTTCTACATATCCAACTACATTTAGGTGAAAGTGTTTAGCAAAGTTAGGAAACGAATTATGGTACGTAACTAGTTTGCGCCCGTGATACGGCGTCATCTCCGCATCCCATTTTTGTTCAGCGACGGTGAGTCGCTTATCAAAGTCCTGGAAACGCTCCTGGAAGTAAGAATTGTCCGGCGGATCCAGCTCGCCGAGTTTTTGCGCGATGCCACGGGCAAGGCGACGCCCGTTGTCCGGATCAAGCCAGTAGTGGGGATTACCCAGAGGATGCACGTCGCCCATGGCGCGGGTCACGACCCCGGTTGGGATGTCCAGGATTTCCGCAAATTGCGAAGCATCGAGATAGCCGTTAGCTCCAACTTGTACCCGGCCATTTCCACTCTGCGTGATCAAAGGAGGTAGCCAGCCAATTTCAAGCTGCAGGCCCACGCTGATGAGAAGATCGGCCTGCCGCAGCTTCAACAGAAAGCTCGGCTTTGGCTCGACGAAATGTGGGTCCTGGTAGCCCTTGGCGAGAGACTCAACGTTGATGCGGTCTCCGCCTACTTCTTGGGCCAACGCCGCCATATCCGTCGTGGACGTTATTACGTTGAGTTTTTTTGCCTGGGCAATGCCCACAAATGACAAAAGCAATAATGCGATCGCAACCGCTTTCAATGAGTGAAAGAACTCCTGCATTTGATCTCCTAAAATGGATGCGCGCCGTGAGCGCCAAGCGAGAAAATTAACTGCATCAACAATTCATTACTATCGCGATTTTCCGCGTAATGGGTGAAGCGATACTCTCCACGGATCTGACTGAACTCGCTGGGCCAGTAAGTCAGCGTCGCCGCTGCCCCCTTATCCGTCAGGTTCGCGAAGCGGCTGCGGTCCGACCAGTCAAAGCGTCCGCCCGCGAACCAGCGGCGCGCAAATTGGTAGTCAGCAGAAGTATAAAAGCCAAATGCACGCTGCTCGGTCGGGAACTGCTGCCGCTGGCTCCAAATGAGTTCACTGCGTCCGACAAAAGAATGGTAGATGGAGCGACGCAGCGGTTTCCAGCGGACGGTCGCATCCACACCGTACAACTGGGTGATGAAATCGCCAGGGATGTTTATCGTCCCGTCGTTGTGTCCGCGAGCGTAGGAGACGCCTAGGTCGAGATTTGTAGATTCAGTGATGTCCCGGTAGGCGCGGAGGTGCTCGACGGTGCTTACGTCGCTCCGCTGCACATGCTGGAACAGCTCGTCCGAGTCCCCACGGAAAACCTGCCCAGTCGCTTCCAGGAAAATCCCTTTTGGCGCGGGAATAATTCGCTCGAGCGAGAACCCCGCGTCGTCAATTCCGTCTTCTCCCCCTACCAGGTTGGTCGTCACCAGCGGGCGATCGACCCAGGGGAGAACGTGGTTGTGCATCATGTTCACTTTGCCGAATGCGGAGCGCATTTTGCCAACCTTAGCCACAAACCCCGCCGGCAAGGCTGTGAAAGTTATATATCCCTCTTCGAGATTGACGCCTTGTTCTCCGAATGAGACGAAGAAATCACCGCGCGCGTATGGATCTATGATCGCCTGCATGCCGATCTCCGACTCGTGCATCTCCAAGGATGGAAATGGTTGCAGGGTCGCGAACGCTGGCGGCGTGTTTCCTCCCGCAGCGCCGATGAAATCTCCGATGACGCTGACATCAGGATTGAGCGCCTTCGCGGCAGCGGAAGAGCCCCCATACACCGGCACCGCTCCTGAGTTCGGATTGGCGAGACCAGACTGTGTTTCGTTGGGTGAAGGCATCGGTGGCGCTGTTGTGGGCGGAGCAGTCTGCGCGGCAGCGGGAGCCTGGTTTGGCGCCGCTGGTGCTTCCGGGGCTGGTTGCGGCTGGGCTGGCGGTGCGGCTTGCGCGCTCTGCATGGTTCGTATCTTGCCTTCCAGCGAGATCACCCGATCTTCAAGATCGCGAATGCGCTGCTCGAGGGCTGCGTTTTGCGCATTTGCATCCGGCGGGTTCGCCTGCTGTCCCCAAAGTGGGATGCAGGAAAATGCCAATACGCTAATTACAAGGATCCGCTTATTCATTTTTAGCTCCCGCAAAATTCGGGTATTCACCTAGGCCAACAGCCACGAAAGAAGTGCTATGAAAAGCCGCGCGCGGCGGCGTGCTGGAACAAACGCGCATAAGTGCCTCCGATTATTTATCTATGATCTAAAACCCTACTCGTGGTCTTAAACCTGCGGCGGAGGACGAATGTAGTGAGAAGAAACGGAAAGAAGAGAGTGCGGCGTAGTCGCCGGAAGTTCAGCCAGGGCTGTAGGGGTGAAGACCGGCGCTGGGGCAGCAACGCTGTTGACTGCAACTCCGGCGTGCGCCAACGCGCAAAGCGAACATGAGTGGTCGGGAACCGCTGAATCATTCGAGTGAAAATGAACTACGGCGACGAAGCTGGTCAGAAAAACCAGCAGAACGCAAAATAATGCTCCAGCGCGGTACACCGATCCAGAACGCCAGAATCTGCGCTCCTGGTCGGGAGGCGTCGTTTTTTCCCGCGGGCCGAGCTTTGCCATCATTGGAATCGGATGTACCTGAACTTTATACGATGCACAATCAGAATACTTTTGCGTCGCTATTTGCAAACCTAACAAAAGGTGAAGTTACAGAGGTCATCAATACCGTTCATTTCCTGAATGCCGTCTTTGCCGCATCGACTGTCTTCGAGACGTCCTCTTCTGAATGCGCCGCGCTGAGGAATGCGGCTTCGAACTGCGAGGCTGGCAGATAGATGCCTGCATCCAGCATCCCACGAAAGAACTTCCCGTATGCCGCCACGTTGGATTTTGTCGCCGAACTCCAGTCGGTCACCGGACCAGGATTGAAGAACCAGGTGAACATCGATCCTACGCGATGGAATGAGAGAGGAACGCCGGCATCTTTCGCGGCGGCAGCAACACCCTCGACGAGTTTCGTGCTTAGATTTTCGAGGCGCGGATAGATTTCACTTTTCTTCTCGCGCAGGATTTTCAGTTGCGCGATTCCCGCGGCCATGGCCAGCGGATTTCCCGAGAGCGTTCCCGCCTGATACATCGGACCGAGCGGCGCAACCAGATCCATGATTTCTGATCGCCCGCCATAGGCGCCCACCGGCAACCCGCCGCCGATAATCTTCCCCAAAGTCGTAAGGTCTGGCTTAATTCCATACAGTTCCTGCGCACCGCCGTATGCGACACGAAAGCCGGTCATCACCTCGTCGAATATCAGCACAGTTTTTTCGCGCTGCGTGATGGTGCGTAGGTTCGCCAGATAATCTCCCTCAGCCGGGACGCACCCCATGTTTCCTACCACCGGCTCCACAATCACGCAGGCGATCATGTGGCGATACTTGCTGAATGCCTGCTCCAGCACTTCGGTGTCGTTGAAAGGAAGCGCAATGGTGAACTGGCTTACTTCTTCGAGCACTCCTGCGGAGCCGGGAATGCCGAGCGTCGCAACGCCTGATCCGGCTTTAACCAGCAACGAATCGGCGTGGCCGTGATAGCAGCCCTCAAACTTGATTACATATTTGCGTTTGGTATACGCCCGCGCCAGACGTATGGCCGACATGGTCGCCTCGGTCCCAGAGCTTACGAACCGGACCTTTTGCAACGTCGGAAAGGCTTCGATGACCAATTCAGCAAGGTCGGCCTCGGCAGGAGTGGAAGCGCCAAAGCTGGTGCCATTCACCGCAGCGGAGAGAATGGCTTCCACAACATTCGGTTCGGCGTGACCCAGAATGAGCGGCCCCCACGAGCCAACGTAATCTATATATTCGTTACCGTCCGCGTCCCAAATGTGCGAACCCTGCCCACGCACGATGAACGGGGCGTCACACTCAACTGCCTTGAACGCACGCACCGGAGAGCTGACTCCCCCAGGGATCAATTGTTCGGCGCGCTTTTGCAGCCGTCGGCATTCGTCGAGCTTACGTGGCATTGCCCTCCCGTTCTCGTGTCGAGACGGCCCGCCCTCGGCTGTCCCGAATTGACCGCGCGAATCCATAAATATAGCCGAATTCACGAACATTTCATTTCACATACATATTCCCGCAATGTTGAAGCGCTACTCTTACTGCAGTAAGACCCCTCCTAACCGGGAGGGATGAGGATGATCTGGGCCGGACCCCCGATCATCCTGCGCTTTTTTTGAGTGGATGTATTGGGGCTTCAAGGTTTAGCGAGTTGGGGGAAATTTCAAGACTTACTAGGCGGCGCACAGTGTGCGAGCTTCGACTCCGGGGCAGGATACTGTGTGGTTGTATCAGGGCACGTCTTTAGACGTGCCAGTCGGGAGCAAAATTTGTCTGGGCTTTAGCCCCTGTGGCAGGTCGTCCAATTCGAATCCGGGATGGAGTGAGCAGTACGGATATTGTTTTCCAATTTGGGCGAGACCCCGTTTAATCGGATTGCCAGCCATATATTCCAGCACAGAACTGAAATGCTTCGAGTCGTAGATTCGCGCTTCCGAGAAACCTCTCTGCCAAACTGGAGATCTGAAGCGGAATACTTTGCCTATTCGAAACGCAAAGCCACCTTTGACGAACTGAACTGCACGCTCAATGCTGATCTCAGAATCGAGCGTGATGAGCACGTGGAAGTGATCTGGCATCACAACGAATCCGTGGAGGAGGTATTTGCGTTCTGCGCGATAGTGATACAGCACATCAATGAACAGGCTTGCAGAACGATCTGATTGCAACAGATTCCGTTTTTCTGCAATAGATGAAGTTACAAAGAAAGTGCGCAGAATCGGGGAGATGTGGGTTGGATCAGCTCGACGGAGTGGAATAGCCATGGGCTCGAATCTTGCGCGGGCTTAAGGTGGAAAAGATGTGACGGATGTCACAAGACGAAAAATTTAGGCGACCGGGAACTGTGCCGGCGCGGCTGAAGCCGCCTAAACTTGTTACAAGCGCCCTACGGCACGTCTGAAGACGTGCCCTGATACAAGCTCGTTGTTAAATGTCGACCTTGAATGAGCAAATGCGACTTCGGCGGTCCGACTCGACTGCGAGTTACCTCAGGGGCTAAGCCCAAACTAGCTTGCTTCTGACTGACACGTGTAAAGACGTGCCCTGATACAAGCTTCCTTTCAATCCCACGTTTTAAGGCGTGCCCTATCTGCTTGAGCCTGAATCCCAGGCCGCTTCTGTGGCATCATTTACCCATGCCAAAGATCCATATTCCCACGCCGCTGCGGCAGTATGCTGGCAAGCAGCCCGCGGTTGATGTGAAGGGTTCTACCGTCGGAGAAGCCCTGAGTGGGTTGGTCACGGACCATCCCGATCTTCGCCGCCATCTCTACACCGAAGATGGCAAACTGCGCGCTTTCGTGAATGTTTATCTGAATGACGAAGATGTTCGCTATCTACAGAAGGAAGCAACCGCTGTCCAGGACGGTGATAACATTTCGATCGTGCCGTCGATAGCGGGAGGCGCGAGCGATTGGGTAATTGGGAAATTTGGTAATTGCATAATTCTCAACCTCCGCGAATTAAAAGGTTCTGTCTTGGTTTAGGAGCGACAAAGGATTTTAACCGCAGAGTTCGCTGAGAAACGCCGCAGAGGACGCGGAGAAGTACAATTTCACAATTCCCAGATTACAAAATTACACAATCTGAAACCATGGCCACGTTAACCGAAACTCAACCCGCCGCCCTCACGCTGAACAACGACGAGATCCTGCGCTATTCGCGCCACCTCATCATGCCCGAAGTTGGCATGGAAGGGCAGCTCAAGCTTAAGGCCGCAAAAGTTTTGTGCATTGGCGCCGGTGGGCTCGGTTCTCCTCTGGCGCTTTATCTCGGCGCGGCGGGCGTAGGCACACTCGGAATTGTGGACTTTGATGTTGTCGATTACACGAATCTGCAGCGGCAGATCATTCACTCGACGGCCGACGTAGGCCGCCCCAAGCTTGATTCAGCCGCCGAGAAACTCAAGGCGATGAATCCGTTTCTGAATATCCGCAAGTTCAACACGCGGCTTTCGAGTGACAACGCCCTCGAACTATTCAAGGAATTCGACATCATCGCCGACGGCACGGACAATTTCCCCACGCGGTATCTTGTAAACGACGCCTGCGTGCTCACCGGCAAGCCCAATGTTTATGGCTCGATTTTCCGCTTCGAAGGCCAAGCCAGCATTTTCGGCACCGAAGAAGGGCCATGCTATCGCTGCTTGTATCCTGAGCCGCCACCGCCGGGACTGGTTCCTTCCTGCGCGGAAGGCGGAGTGCTGGGAATTCTCCCCGGGTTAGTCGGAGTGATACAGGCGACCGAAGTCATCAAGCTGATCTTGAGCAAAGGGGATCCGCTCATCGGACGTTTGCTGCTGATCGATGCGCTGGCCATGAAGTTCCGGGAACTCAAGCTGCGCAAAAATCCGGATTGCCCGGCGTGCGGCAAAAATCCTACAATCACTAAGCTGATCGATTACGAGGAGTTCTGCGGAATTCGCGGTGAGGAGGCCCCAGCCGAAGTGACTACAGACGAAATTCAAGTTGAAGAACTCAAGAAGCGGCTCGATCGCGGTGACGACATTTACGTTCTCGACGTTCGTGAGCCGCACGAATACGACATTTGCAATATCGGTGGGCACCTCATTCCGCTCGGAGAATTGCCGAATCGGGTGAATGAACTAGACACCAGCAAGGAAATCGTGGCCCACTGCCGCTCCGGTATGCGCAGCGCTAAGGCAGTGAACTTCCTGCGCCAGGCAGGATTTAAAAAAGTCCACAACCTCGCAGGCGGAATTCTGGCCTGGGCGGACCGAGTCGATCCCAGCATGCCGAAGTATTGAGGCCGGCTACGCTGTCCGACGCGGCTTCGAATGATGAACGTCCGGCCGGGATCACAGCCGTCGCGATCACTTTCGTCGCGGCCTCGCTCTACCTTCTTGTCCTTGGCTTAATCAAGTTGAGAAATCCGGAAGCGATTCCGCTGTCCCTTGGCGATCCGCTGCTGCACGGTCTTGAAACATACGGACCTTACATGTTTCTGCTGGCGGCGGGCCTTGGGATAATCGTTGCTCTTGGGCTTTTTCTGATGAAAAACGCAGCTCGCCGCGCCGCAATTGCGATTAACGTGGCGGGAATGGTGATGCTGCTGCCAACGGTCTCCGACGCTGCGACAGATATTTCGCCGAGATTTTTCATCGCGGGCGCGATGATCGTCGTTCGGATGATGATTGTCTGGTACTTGTGGCAGCGCTGGACGGCAGAGAAATTCAGTTAAAAGAGACTAGTCCGCCTGAACCCGCGCCAGATTCAGCGCAAACCATTTCTGGGCATCGAACCATGTGTTTTCCAGCTTGAATCCGGAGACGCACAACATTCGCCCAATCATTTCGAGCGTGTACTTATGGCTGTTTTCGGTATGAATGCGTTCGCCCTGCCGGAATTGAATTGTGAGCCGAGGTGTCCGCAGAGTGGCGGTTTGTGGCCACAGGCTTTGAAGAAATATTTCCATCCGCGACTGCGACGGGCTCCATTCGGCAATGTGGCGAAATGAATCCAGATCGAAATTGGCATCGAGCTCGCGGTTGAGCCGCACCAGAATATTCTTGCTGAATTCTTCGGTCACGCCTTGCGCGTCGTCATAAGCGGGCACAAGGATTTCGGGGGCCTTGACCATGTCCGTACCCAGCAATAGCGCGTCGCCATCCGTGAGCTGGTCGCGCACTCTGCGCAGCATGGCGGTCGCATCGTTCCATTCAAAGTTGCCGATACTCGACCCCAGGTAGAGGACAACTTTCCGTCCCGGGATTTCGCGCAAAAAATGAAAGCCGTCGCCGAAGTCGGCGACCACCGGGTGGATGATGACCTTTGCGCATTCCTCTTTAATGCGCTCTTTGGCATCGCCCAATGCGCCAGAGGAGATATCAACCGGAAAATATTTGACACGCATCTGCCGGCGGGCAAAAGCCCTCAGCAGCGTGCCCGTCTTGGTCGCAGTGCCTGCGCCGAGCTCCACAATCGAAACTGGGCTTCCGGCTGCTTGCACAATATTTCTTGCATAGTCTTGCAGAATCCCTAACTCCGTTCGCGTCAGATAGTATTCGGGCAAACGGGTGATCTCCTCGAATAACTGCGATCCACGATCGTCATAAAGAAGTTTGCAGGGCAAAGTCTTTGGCCGGGACGTAAGCCCATGAACGACTTCTTCGGTGTAAGAGGGGAGAGCAACCGGTGCGCGCGAAATCATTTGGCGAGCCTTATGCCCATGAATTGCCAGCGCGCATGCGGCGGAAAGAAATTTCGGTAGCTGGCTCGGATGTGGCTCGCGGGAGTCGCGCATGAGCCGCCGCGAAGCACAAATTGATTGCACATAAATTTGCCGTTGTACTCGCCAATGGCTCCGGCTGCTGGTTCGAATCCCGGATACGCGACGTACGGACTCGCGGTCCATTCCCATACATCCCCAAACATCTGTTGTAGGCCCGTGCCGGAGGCTGGTTGCGGTCGAAGCTTTTCCGATTCGAGCAAATTGCCCGTCGAGGGTAATTGTCCGGCTGCAACCTCCCACTCTTCTTCGCGCGGAAGCCGGGCTTTGCTCCAATGCGCAAAAGCATCAGCTTCGTAGTAACTCACATGACAGACCGGTGCAGCAGCATCCAGTTCACACATTCCGTCGTAGTTAAATTGAAACCACTTTCCCTCGTGCGTTTCCCAGTACAGGGGCGAGTTCCATCCCTGCGAACAAACCGTGTCCCACCCGTCAGAGAGCCACAGCTCGGGTCGACGGTAACCACCATCGTCCATGAATTCCAGATACTCAGCATTGGTCACTAGCCGCGAGGCAAGCTGAAAAGGTCTTAGCAGCACCTCATGCCGGGGGCTTTCGTTATCAAACGAAAAATTCGAGCCAGCGTAGCCGATCTCGCGAATTCCGCCCTCAAAATCTATCCATTGCAGCGGCGGAGAACTATGAACTGCGCGTGGCTGATTCGCGCGTTCTGGCCGCAGTGGCATGGACCACAGCGCATGCTTGATGTCCGTGAGAATCAGCTCCTGGTGCTGCTGCTCATGATTCAGCCCCACTTCGATCAGGGCAACCGTACGCTCATCCGGAACTTCGAGATGGCGCAGCATTGCTTGATCGACGTGAGCGCGATAAGCATGGACTTCATCCAGCGTTGGCCGCGACATCAGTCCACGCGCGCCGCGATAAGGATGCGATCCGAGCTGCTTGTAGTAGGAATTGAAAAGCTGCTTGTATCGGGGATCGAATGGTTTGTAACCGTAAAGGTAAGGGCCGAGGATGAAGGTCTCAAAAAACCAGGTGGTGTGTGCCAGGTGCCACTTCGCGGGGCTGGCGTCCGGCATGGACTGGAGCATCAGGTCTTCTGCCGAAAAAAGCTTGGTCAATTGCAAGCTAGTGTCGCGAATTTCCCGATACCGCTGGCGAAGGGGATTACAGGCTAACTGCTCCGCATGGCTGGCGTGCATTCAGTTCTCCGTACAGCAGAGTTCAGCCTCAGCTCATTCCGCTGAGATCGGCACTCCAGCATGGATGCGCAATGAGCGGCAATTGCTACATTTTTTGAGGAAAAAACGTCCATGTGAGTTGCTCCGCAGCAGGTTGAAGCGTGGTGCAATTGGGCCCGAGTCACACATGTGTCGTAAAATGTGCATCCTACTCAGGTTCAAGGCGCATCTCACAACCGCTGTCAGCGCCCTATATTTTAGCTGGAGAAATGCTTGCGTAAGATCTGCGCGATCAGCCTCACTACATTTGTGTTTTCAACCATTGCCACCGCCCAGCTTCCCTCGGGCGGCGACGCATTTTTCAGCTACTCCTACGTTCACGGAGAGGCCTTCTCGCACAGTCGCGCGGTCCAGGCCAGCGGCGGTACGGCACGCATGAGCGGATGGGAAGTTTCTGCCGAGGGCAAATACCTGTCCTGGCTCGGCGTGGTGGCGGATCTGGATTGGCACTACGGCGGGCATAACACAACCAGCTGCGCCCCCGGAGGTGTTTGCACCAGGTTCCGGTTGAATGCCAGCCGCGACACGTTGATGTTCGGCCCTCGCGCTTCCATAACGTCCGGCAAATACCGGCCGTTTGCCGAGTTCCTGCTGGGGGTAGCGTATCAATCAGATAAAGGCGGTGGCATCTCTAACTCTGATCTCACGAAGGCTTTCGGCTTCGGGGGCGGCCTGGATTACAGCTTGCTACCTGCTGTGGCGGCGCGAGCGCAACTTCATTCCATTCACACCGTATTTTTTGGAAAATCGCAGTACGATCCACGTTTTTCGCTTGGACTTGTGTTCCGGTTTTGACCTCTGACCCTCTGATACCTCGCGGACACATCTGAACTCCCGGCCGCTTGCATCCAACTCTCAACATTTACCGACCACATTCAGGAGGTTCCAGTGCGAAGGATCGCGGGCATTTTACTAGGCATTTTCTTGGTTGCAGGGATGGCGCACGCTCAAATTCCGACCAGCGGCAACATTTTTATCGGATATTCCTATTCGGGTGGTGATGTCTTCGTCCACGCACCGCCCGAGGTGCAGTCCGCGTCCCACAGCGCCACGCTCAATGGGTGGCAGGCGTCGCTCGAGAGCAAGTTCCTCCCGTGGATAGGAGTGGTCGCAGATCTCGCAGTGAACTATGGTTCACATGATCTGCCGGTCTGCGGGTTTGTGTTGCCTCCCTGCAGCATCGTCAATGTGGATGGGAAGCGCTACACGTTGATGCTGGGGCCGCAAGTCTCTGTCCCGATCGGAAAGTTCACACCCTTTGCCCATGCTCTGTTCGGTGGGGCACATATGTCTAACAATGGAGGCGGGCTTTCAAGCTCGGATACTTCTTTCGCTACCGCTATCGGAGGTGGCATCGACTATAAAATTATTAAGGGACTCGCTTTGCGATTCCAAGGAGACGAACTCCGCACAAGTCTCTACGGCGGTACGCAGAATCATCTGCGCTTCTCCACCGGAATTGACATACGATTTTGAATTGGGTTTCGACGACGCTTGTATTTCGGGTAGGAATAGTTCTCGGATTACTGCTTCTGTTCCGGTGCTACATAGTCCGGGGGCGGCGCAGCTCCTTCGCCAAAAAAATATTGCTCCATTTGCCGCACGATGACTTCCTGATCTTCGCGCCGCGCAGGGTTCAGCCGATATTCGTTCAGTAGCATTTTGCAGAACTCAGTCCACTGGTTCCACGCTTGCTGCGACACGTTTTCGTAGATCTTTCTGCCCAGCTCCGTATCAAAAGGAGGCTCGTCCAGACCCGGAAGTTCCTGGTGCAGCTTTATGCAATTGACCTTGTGCTCCGCCATCTCTTCCCTCGTTCGTAAAGAAAAATTATCTCATAGGGATGAGCACGGATTGGATGGGTTCCCCGTGAGATTAAATATTGCGGGAGCATCGGTTGACCCAAACAGGATTGTGTTTAGCCGGTGACTTTCTGCGCCACAGCATCGTCAAAAAGCAAATCCGCCAGTTAAGCGGCGGATTTGCTAGCCGTTAAAAAAGACCGACTTACTGTTGCAGTTGCACCATGCCAGAGGTATTTGTGCCCGGATCGGCCTGCAACACGTAGGCCTGAGTCCCAGAAACCGCATACATCACCAGGGTCAATCCTCCGCCCCCGTTGCCTACAGTGCCGGTCACGCGGCCATCGCCAGATACCTGATAAGTCCCTGCCATTGCGCCGGGACTGGTAGCTCCGCTGCCCGATTGTGACGCATTCGCCAGCTCAACCAGCGTCAACTTGCCAACACCATCAAATTGCAGGGTGCCGATACGGGCCAGGCCCTCGAACTGACCATTGAACGGCTTATCAATTCCATCCATAACGATTGCGAATTGCCCTTTTAGGCTCGCTGCAGAAAAAGATGAAGTGGTTTGCAGGTCGGCTGTGCCATCTTCAGCGGATACCGTGGGCGTATTAACAAGGAAAAAAGCGCGAGATGGGCTAACCATCCAGAAAATCAATGGCGTTCCCGTGCTCAGAGTGACCTGCACCCTTCCTTCTGGGCTGGGGTTAGTGGAAGGCGACGTTGGAGTTCCGGTAAAAGGCACTGGCTGTGGGAAGCTTGCGTCCGAAGACCCATCCGTCATGGAATTAAGCGCGCCCGAGCTGATAGTTGCCCCGGTCCCGGTAAACTGTCCCACGGTTGTCGCGCCGGCATAGAGGTTGAAATCGTCGCCACGGCTGCCGAAGGCATAACTGCCTGCCAGCCCATTGGCTACGGCGCCGCTCTGTAATTCAGCGCTGCCTGATCCCACGGATGTGGAATTGCTGGCAAAAAGGACAAACTTCGCGCTGTTCACAATGTAATACAGGAAATTTGTCTGGAATGGAGAACTATCACTGAGGGCGGCAGTTCCAGAGCCAAAGCTCGTAGGAGCGCTGAACGTTCCTGCGGTCAAGGTCAGCGAACTGCTGCTAACCGGGAAAAGACTCTGGTCCATGCTGCCAGTGGTGAGACTTCCAGCTGACAGAGTGAAAAAACCTACTTCCGATGATGATGCGGAGCTCTGAGCATTCACTTCCTGGTGCAGGCGGAACACGAACGTCCCGTTCGGTGCCGCACTGATTGCGGCGGGATCTTGCAGCTCCGCACTCCCGGCCCCGGACGCAAAATTATCCGCTTCCATTAAATCGGCATTCGATGTGCTCTGCAACGTTAGTGCCAGGCTGATTTGCGTCACGCCCGCTACTGTTCCCAATCCGGTCGAGCCAAGCAGTATTTGTCCAGTGCCGTCATTGGCGACGGTATAGGTGCCGGTCACGGATGCACTGCTCTGGAGGGGACCCGCAGTAAGAGCGCTGCTGCTAAAAGCGTCAATTCCATCAGTGATGTGTCCGGCGCCGTCGGCAGTGATCACGCCCGCTTCGCGATATGGAGAATTATTGCCGTCCGCTAAAAAGCCGTGTATCTGGTAAACGTAGGATCCGTTAAAACTCGCATTTGAGAAGTTTCCGGTTGGGTGAGGAATTACGACTCCACTGCCGCCACAGCCTGCGGCTCCCAGTAAGGAAGCGACTCCGGCAATGAAGCACATCTTGGTGAAAAGTCTCGAAATCGGCAAGGCGCACAGCTCCTTCTAATTCGCCCAATTCTTCCGCAAAATGGCGAAGTTCTATTGAATGAGGATGTACCCCGAATTCTAACCCTCGAGTTACAGGAAAGTTGTTGCTGGGAAGTTAATTCATAACCGAAGTCACCTGAAAGGAAAGGAAGTAGAGAGGCTACTCGACAGCGACTTTTTCGCGCACGCGTGTGATCGCGCCAGATCGCATTGCCGGTGAAGGTCGCAGCCATACCACCGCCCGATACGCCAGCAGCACGGCGAGTATTGCGCCGTATTCCAGCGGCTCGCGTATATCGGCTTTCACCAGCCATAAATAATGAATAACTCCAGCAATGGCGCTGAAGTAAATCAAGCGATGCAAGGCTTGCCAGCGCTTCCCGCCCAGTCTACGAATCCAGCCCGTGGTGGAAGTGACCGCCAGGGGAATCAGCAGCACGAATGCGAGAAATCCAACCGTGATGTACTTTCGCTTGAAAATGTCGGCAAAGATTTCATGAGCATTAAAAAACTTATCCACGCCCAGGTACATCGTGAAGTGTAAACATCCGTAAAAAAAAGCAAACAGGCCGAACATGCGGCGGAACTTAATAAGCGCAGGAACGTGCAGGAGTTTACGTAACGGCGTAATCGCCAGCGTGATCAGCAGAAAGCGCAGCGTCCAATCGCCGGTCTTGTGCTCGAGTGCCTCAACCGGATTCGCACCCAACGCAGCGCCCCAAGTGCTCATGTCAGTGGGATGTACGCCGAAAAACCTCCACGCCAGTAGCCCCAGCGGGACCAGGCACACGAGGAAGACGACAATTTTGAGAACACGAATCATTCGGAAAGCAACGGATCAGTCAGTAATTTTTCGCCAGGTCCATTCCTGAGTACAGTCCGGCTACCTGATCGTACCCATTGAACATCAGCGTCGGACGCGGCCGGAACTCGCCTAAACGCCGTTCATGAGCCTGACTATGGTAGCGGTCCACATTTGGATTCACGTTGGAATAGAACCCAAAATCATGGGGGTTGGCTTCGTTCCATGTTGTGCTGGGCTGATGATCTGTAAAGCTAATCTTCACAATGGCCTTTGCGCTCTTAAACCCGTACTTCCACGGGACCACCAGCCGAATCGGCGCGCCGTCCTGGTTCGGCAAGCTTTCGCCGTACATTCCGAAGCAAAGTAATGTCAGCGGGTGCATCGCCTCATCCATCCGCAACCCTTCGGTATAAGGCCAATCCAGGATCCGTTGCCTTTGGCCCGGCATTTGCGTCATATCGAGGATCGAGGTGAACTGCACAAATTTTGCCTTGCCCAAAGACTCCGCCCGCTTGATCAATTCGCTCAACGAAAAACCGACCCAAGGTACGACGATGGACCATCCCTCGACGCAGCGATGACGGTAAATCCGTTCTTCCGGTGCGGCGAACTTCATGATCGCGTCGATGTCCCACTTCTGCTTTTTTGGAACCGCACCATCGATTGTGATCGACCATGGCCGGGTTCTGAAATCCTTGGCCATCTTTGCCGGCTCTTCTTTCTCAGTAGAGAATTCGTAGTAGTTGTTGTAGTGGCTCACATCGTTTATGGGAGTGATTTTTTCTGTTGTCGAAAACTGACTTTTCTGAATGCCTGCGATCTTGTCGGTCGCCAGCGCTTTGGCCGAAGGCAAAAGCAGTTCTTTCATTCCTAAGCCCGCGGCAGCTACAGTGCTAAGCCCTAGCCCCGCGAGAAAGTTCCGCCGATTCAGATAAACATCTTTCGGGGTAATCTCCGACGAACGGATATCAGTAGTTGGTTTGATAAGCATTTGGGATGACTCCTATCTTAATTAGAGACGGGCCTGGCCTATTTTAGATTCCTGAGATTCCCGGAATACTAAAAAGTTACATTGCTGTGACACCTACAAGGCAGTGATAACGGCCATAGTTGCGCATTGGCGCATTACTCGTCGTGCAAGCGGAGCACGTCACAGGTTTTTAGAATTAAGTCTTGCTGCGTGGCATCGCGAGCGAGAAACTCGAAACCATGACGAAGTCCGTCGCGGTATCTGACCAGCGCGCGTAGTTTGAGAGGCCTTGAACTGGCAGGCAGTGTGAGCTCAAGGGTCGCGACTTCGCCCATCTCTAACTCACCAGTCAGTGTTACCCCTATTCCGTCCGGCCCCATTTCAATGGATCGACCCCAAAGCTCGATCGGATCGCCTGGCCGGAACACCTTTACCGAGACTCGTACGTCTAACGAGTAACGCGGATATCGGCGTAGCTTTTTCGGGTCTGACCGATCTGGGCTCATCCGCGCGGCGTCTCTTTTCGAGAACTGGATCCCAAGGACCACTCCTGAATCTTACGATAGTGATCGCAAGAGAGTACCTCAAGAGTTGGCGCCAGTCGAGTAATCTAGCTCGCGCCTCATACTTCCGCCTTGAGCCTTGGCTGGATGCACCAGTTTTGGCGGCAAACTGCTGATTGGGGTTGAACTTCGGTCCTGCAGCTGGCGTATCCTAAACTAAGGAGTTGCCTATGTTCTGCAATCGCTGCGGCACGCAATTACAGCCGGAGTTCAATCTCTGCCCAAAATGCGGCGCTCCGGTCGGCGCCGCCGCGGTGTTGCAGTCAACTTCTGGTCGGCTGCAGCGTCATCTACGCATACTGGGTATTTTCTGGATTGCAGCCGGCGTGCTCTGGATCATTCCTTCCTTGGTACTGATGGGGTACAGCCATGCTCCGCATATGATGATCGGTGACGAGATGTTCAGTCACGCCTTTATGCCACCCATGCTGTTCTCGCTAGGCATTGTTTTCCTGGCCCTCGCTGCTGCCGGAATTCTAGTCGGATGGGGATTGATGAACCATGAACGGTGGGCCCGGATTACCGCGATCGTGGTGGGCATCCTGACCATTTTCCACCCGCCTTTCGGGACGGCTCTGGGCATCTACACACTCTGGGTGCTACTCCCCGCCGACGCTGCTTCGGAATATGATCGAATGTCACAGGCCTGAACTGAATTCAGCTTGCGCAACTTTGATCGTCTCCAAGACGGGAGCGCAAAGGTGACCGGTATTTCTCAGAATGCATTTAAGGCGTCGTCCTATATTCACTTCTAATTTGAGAATCTGTTCGCCATGCCGAACGTGCATTCTGCTTTTCCTGGCTGCCTTTTCTGCCGCTCAGACTTTACCTCCTGTTCACGCGCCAGAAGCCCACTCGCTCACCATCGTTGTGCTTGATGAAAACGGCGTTGCTGTGCCTGGCGCGCGCCTGCGCCTTGTCGGACCATCCGAACCGCTGCAATGTGAAACGGACCTTACCGGCCACTGCAAGTTTCCTGCTCTGACGGGGAGCCCGTGGCGGTTGCGAGTGGATAAAGAAGGTTTTTACGCGGTGGATTTGCCATCAATCCAGGTTTCGGGCGCTCTTGAAGTCGAATTGAATCATCAGGAAGAAGTTAAGGAAAACATAAACGTTGTTGAGTCCGTGCCTGCGATCGATCCAGCGCAGATTTCATCGCAGGAGGGACTCAGCGGTATGGACATTCTGGACACTCCTTACCCCAATACCCGCGATTACCGGTACGCGTTGGAATACATGCCCGGAGTGGTGCTCGATCAAAGTGCACAACCGCATGTCGCCGGAGCAGAGTCCTACCAGAGCCTTGTGCTGCTCGATGGATTCAACGTCAGCCAGCCTGCCAATGGCCTGCTCTTGGTTCGTCCCAGCACGGATAGTTTGCGCCAGGTTACCGTTCAGACCAGCCGCGTTTCTGCTGAATACGGGAAGGGCACGGCCGGAGTCCTCTCACTCGAAACCGGCATTGGCGATGATCATTACCGCTTCGCCGCGACTAATTTCTTGCCCTCATTCCAGCACAAAACTGGATGGTCCTTCGACAAAGTCGATCCTCGGGTCACGGTATCGGGGCCGATTCAAAAAGGGAAGCTATGGTTTTTTGACGGGCTGGATGGCGAATACGACAATCTGATTGTTCCGCAACTTCCGCCAGACCAGAACAACGACACAATTTGGCGTGGCGGCAATATCGCCAAAGTGCAAGCCAATGTGACAAATCAGGACATTATTACCGGGAGCTTCCTCTTGGACTGGCTCCATGACGATCACCAGGGAATCTCCGCAGCTGCGCCTCCCGCCACGCGCCCTCGCGTGAGTGACAACGTGTACATAGCGTCTGTAAAAGAGCAGCACACGTTTTCACGAGAGACGCTTTTGGAACTTGGCTTTGCCTTCGATCGTTACGGATTGCGGCTGTCGCCAAGTGGACCGGAAATTTATGTCCTTAGTCCCCAGGGCGCATTTGGAAATTATTATCTCCGCTCCGATACGGACGCCCGGCGTTCGCAAGCACTGGCAAACTTCTATATCCCGGGAGAATGGCATGGCCGTCACGCTCTGCTTTTTGGCACGGATTTGGAGCGGTTGTCGTACGACCAGCTGTTCGATCGCTCTCCAGTTTCGACCATTGGCCAAGGTAGCGCGGCCGCCGTCAACGTCAAGTGCCTGGGAGGAGGATCCTCACCAGTTCCTCCAAATCCATCCCCATGCGCCTTATATTCTGCGTATCTGGGTGCCGCACCATCGATTACTTACAATGCTGAAGCCAGCACCTACATCCAGGACCGTTGGTCGCCAACATCGCGCCTTCTGATTGAGCCCGGCATTCGCTTCGACTGGGATGAGATAGTCCGGCGGCCGCTATTTTCTCCGCGATTGGCGGGAACTTTCGTGCTGGATAATTCCGGCAACACGAAAATTTCTGCGGGTATCGGGGTTTTTTACCAGTCAACGCCGCTGAGTTTGATTGCATTGCCCCTGCAAGGCTCGAGGCATGACTATTACTTCAGTCCGACTGGGGATTTGACAAGGTCAGTCCTCACAACGTTCTCGGTTGATCGCAACACGCTGCTGGCGCCTCGCTATCTCAACTGGAGCCTCGCCCTCGAACGCAAACTGCCCTGGCAAATTTTTCTGAAAACAGAATTCCTTCGCCGCAGCGGCAAGGATGGATTTGTTTACAACACGCTTGACGGTCTTGGCAGTACGGATTTCTTCCTTCAGAACACGCGTCACGATCGTTACTATTCATTCAAAATAGACATACGCCGCACCTTTCATGAACGCTATGCCGTGAATGCTTCTTATACGCGGGCCCGCTCTACCTCAGACCAGGTGCTGGATTACTCTTTGGACAATCTGCTGAGCAGTCAGCAAGTTTCCGGTCCATACGGGTGGGACTCCCCCAACCGATTCATCTCCTGGGGACTGGTGCCTCTCATCAAAGGCTTCGACCTTGCGTACTCGGTGCAAGCGCGGAGCGGGTTTCCCTTTCCGGTTGTGAACGCGCAGCAACAGCTCGTACTTCCGCCCGGAACCTATCGATTCCCGATGTACTTCACACTCAACCCGCACATCGAGAAGCGGTTCCATGCGTGGGGTTTTCATTGGGCTGTGCGTGGTGGTTTTGACAATATTACGAATCGCCAGAACGCCTACACCGTCAACAATGTCGCCGGATCTTCCCAGTACCTTCGCTTCAGCAGCTTCGACAAACGGGCCTTTACCGCGCGAATCCGTTTTCTCGGCCGAAAATAATTAATGCACCTTTCCAGTGTTCCTGATTGTCACTGCTTCCGATCCACTGGAATTTCTTACCTGCATTCTTTTGCGTATCTTCTGCTAAGTCACAGAAAATAAGACAGGACCCGATCTTGGCACGGCAAATGCAAGCTTACGATGAGAAATCTTGTTACGGAGGTGACTGATGGAAGCTCAACCGCAAGATTGGCGTGTGCTCTCTGAAGCCGCAAGCCGTGAGCACGATCCGGAAAAACTAATCCAGCTCGTAGAACAACTCAACCACGCACTGCTTCGCCGTGAGCTGGACCTAAAGCGGCGCCCCTCCAACTAGCTGCGCAAGCCCACTTCGTCGAATCCTTTTTTGAACATCGTTCTTTACGGCAAGCAGCTACGTGCAAACTTGTCTTTATTGCGGGACAATAGAAGCGTTGCAAGTGGATAGTGGTCAGCGATCAGTATTCTGGTGCTCAAAAGCGTCTCTTCTATCCGCTGAAAATTGTCGGCCTGCATCTTTGGGCTCGAACCAATCATCTTTCATTTTGGAGGAAGAAATTATGGCGCATGAATTACCCCCTTTGCCGTATGACTATGCTGCCCTGGAGCCGGTTATCGACACTCAGACGATGAAGTTGCACCATGACATGCATCACGGCGCATATGTGAAGAACCTGAATGCCGCGCTGGAAAAACATCCCCAGCTGCAATCGAAGAGCCCGGAAGATCTTATTCGCGATCTGAATTCGGTCCCGGAGGACATTCGTACTGCGGTTCGAAATAACGGCGGTGGTCACGTGAACCACACCATGTTCTGGAAGATCATGAAGCCCAAAGGCGGCGGCGATCCCTCGGGCGCGATCGCGGACGTAATCAAAAAGACTTTTGGCAACTTCAACGATTTCAAAACAAAATTCAATGATGCCGGCACTAAGCAATTCGGCAGCGGTTGGGCGTGGCTAGTGGGCAAGCCCGGCGGTGAGGTGGCGATTATTAGTACGCCGAACCAGGACAACCCCCTGTCGCAGGGCCTGTTTCCGATTCTCGGGAATGACGTTTGGGAGCATGCCTATTATTTGAAATACAACAATCGCCGGCCAGAATATCTGGCTGCCTGGTGGAACGTGGTGAACTGGGAAGAGATCAATCATCGGTACGAGGCATTCAAGTCCGGAAAACTGGAACCCGCGCTAGCCGGACGATAAGTTCTGCCAGCGTGCGGGAGTGCTTTGTGTGGGGCGGGCGCCGACGCCCGCCTTTTCTGTTTAGCGGAGTTGGTGTGCCATCATATTTTCCGCATCCAACTTCAGCCATGCCTATTGACGTGCTCATCATTGGAGCCGGAGCTGCCGGGCTTTCCGCCGCCCTCGATTTGTCGCGCGCCGGGATCTCTGTAGAGATCCTCGAAGCTCGCGATCGCGTTGGTGGTCGAATTTTCACTCGCCATGATTCAACGCTGAATCGCTCCGTCGAGCTCGGGGCTGAATTTGTTCACGGCCTCGCGCCTGAAATTTGGCAACCAGTGCAGCAGCACAACCTGAGAGTCACCGAGGTTGGCGGCGATATGTGGTGCTCGATCGATGGCAAGCTGGAAAAATGTAATTTTTTTGCGCAGGCGGACAAAATTCTTAGCGCCATGGAGGATGAGGTCAAAGAAGATGACGACAATCGCCATGACGAATCTTTTCTCGATTTTCTAGCCCGCCGTTACCCCGGGAAAGACCGTGGAGAGGCGAAACAATGGGCCACCAGTTACGTAAGCGGATTTAACGCCGCGGATCCTGGGCTCGTGAGTGTGCGCTGGCTGGTAAATAGCCGGCGCGCGGATGAGCAGATCGAAGGCGACCGTGCCTTCCGCATCGAGGGTGGTTATCACAAACTGATCGATATTTTTGCCAGCCAGCTAAAGCAACAAAATGTTCCGATCCACCTGAACACTATCGTTAACTCCATAAAGTGGAAATCCGGTTCTGTCGAAGTGGTAGTGAGCGCCCGAGAACGCGAGATCAACTTTTCC
>Ga0209474_10001277_pt1 | contig 25176 bp, 26 predicted proteins | sample GraSoiAngelo_145_FD_185902 | JGI IMG/M metagenome (GOLD analysis project Ga0209474, IMG submission 185902) | Grasslands soil microbial communities from the Angelo Coastal Reserve, California, USA - 14_1009_05_20cm (SPAdes) (version 2) | ecosystem: Environmental > Terrestrial > Soil > Grasslands...
CTTCGGCCAGCACGTGGGCGGCATCATGTCGGATCAGTTCCAGCGCGCGGCCATCGTCGCGGGCAATGAACTCGATTTTCGCGTCATGCTCGATCGGATCGGCGAGATTCGTCACGACGCCATCGAGCGCCATAGCCACGGTGCGTTTGGCGAGCGAGGGCGAGATGCCCTTGGCGATGTCGAGGCCGGTCGTGTCCTTGGGGAATTCGCGTGTCGCGCCGTCAGGGAAAGTGAGTGCAACCTTGCTGGACTCGACCGGTTTCAGATTGCTGAGGCTATACTTGAAGTCGGTCATCGAAATCTCCTGTGGCTCACTCCTGCGAACGAGCGCAGGTAAGCTGGGAAGCAGCGGTATAGCAGGCGATTCGCACGTTGCAATCCGGCAGGCAGAACAATGCCGCGAAAAACATCTCGCTTCGCTCTATTCATACGCGCGCACATGCATTACATGCGTCTGCATGAAAAATCAGCATTCCGACAATCACGTTCATCGCCACTTCGCTCCCACCGCCCTGATGCTCGGAAACGTGGTCACTGGCTGCTCGGTAGTGGGCCCCGCGGGCATGTTGAGCGAACTGTCATCCGGACTGGACGTGACGATTCGCGACGCCGGACTGCTGATCACGTTTGGAGCTGTCATGCTGTGCATCGGCTCGCCCCTGACTGCGTGGCTGACGAGCCGGATAGACCGCCGTACTCTGCTCACCGCAACCCTCGCCGTGCTTGCGCTCGCCAACATTGCCTCGGCGTTTGCGCCCGATTACTTAACCCTGCTGGTGATTCGTCTGATCATGCTCGGGATCGGCGCGCTTTACACCCCACAGGCCGCCGGTACCGCCGCTCTCATTGTGCCGGAGGAAAAGCGAGGCAGCACCATCGCCTATATCTTTCTGGGGTGGTCGCTCGCGGCTGCCGTGGGCCTGCCATTGATCACGTTTATCGCCAGCCATTACGGCTGGCGCGCGGCCTACGGCAGTATCGGAACGCTAGGCTGTTTGAGTTTTCTTCTGCTGGCGTGGCGCCTGCCAGGCGGATTGGTCGGTTCGCCCGTCGAACTCAAGACATGGGCCGACGTCGGCCGAAACCGAATGATCGTCCTGCTGCTTTCGATCACCACGTTGCAAATGTCCGGGCAATTTGTGGTGTTTACCTTCATGGGGCCGCTCATGACCAAACTGACGAATGCCGGTCCGGACGCAGTTGCGTTGGTGTTCGCACTCTACGGCGTCTTCGGTTTCATCGGAATTGCAATCGCGACACGCATTGTCGATTCCTGGGGCGCCTACAAGACGTCGCTGTTGTTCACTCTTGTGATGCTGACCGGCATCACCGGATGGGCGGTGAGCGCGGGCAGCTATCCGTTGATGGCCTGCGCGGTTGCGATCTGGGGGTTGGGCTTCGCCTCGACCAACTCGATGCAACAGGTCAGGCTCGTGAATGCGGAGCCGGCGCTTGCGTCAGCATCGGTCTCGCTCAACACGTCAGTGTTGTATATCGGGCAGGCGCTCGGTTCGGCGATCGGCGCTGTTCTCTTCGCGCGCGACCTGCTGCACGGAGCGGGCTACGTTGCCGTGGGTTTTGTCGCGGTAGCCGTCATCATGGTCGCGATGACGAAGCCTCGGCCCGGTGCAGCATCGGCCGCGTAGCGGCTGAGCGTTTCGACCTGACAAGGCGGTGTCACAAGCTTCCACACTGGTTTTGCCCCGAGATTTTCAGTGCGCTCCCGGCTACCCGGCTCGACTCAAACCGTTCGTTGGATTACGACTGGCGAAACGAGGCGAACTGGAAACTCAGATGAGAACACTACTCGCGCTGGTTTTAGTCGTGTATTCCGCCGCAGCCTTGGCTCAGGGTACCGCACCGTCGCCCGGTACAGCCCCGGCCGCCAGTAACCCACCGAGCTTCGGAGGTAAGCCGCTGGTTCAGGTGAAGCCGCGTACGGTTGCGGCGAAGCCGAAGGCGACCCCGAAACCGCAATCGCCTGCCGAGAAATTGCGGGCTTGTCTCGAAATCGAAGACGGCAGTAAAGGGCGCCTGGATTGCTACGACGCGATCTTCCCGCCCAAGCCAAACCCCAAGGCGCCAGAAGCCAAAGCTGTCGCCGATTGCCGATTCACAAAGGAAGAAGACGAGCGGTTGACTTGCTTTAACGGGTTCGCGGAGCGAATCCCGAAATTCTGACGCATTCACTCTGCGCCCCGAATACTCCTCACCGCTTGGCGGGAGTCGAGCTTGCCGCAAATTTCGCCAGCGCCGGAGTTGCCGCCATTTTCACGAGCACTTCCTTGATCGGATTGTCCGTCCAGGCGCGGGTGACATAATCGCGATGTGTCACGGCGTCGGCAGTCCGGAGGAAGACCACGCTGCCGGGCCGCAGTGGACCATCCATATCACCGGATACAGCGATGCCTTTTTCCGTCAGCATCTGCATTAGTTCCTCGTCGTGCCGCTGGGTGTGACGCGAGTAGGCGCTGACGAAAAAGCCGGACCGGTTGTTCTCGATCCAGGATGCGAACTTCTCCAACTCGCCATAGACAGCATCGAGCAGGAACACGCCGCGCACGCGATTGCCGAGGCCGCCCACTTCCAGGCTCCACGCGGCCGGCATGAATCCGCCGCTATAGCCAACGATAACCACCGGCATGTTCGCAAACGCCTTGGCGGCGCTGGGGTCGCCACAGGCGCGGGCGAGGTGATCGGCGGACTCGGCCACGAACCGCTTGAGACCGCCGGGCTGCCAGAATTTGCCGGCGCTGGAGTCCGCGGCGTCAACCGCTAGCTGAGGCGCGAGCAGCACGGCGTTCGCGCCGGCATCGGAAATCTGTTGCGGCACCAGTTGGCGGTCGCGCACGTCGCGTTCCAGCGTAGCGCCGTTGCCATGAAAGAACACAACGATCACACCGGGTCTGCGAATATCGAAACTCTGCGGTACATGCATCAGTACGCGGCTGTCATTGTAGGTCTGGTCTTGCCAGTAAACTCGGCCGCCATATGCGCGGTGGCCGCGACGCCCATCCTTGTGGACGTTCAGGAATGGCTCGTCGCTAACCGGATTGTTGCCGAGATAGGGAAATGCGGAATTTTTCAGGCTAACCAGCGTGGTCTGATCTTCTCGTTGGGGAGGCTGGTACGGCACCGTCGGCGTTAACGAGGCGACCTGGTATGGCGGGCCCTCTGCTTGTGCGGCGGGTATGCTTCTCGCCTGGCGTTGCTCGAGGCTCTCACCCGCGCTGGCGAAGCGATCACCGAACTGAGATCTTGGAAATCGGTCGTCGAAGCTGTCCTCCGCCGTGGCATGCGAATTGGCCGCAAGCTGTCCAAGGCCAGGCGCCTGTCCGCATTGCACGAGAACGAGCGAGAGCGGAATGCAAGCGGTCAGGATCGCGATCCTGCACCGTCGATCCGAACCGGCGCGATTGGTCGGGCTTTCCGCGCGCGCATGCCGCGCGCCGACCGCGGACGCTGACTGGTTTGCGCGATCAGACGTCTGGAATTGCGCCCTGACCATCCACCCACTGCCCCATGTCCACCGGCGACCGGCGTATGTCAGCTCGTTCCAGTTGAGGTGACGTTAACTTCCGAAAGCCCATCCCGGAACGGACACACGAAATCGTGTCCTGATTGTGAGGCGATGGCGCTCACTTCGCAATGCCGCAGGTAGGCCAAAGGCTTACGGTACCACAACACCGCAGCCATTGCAGATGAGAGCCTCATTATAACCGCTTGAATTCACACAGGTCTGATTGCACGGTGAAAAAGTCGCTGGGATGTGCGGCGCGCCCAGGACATTGAGGGACATGGTGGGATCAGAAGCGGGAGGCGCGGCTTTGCCGGGCCGGCTCACCGGGGGCGGATCGACCGTTTCCGTCATGGTGGCGACCGCCATCGTCATAGCCGACATGGTTGGCGTCGGCGTCTTCACCAGCCTCGGCTTTCAGGTCAAGGACATCCCCTCGGGGTTTTCAATCCTGTTGCTGTGGATCATCGGTGGCATTGTCGCGCTGTGCGGTGTTTTTTCCTACAGCGAGCTTGGCGCGATGTTTCCACGCTCGAGCGGCGAGTACAACTTCCTGAGCCGCGCGTTTCATCCCTCAGTGGGATTTCTGGCCGGGTGGGTATCGGCGACTGTCGGTTTCGCCGCCCCGGTGGCGCTGGCTGCGATGGCTTTCGGCGAATACGCCAAATCACTGCTGCCTGGATGGCCGCCGCTGGGACTCGCCATCGCCGTGGTCTGGATGGTCTCTCTCGTTCAGCTCAGCGGTGTCAGGCATTCGAGTTCGTTTCAGTTGATCTCCACCGTTTTGAAGGTCGCGCTGATCGTCGCTTTCCTGCTCGCCGGATTCATCATCGGTACACCGCAAGCGATGTCGTTTGCGCCCTCGACGTCCGACTTCGCCCATCTTACCAGCGGTCCGTTCGCAATCGGTCTGGTGTTCGTGATGTATTCCTTCTCCGGGTGGAACGCCGCGACCTACATTATCGGCGAGATGCGGACGCCGCAGCGAAGCCTGCCGCGCGCGTTACTTGCGGGTACGTTGATCGTGATGGTGCTGTACGTCGCCCTGAATGCGGTGTTCCTGCAAACCACGCCGATCGAGAAACTATCCGGGCAACTCGATGTCGCGCGGATCGCAGGCAGCTATATCTTCGGCGATTTCGGCGGGCGCGTCGTCGGCGCGATGATCTGCATCGGGCTTGTCTCCTCGATCAGCGCGATGATGTGGATCGGCCCGCGCGTCATGATGACGATGGGGGAGGACATCCCGGCGCTTCGGGTATTCGCCCGCAAATCCAGTCAGGGCGCACCGGCCTACGCCATCATCTTTCAGCTCGCGGTCGCCAACCTGATGCTGTTCACCCGGAGTTTCGAGGCGGTGCTCGATTTCATCCAGTTTGCGCTGTTGTGCTGCTCGTTCCTGACGGTGCTCGGGCTAATCAAGCTGCGCTTCACCCAGCCCGATGTCCCACGGCCCTATCGAGCCTGGGGGTATCCGATAACACCCCTTGTGTTTCTGCTGGTGACGGCCTTCATGATGTACCATCTTCTGACGGAACGGCCGCTGCAGTCTTTTCTCGGTACATTGATCATGATTTCGGGCCTGCTGATCTACGCGGTCTTCCGCAAGCGGGCCGACCCGCGTTCCGCGACTGCTCCGACGGACCGCGGCTAAACATGCGGCACTTCAACAAAATCGCGGTCGCGGCCGCAGCCATTTTCGTCGCCACAGCCTCGCCTGTGCATGCGGCGGACAAGCTGACGGCCGACGACACCGCGCGGTTTCTCGCGGGCATGCCGCCATCTGCGGGCTCGCCGCTCACGGCTTTGACGAGCGATCCTTCCTGGCAGCGGCACGCCAGATTCTTCGATGCTGCGTTCGGCCAACTTGAGCAGCGGCAGCTTTCGAGAATCCGCGCCTGGACCGGCGTCAATCTGGCCGCTCCCAGGCCAACGATGTTTTACATGTTCAGCGGCCCGGACTTTCTCTACGCCGACGCGTTTTTCCCGAACGCTACGACTTATGTGCTGAGCGCGTTAGAGCCACCCGGGTCGGTACCGGATCTCACGCGACTGCCGCGCGGTGGCGTGGGAGCCGCGCTTTACAACGTCGAACGCTCGATGAGCTCGATCCTGAGTTTCAGCTTCTTCATCACCAGGTCGATGAAGCTTGATCTGGGCGATGGTCAGCTCAACGGCACGCTCCCGATCCTCTATATCTTTCTGGCGCGCTCGGGAAAAACCATTCGCGACGTCAGTCCTATTGCGCTCGACGATAAGGGGGCGGCGCATTTTGCAAATGAGAATCCGGGTAGAAACCTGACGCGCGGCGTGCGGATCGTTTTCGCAGGCAGCGATGGTCGGAAAAAGACCCTGTATTATTTCTCGACCGATCTCTCTAACAGCAGCGCCAGGGTGTCGGGCTTTTTAAAATTTTGCGAGACGCTCGCGCCCGGCGACAGCCTGATCAAGAGTGCGTCTTACCTGCTGCACTCCCCTAATTTTTCGGCAGTACGCGAATTCCTGCTCGCCCACAGCGCCACCATGATTCAGGATGATTCGGGCATTCCGCTCGCCTTCTACGATCAGAGGAGGTGGCGGTTCTTTCCGTTCGGGCGCTACGCCGGACCGATTGCGGAATTTCCCGGCAGATACCAGCCGAACTACACCGAGCTATTCAAACGGGCGCAGCCGATGGATTTCGGAATTGGCTATCGCTGGCGACCGCATGAATCCAATCTGCTGCTGTCGATCAACGTGCATTGAGAGCACTCTAAGGCCCGTTGACGCCGCGCCACCTTCCGAACCGCCAGGGCAGGTACCACTTTGCGCCAACCGGCTTTGTCACCGGCACGTTGTCAATGCCGGAAGTACCCCACGGGTGGCAGCGCAACAGGCGCGCCATCGTCATCCATCCACCGCCCCACAACCCGAAGCGCGCGATCGCTTCGTCGCCATAGACCGAACAAGTGGGCAGATGACGGCAATTGTAGCCGACAAGGGGCGATAGCGTGTGGCGGTAGATCCAGATGATGGCGCGCCCGGCATTCCGCGGGATTCGCGCGATGCCGCTGGGGCGGTCCACACAGCTTTGTGACGGTGAATGTTCTGACGGTGAATGCTTCATAGGCAGATTGCTGCAGTAATAGCTGCAGTAATAGCAGAGATTTGCGCGGTTCCGAGGCATGGAACTTGTGTTCGCAAGTAATTGTGCCACAGTTTTAGAAATATCAATGCCCTGAGGTGGCGGCGCAGCAAAGTTGTATGGACGATGGGGCTTGCCACGGTTACCCTTTTCGTGACGCTGACGTGACAGAATCGTTTGGTGTTGAGTGGGGCCATTGCCGACCGTTTAGGCGTGAGGGGAAGGAACCAAATTGAAGTTCAAGAGGTGGCTTAGATTTCGCGGCTGGGCGCTTCTCGGCGCCGTCGCCGTTTGCATCGCATTGCCCGGCATTGTGGCTATGCCGAACGGCTCAGCTCGTGCTGGTGCTAGCCTCGAACAGCGCAAACTGCCGATGCGGTTTAGCTGGGTCACGTGCCAGCCGAATTGCCGCGGCTGGGTTAGCGCGGTAGGCATTGTGACGGCGGACAGCCCCAGGGACTTTGAAGAGTTTGCGCGGGGACGTCCACTCGGCGGCGCGACGATCGTGCTGGATTCCAGTGGCGGTTCGGTGAACGATTCGATCACGCTCGGGCGGCGCTGGCGCAATCTCGGTCTGCTAACCACGGTCGGCATCAGCGTGCTGAAGCGCACCGCACAAGGCGAGCGGGCCAGCATCGAACCCGGGGCGTATTGCGAATCGATGTGTGTGTATTTGTTGCTCTCGGGCAAGACACGTTACGTGCCGGATGGTGCACATGTTCGCGTCCATCAGATCTGGATGGGCGACCGGGCCGACGATGCCAAAGCTTCCAATTATAGCGCGCAGGACCTGATGATCGTGCAGCGCGACATCGGCCGTCTCGCCAAATACACCTTCGACATGGGCGGGGCAGGCGACCTGCTGTCGCTATCGCTGAACGTTCCCCCCTGGGAAACGTTGCACGAACTGTCTCGGGAAGAATTGCGGGTGACCAATGTCGCCACGAGCGATTTGGTTGCCGAGGTGCTGCCGCAGCTAGAAGGGGCCATTCTTCCAGTGACCGAAGTTACCGCCAAAGCGGTGCAGGACCGCTTTGTCACCACTGCAGCAGAAGCAGGCACAGACTCTCAATCGACGAAATCCACCAAAACCGCCGAAGCGATTCCCAGCGGCGCCAATGTAGCGACGGCGCCAGCCAAGTAGAGCGGGATCAACTGTTCATTCAGGCGTCGCAAACTGCGAGGCCAGATCTTCGCGCGTAGATTTTGGATGTTCGCCGCTCAGCCCTGCGCTGATGCCGGCTGCTTCGCCTTCGCCTCGATCTGCCCGATCGCGTCGACCACGGCATCGAAGGTCAGCATGGTCGAGGCGTGGCGCGCCTTGTAGTCGCGCACCGGCTCAAGCAGCGCGATATCGGCCCATTTCCCTTCCGGGGGACCGCCGTTTTCCTTCAGCATCTTGCGGACGGTCTCGCGCAACTGGCGCAGTTCGCTGGCGCTCGAGCCTACGACGTGGCGTGCCATGATCGAAGACGAGGCTTGGCCCAGAGCACAGGCCTTCACTTCGTGAGCAAAGTCGCTGACCACAGCGCCGTCCATCTTCAGATCCACCTTGACGGTGGACCCGCACAGCTTGGAATGCGCGGTGGCGCTGGCGTCGGGTGAGGCGAGCCGTCCCAGCCTGGGTATGTTGCCGGCCAGTTCGATGATCCGCTTGTTGTAGATGTCGTTCAGCATAAGCTTCCGTGTCGGGCTCACCGGCGGGATCGCCCTTGGCGGGCGGGGGCGATGGTCTTATATATGGTTCACAAGGGCGGAAATACAGTCCGGCCGCTCTCCTGGGCCGTGCCGAACCGGAACAAATTCGGTCGCTTGGTGTAGGTTGCAATATTCAGGCGTCCGGCGGCAAATCGCGCCGTCTGCCGGTGACACTCCGGTCCGACTGAGGGCCGGTCGAACGGAGTCGAAATGGACGCATTGATTAAATCTCTCCGGCCCGGCAAGCCTTCGGACGGCAAGCCTTCCGACACCAAGCCTTCCGACCTAAAATCTTCCGACGTGAAGCCTTCCGAGGCGAAGCTCGCGGAACCCCGTTCGGCCGAGCTCGATCCCTCCGACTTTCTGGCGGTTGCGGTCCGGGCAGACCAGCCGCGCCCCTCGCGCGCTGAAGCCGAGCAGGCCGTGGAAATACTGCTTAGCTACATCGGCGAAAATCCGGGACGAGAGGGTTTGCTCGACACACCGCGCCGGGTGGTCGAAGCGTTTGACGAGCTTTATCAGGGCTATCATCAGTGTCCGGCGGAGGTGCTCGATCGCACTTTCGGGGAAACCGCCGGATATGACGATTTCGTGCTGATCCGCGACATCGAATTCACCTCGCAATGCGAGCATCACATGATGCCGTTCTATGGCAGGGCGCACATCGCCTATACGCCGGTCGAGCGGGTAGTGGGTTTGTCAAAGTTGGCGCGGCTTACTGATATCTTTGCGCGCCGTCTGCAGACGCAGGAGCATCTGACGGCCCAGATCGCCGCTGCGATCGACGAAATTCTCAAGCCGCGCGGCGTTGCAGTGATGATCGAGGCGGAGCATACCTGCATGTCGGTGCGCGGTGTCGCCAAGCATGGCGCGACCACGTTCACCACACGCTTCACCGGGATGTTCCGCGATAATCCTGCGGAACAAGCACGCTTCCTGTCCATGGCGCGAGGGCCGCAACGTTAGTCCTCGCTTGGAAATCGCGAGGACTGACTGTGTCCACGTCAGCAGAAATCAACGATCGTGAGGAAGCGCTGAAGTTTCAGCCCAAATTTGACGCCGCCGGCCTTGTCACCTGCGTTGCTACCGACGCCGGCAGCGGTGAGGTGCTGATGGTCGCGCATATGAATGAAGAGGCCTTGCGCAAGACCATTTCGAGCGGAGAAGCCTGGTATTTCAGCCGCTCGCGCAATTCGCTGTGGCGCAAAGGCGAAACCTCCGGTCATGGGCAGCGCGTCGTCGAGATGCGGATGGATTGCGATCAGGACGCCGTCTGGATCAGGGTCGAGCAGACTGGTGCGGCCTGCCACACCGGCCGTCGCTCGTGCTTCTACCGAAAGGTCGGGGGAGGCGAGGGCGGGGCGCAATTGTCGTTCGTCGAGGCGGACAGGCTGTTCGACCCGGCGAAGGTCTACGGCCAGTAACCCATAAAGCTGCTGCGCTCCGCACCCTGCTCCTTTAACTCTCGGTTAACCATAATCGCCCCACTGTGAGCCGGAGCGGGGCACCCACATATGTCGGTTGACACGTCAAACGGCACGGCAGCGGCAGGTGTCGAGCCATCACGCGTGCGGATTGCAGGCGCGATCAAGCAGGCTGCCAGCAGCACTGGGACCAGCTTCGAATATCTGCTCGCTACCGCGAAGATGGAATCTAATTTCAATCCGGCGGCGGGCGCTTCGACTTCATCGGCGCACGGTCTGTTTCAGTTCATCGACCAGACCTGGCTCGGCACCGTCAAGGAAGCGGGTGCGCAGCTAGGCTACGGAAAATACGCCGACGCCATTACCAAATCGTCCGGCAGCTACTCGGTGAAGGATCCCACGGCGCGAGCCGCCATCTTGAAGCTGCGCGACGACCCCGCCGCCGCCTCGGCGATGGCGGCCGTGCTGACCCAGTCCAACAGTTTCAAGCTCACCGGCAAGATCGGCCGGCGTCCGACCGACGGCGAGCTCTACATGGCGCACTTCATGGGCGTCGGCGGCGCGGCCAAGCTGATCTCAAACGCCGAAGACAATCCGCAGGCGTCGGGGGCGCGCCTTTTCCCGAACGCAGCCGCCGCGAACCATTCGATCTTTTTCGACGGAACGGGGCGCGCGCGCAGCGTGTCCGAAGTATATTCGGTGCTGACCTCGCGTTTTGTCGTGGCCGCGAATTCAACGACGACGCGAAATGCGATGGGTTCGGTCGGCGACATCCATCCTGCCGTGGCGCTTGCCAGCGCGGCGCCGGCTTCACCCGCCGTCGATAACGCCGCTTATCTTTCGAGCTTTCCGGACGTTCGCTCGGTCACCCCGGTGGCGATGGCGTCGGCGTCAACTGTCGCCAACTCCTCGCCGGGCGAGCCGATATTCCGTTCGCTGTTCCAGGCCGGCGAACGGAGCGAGCCTGTCTCGCCTGCGATTCGTGAATTGTGGGGCAACTCCTCTTCGTTGACTTCGGTCGCCTCGACGGCCCCGATCTCGACGCAAACGCCCGAGCTCCGAGCTCCGCGACCGCTCGATCTGTTCAGTGACCGTAACGGCACATTCAGCTAAGCCAGATCGCGAGTGAGGCTAGTCCGGCCTCCACCGTTAACAAAACCTCAATGAAACCGGCGGGTTATGGTGAACGCTTTGTTAAGCGTCGTAGTTTAATTTGTGTTGCAGTGGCATCGCGTCACGATGTCGTTTCAGGTTGCGTAAGCCGGCAGCACAATGATCGTTCGGCAGTTCATCAGTTGGATCAGGACCGCTCCGGCAGGCGAGCGGGCGGAAGCAACGCGAGCGCTGGCGCGGGCGTGGCTAATTTCCGATCTCACTGCAGAAGACCGCGCCGCCGCCGAAGGCGCGCTCTTGATGCTGCTCGACGACGGCTCCCCCCTGGTGCGGCAGGCGATGGCCGAGGTATTTGCCCGCAGCACGGAAGCACCCGCAGGCATCGTGCAGGCGCTGTCGCTCGACCAGCCGTCGGTCGCGCTGCCGGTCCTCGAATATTCCCCGCTTCTGATCGACGCCGATCTCGTTGACATTATCGCGACCGGCAATTGTGAAACGCAATGCGCCGTCGCCCGGCGCATCAATCTGCCGGCCTCGGTCGCCGCCGCGATCGCAGAGGTCGGCACTGCGGCTGCGGCACTTGAGCTGATCGAGAACGCCTACGCCGAACTCGCGCCGTTTTCCTGGGATCGCATCGTCGAGCGCCATGGTCATCTCGCCGCGATCCGCGAATCGATGCTGGTGCTGGAAGATCTTCCTGCCGCGACCCGCATTGCGTTGGTCGACAAGCTCTCCGACACGCTGGCGCAATTCGTTGTCGCACGGAACTGGTTGAGCCCCGATCGCGCGGGGCGGATCGCGAGCGAGGCGCGCGATCGGTCGACTCTCAACATCGCAGCACGCTCTCGCGGCGAAGACATGGCCGGGCTGGTGCGGCATCTGCGCGCAACAGCCCAGCTCAATGCCGGCCTGATTTTGCGCGCATTGTTGTCGGGCAATCTCGAACTGTTCAATCATGCATTATCGGAGTTGTCCGGTCTGCCGCAGGCACGCGTCGCGGCGTTGCTGCACGGCCGCACTGGCGCCGGCGTGCAGGCGCTGCTGACCCGCGCCGGACTGCCGGAATCCACCTTTGCCGCGTTTCGGGTTGCGCTGGAAGCCAGTTATGAAACTGGATTTGTCGACACCCCCGGAGGCGCGGCCAAATTGCACCGGCGGATGGTTGAGCGGGTGCTGACGCACTGCGAAACCGACCAGCAGGCTGCAGAGCCGCTGCTGGTTCTGTTGCGGCGCTTTGCGGCGGAGTCGGCGCGGGAAGAAGCCCGCATGTTCTGTCACGACTTGATTGCCGACGAGTTGATCGCCGACGAGGCCGTCACGCCCATTGCGCATCAGTTGATCGCGGCTTGATCGTTTAAATCCGATTGATCTTCCGCATCACGGAGCTAGTTTCCGGGCGCGATGCTCGGTGCAAGGATGGCTTCCAGGTGCTCCGGACGGTCGCGGTTGGCCTGGGTGAGGTATTCGTCCGCCACTCCGCGCAGTTCCCGGCTCAGCTCGCCGGCCATGGAGACCGTATCCAGCCTGGTGCGCTCGTGCACGATCGCCTGGATCGCGCTGATATGGTGTGCAATCAGGTTCGATGGCACCCGTTCGAGTTCGGGCGCGTGCTCGATAATCCTGCAAAGGCTATCGGCCGCCGCACCGGCCGATGGATATCCGAATGTGGCGGCGTCGCCCTTGATGTCATGAGCGGCGCGAAACAGCTCTTCGCAGGTTTCGTCGGTAAAGCCGAGTCTGAGAATGGTGGCGTGGGCGGCCGAGAGCCGGTCGGCCTCGATACTCATCCAATTCTTGAATTGGCCGGAAAGGCCTGCAAGCGCCTTCTCGGCGCGAGCCACCGGATCGTCGAGATTTTTTCCGCCAACACGCCGCAGCACGCTGCTCAGGGGATTGGGCTGCGTGATCACGTGATGGTCGGCGAAGGCCTTGATCTCGAGCGCGCCCCGGTTGTGTTTCGCCATGTGGTTTCCTTAAGGCTCTCGGCGCTAAACGGGGGTGCGGGCTTTGTCGAGCAGCGAGGGCTGCTGAAGCACTTCGACCTCGCCGCCGACGCGGCGTTCGGGCCCGATATAGGCGTTGCTGCTGTTGCGCCGCCGGTCCGGTCCAAAATAGGTCTTGGTTTTTATGAACGGGCGCGGATTGGCAACCACGTTCAGGATGCGCTGATAAAGGCCCTTGGCGGAAATCGGTTTCGCGAGGAATTCGGTAACCCCGGCATCGCGCGCCACAGTGACGCGGCGTTTCTCTGAATGGCCCGTCAGCATGATGATCGGGGCGAACGGATTGCCCTTCGACTCCGGCTGCCGAATCATCTGCGCCAGTTCGAGGCCATCGAAGATCGGCATCGACCAATCCGTGATGACGATATCCGGGACGTAGTGGCTGTACATTTCCAACGCGGTTGCGCCGTCTTCGGATTCGTACACCTCGCGCGCGCCGAACGAATGCAACAGCGTCCGCAAAATCCGACGCATATGCGGATTATCGTCGCATACGAGAAATCGAAGCTTGTTGAAATCGATGCGGAACATGGCGATGCCCTTGGGGAGTACCGCTCAACGGTATACCCTGCGTTAACCATATCGCGGCGCCGTTAACGAATGGTTGCGGGGTGTCACCAACGCGGAGCCGAACGCGCCTCAATAGCCGAATTGCTCGCTCAGAATGCGCTCTTCCAGGCTGTGACCGGGATCGAACAGCATCCGCATCGAGATGGACTTGTCGGACAGCACTTCGACGCGGCGGACATCCCGCGCCTCATCGTGATCGGCCACCGCCGCAACCGGCCGTTTCTCGCTCTCCAATACCTCGATGACGACGGAGGCCGTGTTGGGCAGCAGTGCGCCTCGCCAGCGCCGAGGTCGAAACGGACTTATCGGAGTGAGGGCCAGAAGCGCGGCGTTGATCGGGATGATCGGTCCCTGCGCCGAGAGATTGTAGGCGGTCGAGCCCGCCGGCGTCGCTACCAGAACCCCATCGGCTATCAATTCGGCCATGCGCTCGCGGTCATCGATCAAAATGCGCAAGCGCGCCGCCTGATGTGTCTGACGGAAGAGCGCGACTTCGTTGATGGCATGATGATGCTGAATCGCGCCGTGTACGTCGATGGCGCGCATCAAGAGCGGATGGATGACAGACTCCCGCGCGGCCGCGAGACGCGCGTGCAAGTCGTGCGTGGAGAATTCATTCATCAGAAAGCCGACGGTGCCGCGATGCATGCCGTAGATCGGCTTTCCCGTACGCATGTGCCGGTGCAGCGTTTGCAGCATCAGTCCGTCGCCGCCAAGCGCCACCACGACATCCGCCTCGGCCGGGTCGCGATTGCCGTAAAGCTCGACCAGCGCCGCCAACGCCTGCTGGGCTTCCGCCACGGCGCTCGCGACAAAGGCGATCCGGTCATATCGCTTGGGGCTGCTCATTGCGATTGCGGGCTCATCCTGGGCACGGCTGCTGAGAGGGGTGCGCGAGGTCGTCTATACGACCTTGGCTGTGCTTGTCGAGATAGGCTGGCCCGGCCATCGAGGAGTTACGCAATCCTGCGACGCGATCGAAGGCGAACTGGCCATATCCGCGGCTGCTAACCATGGCAGGCTGTCACAGTTTTGAACGACAAACCTGCTGCCTTCGGGAATTCTCGGCTGATATGGTGAACGCGGCCGCCTGTATGGATCGCTCGGCGCAGGAGAACAATAGATATGGCCATTGCTTTCGCCACGCCCTCACGTGCGGGTTTCGCCGCCGTAATCGTTGCCTTGCTGATCGTGGCCGCGGCGCGTGCGCAGGATGCGCCGCAGCCCTCTCCGGGTCAGTTGACTGCGACGCCCTCAGCTCGGAAATCAGGAACGCCAGGTGGACGGGCCGAGACGCCGGCGTCGCCCTCGGTGGCCGAGCAGCACAAGCTGCCCGCTGATTCCACCACCAAACACACGCTGTCGCTTCCCGGGCGCACGCTGGCCTTCACGGCGACAGCAGGTTCTATTCGGCTGTTCGATGACAAAGGCGAGCCGCAAGCCGATATCGCCTACACCGCCTATCAACTCGATGGCGCCGATCCCGGTCGCCGTCCGGTGACCTTCTTTTTCAATGGCGGCCCCGGGGCTGCTTCCGCCTACTTGCAGCTAGGCGCCGCCGGGCCCTGGCGGCTGACGATCGACGGGGAGGCGGCGATCCCCTCCGCCTCGCCGGACCTCCAGCCTAATGCGGAGACCTGGCTCGACTTTTCCGATCTGGTCTTCATCGATCCGGTCGGTACCGGCTATAGCCGTTTCGTCGCGACCGGCGAGGAGGTGCGCAAGAGATTTTTCTCCGTCGATGGCGATGTGAACTCGAACGCGCTGACTATCCGTCGTTGGTTAGAAAAATACGGCCGCTTGTTGTCGCCCAAATTTGTTGCCGGCGAGAGCTATGGCGGCATTCGCGGACCGAAGATCGTTCGCAATCTGCAGCACCAGCAGGGCATCGGGGTGAAGGGCCTGATACTGATTTCGCCGCTGTTCGACTTCCGCGAATTTGGAGGTTCGAGCCTGCTGCAGTATGTCGTGAGTCTTCCTACGATGGCGGCCGTTGCGCGTCAGGCCAAGGGTCCGGTGACACGCGCCGAGATGGCGGACGTCGAACTCTATGCGAGGGGCGATTTTCTTGCCGATCTCGTGAGAGGCCAAGCCGATACCGAGGCTACCACCCGGCTCGCCGACAAGGTGGCTGACTTGACCGGGATTGATCGGCAGGTGAGCCGCAGGTTAGCCGGGCGCTTCGACGTGATGGAGTTTCGCCGCGAATTCGACCGCAAGAACGGCAAGGTCACCGGACGCTACGACGGGTCGATCTTGGGCATCGATCCCTATCCGGACTCGAGCTCGTTTCATTTCAGCGATCCCTCTGGTGAGCCGCTGCTTGCTCCCTTGACCAGCGCCGCAGTCGATCTCACCACGCGCAAGCTCAATTGGCGGCCGGACGGCTCTTATCGTTTGCTAAACGGCGACTTGGAGAGGGCTTGGGATTTTGGTCGCGGAATAAATCCCGTGCAATCGACTTCCCAGCTACGTGAGATTCTCGCGCTCGATCCGACGCTAAAGGTACTGGTGGGGCATGGGTTGTTCGATCTGGCCACACCGTATTTCGGTTCGAAAATTCAGCTCGACCAGCTTCCCGCCTATGCCACGCCGGAACGAGTCAAGCTCGTCGTGTATCCGGGCGGCCACATGTTCTATTCGCGCGAGCCCTCACGTCAGGCGTTTCGGGCCGAGGCAGAGGCGATGATGAAAGACGCAGCTAAATAAAAAAACCGGTGCGACCATGTAGGGTCGCGCCGGTTCAACTTGGGATGCCGAACTTAATAAACGAGACCGGTGCCGGGCGGCTTTTCGAGCGCGTCGGCAAGCGAGCGATATTCCTCGCTGTTGGTGCCGGCCAAAGCGGCGATCCGGCTCAGGTGATATTGGGCCTGGTCGCGGTTGCCCTGTTCGACTTGCCACAGCCCATAATATTGCCAGGTCTTGACGTGGCCGGGGTCGGCCTTGAGCGCGCGCTCATACCAGATCTGCGAGACCTTGTAGTCGCCGAGCTTGCGATAGGAATAGCCGATCAGGTTGGCGACCGCGGCGACGTCATCGCGGGCTAGCGCCTTCAATTGTTCGATAGCGGAAGCATAGTCGTGCCGATCGTAGATCGTGGCGTAGGCTGCCCGATACTCCTTGGCGAATGCCGCGTCCTTTGTACTCGGGCTGACTTCGCTGGTCTTCTTCTTGGCTTTCGACTTGGTCGAGGAGGACGGCGGCGGCGGCGGTGGGTCGTTATCTGCGGCGTACACAATCACGGGTGCCGCGACCAGCGCCAGCGCGAAGCTTGCCAGCGTCAGTATCCTGATAGCCAATTTGCGCATTCATCTCTCCTGGTTGGGTAAAGCTCGAAAAGCTCGACTGCGTCAGCCGGAATGACCGAGTGCTCATCGGCCGCTCCTATTCCGCGGGGGTAATCCTACACCGAGCCTATCGAGCTTGAACACCTGCAGCACAAGAACATTCCGGGCCATGACCTTTATTTGACTGAGTTGCCCGGGCCAATCCGCGGTATTCGCGGCGGAAACATGACCAAGATGCCATCAAGATGAACGAAATCCATCGCTGCGCTTCAGATCGGGTTCAGGGCACGGGTCTTAAGGTCGCGACATGATCACAGGCCCGGCCATCCGACCGGCGACCCCGCGATCCCCTGAGGAGGAGAGGACCATGTTGAAGACTATTTCCGCAGCACTGCTGGCAGTTTCCGTTTTCGCCGCACCCGCGCTGGCCGCGGGCCAAGCCAAGACGACGCAGGCGCCGGTTACCAAAACCGAGCAGGTGAAACAGGTGAAGCCGGGCACGCTGAACGCCAACGCCAAAATGAGCCGGCATAAGGCGAAGCATGTCCGCCGCCATGGACACAAGCACGTGGGGGCGGTGAAGACCCACAAAGTCTCGAAAGTTACAATCAAGCACATTGGCTAGGCTACCAAGCGCGGCTGAAACTGAGCCCCGGTAGCTTATCCAAATTACCCGCCGCCCCCGGGCGGGTTTAAGCCGGCCCGTCTCATTGTGTCCCCAATGCTGTCGGGCCGGTACTTTTATAACTCTGATCGATCTCCGGCCCAAAGACATGGAGAATTCCATTTCATCAACGAACGGTCTAGAACCGCGTCGATGTTGGAACTTCGAACGGGTCGAACTTGGTAATCTCAGCAAAGCGCGCGCTGATCCTGCTGCTGCCGATCTCGCTTGCGGCGTGTGCGGGAGGCGGCGAGGACGGCAGAGAAGCCGCCATGACTATCGATAACGGCAGTGCTATCCAGGCCTATCCGAATAATTACCGCACCGAGCTGCTGGCGTTCATGAAAACCTACCTCAACAATCCGCTCGGCGTGCATGAGGCTTCGCTAGCCGAGCCGGTGCAGCGTACCATCGGCGGACGAGTGCGTTACGTCACCTGCCTGCGATTTAGCCCGCGCGAGTCGGACGGAAGTTACCGCGAATTGCGCGAACGCGCCGTTCTCTACGTTAATGGACGGCTCGACCGCGTGGTCGAAAATGCGACCGACATTTGCGCTGGCGCGGTTTACGCGGGCTTCCCGGATCTGGAAAAGCTGACGCGCTAGCGCGCGGTCCGTGGTGGGACCGACTTGCCAGACTGAAGCGCCGAGTTCCCGGCCCCCGACTAAAGTCGGTTCGATGAAACTGCGGAGGAAGGCAGCCTTCAGCCAGTATTCAGGAATCCCGGAGGATAATTGCGTTAGATTCCTTCCGGAGTTGAGCCGTGAGCAATCTGCTGTTCTTCAGTCGTTCTGTTGCCTACCGCCATGCTGCCCTCGAGATGATGCGAAAGGCACGCGCAATGCCGCCTGGCCCAGAGCGTCGCGCGCCGCGCCAGCTAGCACGCGCCTTGTTAAACCTGGCGAAGACCGAAGCATGGCTGGAAGGACAAACCGCCCGGCCACGTTCCCTGGATTTCAATGAGCAGCCACGCCGCACGATCAACGCTGGAGCCCTACATGTCCGATCGCCGAATTTGTAGAACCGAAGGCCCGGCGTTCGAGGCCGACAATTTTGCCCGCTGCGCGCAGTGTCAGGGCTGGTTCGATCGAAGCAATCCGCTCGCCGTGGCGGAGCACCGGGGCGCCTTGCCGCATCCGGTGCCAAACCCCCGAACGGCATGGGCAGACGAAGACGACGAAGCTCCGGATGCGCGCTGGACAGCATTCAGGACGAGCTAACGCCAGTTACAAGAAATAATCCGCGATCGCATCAAAACCGCGCCGCCATCCGCGCACGCGATCGATGTCCAGCGGCGTAGCCTCGCAGGCCATCCTGACGATCACCAGTTCGGCTTGCGGGTGAATGTAAATCCATTGGCCATGAATGCCGAACGCGCAGACCACGTTGTTGGTGCGATCGATCCGGTACCAGTTGCTGCGGTAACTCGCTTGCGGGAACATGTCCGCGAATTCGGAACGCGCCCATGCCTCGGGGTCGCCATGCTCATTGATGTCGTCGATCCATGCACCGGGCACGACCTGCCTGCCATCGGCTACGCCGCGCCGCCGGATCATCTCGCCGAAACGGGCGAGGTCTCGCGGTGTGACACAGATGCCGCCCGCCGCGCGCATGGCGTCACGGCTGTCGACGGTGATGTAGGCGTCGCGCTCGGCGCCAAGCGGAATCCAGACATATTCACTCGTGATATCGGAATAACATTGGCCGGAGGCACGTTCATAGATCCAGCCGAGCGCGTCGGTGTTGGCGGAGACGTAGTGAAACAACTCGCCGTGCTTTTGTCCGTCGGGTTTTTGCCGCGCGAGAAAGCTGCGAACATCGTCCGGCGCTTCGCCGGCCGGTAGCGGATCCCACCCCATCGCGTAGCGGTAACGCATCACGTCACCCTTGGGGTCGTCATAGTCTTCGGTAAAAGCAATGCCGACCGCCATGTCCAGGAGATGCCGGACGGTACATTCCGCGTACACTGACGATGCCAGTTCAGGGACGTAGTCGGTGACGCGGTCATCCGGATCGAGCAGGCCACGGTCCATCAGGATTCCACCGAGCACGCCGCTGATCGACTTGCTGATCGAGAAGATGATGTGAGGCGTGGTGGCATTCATGCCGTTTCCGTACCACTCGCTCGCGAGGCGGCCGCGCCTGAGCACAATAAACGCTTCGGTCTGGGTGGCGCGTAGCGCCTGGCTCACCGTAGTGGGATTGCCGTCATGGCCGTTGAATCCCACATGCCCGATCTCTTCCAGCGCGGGTTCGAGCGCGACTGCATCACCGGATGCCGCGATGTTGGCAGTCGGGATAATCCGCCGCACATTCCGAAAGCCCCAGGCGCTAAATGGTGCCTTGCGCCAATTGGTCAGCGTCACCAGCCGGTCGGGCTGCGGCGGATAGTCGTCCATCAGGGCCGGGGTCATTTTTTCCTCCTCGATTTCGTCCATCGCGCGTCAATCACGCCACGATATACCTCCTCCGAAGGCGCGCCCTTGAGCTTCACAACCTGGGCGCAATCGATACAACCAATCCGAACGCCTCATGAACTGAGACACTGCCGGGCCATTACAGTTAAGTAACCATCACACGTCCGGCATTGCCGCGAAGCAACCAAATTCGCGCCATCTTGTTTGATTGATGTGCTAGTAAAGAGTACGAGGAATCCAGGTATGAAGAAATTTCTGCTCGGCGGAGCTGCTTTTATCGGGTTCGCCGCTCCGGCGTTCGCAGCTGATATTCCTCCGCGCGCGTATCCCGTTCCCGTCGCCACGGCGCCGCAGGCCATCTACAACTGGACCGGTTTCTATCTGGGCGGCCATCTAGGCGGCGCGTTTGCCGGCAGTAACAGTCTGGAGGGAAGCAGCGCCCGCTTCATGGGCGGCGTGCAGGGCGGATTCGACTATCAGTTCGCAACCAACTGGGTGATCGGTGCGGAAGCCCAGTACAGCTGGTTGAGCAACAACAACAAGGGTGTGCTTTTCCCGGGCAGCACTCTGGTGACCACGAATAACAACCAGCTCGGCTCCGTCACCGGCCGTCTGGGCTACACTTGGGGTCCGGCGCTACTCTATGGCAAGGGCGGCTATGCGTGGCGCGACAACCCCAGCATCGGGGTTAGCGTCGGCGGCGCACCGGTAGCATTTAGCACCGATGCAACCCACAAGGACGGCTACACGGTCGGTGCAGGTTTGGAATACATGTTCGCGCCCAACTGGTCTGCGAAGGCCGAGTACCAGTATTACGACTTCGGCAGCACCACCATCACTGGCGGACCCGCCTCGGTAGTTGGCGCCCGGTTTCGAGATGACGAACATACCGCCAAGCTCGGCATAAACTACCGGTTCGGCTGGGGTGGCCCCGCGGCCCCGCGCTACTAGGCCGAACGATTTGGCACGGCTGGGCTGGATCACGCACCACGACCAGGACTGCGAAAAATAATTTTCGCAGTCTGCGGAACTGACGCCTGTAATAGGCTATTGTGCGCTCGGTGCTTGGTGGACGAGTAACATGCGTGCCCTGTTGTCAGGTTTGGTCTTAGCCGCCCTTACTCTGCCGTGCCTTGCCCAAAATGTCCGGAAATCCGAGCCGCTTGTGCTAGCGCCTTATGAGATCGCCTACGTTCAGGCCGCCTCGTGTCCGGCCGGGAAGGTACTCAAGGTAACCGGCTCGATCAGGGGGCTGCACCGGAAAAAAACATGCGTCGTGCTCGCCGCCGACCAGGCGTCACTGGCGACCGCGATACCGTGACCCGATTGCAATCGGGCAGGGCACTCAGCGACTTAGTTGAAGACTTAGCTGAAACTCCTGCTGCTCTTCGCGATCGGCATCGGCCTGGTTTTGGGCCGGGTCTTCCTGCGGGTCCGGTGGGCAGGGCCTGATCTCATAATCGTTGTCCAGCACCGGACGGGGGGTCGGCGCATCCCCCTCGGAGACAACGTCGACCACCAACCCGCTTTTCTGGGCGTGCTTCCAAACATCGGCCTCGGTTGGATAGGTCTTGCTCAGCTTGGCGTCGTTACTGAATAGCGCGTAAGGCATTCATTGCCTCCCTGAGAAAGCAAGTTAACGCCCTCGGCTGAGCTGAGTTTCAGTCCGGCTACAGCGCTTTCACGCGCACGTGAGGCGGCTCTCTTTCTGCCGCACTTCCGGGGAGTCCTTGAGTCGTAAACGACTCCTGAATCATCGCGAAAATAATGGCCGAGACTCTACGGCTAGAATCGCCGGATGTTTTCGCCGTGATGGAAAGGACCTTCAAAACCGCCGCTGAATTGCATGCCGGGCTCACGGTTGCCCTCTTGATGGCATGCGCGGCGAATTTGATCCTGATCTGCTGCTCCTGGCTCTAGGCCAATGCCGCGAGGGCGCTAAGCCACTGCCGCAAGATCCAGCCTTGTCTAGGGGGTAGCTAAATCAAGCTTATTCCCTGATGGCCGTCCACTTGCCGCTGCAAGGCGCACCCGAGGATGCCGCGTTCCATCTGCCAGATCCTACTCTACTCTCAAGCTGGCCATTAGCGTGGGAGCCGCCGATCGACACCCTGACGTAGCCGTCGTTCGTGACCCGCCCGGAAACATCGCCGGGGCCGAAGACCTTCCCATCCTGGACGGTCAGCCGATAGCGCGCTTGAGATTCACAAGTTCCAGCCTTCGTTACCACGGCGACTTCCCACGTCCCGTCGTATGGCGTTTTGGCGAAGGCCGGCACAACGAAGAACTGCGCCAACAAGATCAACAACGCTGCCGAATATTTCATCCCGAAATCCACTTCTTGAAAGAACTCAGCATTGGCCAACCCGCCAAGTCAGCGTTTCATAGGTCGGGAAAGCGACTTAAGTGCGAATAGGTTGGTTCATCCCGGCAGCCAGCCGCACGGGCCAGGCAGAGGCCAAGCTCGAAAAAGGCCGCTGGGAAATATCCAGCGGGCCAACCGGGCTCAAAATTTTTTCGAACTGAAATGCCGAGGCGTGCCCGGGATGGTCGAGCTAATCGCGCCCCGCAACTATTGTGGAGTCGAAAATTTGGTTCCATCGCGGGAACAAACACCAGTGTTGCGGATGCAGCACACAATTTCGATGAAGGGAGGTGCTTGGGTAGTCTTACCGCCCAAACTGTGTCGTGAACTGGCGTGAGCCGAAGGTGATCGGCGCCAGGCCGGTTGAGCATTGGAGCATCCTTTTTTGCATTGCGGTGGACGATTGTCGCCAAACAAAAAAAAGGACGATAAACCAACCTGCTCAGCGGGGCCCAAATCGTGGAAACACCTTTGGATCGGAATGCGAAAACGCGCGTGCGCGTAGCATTCTTCTTTTTGTTCCTTTTCGTCGCGGCGCTGTCGTGCGGAACATATTTCGTAGGCAGCCTGAGCAAGTTTCAAGAGAGCATTGCGGTTCGTGAAACCCAGACCGCACTGCAAGGCCTCGCCGATGCAAATCAAATAGAGCAGGCGCTCAGGCGAAATCCCTCAAACAAGATCTTGCAGCTGATAGCGATGGCAACCAAGGCAGCGGGTGAAACCGCCGTGGCTACTGAAACGCTGTTGAATTCAGTTGAACCACCCTCCGTCTCGAAAGCTCTCGATTGGGCTGCGGCGAGCCGCAGTGATCTTGAGGCACTCGGCCGCGACTTGAAAAGGGCGGAAGCCAATGCAGCCACGTTCATGCCGCGCTACCTCGACCTCCTCAAGAATGAGCGCAACAAGGTGGAAAAACATGCGGTCTCACTGCATGTGGAAAAAGATACCCTCAGCACATTTTTGGATCAGCTCGAGCAACGGCACGCGAAAATTTCGGCGTTTGCTTCGGAGCTGTTAGCGGCGCGCGCAGATTTCTACCGCGCTTACGAAAACTATCTCGCGGTCGTCCTCAGGGAATTTGGCGCTTACAAGGTCGTAAGCGGTCAGCTTATATTCCCGTTTCAACGCACGGTGGACCGTTACAACATCGCGGCCCATGCAATGTCAGCCGCCGGAAAGCGGGTTGCTGAATTGGAAGTACAAAGACAAAATCGAATGCAGTCGAAGCCGGAAGGCTGGGAGCAGTTCGTCGATCGTAAGTGAAGGTGCCGACATTCTCGGCATGCTCGCGGCTATTATCGCAGGGTTGAAGGCCACATATGACGCTGGTCGCGGCGCTAGTTCGACTGCATGTTTAGCGCTCGTACTGCGCCTTGCTTCATCATCGTCAGACTTATCGCTCGCGCACTCCCGCCACCGTCGTGGCGAATTCCTCTGCTGTGTAGACCCGGCCTGATAATCGGATACTGACGAATGGCACTCCTTGATTCAGGAAATCACTTGCCGCTTCTAAGGCCGCCTGCTTGGTGGCGGTGGTGATCTTCGTCGCTCCGTCCAATGTATGGGGCTGGCACTGTACAATGAACATTGCTTTTCCCTTCCACGGCTTTGATCGCGCCGCCAAGTACCCGGTTAATGTGTGTTCGCCGTTGTCCTAATGTGTGTTCAGTATTGTCCGCGAATTGCATCCGATTTGTGTCGCATTCCCGACTTAGCCGGTTAAGGTACAACCCTACCTTGTTTTCTGTTCGAATGCGCCTTGCGCAGCCGTAGCGCGGCTTATCAGCGGATACCTCCGTGCTCCAATCGATCGAACGGTATTTCGGCATCGCATCGAGGCACCTGAAAATGCGAGTCGGCCGGGCTGTTTTTTTGAATCGTTCATGGGCGGGATGAAATGCTACCCGACTGTCCAGTCGGAAATTTGGAGCTTGTTATCCAGCGCAGTAGTGCGCGCCAGTGTTTAAGTCTGCTGGTGCCGGTTGAGAGGATTGAACTCCCGACCTTCGGTTTACAAAACCGCTGCTCTACCGCTGAGCTAAACCGGCTAACCCGTAATTTACTGAATTCCAGGCTCTAAAAAAGCGCCGCCTTGTCCCGCCACTGACGCCGCCGGGGCAGGCGGGCCGTCAAATACCAGACTTGTCCGGCAAGGGCTACAGGTGCATAGCGGCCTGGGCACGCGGCTTGGCGCGGCAGGGGCCGGATAAAATGCGGCGTCGCCAGCCAACCGTGGATGGAGTGACGGAAGTCCGGAGCAGGGGGAAACATGTTCGCAATCGCGGCGCTGGGGTTTTTGCTGGGCATGCAGCACGCGCTTGAGGCCGATCACATCGCGGCGGTCTCCAGCATCGCCGCGCGCCGCACCCACGTTGGCGACATCGTCAAGCACGGCCTGACCTGGGGGCTCGGCCATACGCTAACGTTGTTCACCGTTGCCGGGGCGGCGATATTGCTCGGTCAGGCGCTTCCGGAAAACCTGGCGCGGCCGATGGAAACGGCGGTGGGACTGATGCTGGTCGGTCTCGGCGCCCATGTGCTGTGGCGGTTGTGGCGCGATCGCGTGCATTTTCACCGGCACGGCCATGATGACGGCACCGTGCATTTCCACGCTCACAGTCATGCCGGCGAGACCCTATCGCATACCCGCGCGTCTCACGCGCATGCGCATGGCTTTCGCTGGCGCTCGCTGCTGGTCGGACTCATGCACGGCATGGCGGGATCGGCGGCGCTGTTGGTGCTCGCGGCATCGCAGGCTTCCAGTGCGGCGGCCGGGCTCGCTTACATCGCAGTGTTCGGGATCGGCTCGATGGTCGGGATGGGCGCGCTATCGGCGGTAATCGCTGTGCCGCTCGCGGTTTCCGACGCGATGGCTAACCTGGGCCAATAGCGGATTGCAGGGCGCCGTGGGCGTGCTCACGATCGCGATCGGTGTCACAACGGTTGTGGCGGCGATCTAAGCAAACTGCGCCCGTTAACAACTCCTGATCG
>Ga0209474_10001280_pt1 | contig 25132 bp, 24 predicted proteins | sample GraSoiAngelo_145_FD_185902 | JGI IMG/M metagenome (GOLD analysis project Ga0209474, IMG submission 185902) | Grasslands soil microbial communities from the Angelo Coastal Reserve, California, USA - 14_1009_05_20cm (SPAdes) (version 2) | ecosystem: Environmental > Terrestrial > Soil > Grasslands...
GGAGAACTTCTCCGGCCAGCTGGAGCTCACGTTCACCGTCACCTCGACCGAGAAGAAGGTCGTCTTCACGATGACGCACTTGAAGTCGAACAGCGCGGCGTTCGCGCGCGACGGCCACTTCGTTTTCGACAAGCAGAACGGCAAGGGCGGCAGCCTCAAGTTCATCCAGGACATGGTGCTGCGCTGCACGGATGGGACCACGACAGCGACGCCGCCGACGGGCACGACTCCCGTCACCGCGGTCGCTCGCTGGACCGTCGCCAGCGACGGCGTGCACTTCCGCGGCGACGCCGGCGCGACGAGCGGCCAGGTGCCCGCCGGTGACAAGTGGGAGGGCGTCACTTGCGCGCAGGGTCGTGACCCGCGCGAGACGTTCTGGATGATGAAGCTCGAGAACACCACCACGGGCGCGACGATCAACGCGCATTCGTCGCAGAATACGGACGCGACGGCGGCCGCGTGCGACTCCGCGTTCGGCCCCCCGCCGCTCATCGACAGCGCCACGAACGACTACGATTTCACCAAGATCGATTTTACGTCGGACGACCCTCTACCCTTCCCGTAGGGACCGTCCGCTGCAGCACCCGGAGGGCGTCCTGCGCGAGCGGGGCGCCCTCTGGTATTTCGGGCTGATGAAATCTGTCCCGGCCGTGCTGGAGGATGCGTCCGCGCCGCTGGAGGCGCGCATCGCCGCCGCGCGCGAGCTCGGCGAAAACGATCCGCGGGTGGGGACTTACGTTCGCGTTCCGGCGGGCGAGTTCTGGCGTGGAAGCGATCCGCCCGACGGCGAACCTGCTGAGCAGCCGCGCCTCCGCGCGCGCACCGCGGCGTTCGACATCGGGCTGGTACCCGTGACGGTGCACGAGTTCGCGCACTTCGTCGCGCGTGGATATCGAGATCGATCCCTGTGGAGCGACGCCGGGTGGGAGTGGCGCGACCGCAACCGCGTCGACGCGCCGCGGTTCTGGAACGATGAAGGGTGGGGCGCATTTCTCGCACCGAACCAGCCAGTCGTGGGCGTCAGCTGGTACGAAGCGGATGCATATGCGCGCTTCGTGGAGGCGCGACTTCCCACCGAGGCGGAATGGGAGCACGCCGCCCGCGGTGAAGACGGCCGGCGGTATCCGTGGGGCGAAGAATGGGATCCGTCGCGGGCGGCCGCGCGAGGCGGTGCGCGGCATACGCTCCCCGTCGGATGTTTTCCCTCGGGACGCGCGCCGCATGGACTGCTCGATGCAGCGGGCAACGTGTGGGAATGGGTCGGCGACCTGTTCGATCCGGAGCTCCACCGCAGCCTGCTGGGACTTCCCCGAGCGACCGCGACGCCCGATTCGCATTTGCGCGTCGCGCGCGGAGGCGCCTGGAACGCGCATCCTCCTCAGCTCCGCTGCGCGAATCGGAACGCGTGGCAGCCCGACGCGCGCTTCTCGAACATCGGATTCCGCATCGCCCGTTGACGGAAGCGCGCGCTCACAACGAGCGGAGCAACTCGCGCGCGGCGCGACGGCCGGTCTCGAGCGCGCCGTCGACGGTGCCGCTGCGGCCGTCGAGGCTGGTCGCCTCACCTGCGAAGAACAGCGTGTCCTGCTCGGGCGCCGCGAGCTGCTGCGCCAGATCCGCTGGAGCACCGGCCAGCTCGTATGCATATGCGCCGCGGGCGAGCGGGTCGGCGCTCCAGTCGATGGTGCGCACGCCGTCCAGGAGCGAGTCGAGCTCCCGCACGGGCCGCGCGAAAATGAGCGAAAGGGATTCGAGAGCGGCATGGAGCAACTGGTGCCGAGGGAGCCGGTCCGCTGCCGGTCCGCCTGCCCAGCCCGTCAGGAGCGGAACCTCTCTTGGCGATCCGCGCCACCAGGTAGGGAACGGAAGCGCGGGCGCATGGAAGAAGTCGACTTTGCGCAGGGCGCCCGTGCGCCAGAACGGCTCGCGAAACCGGAGCAATGCTTTGATGACGCTGCCGGTGCGCACCCACGCGAGCGCCTCGCGCTTGTGCCGGAGGGGCGGATCGAACCGGAGCCCATCCGGCGCGGAGAGGATGCTCACCGGGACGGAGATGAGCGCGCGCCTGGCTTCGAGCTGCTCGACCGTGCCGGTGCGAGTGTGCGCTTCCACCTCGACGCGGTCTCGCCGCCAGCGCACTTTTTCCACGCGGACTCCGAATCTCAGTGCGCCCTCCTCGTGCAAAGCGTTCGCGTCTTTCCGCAGCGCGCGATCGTAGCCGCCGATCACGTGTCGCGCGCGCATCCCCTGCTCGTTGGCGACGCCTTCGAGGCCGACGAATGCCGCCGGAGCCGCGAAGAATCCTTCGATGTAATGGCGCGCGAGCTCCCGCTCGAATGGCTCGAGCGGCGCGCGCGCAAGCCAGCTCTGCGCAGTTCCCGGGCCGCGCGCATCTCCCAGCGCGCGCAGCATCGAGTGGATCTCCTTCGTTGCATCCCGCAGCTTGCCTTCGACGAATGCCATGTGGCGGCCGTCCATCTCGTCGAGCTTCAGCCGGGCCTTCTTCAACTCGCCGAGAGGCCCGTGCACGAACTCCGCGCCGAGCTCCACGACCTCCCCGAGCTCGCGGTCGTCGACGCTGTGGACACGTCCCCCGATGCGATCGCGCGCTTCGAGCACCAGCACCGATAGGCCCTTCCGCAACAGCTCGGCGCCGGCCCGCAACCCCGCCGCGCCCGCCCCAACGATGAGCGCATCGATCATGCCGCGCGGCATTGCGCGCGCAGCTCCTGCTGAGCGCGGCGCAGCTCGGCGAAGACGGTCTCCGCGTCGGGGACCGTTCGCAACGCAAGGCCGCAGGCTGGCGAGAGCAACGACCGCGCGAGCGCCTGCGCAGACAGGCGCGCACGCGCTTGGCCGAGAACGGCGTCGACGTCCGCGGGCGCGCTGACGTCGGTCGGAACGATCCCCAGCGACAGCACTCCACCGCCCGCCTGGAATCGGTCGAACGCGTCGCCGGTGCCGAGGACCGCGTCGAGTGAAAGACGCGCGTCGATGGAGACGATGTCCCAGCCGAGGCCGAGAAGCGGTCCCCACTCCGTGTTCCCGCAGCAGTGCACGCCGACGAGCGCGCCTTCACGGCGCAGCGCGAGCACCACGACGCGCAGCTCCTGCATGCTCACGAGGTGCTGCGGATCGCGCCGGTCGAACGCGTAGAGGCCGGGCTCGTCGAGGAACACGATCGCTTTGGTGCCCGTCTCGCGCAACCGCCGGACCAGCGCGAGCGAACGCGCGAGCACGAGCCGGAAGATCTGCCGCTCGATCGCCTTGCCCTCCGCGAGCGACGCGAGCGGCTCGCCGCGCGTCGTGCGCAACACCCAGCGAAGCGTGAACGGTCCCGCGAGCTGCACCTTCGCGAACGCGAGCCGCCGCTGCTCGACCTCCCACAAGAAAGGCCGCAGCGCCTGCCAGGCGCCGGCGGACGGGAAGAACCGCTGCACTCCGTCGTCCTTCTCCAGCGCCCGATCCAGGCGCGCGTCGAGCGTCGCGGCTCCCCTGCGCCAATCGCCGATGTCGAGTTCGGCGTTTCCTTCCGCGTCGGCGCGCAATCCGTGCAGCCCTTCCAGCGCCTGCGGCACCATGTACTCGGCGGCGTCGCGGCGCGGGAGCTGCGGCGCCGCGGGGATGTCGAGCAGCAGCGCCTGCTGCAGCGCGAGCTCCAGCTGCGTGTGCGGCAAGCTGCCGATGCCGGTGGTGGCGAGGGACGGCAGCACGGGTCCTTTCAGCAGCTCGCCCCGCCCGCGACGCTGAAGTACGTCGCGTCGGGATGGTGGAAGACGACGGCCGAGACGCTCGCCTCCGGATCCATCATGTACCCGTCGGTCAGCTCGACGCCGATCTCCTCGGGACGGAGGACGCGGAACAGGATCTGCTGGTCCTCCAGCCTGGGACAGGCGGGATATCCGAACGAGTAGCGCTTCCCGCGGTAGTTCGCCTTGAAGCGGTCGACCATGGTCATATCGAGCGGATCCGGGAAGCCCCACTGGCTGCGCAGCTTGGAGTGCAACAGCTCCGCATATCCCTCGGCGCTTTCGAGCGCGAGCGCCTGCAGGAGATGGCTCTTGAGGAAATCGCCGTTCTTCTTGTACGTCTCGGCACGCTCGCGGATGCCCGCGCCGGCGGTGGTCACGAACAGCGCCACGCTGTCGTCGTCTGCGAGGTAGTCGGAGAGGCAGAGTCCGTCGGCGCCCTCCTGGCGCGGGAAGGTGAAGCGGGCCAGCACCGCGCCGCCTGCGTCGCGCAAGACCAGGTCGTCGCCCTCGCCGCGCGCGCGGAAGAACTGGTAGACGGCGCGCGCTTTCATGATGCCGTCGCGGCATTCGGACTTGAGATCGTCGAGCGCCGCCTTGAGCTGCAGCGCCTTGCGGCCCGCTTCCGTCTTCTCCAGCTCCGCGCGATTTCCCGCCTCGACTTCCTTGACGACGCTGCTCTTCAGCCCCATGTGGCGGCCGTAGATCATCACCGGGTTGATGAAGCGCCAGATGTGATCGAGCGGTGTGTTGGTGAGGACGTGCCGGTCGAAGTCGGGCGGACGCGGACGATCCGTGAGCTGGGCGACCTTGCGCGAGCGCCGCGCCGCCGACGATCGCGCCGGCGCGGGCCGCGCTGCTTCCACCGCGGCGAGCTGCGCCCTTCGCTCCTGCAGCTCGCGCCGGAGGTGCTCGTGCTTGTCCGGTTCGGTCACCCGCTTCGCCAGCTCGAGCCCGCTCATCGCGTCCTGCGCGTACGCAACCGTTCCGCCGTACGCCGGCGCGATCTGCTTGTCGACGAAATTCCGCGAGAGCGCGGCGCCGCCCACGAGCAGCGGCAACTCGACGCCCGCCGCTTTCAGGTCCGTCGCCGTCGCGACCATCTGGTGCGCTGACTTCACCAGGAGCCCCGAGAGGCCCACGACGTCAGGCTTGTGCTCGCGCACTGCCTGGATGAGTGCCTCGGGCGGCACCTTGATCCCGAGGTTCACCACCTGGAAGCCGTTATTCGACAGGATGATGTCGACCAGGTTCTTGCCGATGTCGTGCACGTCGCCCTTGACGGTGGCGAGAAGCACCTTGCCGCGCGCGGAGCTGCTCACCTTGTCCATGTGCGGCTCGAGGAACGAGACCGCCGCCTTCATCGACTCGGCGCTCTGCAGCACTTCGGCGACGATGAGCTGGTTCGCGTTGAATAGCCGGCCGACCTCGTCCATCCCGCGCATCAGCGGACCGTTGATGATGTCGAGCGGCTTCGCGCCCTGGCGCAGTTTCTCGGCCAGGTCGTCGAAGAGACCGTCGCGCGAACCCTCGACGATGTAGCGCGCCAGTCGCTCGTCGAGAGGCAGCTCGCTGCGCGCGGGGCCGGCGGGCTTCTTCTCGCGGAAGTGCGCCGCGAAGGCCGCGACTGCGTCCTTCAGCGCCTGTTGCTCGCGACTGAAGAGCACCGCTTCCGCCAGCTTCCGTTCGTGCTCCGCGATCGACGGGTATCGCTCGAGTTTCTCCGCATTGACGATGGCGAGATCCAGGCCCGCCTGTACGCAGTGGTAGAGGAACACCGAGTTCACCACTTCGCGGCCGGCGGACGGCAGCCCGAACGAGACGTTCGAGATGCCGAGCACCGTCTTGCACCTGGGCAGCGCCTCCTTGATGGCGCGCACCGCGTCGATCGTCTCGACTGCGCTGCCGGTGTACGCCGCGTCGCCCGAGGCGCAGGGGAAGACCAGCGGGTCGAAGTACAGGTCCTCTTCCGGAACTCCGTACTTGCTCGTCAGCAGCTCGTAGCTGCGCCGCGCTACTGCCAGCTTGTCGGCCGCTTTGATCGCCTGACCGCGTTCGTCGATGCAGCCGACCACCACGGCCGCCCCGTAACGGCGTGCCAGCGGGACGATCTTCTCGAACCGCTTCTCGCCGTCCTCCAGGTTGATGGAGTTGATGATCGACTTTCCCTGCGAATACGTCAGCGCCACCTCGACCGCTTTCTCGTTCGTCGAGTCGATCATCAGCGGGACGCGGATCTTCTTGATGAGCACCTCGAAGAAGCGGCGCAGGTCCGCGACCTCGTCGCGATCCGTCTGCTGCGTCGAGACGTCCACGATGTGCGCGCCCCGCTTCACCTGCGCGCGCCCCACTTCGGCCGCCTCGTCCCACTTCTCCAGCGCGATGAGGTCGCGGAACTTTTTCGAGCCGAGCACGTTGGTGCGCTCGCCCACGACGACGGGGCGTACGTCATCGCCGATCTCCAGTGCGTCGACCCCGGACAGCGCGCTCCGGCGGCGGGTCGCGACTGCGCGCGGCTTCAGCCTGCGCGCCATCTCGGCCAACTTTTCGATGTGGCCGCGATGCGTGCCGCAGCAGCCGCCCATCAAGTTCAGCCAGCCGCTCTCGCCGAAACGCCACAGGGTCCGCGCCAGCATCTCCGGCGTTTCCAGATACCGGCCGTTCTCGTCGGGAAGCCCGGCGTTCGGCACGCACGCGACGCGCGCGCGAGAGAGATGCGCGAGAGTGCGGATGTGGTCCGTCATGAACTCGGGACCGGTGGCGCAGTTCAGTCCCAGGTAGAGCAGGTCCGCGTGCTCGAGGGAGATCGCCAGCGCGTCGACCGACTGCCCTGCCAGCATCGTTCCCATCGCCTCGATCGTGCCGCTCACCGCGACGGGAAGCCGCTCCTCGGGAGCGAGCTGGCTCTGGAATCGATCGATGCCGATCAATCCCGCTTTGATGTTCCGTGTGTCCTGCGCAGTCTCCAGCAGGAAATAGTCGACGCCACCTGCGTGAAGTCCGCGCGCGTGCGTCTCGTAGTGCTCGATGAGCTGCTCGAACGTCACGCCGCCGGTGACGGAGATCGCTTTCGTCGTGGGGCCCATGGAGCCCGCGACGAAGCGCGGCTTGTCCGCGGTCGAGAACGCATCCGCTTCGGCTCGAGCCAGGGCGGCCGCGGCGCGATTGATCTCGATCGCGCGCCCCGCCAGGCCGTATTCGGCGAGAACGAGCGGTGTGCCGCCGAACGTGTTCGTCTCCACGATGTCGGCGCCGGCCTCGAGATACCCGCGATGAATCCCACGCACGACGTCGGGCAGCGACAGGTTCAATGCTTCGTTGCAGCCCTCCAGCTCGGCGCCGCCGAAATCAGCGGCCGTGAGACGGAGATCCTGCAGGGCGGTACCCATCGCGCCGTCCAGGACGAGAATGCGCCTCTCGAGCTCCGCTCGGAGCCTGTCGACCCGCTGCGCTCGTGTCATTTCGGAGCCTCGGCGCAAACAAGGAACGGCCTGAACGGCCCGCTGCCTCCCGGTAGCATCTCGGTACTGATCTTCGAGAATCTTTCCGCCTCGAGGATGCCGGCGAGCTGCTCCGGCTCGAACCCCAGCCACCTGTGGCCCAGGCGCTCGCGTACCCATTCCTCGCCGTGGGGTAACAGCTCGAGGACGAGCAGCCGTCCGTCCTTCTTCAGCAGCTTGCCCACCTGGGACAGCACCCGCCGCGGATCGTCCACGAAATGGAGGCTCTGCGAAGCGACGACTACATCGAACTTGCGCCGCAGCTCCAGCTTGTGCAGGTCGGCGGCGAGGAACTCGACGTTCACGATCCCCTCGCGCTCCGCGCGGGCGCGCGCGTGGTCCAGCGTCTCGCGGCTGCGATCGATCGCCAGGACGGAGCGCGCCCAACGCGCGATCTCCACCGTCAGCGCGCCCGTTCCGCAGCCCAGATCGGCCACGTCGAGCTGCGGCAGCAGCCGCCCGAGCGCGCGCGACCAGAGCTGGAACGACTGTCCGGGCTCGAGCAGCCGCTCGTTGATCGCCTGCCGGTCCTCGCGGCGGCGCAACAGGTCCTGCAGCCGGGCGAGATCTCCGTCCGAGTCGGACTTCTCTTCGATCGCGAGCCGGACGAGCGGCCAGCGCGGATCGTTGGGCGTGACGTCGAGCGCGTAGTACGTGAACCCGTTCTGCCGGTCTTCGCGCAGGAGCTTCATCGCTTTGAGCTTCCCCAGATGGTGCGAGACGCTCGGCTGCGCAATGCCCACCAGCGATACGAGCTCGCTGACGTTCAGCGGCGTCTGGGCAATGAGCCGCAGGATGCGCAGCCGCGTCGCATCGCCCAAGGTCCGGTACGCCTGGGAGAGGACCTCCATATCAACGTATTAGCATATCTCGATTGCGGCTCGGCGCAACGCCGCGAATCAGGCCGTGTTTGACGCTGAGCGTTGCCGGAACCACCCGGTGGTATGGACGAGGCCTTCGTGCAGCGGGACCAGTGGCGCCCACCCGAGACTTCCGAGCGCCGCCCGCGGATCGACGCAGCTCCGACGCTGCTCGCCAGCTGCCCCTGGTCCGTGGCGGATCGGCTTCTCGTATCCGGCCGCGCCCGCGAGCAGCCTGGCGAGCTCGTTCACGGAGGTCTCCTCTCCCGTGCCGATATTCAGCGCGCCGACGGCCGGCGACGTGAGCGCGAGCAGGTTCGCGCGCGCGACGTCCTGGACGTAGACGAAGTCGCGCGTCTGCTCGCCGTCGCCGTTGATGACGGGCTCCCCTCCTCGCAGCATCTTGTGGAGGAAGATGGCCACCACGCCCGCCTCGCCGAGCGGGTCTTGGCCCGGTCCGTACACGTTCGCGTAGCGCAGCGACAGCGTCGAGAGCCCTTCGCGCCGCGCCAGCTCGAGGTATTCCTCTCCGCACAGCTTCGACACTCCGTACGGGCTCGCGGGGCGCCGGGCGTGCTCCTCGGGCGCGGGGAAGATCTCCTGCTCGCCGTACACGGCGCCGCCCGAAGAGGCGAACACGAATCGCCTCGCACCAGCGCGCTTCGCCGCCGCCAGCACGTTCACGGTGCCGAGAACGTTGACGGACGCGTCGTGCATCGGATCCGCTACTGACCGGCGGACGTCCATCTGCGCTGCGAGGTGCAGCACCGCATCCGGCCGCAGCCGCTCGAGCTGCGCTCCGAGGTCCGGCGCGCGCACGTCGACGACGATCAGATCGGCGCTCGCCGGGAGCGCTTCGCGCTTGCCGTGGCTCAGATCGTCGAGCGCCGTCACGCGGTGCTGCGCCTCGAGCAGGAGACGGCACGAGTGCGCGCCGATGAACCCGGCTCCTCCGGTCACCAGTACATGCATGCAGCGAATGTAGCTTCGTATCCGCCATCGGCGCACGGATCATCCGCGCGCCGCCTTGTCTCCCACCCTGCAAAGATCGCACTGTGATCGCGATGCTGAACCCGCGCGACGGCCGGCGGCTGCGCGTTCTCGTCGTCGACGACTATCCGGTCGCGCGGCGCATGTTCACCACCGGGCTTGCGCCGTACGGTGTGGAAACGTTCGAAGCGGGCGACGCCGCCGAAGCTCTCGCCGTCGCCGAGGCAGAGCATCCCGACGTCGTGGTCCTCGATCTGTTCCTCACCGGCAGCTCCGGACTCGAAGTGGCGCGTGAGCTTCGCGGTCGCCGGGGCGGCGAGCGGATCGCGATCATCGCGCTGTCCGGACACGCGGGCGACGAATACCGCGAACGCGCCGCGCAGGCCGGATGCGACTGCTATCTCGTGAAGCCCTGCACCACCGATCAGCTCGTCGAGACGATCGAGGCCATTCTCCCCGCCCGCACGGCCGCCTGAAGATCAGTCTCCGCCTTCCGACAGGACGCGCAGAACGCGGCACGGGTTTCCCGCGGCCGCGACGCCGGCGGGCAGGTCTCGCGTGACGACCGACCCGGCGCCGATCGTCGTGCCATCGCCGATCGTCACTCCGGGGAGGACGATCGAGCCACCGCCGATCCAGACGCGCGATCCGATCCGGACCGGGCGCGCCAATTCCGGTCCGCGGATCCGCTCGGCCGCATCGATGGGATGCGTCGCCGTGTAAACGTGCACGGCCGGACCGAGGAAGACGTCATCGCCGATCTCGACGGAGGTGGGGTCGAGCATGACGCAGAGGAAGTTGGCGAAGAACCGCGCGCCGACGCGGATGTTGTACCCGTAGTCGCAGTGGAACGGCGGCTCGATGAAGGCGTCCTCACCCGCTCGCCCCAGAAGCGATCGCACCACGCGCGTGCGGCCTTCGTCGTCGGCGGGATCGCTGCCGTTGAACGCGCGCAACAGCTGGCGGCAGCGCATCCGCTCGCGCGTCAGCTGCGGATCTGACGGCAGGTAGAGCTCGCCGGAGAGCATCTTTTCTTTTTCGGACGGCACCGGCTGGTTCTATCGGGTTGCCGCCGCGCGTGCAGTTCACCGCCGGACAAATCCTCACACGCAATCCTTTGCGTCCAAACGATCTACCGGTACCTTGGTCGGATGCGCTCGGCGCGGCGCGATTCCCTCCCCATCGTCGTCATCCTGGCGCTCCTCACTGCGGCCGGCTATCTCCTCGTGGCGGCCACGGGCCGGAACTGGTTCGAGCACGACGTGCAGTTGCGGGCGCAGCTCGCCGTGCGTGTCGCGCGGCAAGCGCTGCTCGAGCGATGGAACCGCGGGGACCGGGCCGGCGTGGAGCACTTGCTCGCGGACGTGACGGTCGACGAGCGCATCCTCGCTGCCGCGGCGTGCACGGCGGGAGGCGCGATGTTCGCGCGGCCCTGCATCGGGTGCGCGTGAAGGTCGGATGTGCGCACGCGCTCTATTTCAGCGACGACGGCACCGACGAGGAAGTGTTCGCGGCCGGGCCGGCGGTGACCGGAGTCCGCATCGGCCATTCCCAGGCGTCCGCGGCGTCTTTCTTCCTGCGCGACCAGGAGGAGATCGACTCCGCGCTGGAGCGCCTCATCGCCCTGCGAGCACCGAGGGAGATCGCCCCGGAACGCCGGCGCCGCCGCTGACGCTCATCCGCCGAGGAAAAGGCGGCCCACTTGCGGGTTCTGGAGCAGCTCGGCACCCGTGCCGACCATCGCGACAGAGCCCGACACGAGCACGTAACCGACGTCGGCGAACTCGAGGCCCTTCTTCGCGTTCTGCTCGACCATGACGATGGCCTTGCCCTCCCGGTGCCGCAGCTCGGCAAGAATCTCGAACACCATGTCGATGTAGCGCGGCTCGAGGCCGATGGACGGCTCGTCGACCAGCAGCACGCGGGGGTTCATCACCAGCGCGCGCGAGATCTCGAGCAGACGCCGCTCTCCGCCCGAAAGGACGCGCGCGGGCTGGTGCCGACGGTTCGCCAGCCGCTGGTACTTCTGGAAGATCCGCTCCGCGGCGGCTTTCGCCTCCTCGGGGCGGTTCATCAGATAGCCGCCCATCCAGAGGTTCTCCTCGACCGTCATGTCGGGGAAAACGGAGTTGTCCTGCAGGATGTACGCGACGCCCGCCTGTTTCAGCTTCTCGTTCGGGGAGAGGCGCGTGATGTCCTTGCCGTGGGCGACGATCGAGCCTGCGCTAATGCGCGTGAAGCCGTAGATGGAGTGCAGCACGGTGGACTTGCCCGCGCCGTTGGGGCCGATCATGCAGAGCGCGCGCCCAGGCGCGATCTGCAGATCCACGCCGTGCAGGATCTCCATCTTGCCGTAACCGGCGTGCAGACCCGAGACGCTGAGGACGGGAGCGCCACCGGCGAGCTCCGCGATTCGCTCGCCGCTCGGGCGCTCGGCGTCCAGCCGCTCCATCAGTGCGCCCCCAGGTACGCGTCGAGCACGCGCTGATCCGTCTGGATCTGCTCCGGCTTCCCGTGCGCCAGCAACTCGCCGTGCGCGAGGCAGTAGATGTACTCCGCGAGCTCCATGATGACGCGCATGTTGTGCTCGATGACGAGCAGCGTGATGCCGAATTCCCGGTTCGCCTCGCGTAGCCTTTGCAAGAGACCCTTGATCAAGGTGGGATTGATGCCGGCGGTCGGCTCGTCGAGCAGAAGCATCTTCGGCTTGCTCATCAGCGCCATGGCGAACTCGAGCAGCTTCTGCTGGCCGAACGACAGATCGCCGGCACGGAGGTTCCGCTTGGGGTGGAGCCCGACGAAGTGCAGCAGATCCTCCGCGGCGCGGTCATCGCCGGGCGAGCTGCGCCGATAGACCGATCGCCAATGCAGATCGGCCGGCGGCAGGCTGATGAGCATGTTCTGCATGCACGTCATGCCGCGGTAGATCCGCGTCTGCTGGAAGGTGCGCAAGAGCCCCAGCCGCGCGATCTCCGCCACGCGCAGTTTCGAGATGTCGCGTCCCTCGAAGCGGATCGCGCCGCCGTCGACGGGATGCTGGCCGACGATGCAGTTGAACAGAGTGGTCTTCCCGGAACCGTTCGGGCCGATGAGCCCGTAGATCTTTCCCGCCGGAACCGACACGCTGACGTCCTTGTTCGCCACCACGCCGCCGAACGCCTTGCGGACGTGCTCGACCTCGAGGATGGCAGAGGTCACGCCGGACCCTGCGTCGGCGTCTCGTCGACGCCGCGGCCGAATCTCTCGGGCCAGCGGTCGCGCGCCCAGCCGAGGATGCCGACGGGGAAGAAGACGACGATGAGGACGATGAGGAGCCCGAGCGCGACGCGCTGCCAGCCGAGCAGGTACGTCCAGAAGAGCTCCTGGGTGATGTGGAAGATGACCGCGCCGATCACCGGCCCCCAGAGAGTCCCCTTCCCGCCCAGGATCGCCATCAGCACCATCCAGACGCCGTACGTCGACCCGGCGAACGCGACCTCGCGCGGATCCACGAAGCCCAACAGGTTCCCCACCACGCCGCCGAGCAGCCCGAGGAAGAACGCCGAGATGCACCAGGCGGTCGTCTTGAAATGCGTCGTGCGGAGGCCCATCGCCTCGGCCTTGTCCTCGTCGTCGCGGATGGCGTTGATGGCGAGACCGAAGCGTCCCGAATACAGCCAGCGCATGGTCGGAAGCGTCATCGCGGCGATGGCGAGGCACAGGTAATAGAAGAACGTCTCGCGTCCGCCAACGACACCGGGGAACAGCGGCGGCACCATGCCGCCGCCTCCACCGACGAAATCCCACCCGCCCGCGAGCTCCCCCGCCGCGATCCCGAGCCCCAGCGTTCCGATGGCGAAGTAATGGCCGCGCAGGCCGAGGATGCCGGAGCCGATCACCGCCGCGAGCGCGACAGCGACTGCGGCGCCAGCTGCCATACCGATGAACAGTGCGCTGTAGTACCCGAGGTGCGCGTCGCGCTGGACGACGACGCACGTGTACATGCCCACGCCGAAGAAGAGGACGTTTCCGAACGAGTTGTAGCCCATCTGGCCGCCCAGCAGATCCCAGGTGAGCGCGAACACGATCATCACCCAGAGGAACGCCATCTGGGTCCGGTACGCCGGCGCGAAGAACGGCGCGCCAAGCGCGAATACGATTGCGATGGCCGGGATGATCCACCGCCGCGCGTCGGGGGCTTTCATGCGAGGTATCTCCTCTGCCGCGCGAGCCAGAACCGCCGCCACACGAGGATGACCACCAGCAGCATGAAGATGAACGCCGTCTGGTACTCGGCGCCGAGGATGAAACCGGCGAAGTTCTCCGCGACGCCCAGGCCGAGCGCGGCAGCGAGGACGCCGGCGACGTTCCCCAGGCCGGCGATGATGACGATCATGAAGGAACGGACCGTATAAGGGAGGCCGAGATACGGATGGACTATCCAGGTCATCGCAACCAGAGCTCCCGATGCGCCGCAGATCGCGGCGTTGATGCCGAACGTCCATGCGTACACGCTGTCGGTGTCGATCCCCATGACGCGCGCCGCACGGGCGTTCTGCGCGGTGGCGCGAATCGCCTGGCCCATGCGTGACCGGCGCAGGAACAGCAGCAGCGAGGCGCCGACGAGGAGCGCCGCCGCGAAGGACACGAGCTTGATCTGAGAGACGGTGACCGCGCCGCCCATCAAGTAGAAGATTCCGAATCCGGATTCGGCCGTGCGCACGTTCGCGCCGAAGAAGACGTTCGCTAGTTGCTGCAACAGGATGGAAAGGCCGTACGTCGCGAGGATGGAGATGAACAGGTCCTTGTCGACGATCCGGAACACCACGGTCCGGTACAAAAGCCAGCCGAGCGCGAATAGCGCGACCGCCGCGAGCGGAATGCCGAACAGCGGGTGGATGCCGGCCGTGTACAGGTAGTACGCCGCGTAGCCGCCCAGCATGACGAACTCGCCCTGGGCGACGTTGATGATGCCCATCACGCCCCAGACGAGCGCCATCCCGTACGCCGCGAGCGCGAAGATGGCGCCGATCAGAAGGCCGTCCAGCAGGAGCTGGACGGACAGGGGCGGCGCGGAAAAGAGAAGCCTGAGGTTCTCCATCGAATGCCGCAAATGCCAGCCGCGCTCAACGCGCGGCCGGGGCACCATAGCTCATTGCTACTGCGGCAGCTTGCGCGGCCAGATCAGCTTCGTCTCCGCCCACTTGGTCGGCGACACCACTTTGTAGTCGCCTTGCTGCACCTGGTAGAGCACCATCGGTTTCGCCGTGTTCTTCCCGGTCGCGTCGAACTTGATAGGGCCGAAGAAGGTCATCACGTCCGTCTTCGCGATCGCGTCGCGCACCTTCTGCGGATCGAACGACTGCGCCCGCCGGAACGCGTCCGCGTAGACGAGGACCGCGGCGCTCGACTCCGCCGCCTGGTACGGCGCCGGGTAATTGAACTCCTTCTCGAACGCGTTCGCGTACTCGTCCGCGCTGCCGAACCACTGGTCCTTGTAGGCGAGGTGACGGTCCCACTGCGAGCCGCACAACACCCCCTCGGCCTGCTTTCCCAGCGTCTCCGCGATCTTCGCGGAATCGCAGTGCGTCGTCCCGACGATGGGAACGTCGACCTTCATCTCGGCGGTCTGCCGCACGACCAGCGTGGCACCCTTCTCGTGTCCCGAGACGAGCAGCACGTCCGGCTTGACGGCCTTCACCTTGGTGAGCGTCGCCGACATGTCGTTGATCTCGGGCGGCAGCTTGTCGTCGATGAGGATCTTCATCCCGTACTTGTTCGCGTCCTCGACGATGCCTTGACGCACGTCGAGGCTGAACGGATCGTTCTCGAACGCCATCGCGATCTTCAGCGTCTTCGGATCGCGGCCGTGCTCCTTCGCGGTTTCGGCCGCCAGCGTGACGGCGTCGCGCAGGTAGTAGTCGGACGTCGACAGCACGGCGAACAAGTACTTGTAGCCTTCGGTGAAGAGCTCGCGCGCCGCGCCGTTCGCCTCGACGTGTGGAACCTTGTACTTCTCCGTGACCGGCGCCATCGCCTTGGTCAGTGCCGAGCTGTACGCGCCCAGCACGAACTTCACGCCGTCCTGCTGGATGAGCCGCTCGGTGAGCTGCGCGCCACGCGCGGGCGTCGATTCGTCGTCGTAATAGACGACCTTGAGCTTGTAGGTCTTGCCGCCGACCTTCACTCCGCCCTTTTCATTGAGGCGCTTGACCGCGATCTCGTAGCCGTCCTTCGTGTTCTTTCCATTCACCGAGTACTTGCCGGTGAGCGAGACGGGCGCGCCGAGGATGATCGTGTCTCCCTCGACCTTCGCCGACGTCCCTCCTGGAACGGCGAGCAGCAGAGCGACCGCGCCGCACGCGAGAGCGCGCATCCTGACGATCGAATTCCGCATGTCCTCTCCTCTGATGGATGTCCGACGTTGGTCCATGGGAGCACGCTCAAAGAACCAACGCAACACGCGCCAGCGTTCTTGCGCATGATAGCGCGCCAAAACTTGCCGGGCTGTGTCGAGCACGAGGCGCGAGAGGGCGAACGCCTTCTCGCGCCAGTGCTGCTCGTCAGCGATAACCGATCGTTCCCACCGTCAGCTTGGCCTGCCCGTTCGGCAGCCCGACGTTGTCGGTGAACACGTCTTCGTCGTGGACGACGCCATTCGTGGGCGCGTACGGATCGACGCTACGGGTATCCGACCAGATCGGTGCTGGCCCGGTTATACCGGCCGCATCGGGCGGCTCCTGCTCGCGGTGCGCTGCTTCAGCGCGCGGCCAATCCGCCTGCGCCCGCGCACCGACTGCCCCGGCTGAGCGAGCGTCCGTGAGGCGCGTTAGAGTTCCCGGCGCCCGGAGGCCAGCCATGACGACGTCGTTCGAGAAGGCCGAGGCGCTTCGCAAGTTGCACGCCGGCCCGCGCGCTCTCGTGCTCGCGAACGCGTGGGACGTCGCGAGCGCGAGGCTCGTCGAGGAGCTTGGATTTCCTGCCGTCGCGACATCCAGCGCGGGGGTGGCGTTCGCGCTCGGATATCCTGACGGGCAGCGGATCTCGCGCGCGGAGATGCTCGACATGGTCCGGCGCATCGCCACGGCCGTGCGGCTTCCCGTCTCTGCGGACGTCGAGGCGGCATACGGCACCACTATCGAGGCGGCGGCGGAGACGGCGCGCGGCGTCGTCGCCGCGGGCGCCGTCGGCATGAACTTCGAGGACACGGATGACGACGGCAAGCTGCTGCCGCTCGCACGGCAAGTGGAGAGAATCCGCGCCGCGCGAAACGCCGCCGATGATGCGGGCGTTCCGATCGTCATCAACGCCCGGACGGACGCGTTCGCCATGAGCGACCTGCGCGGCGACGAGCGCATCGGAGAGGCCGTGCGGCGGGCGAACGCGTATCTCGAAGCAGGCGGCGATTGCGCGTTCGTGCCCTTCATCACCGATCGCGAAGTGATCGCGCGGCTCGTTCGCGAGATCCGCGGACCCGTCAACATCCTCGCCACTCCCGGTGCACCGCCGATCGGTGAGTTGGAGCGCATCGGCGTTCGCCGCGTCAGCGTCGGTGGAGGGCTCGCGCGCGCCGCCTACGGCCGCGCGCGGCGCGTCGCGCTGGAGCTGAAGGAACGCGGCACATACGAAACCCTCGCAGAGGGCGCCGTCACGTATGCGGAGATGCAGCGACTGCTGGGCGCGTGAAAGGTCTATGCACGTTGTGCGGCTTTCAGTTTGTCGATCTCCCGCAAGGACGGTACATGCCGTCAGATGCCGCAAGCCCCTATCCGCATCCTGAGCCTGGGAGAGATGACCGAGGTCGAGCGGCAGCTCGAGAGCGAATTCGAAGTCCATCGCGTAAGCCGCAGCGAGCTGCCCGGGGTACTCGAGCAGCAGGGTGCGCTCTTCCGCGCCATCGCGACCCGCGGCCGCGATCGCATCGACGCGGCGTTCCTGTCGCACCTTCCGGCGCTCGAGATCATCGCGAACTTCGGTGTCGGTTACGATTCGATCGACGTCAAGGTCGCGGCGAGCCGAGGCATCGTCGTGACCAATACGCCCGACGTGCTCAACGACGAGGTGGCGGACTTCGCCGTGGCTCTACTGCTGGCGACGGTTCGGCGGCTGCCGCAGGCGGACCGTTTCGTGCGCGAGGGCCGCTGGCTGAGGGGCAACTTTCCCTTGGGACCCACGCTGCGCGATCGGACCATTGGCTTCATCGGCATGGGCCGTATCGGGAAGAGAACCGCGCGCCGCCTGGCGGCGTTCGACGTGCCGATCGTCTATCACTCGCGCACGCCGCAACCCGAAGTGCCTTACCGGCACTATCCTGACTTGCGAGCGATGGCCAACGACGTCGACACGTTGATCGCCATCATTCCAGGCGGCAGCGCCACCCGGCATCTCGTCGATGCGACGGTGCTCGAAGCGCTCGGCCCACGCGGCATCTTCATCAACGTCGCGCGCGGGTCCGTCGTCGACGAGCCGGCGCTCATCGATGCGCTCCGGTCCGGGAAGATCCTCGCGGCCGGTCTCGACGTCTTCGCGGACGAACCGCGCGTCCCGCAATCACTCGTCGAGCTCGACAACGTCGTGCTCGTGCCGCACATCGGCTCGGCGACGCAGCACACGCGCGGGCTGATGGGCCGTCTCGTCGTGGACAACCTGCGGTCGTGGTTCGCAGGGCGCGGGCCGCTCACCGCGGTTCCCGAAAGTCCGTGGCAGCAGGGAAATCGCTGATCGGGCAGAATGGCGGCATGGGAACCTTGCGCATGCCGACCGCAGCCGAAGCGCTCCCCGGCCACGACGAACCGATGCGAGTGCCCGCCCGACACACGGTGCTCGGCACGCCGCTGACTGCGCCGTTTCCGGAAGGCTACGAGCGCGCGATCTTCGCGATGGGGTGCTTCTGGGGCGCGGAACGAAAGTTCTGGGAGCTCGACGGCGTGTACACGACCGCGGTGGGTTACGCGGGAGGGCTCACGAAGAACCCGACGTACCGCGAGGTCTGCTCCGGCCGAACCGGTCACGCCGAAGCGGTCCTCGTCGTTTACGATCCCAAACGCGTCTCGTACGCCGACCTGCTGCGCACGTTCTGGGAAAACCACGATCCCACGCAGGGCATGCGCCAGGGCAACGACGTCGGAACGCAATACCGCTCCGCGATCTACACGACCAGCGACTCGCAGCGGCAAGCGGCCGAAGCGTCGCGAGAACAATTCCAGCGTGCCCTTGCGAGCGCCCGTCACGGCCGGATCACGACGGAAATCGCGCCCGAGCCGCCCTTCTACTACGCCGAGGATTATCACCAGCAGTATCTGGCGAAGAATCCCGGCGGCTACTGCGGGCTCGGCGGGACAGGAGTCTCCTGTCCCGCCGGCCTCGGTCAGTAGATCCCTTCGGTACTAGAACGCGCCGAACTGGTACCCGACGCCGGCCGTGAGGACGACGGCGTCGCTGAAGTTCCCCACGTCCTGCGTGTGGATGTTCACGCGCGCGTTCCAGCGATCCTGCTGGAACCCAAGGCCCGCTCCCATCCCGAACTTGACGTCATTCGAGGTGGTCGTGGTCGGCACGCCGCGAACGGGCGTCGTGACGCTGCTCATCAGATCGAAGATGCCGAACTCGAACGCGCCGAACAGTCCCTGGTGGTTGGACGTCATGTAGTACTTGGTGCCGAGCAGGACCGGAATTGCGTGGACGTGCATGTCGGTCGTAGATGTTCCGAGCGACCTGTTCATGTGCCCCTCGAATCCGACGCGCATTGTCGCGCCCAGCATCTCGAGCAACTGGTACTCGGCGTTCAGCATCACGCCGGCGCCGACGTTGTTCACGTCGGAGTAGTTGCCCAGCGGGATACCGACGTCGGTGTCGACGCCGATCGAGATGTCGTGCTTCAGGAAACGTCCGTGCTGCTGCCTCTCGGCACGCGCCGCGCCTGCGACGAAGAGTAGACAGCCTGCTGCAACCGTTGCGATGAATGTCTTCATTGATCTCCCGTGAGCGGGTCGGGTGCTGAGATGCGCCCGCACGGACCGCTCGGCTTTCATCGACGCTAAGGGCATTGCGTGCGCAATCAATTTTTCGACACGTCAGTTTGCAAGCGCGTGTAGGTGCAGTTCCGACATTCGATCTATGATTGCTGCAAATGTTGATGCCCCCCTCTCTGATCGTTGCAATTTTGCTCGCCGCATCGGCCACTCCGATCGACCCGCGCGTCGCGCCCGGCTTCGGTGCGATTCAGATTCGCGACCTGCGCGCGGACCTGACGTTCCTCGCTTCGGATCCTCTCGAAGGGCGCATGTCACTCACCACGGGATCGGAGGTGGCGGTGCAATTCATCGCCGCCGAGTACGCCAAGGCGGGACTCACGCCAGCGGTCAATGGATCGTTCCTGCAGCCCGTGCCGCTCATCGAGTACTTGCCGGACGTGCAACAGACGCAGCTCGTGTTGCGCCGTTCCGGGACGCAGCAACGCTACGAGTTTCTCAAAGACTTCATCGGCTTCTTTCCTCGCGACGTCGACGTGCAGGCGCCCGTCGTATTCGCGGGCTTCGGAATCACCGCGCCGCAGTTTCACTACGACGATTACGCCAACCTCGACGCCCGCGGAAAGATCGTCCTCGTCTTCGATCACGAGCCGCAGGAGAACGATCCCGATTCCATCTTCAACGGGCTGGGTAACACCACCGCTGCGAACGTGCGGCTCAAGGTGCTGAACGCGCAGCGGCACGGTGCCGTCGGCGTCGTCATCGTCGGCGAGCCCAATCGCAAGCACCCCTCGAACCTCGAGCGCCTCGCGCGCATCCCGGGAATCCTGGATCGGTTCACGCGGCGGCCCTCGCAAGCGCTGCTCGACAACAACGGCGTCACCATTCCTGCGTTCACCGCGAACGACGACGTCGCCGCCGCTTTGCTGGCCGGCGCCGGCAAGTCGCCTTCCGAGCTCCAGGCGTCAATCGATCGATCCCTCAAGCCGATGCCCATCGCGCTGCGCGACACGGTGCTCGAGATGCGCGTCGTCAACGCGAGCATCCGCCGCGCGACGACCTGGAACGTCGTGGGCGTTCTCGACGGGAGCGATCCGGCTCTGAGGAACGAGACCGTTCTCTTCAGCGGTCACTTCGACCACGAAGGCGTGTGGGACGGGAAGATGTACCACGGCGCGGACGACAATGGGTCCGGCACCGTCGGCGTCATCGAGCTCGCGCGAGCGTACGCGCGGAATCCCGACAAGCCGAAGCGGAGCCTCGTCTTCGCCGTATTCGCCGCCGAGGAACGGGGGCTGTTGGGCTCGTACTCCTACGCCGCGAACCCCGTGCGGCCGCTCGCCGGGACGCGCGCCGTGATCAACTTCGACATGATCGGCCGCAACGAAGCGCCCAGCGCGCAAACGGAAGGTCTGACGCAAATCTCTCCCGACACGTCGAACGAGCTGGGCCTGATCGGCACGATCAACAGCCCCGACTACCGCGCCGCCGTCGAGCAAGCCGCCCAGCACGTCGGGCTCGGGCTGACGTACAAATGGGACCAGGACGCGGCGCTGAACATCTTCCAGCGCAGCGATCAGTTCCCCTTCGCGATCCGCGACATCCCCGCCGTCTGGTGGTTCACCGGGTTCCATCCCGACTACCACCAGCCATCCGACACCGTGGAGAAGATCAATTTCGAGAAGATGCAGAAGATCCTGCAGCTCGCCTATCTGACCGGATGGACGTTCGCGGACGCGCCGAATCCGCCGCGATACGTCCGTGCCCCGGTCCCCACCACGCTGAGCAGGCAAGCGCGATAGCAAGAGGGCGCCGGCCGGAGCGGGTGGCGCGAAGGCGACCACCGCGTTACGGTGACCGGCGCCCATTCCGAAGGAGGGTCCAGATGACATTGCGTATTGGCGACGAAGCTCCGAATTTCACTGCGCAGACGACGCAGGGCCCGATCAACTTCCATGAATGGATCGGGGACCAGTTTGCGATCCTCTTCTCGCACCCGAAGGACTTCACGCCGGTCTGCACGACGGAGCTCGGGTACATGGCGCGCATCAAGCCCGAGTTCGACAAGCGCAATACCAAGATCATCGGGCTGAGCGTCGACTCGGTCGACGATCACAAGAAGTGGGCGAACGACATCGAGGAGACGCAGGGCGCGGCGCCGAACTACCCGATCATCGGCGACTCGGATTTCAAGGTGGCGAAGCAGTACGACATGCTGCCGGGCACGGTCTCGGGCGATGCGAAGAAGCGCACTCCCGCGGAGAACGCCACGGTGCGCTCCGTGTTCGTCATCGGACCTGACAAGAAGATCAAGCTGATCCTGATGTACCCGATGACGACGGGGCGGAACTTCGACGAGGTGCTGCGCGCGCTCGATTCGATCCAGCTCACCGCCAAGCACAAGGTGGCGACGCCGGCGAACTGGAAGCAGGGCCAGGACGTCATCATCTCCGGTTCGGTAAGCGACGAAGACGCGAAGAAGCAGTTCCCGCAAGGGTGGAAGGCCCCGAAGCCGTACCTTCGCATCACCCCGCAGCCGAAGTAGCCGCGCGAAATCGCGGCTCGCGCCAGGAGGAGACCATGTCGCGCTGGACGCGCGTCGTGCTCGTTTTGGCATTGCTGCTCGTTCCTCGATTCGCGGACACGGCGCGCGCCCAGACGCCGGAGCAACCTCGTCCTGCCGAGGGCGCGCCTGCGCCGCCGCCCACGGTGCTGCTCACCGTGTTCCTCAAGCACGACCAGTCGAAGACGCTCAACGAGATCAACGAGCAGCTCTTCCGCAACGGGTACTACGACAAGTTCCCACCGGCCGGCATCGAGGTCGTGTCCTGGTACGTGGTGATGGGCATCGGGCAGGTCGTCACGCTGCGGCTTCCTCCCGAGCGGCTACGCGAAGTGAACGTCGTCCTCGAGCAGACCGCCTGGGGCGCGTACCGGACCGAGTTCTTCCCCACGTACGATTACAAGCAGGCCGCCGAGCAGCAGCGCCAGACGATGCGCGCACGGAAGCGCTGATCTCGGTACCGACTAGTGCGGATCGGTCCGTTTCGGCGGACCCTGCACCGGCGGGATTCCCCACGCCTCGCCTTCATGGAGCACGAAGACGGTGCGACAGGCTTCGCAGCGCAGGAATCGCACGTCGCGGTCGTCGCCGAGATGCTCCAGGTGCGCGTGCGGACAATCTGTCGTGTTGTTCCATCGCGTGATCATGGTGCCGTAGATTTAGGCGCCGCCGCGGCGCGAAGCCACGACATGTTTGTCAGGATGCTTACCGTGAACTGGGCGCGATCGCCCGCCACGGCTGTGGTTGCCCCCGCCACGTCGCGATTGTACGGGAGAAGCCGCTACTGATTGAGCCCCGAGTAGCTGGCGACCCCGGGATTCGCCAGCGCGGCGTAGGTCTCCGCGTAGAACTCGACGATGAGCGATTCCAGCGAGAAGAGGCTCGAGTCGGACACGCTAGCCAGTTTCGCCCAGCTGACCTTGTCGGCCGACGTCTCCCAGTAGACCGAACCGGCCGATTCGCGGATTCGCCAGTACGCATGGCTCGTCGCGGAATACGGCACGGATGCCCGGATCGATTCCGCGCCGTTCACAAACGTGATCGCGTACAGCGTTCCGCACTCGAACCACGTCGAGAGCGAATTCGCCGCGTCGAGCCTCAGCGTAAACACGTTGTTCACGCCGCATCCCGCTGAAACCACTTTGGGCACCTTCACGGCCGCCGCTGAGCCCGTCAGCGCGTATGTCGCGTTGCTGTCTACCGCGATGCGCGTCGTTGCGGAGTTCGCGTTAGGAGCGAGGTTGAGCGATCCGCCGCCGTCCGAAGCCGTGGCGTTGACGGCATCCGTCACGGTCCACAGCGACGGGTCGATCGAGCTCCCCGCGAACGAGTCCACGAGCGTGCTCACCGGCGCGGGGGCCGGAGGCGGCGGTGGCGGTACGTCCAGGCCGATGGAAATGCCTGGCGTGATGGTGTGACCCGGCGCACCGCCCGGGTACCAGCCGGAGACGGTGAACGTCGCCGACAAGCCGGCGCTCGCGGGATCGGTCGTGAGGGTCAACGTGGAGCTTGCACCGGCGACCACCGTCGGGGGATTGAACGTGGCGCCCGTCACGCCCGGCGGCAAACCCGAGACGGAGAGCGTGATCTTCTGCGCCGTGCCCGCCGTGGCGGCGGTCTGGATCGTGTAGGTCGCGCTCTGCCCCGGAGCAACGGTCGCGCTCGTGGACGAGGAGAGCGAGAAATCGCCGGTGACGTCGGCGTACGTGTCGCCGTCGATCATGCCTTTGTGGAAGATGACGCTGTCGTCGACGAGCGACGAATTCCGGTAGAGACCCTGCAGCAGGTAGTCGATGCCGTCGAGGTAGAGCGTGGCAACGGCGCAGGAGACTAAGTCGCCGCCCGGGCAGTGCAGCGTGATCCGCTGCTTCGGTCCGCCGTTCTTTCCTACCCACAGCTCGAGCAGGCCCTGCGAAGTGCGCTGCGAGAACTTCACGTGCAGCACGAAGTCGTACCAGGTCTCGACCTGCAGGTCCTGGCGCCACAGCTCGGTGTCGTTCCCATTGCTGTAGCCGTAGACGAGCGCCAGCGCGTAGCTGTGCGACGCGCCGGACCGCCTCAGAGCGAAGGCGGTGGGCGGCACGCCAGAGTCGGTGTTGTGGTGAAACTGCGTAATGACGTTCCACGGGTTGTAGTTCGAGTTCGGGATGCCGCCGGGACAATTGGTGTCGCGCCCCGTCCCGTCCATGCTGTCGTTGCACGACCAGCTCGCCCACGCGGCTGGGAAGTACGTGCTCCACGCGAAGTAACGCTCGTCGCCCCTCTTGTAGCTCGTCGGCACGCTGGTGCCGCTGTCCTTCGACTGCACCCGCTCGTTGCGCGTCGTCGCACTGCCGCAGCCGCTCGGGCACGGCCACAGATCTCCGTTCTTCAGCTCGATCCGCAGCGCCTTGCCCGCGTTCTCCGCGCCCGGAGGCGGGCTGACGATCTGGAAGCGGTTCGCTGGGGCAACCGAGAGCGGCCTGTTGCTGTTGCTGGTGCTGCACGACCCCGGGCCGTAGTTCGTCTGCCAGGTCGGGTCCCAGTATGGGGCCATGCACGGGCAAGTACCGCCCTGCCCGCCGCAGTGAATTCCATTCCATTGCCTCAGATCGTCGTTGTCGAAGCCACCGATCCAGCGAATGGCCGCGTGCGCGCCTGCAGCGGCCAACAAGACGGCCAGGAACGTCCACGCTGTGGTTGTCATGAGCTCGCACGCTAAGTGAGCTTCCGGGAGTACGGTCAATCGCCCGGTACTCGACCGATCGAGCGGTCCGCCTGGGCGTGCGCGAGATCACAGACACGAGCTGCGAGAGGTGACCGGACGATGAGATCGTTTTCCGCGTACGCCGAGCTCGACCATGGGCAGATCGCCGTCCGTGCGCGGCGTGCGCGGCGTCTTCCACGAACGAATCAGTTCGAGGTCAACAGCGCCTCGCTAGATGATCACCAGCGTCTTCAGCCGTGCTGGCCGCGCAGCCACGCAGCCACAGCCTCGGTGCGGCTCCGGAATCCGTGCTCTCGCAACAAGCGATCGAGATGCGTGCGCACCGTTCGGTGTGCGAGCCCGAGCCGCTCTCCGATCTCCTTGTCGGACAGTCCCGCGGCAACGAGCGCGAGCACCTGCGACTGCCGCGGCGTCAGGCGGAGCCGGCTGAGCGACGCTTCGACGTTGCGGTAACCCGCCGATGCATACGTAGCGAGCGCGGCCAGGACTCGCGTGTGCTCGGCGGAAAAGGCGTCCGGCTGGAACGATGCGAGATAGGTCAGGCCGACGACGCGGCCCTGCGTCGCGAGCGGCACGTATATCCACGAGCGCAGCGGCGCCGGCGCAGCCGTCAGAGCAGACACGTCCGCGCCCGGGGAGCCTCCTGCGACGAGGCGGAATAGCGCAAACGCGTGCTCGCGCACGCGGTCGAGCGTTTCGGCAGCGCAATCCGACCTCGCGTACACATCCACCACGGGGTCGGTTCCTGGGTGCGCGATGACGCCCGCGCCCACGTCGAAGTCGACAGCGCGTTCGAGCGCGCGTGGCAGAAGA
>Ga0209474_10001281_pt1 | contig 25090 bp, 26 predicted proteins | sample GraSoiAngelo_145_FD_185902 | JGI IMG/M metagenome (GOLD analysis project Ga0209474, IMG submission 185902) | Grasslands soil microbial communities from the Angelo Coastal Reserve, California, USA - 14_1009_05_20cm (SPAdes) (version 2) | ecosystem: Environmental > Terrestrial > Soil > Grasslands...
CCGCGGTGACGACGCGCCCGCTCTCCCACAGGCGCTGGAAGCGCGTGGAGAAGCGGGGGTCGCGCAGCGCGTGGTGATCCATGATCACGCGGCAGCCGGTCGTGTCGAGGACCCGCTGCAGGTTGTCGATCGCGCGCTGGATGGCCGCCGCGCCCACCTCGCGCTCGACGTACGACGGCGGGCCCGACAGATAGAGCGTGGTCGGTCGCTGCTTGATGATCCAGGCCGCCGCCACCGCCGACAGCGGGCCCTGCACGTCGGAGGCGAACACGAACCGCTCGTGCTCGCGACGATCGGCCACGACGAGCGCGACGACGTAGCCGAGCGTGGTGCCCTCGACTCCATGCGGCAGCGGAGGCGACACGTGCAGGTCGAGGTCGGGCGTGGTCAGGGCCAGGCTGTCGGCGGCCTGAACGCGCGCCGGCTTCTCCAGTGCGCTCCAGAGCGCCTGCGCGCGGCGCGCCTGCACCCCGCTCACCATCCGCCGCGGGTCCTTGGCCAGCACGACGCGGCCGGTGTAGGTCGCGGGGTCGGAGCGGAAATGGTCCTCGTGATAGTGGCTGACGAAGACGTACTGCGTCCGCGCCGCGTAGGCCGAGATGCGGTCGTTGGCGCGCTTGAGCGCCTCCCACTCCTCTGCACTCGGCGGCAGCCCGTAGCGGGAAGGCGCCAGCGTGGCGCCCGGGTCGAGCAGGAGACCGGTGGAGCCGGCCTCGACGTACGTCGCCATCGACCGCACGCCGAGCGAATCCGCCGCGAGCGGAACGACCTTCATCTGGATTCCTCGTCGGGGCGGCTTCGCAGGACTCCGCCGCCCGACGTTCGGGCGGGCGACCCGCTCAGATGCATCGACCGCCGTCGACCTCGATGCACGACCCCGTGATCATCGCCGCCGCGTCGGAGGCGAGAAAGACGGCCGTCTCGGCGATGTCCTGCGGCTGGTTCAGGCGGCCGAGCGGGACGGTGGCGACGTACTGCGCGAGGCCCTCGGCGTCGACCTCCTTCTTGCTCATGAAGGTCGGCAGCATGGGCGTGTGCGTCGCCACCGGCGCGATGGCGACGACCCGCACGCCGTGCGGCGCCGCCTCCAGCGCCAGCGCCTTGGTCAGCGTGACGACGGCGCCCTTGGAGGCGGCATACGTCTGGCCGCCGGGCCGCGGGCGGATCGCCGCCGTGGAGGCCGTGATGAGGAAGAGGCCGCGCCGCTGGCGCTTCATGACCGGCAGCGCGTACTTCGCGCCGAGCCACACGCCCTTGACGTTCACGTCGAAGATCTGGTCGAACGTCTTCTCGTCGACGTCCTCGAGGTCCGTCTTCCACTGCGGGACGCCGGCGTTGGCGTAGAAGACGTCGAGCCGGCCCCACTGCGCGGTCGCGCGCTCGACCACGGCCTGGTTGTCGGCCGCTCGCGTCACGTCGGCCCGGGCCGCCGCCGCCTGGCCGCCCGCCTTCTCGATCTGCTCGACGGTCGCCTTGGCACCCGCCTCGTTGACGTCGACGACCAGCACGCGCGCGCCCTCGCGCGCCATCGCCAGCGCTGTCGCTGCGCCGATGCCCGATGCCGCCCCCGTCACGATCGCGACCTTGTCCTTCAACCGCATGATGAGATCTCCTTGTTGGGGGCCCCCGACATGGCCCCCGAACCTCCAACGTTCGTCGCGCCCCGGCCCAGCCGGGGCGCTCCTCTTATAGCGCTCCTCTGGCGTGCGTCAGGTCGCCAGGTCGGCCATCGTCCTGACGGCGGTGGTGTCGCCGGCGACCATCAGCGTCGTGACGCCGGACGTCCTCCACTCGGCGAGCTGCTCGCGGATCCGCTCGCGCGGCCCGCACAGCGCGACCTCGTCGACGAGCGCGTCGGGAACGGCCGCCGCCGCCTCGTCCCGCCGGCCGGCCAGGAACAGGTCCTGGATCCGCTTGGCCGCGTCATCGTAGCCGTAACGGCAGGCGATGTCGTTGTAGAAGTTCCGGCCCCGGGCCCCCATGCCGCCCACGTAGAGCGCCAGGCGCGGCTTCACCACCGCGCGGCAGGCCACCACGTCGTCACCGACGACGACGGAGACCATCGGCATGATGTCGAAGCTCCGCTCGGCGGCCGTCCCGCGGCGACCGCCGGTCCGGAAGCCGTCGGCCAGCCACTCCCCGAACATCGCGCTCCGGCGGGCCGAGTAGAACACCGGAATCCAGCCCTCGGCGATCTCGGCCGCCAGGGCGACGTTCTTGGGACCGACGGCGGCGAGATAGATCGGCAGGTCGGCGCGGCCGTGCAGGATCGAGCGCAGCGGCTTGCCGAGCCCCGTCGCGTTGGGGCCGGCGTACGGGATCTGGTAGTACTCGCCGCGGAACTCGACCGGTTTCTCGCGGCGCAAGATGGCGCGCACGATCTCGACGTATTCGCGCGTCTTCACCAGCGGCTTGCCGAACGGCTGGCCGTGCCAGCCTTCGACCACCTGGGGCCCCGACACGCCGAGGCCCAGGCGAAAGCGCCCGCCCGATAGCGCGTCGAGCGTCATCGCCGTCATGGCGGTCATGGCGGGGGTGCGCGCCGGAATCTGCATGATCGCGGTGCCGACCTCGATGCGCTCGGTTCGCGCGGCGATCCACGCGGCGGGGACGACCGCGTCGGAGCCGTAGGCCTCGGCCGTCCACACCGAGGCGTAGCCGAGGCGCTCGGCTTCGAGGATCCTGGCCATGTCGAGCGACACGGCCGCGCCCGAGTAGTTCAGGTTCAGCGCCAGGCGCATCTCGCGTCTCCTCTTCTAGCGGGGGACAACCAACCGCCGTCCCGGCTCCCAGCGACAGCGCGTGAGCGACACGCGACCGCGGCGCAGCGGCACGCCTTCCTGCTCGAGGCGAATCCGCTGCGTCAGCATTCCACTGCCCTGCCGCCGCCGGCTGATGCGGCCCTGCGCGTTCACCACCCGATGCCACGGCACGTCGTCCGGGCAGTGCCGCATCGCGCCGCCGACCGCGCGCGCCGCCCGCTCGCGTCCGACGAGGACGGCGACCTGCCCGTAGGTCACCACCTTGCCCCGTGGCACGCGCCGCACCAGCGCGTACACCGCCGCGCGAAACCGCTCACCGCCGCCGGGGCTCACCCGAGCGCGGCGCCGGCCCCCAGCTCGTGCAGCCGCGCGTAGAGACCGCCGCGGCGCAGGAGCTCGGCGTGCGTGCCGTCCTCGTGGATGCGACCGCGGTGGAGCACCAGGATCCGTTCGGCGTTCTGGATGGTCGACAGCCGATGAGCGATCGTGATCGTCGTCCGTCCGGCCATGAGCCGCGCCATCGCCTCCCGGATCATTCGCTCGGACTCGGGATCGACGCTGGAAGTCGCCTCGTCCAGCACGAGGATTGCGGGATTGTACACGAGGGCCCGCGCGATGGCCAGCAACTGGCGCTCGCCGTGCGAGAGATTGGCCGCGCGCTCGACGAGCGGGGTTCCGAGGCCTTGCGGCAGGCGCTCGATCAGCGCCGCGGCGTTGGCCGTTTGCAGCGCGCGCTCGACGGCCACCGAGCGGGCGCCGTTCACGTCGACCGCGAGGTTCGCCTCCACCGTGCCGGTGAAGAGCACGGGATCCTGGAAGATCACCCCGATGTGCCGGCGCAGGCGCTGGAGGTCCCACTCGCGCACGTCCACGCCGTCGACCAGCACGCGTCCTCGCCCCACGTCCCACGTGCGGTTCAGCAGCCGCACGCAGGTCGACTTTCCCTCGCCGGTCGTCCCCACCAGCGCCACGTGCTCGCCGGGGGCGACGGCGAACGCGCAGTCGGCGAGCACCCAGCGCTCCCCCTCGTAGGCGAACCAGACTTCCTCGAAGGCGACGCGGCCCGCCTCGCGGTCGGTGGACGAGGGGGCCGCCGACGGCGGCGACACGATCGCGGGCGCGCGGTCGAGGAGGCCGAAGATCCGCTCGGCCGAGGCCATGGCGGCCTGCATCACGGTGTACTTGGCGCCGAGGTCGCGGATCGGCAGGAAGAAGCGGTTCGTGTACTGGATGAACGCGACGAGGGCGCCGAAGGAGAGCGCCCCCGCCAGGATCTGACCGCTGCCGTACCAGAGCAGCAGCGCCAGCGCCACCGAGCCCAGCGCCTCGACCCCCGCGTACAGCGACGACTCGAAGCGGGTCGAGGTGAACAGCGCGCGGCGGTAGTCGTCGTTCAGCCGCCGGAACTGCGCGCGCTCGTGCGTCTCGCGCGCGAAGAGCTGGATGACCGCCGTGCCCTGGATGGATTCCTGCAGGAACGCGTTGAGCCGGGCCAGGCGCCGGCGCACCTCGCGGTAGGCGTCCCGGGCGCGGATGCGGAAGTAGCCGGCCACCAGGAACAGCACCGGCACGATGGCGAACGTCACCAGCGCCAGCCGCCAGTCCATCCACAGCATCACCGCCACCACGCCGGCCAGCGTGACCACGTCGGCGACGATGGCGAAGAGACCGCTGGTGAAGGCCTCGCTCACCGCCTCGACGTCGTTCAGCACGCGCGTCATGAGCCGCCCCACCGGCGTGCGGTCGAAGAAGCCGGCCTCCAGTCGCAGCAAGTGCGCGAAGAGCGTCGCGCGCAGGTCGTGGATCACGCGCTGCCCGGTGAGCGCCATGAGGAAGGCCTCGAGCAACCGCAGCCCGTAGAGCAGGCCGAGCACGAGGGCGTAGAGCAGCGCGACGGTGGTCAGTCCCGTCCAGTCTGCGTGCAGGATGTGGTCGTCGATGGCCACCTTCAGGAGATAGGGCTGTGCGAGCTCGGCCAGCGAGATCAGCGGAAACAGTCCGACCGAGCCCCAGATGAGCCGGTGATGCGGGCGCGTGGTCTTCCACAGGCGCTCGGCCAGCCGGCGGTCGAACGCGCGTCCGAGGACATCGTCGTATTCCGCGTCGGTCAACGGCGGATCAGGCACGCGCGATCTCCTCCTCGAGCCGCTGCGTCCGCCACAGCCGCGCGTAGAGGCCGCCGGCCGCCAGCAGCGTGGCGTGGCTGCCGGTCTCGACCACGCGCCCCTCGTCGAGGACGACGATGCGATCGGCGCCCTGCGCGGCCCGCAGCCGGTGCGTCATGAGGAGAATGGTCGGCGCGGCCGTGCGCAGCCCGGCCAGGATCTCGCTCTCCTTGGCGGCGTCCACGTTGGCGAAGACGTCGTCGAGGACGAGGATCGGCGGCGCGCCGGCCAGCGCCCGCGCCAGGGCGACGCGCTGCCGCTGCCCACCGGACAGCGTCAGCCCGCGCTCGCCGATCACGGTGTGCCAGCCGAGCGGAAACGCCGCGACCTCGTCGGCGACGCCCGCGGTCACTAAAGCCGCGCCCACGCGGTCCTCGGCGAGGCCCTCGCGGCCGAGCGTGACGTTGTCGAGGATCCGGCGCGAGAAGAGAAACGCGTCCTGCGGCACCCAGGCCAGTGTCGAGCGCAGCCGGCCGCGCGGCAGCGTGAGGACGTCCTCCCCGCCGACGAACACGGTGGCGCGCGGCGGATCCCACAGCCGCGCCAGCACCAGGCCGAGCGTCGACTTGCCGGTGCCGGTCGGGCCGACCACCGCCACCAGCTCCCCGGGCCGGACATCGAAGCTCACGTCGCGCAGCACCGGCGGCCGGCCGGGATACGCGAACGTCAGCCGGCTGAACCGGATCGACGCCGGCAGCGACGCAGCGTCGGCCGGCGGCGCCGCGGTCTCCGGCGGCAGCGCCTCCGCCAGCACCTGCTGGATGCGCTCCATCGAGACGAGGCCGCGCCGTCCGAGGGCGAGGGTGAAGCCGAGCGCGACGGTCGGCCAGGCCAGGTACCCGAGGTAGCCGGTGAACGCCACGAGCGCGCCGAGCGACAGGCGCCCGGCGGCCACCGCGGTGCCCCCGACCCACAGGATGACCAGCGTGCCGAGCCCCGTGATGAGCCCCATGAGGGGCGTGAAGTGCGCCTGTGCCCGGGCGAGGTCGGCGCTGGCGTCGCGCAGCGCGGCGTTGGCGGCGCCGAACTCGGCGGTCGCCCGCGCCTCCATCGTGTAGGCGCGCACCACACCGATGCCGGCCAGCCGCTCCTGCACCACCGTGGACAGCTCGCCGAGGCGCTCCTGCATCGCGTGCGTCCGCGTGGTGACCAGCGCGTTGTAGTGACGGACCAGCAGCACCAGCGCCGGCGAGGGCGCCATCGCCCACAGCGTCAGTCGCGGATCGATCGCCAGCATCGCCGCGAGCGCGCCGACGAAGGCCAGCACCGTGGAGGCGGCCGAGACCGCCCCGAAGCCCACCAGCGAGCGGATGGCGGTGACGTCGCTGGTCGCGCGCGCCATGAGGTCGCCGGTGCCGTAGCGCGCGAACACGGCCGGCGGGAACGTCTGCATCGCCGCGTACAGCCGGTCGAGCAGGTCGGCGGCGACGTGCTGGGCGGCGCCGGCGATGGCGAAGCGCGAGGCGAGCCGCGCCACCCCGTTGCCGAGCGCGCACAGGACGATGAGGCCCACGTAGAGGCCGAGCGGGCCGGCCGCCCCCTCGGCCTGGAGCGCGTCGATGGCGTGCTTGACGGCCCACGGGATCAGGAGCGAGAGCCCGGTGGCCATGGCCAGGCAGCCGAAGCCCAGCGCGTAGCGGTACCGGTACCGCGACGCCGCGCGCCAGACCTCGCGAGCCGGAGACGTCAGCGCGGCTCCGCCATCTACCGCGGCGGCCCGCCGTCGGCGTGCGGCTTGAGCGCGGCGTACACGGCGAACACCATCGGCGCCGGCACCCCGAGCCTGTCGCCGAGACGCACCGCGTGGCCGTGCAGCGCCTCGAGCTCGAGCCGCCGTCCCTGCGTGAGATCGTGGTGCAGTGACGAGTACGCCTCGGGGGCGAGCCCCTCGGCCGCCTTCACGATCGTCTCCACGACGTCGTCGGCGAGCGGCACGCCGGCGGCCCGGCCGATGGCGGCCAGCTCCTCGACGATGCGCCGGTACATCCGCCAGGTCTCCGGCACGGCGCGGATGACGCCGATCGGCGCGCGGGCGAGCGAGGTCATCCCGGCCTGCGCGCTGATCATCAGGTACTTCTGCCAGAGCGCGCGGCGGACGTCGGGCACGACCTCGGCCCGGACGCCGGCGGCCGTGAACGCCGCCTGCAGCCGGACGAGCCGCGCGCTCGGACGGCCGTCGAGCTCGCCGATGACGACGTGACCGGCGAAGCGGTGGGCGATGACGCCGGGCGACTCGATCGTCGCGAAGACGTAGGCGACCCCGCCGACGGCGTGCCCGGCGCCGAGCACGCGGTCGATCGTCTCTTCGTTGTCCACGCCGTTCTGGAGCGACACGACGGCGGTGTCCGCGCCGATCACCGGTCGGATCGCCGCGGCGGCGGTCTCGGTGTCGAACGATTTCACGCACAAGAGCACGACGTCGGCGGGCGGCTGGCCGCGCACGTCGCCGAACGCCTCGACCTTCGTGACCGACTCGCCCTCGACGGCGGAGCGCACGCGCAGGCCGTGACGCTGGATCGCCTCGAGATGCGCGCCGCGCGCCAGCAGCGTCACCGGCACCCCGGCCCGCGCCAGCTTCGCGCCGAAGAACCCGCCGACACCGCCGGCGCCGACGACGAGGATTCGAGTCGCGCTCACAGCGACCCATGCTACCACCGGAGCGCTGTGGTACCCTCCGTCGCGGCATGAGCGCCCAGGAGCGCCGCGTGGCGATCGAGGTCGCGCGCGCGGCCGGCGACCTGCTGCGCGGCCAGCTGCGCGCGCCCCGCCACATCACGTTCAAGGGCAGTCCCACCAACCTCGTGACCGAGATGGACGCGCGCGCCGAGGCGCTCATCGTCGATCGCCTGCTCGGCGTGTTTCCCGGCGACGCCATCCTCGCCGAGGAGCGCGGCGCCCAGCCGGGTCGCTCGGGGCGGCGGTGGATCGTCGATCCGGTGGACGGCACGACCAACTACGCGCACGGCCTGCCGGCCTATGCCGTCTCGATCGCGCTCGAGGTCGACGGCCGCGTCGCGCTCGGCGTCGTCTACGATCCGAGCCACGACGAGCTCTACGTGGCCGAGCGCGGCGGCGGCGCCGTCTGCAACGATCGGCCGCTGGCGGTCTCGCGGACGACGGAGGTGGACGCGAGCCTGCTGACCACGGGCTTCCCCTACGACATCCGCGTCAATCCCGACAACAACCTGAGGGAGTACGCCGTCTTCGCGACCCGCTCGCGCGCCGTGCGCCGGTTCGGCTCGGCCGTGCTCGATCTCGCCTGGGTGGCCGGCGGCCGCTACGACGGCTTCTGGGAGCTCCGCCTGGGGCCCTGGGACGTGGCGGCCGGCGCGCTGCTCGTCGAGGAAGCCGGCGGCCGCGTGACCGCGCTCACCGGCGCCCCGCTCGATCTGGCGGCGCCGACGCTCCTGGCCACCAACGGCCTGATCCACGACGAGATGCTGGCGATTCTCGAGGACGTCAGACGTTGATGGGCGAGCGCGCTTCGTGCCGCCCAGGTGTGCCTTCCCGGGCCGGCTCCGGTCGGGCTTGTTCGAGTACCAGCCGTAACTCGCGAGCACGTTGCCGTCGACGATGCCGAAACATTCGTCGCCTCGCTCGAGCACCCGCGTGACCACCGAGCCGGTGAGCTCGCAATCGGCGTGGCTCGCGTAGACGCCGGCAGCGACGCGTGGTGCAGAAAGCAGATTCGGGGCGTCGTCTAAAACTCCCAGGGAGGGTCGATGGCGACCGGCACCTCGAGGACGGTGGGGCCGTCGGCGGTGAGCGCGCGCCGGAGGGCGGCCCCGAGCCCGGCGGGGTCCACGCGCTCGCCGCGCGCGCCGAAGGCGCGGGCCAGCGCCGGGAAATCGGGATTCGTCAGGTCGGCCTCGCCCCACTTGCCGAACATCAGCTCCTGCAGCCACTTGATGGCGCCGAAGCGCTCGTCGTTCAGCACGAGGAAGACGATCGGCAGCCGGTACTTCACCGCGGTCGCCAGCTCGTTCAGCGAGTACATGAACCCGCCGTCGCCGGCCACCGCGACGACCGCGCGCTCGGGCCGGGCGACCTTGGCGCCGATCGCCGCCGGCACCGCGTAGCCGAGCGCGGCCGAGCCGGCCGGGTAGAGAAACGTCCGCGGCGCGAGAACGGGGAACCGCCACTCCATCCAGTACGTGAGGCCCGTCTGGTCGTTGACGACGATCGCGTCGTCGGGCAGCGTCGTGCGCAGCGTGTCGATGAGCCCGGCGATCGCCGGTGTGTAGCGTGGTCCGGCGTCCGCGCGCAGGCGCGCGAGCTGCGCCCGGTCCCAGCCGGCGGTCGGGGCGCCGCCGCCGAGCGCGCCCGCCAGGCGCGCCAGCCCGTCGCGCGCGTCGCCGACGATGGCCACGCGGGTCTTGAACACGCGGTCGATGACGGTGGGGTCGAGATCGAGGTGGATCAGCGCCTGCGACGGGCTCAGCGTGACGGCGAGCTTCTCGAGGGAGCGATGGCCGAACCTGGTCCCGACGGCGAGGATCACGTCGGCGGTGGCCAGGGGCTCGCGGCAGGCGCGCCGATTGGCCAGCACGCCCAGAAAGGCCGGCTCGCGCTCGCCGATCACGCCTCGCCCGGCGACGGTCGCGATGACGGGCGCCCCCAGGCGCCGGACGACGGCGCGCAGCTCCTGCTGGGCGCCGGCGGCCACCACGCCGCCGCCGGCGACGACCAGCGGGTGGCTGGCCTGCGCGAGGAGACGCGCGGCCTCCTGCACGTCGCGGACGTGGCACGGCGGCCGCGCGCCGTGGCCGCTCGACGGAGCCGGCCCGTCCACGCGCGCGGTCAGGAAGTCGTAGGGAATCGAGAGGACCATGGGGCCCGGTCGGCCGGTGCGCAGCAGATCGAACGCGCCCGCGATGGCGGTGGGAATCGCGCGCGCCTCGGTCAGCGCCTCCGCCCAGCGGGCGACCGGGCGGAAGCACTCGATCTGGTTCGGCACCTCGTGCAGGGCGCCGAGATCGCGCCCGACCAGGTCCGAGGCGATGTCGGAGGCGATCAGCACGACCGGCACCGAGCCGGCGTACGACTCCACCAGGGGCGTGAGGGCGTTGGTCGCGCCGGGCCCGGTGGTGACGAGCACCACGCCGGGCTCGCCGGAGGCGCGGGCGTAGCCGTCGGCCATGAACGCCGCGCCCGCCTCGTGGCGCGCGAGCACGTGGGCGATGTCGCGCTGGCGCAGCAGCGCGTCGTAGATGGCCAGGTTGTGATAGCCGGGAATGCCGAAGACGTGTCGCACGCCCTCGGCGGCCAGCGCCTCCACCACCCGGTCGCCGCCGGTCGGCGACGTCACGAGGCCCTCGCCAGCGCGTACTCGCGGCCGCCCAGGCGCAGGGCGCCCCGGCCGCTGCGCTCGTCGTAGTCGGCGAGCGCGAGGAGCTGGTAGGCGGCCGCGCGGCTCAGGCGCGCCTCGAACGCTCCGCCCTTCACCGCCACGTACGGCACGTCCTCGCGCCCGATCCGCAGCGTGCCGGGATCGACGTCCTGCTCGGCGCCGTCGTTCAGCCAGGCGTGCAGCGTCTCGCCGCGGCGCTCGATCCGCCCGATCACGAACGGCGCATCGGCGACCTCCACCGGGATCCGCACGCGCGTCTGGATGAAGTACCCGTCGGCGTCGTGGCGCAGATTGCCGCGCAGGTTGGCGAGGATGCCGGCGTGGGTGATCTGCACATCGTCGTCGTACCACTCGCCTTCGAGGTCCACCCGCAGGCGCGGCAGCTTCCACTCGGCCGGCGGCACCGCCGCCATCAGAACACCAGGCTCGCGAAGCTGACGACGCCCTCCGGATCGGGCCACTGGCCGTACGTGCGCAGCGTGCCGCGCGCGCGGCCGAGCACGCGCAGCAGCGTGTAGATCGGCGACAGCCCGCAGATGCGCCGCCGGTCGCCGTCGCGCCGCACCGACTCGAAGAACGCCTCGGCGTCGCCGGCCTCGACCGCCTCCAGCATCGCGCGGTCCTCACGGTCGATCGTGGCCAGCCCGTCGCGGCTCACCGGCTCCGCATCGCCGAAGCGCGGTCCCACGTGGGCGAGGTCGGCGCCGGCGATGAACGCCACCCGCCGGCCGGAAGCGGCGACGGTGTCGAGCAGCGCGTCCAGGAAGGCCGGCACCCGGCGATCGTCCTCGGCCCGTTGGCCCCGGGCCAGCGCCTCGTGGACGAAGCTCGTCAGCACCGGCACCATCCTGATCTCGCGCCGTCCCTCGTAGAGATACTGCAGGAGCACCGCCTGGAACTCGATGGAGTGCTCGTTGCGGTGGGCCCCTTCCGAGGCGAAGCAGTCCTGGCGCGCCCGCGCCGCCAGCGCCTCGACCAGGTCCCGATCGACGCGCGCCGCTCCGAGCGGCGTGTCGTAGTCCTTGCGGGTGAGGGCGAAGGGATCGGCCATGCCGGCATGGCAGGTGCCGAAGACGACGAAGACGTCCGCGTCGCCGCGCTCGGCGAGGTCGCGATACGCCCACGCGTAGGCGGGACCGCCGCGATGGAAATCGATGTGCGGCGCGACCAGGCCGCGCACGCCGCCGCCGCGGAAGTCGCCGATCGGTCCCGGCCCGGCCGGCGCGGTGAAGAAGCCGTCGATCATCGCCCGCAGCGCCGCCGGCTCCGCGGCGTAGGCGCCCCCGGCGTGACCCGCCGCCCGGCTCGGGGCGTCGAGGAAGGCGCGGTCGATCGCGTGCCGGCGGCGCCCGAACGCCGGGCTGTCGAGGAATCCGTGCTCGTCGAGTGTCGCCGCCAGCGTCTCGATCTGCTCGGCGCTGATCAGCTCGCCGTGGCGCCGCATGATCTCGGCCTGGATGTCGACGACCGGATGCTCCCCGTCGAAGAGCGCGACGATCCCGAGGAGCCCGACCGGAAGCATGACGACCGAGGGGGCGTAGCCCGCCGGATCGCGCAGCGCGATGTAGCGCTCGCCCTGGTGCTCGACGGGAAAGGCCTCGATCGCCCGGAGGCGCGGCGGCGTCGGCTCGCTCATGGCTCGAGAAAGTTCAGAGCCGATGCGACGTAAATCCGCGCCGCCTCGACGAGCTGGGCGACCTCCACGTACTCGTCGACCTGGTGCGGGATGAGCCGGTGTCCCGGCCCGCACGTGACGATCGGAATGCCGAGCGTCATCCGCAAGATGGTGCCGTCGGTGGAGCCGGGGACGCCACCGAACGTCGGCGGGCGCCCCGTCGCCTGGCGCACGCCCTTGATCATCGCGCGCACCAGCGGCTCCGTCCTCTCCACCCGCGTGGCGAGACGGAAGCCGTTGACCGGCTGCCACTCGACCGTGGCGCCGGGACAGGCCTCCATCGTCCGCTGGCACACGGCGTCGATCTCCTTGGCCACCGCGTCGGCATCGGGCCCCGGGGTGAGCCGCACGTCGAGCGTCGCCTGGGCCATCGACGGGATGACGTTGGACTGCGCGATCCCCTGGACAGGCGCCTGCACGATGGTCGGCGTGACCGTCGGCGGTCGCAGGTGCGGACTGCGAGCGCAGAGGCGCCGCAGCCGCCGCTCCAGCGCCGGCGCCTCGGCGAGCAGTGCGCCCAGCGCGGCGATGGGATTGACGCCGGCCTCTGGCATGGCGCCGTGGGCCATGCGCCCGCGCACGGTCACGCGGGCCCAGACGACGCCGCGCTGCTCGAGACACAGCTCGTTCTGCTCGGGCTCGCAGATGATCGCCGCCGCCAGCTCGCGGCCGAGCGCGGTCGTGCAGAGGTGGCGGGCGCCGATCATGTCGCCCTCCTCGTCCACCAGGGCGCCTACCACGAGGCGGCCGCCGAGCGCGACGCCGCTGCGCTTGAGCGCCGCCGTGGCCACCATGGCCGCCGCCAGGCCGCTCTTCATGTCGGCGCTGCCGCGCCCGTAGATCTTGCCGTCGACGAAGTCGCCGCCGAACGGCGCGTGCGTCCACAGGCTCGCGTCGCCCTCGGTGACGACGTCGGTGTGACCCTCGAGCAGCAGCGTGGGGCCCGCCGACCGATCGCCCAGCATGCCGAAGACGTTGGGGCGGCCGGGCGCCACCTCGTGCACCTCGACCTCGAGGCCGACGCCGCGCAGCCAGCCCTCGACGTGGGCCGCCACCGCGGCCGAGATCGCGGGTGAGCGCGATCAGCTCACCATCGTCGATGCGGGGCAGGACGTCGGAGACACGCACGGCGGGCACCCGGGACGACTCCCGGGCTACTGCTGGGGAAAGGAGAGGATCACCGAGTCGAGTCGGATCACCCGGTACTCCTCGAGCGCGATGTAGAAGTAGTGACCCTCGACCTCCTCGGCGCTCTCCTCGAACGCCACGATGGTCTTCAAGTCCGGCATCTCCCGGAACGCATTGGCACCCTCGTCGAACCCGTCACCGCGCGCCACCACCTCGCCGTAGCGGATCGGCGAGCCCTTGGGGCAGTTCACGCGGACATCGGCGGGGGCCTCGGCCATCATGCGAACGAGAAGGTTGATGCCGTAGACCTTGATGGGGATGGTGCTCATGCGCCTCCTCGAAAACGACCGAATGGCGCCATGATACCACGCACCGCCGTCACTTGAGGCTGCCCGCCGTGAGGCCCCCGACCAGATACCGCTCGACCAGCGCGAACAGGATCACCACGGGAACGATGGCAATGATCGAGGCGGCGAAGAGCGAGTTCCAGTGCTGCACGTAGGCGGTCACGTACGACGTGATGCCCACCGTCAGGGGCTTGCGGTCGGGATCGGTCATGAGCGTCAGCGCCACCACGTACTCGTTCCAGGCCGCGATGAAGGCGAAGATCGCCGCCGTGACGATGCCCGGCACCGACAGCGGCAGCACGACCCGGAGCAGGACCCCCAGCCGGTCGCAGCCGTCGACGGCGGCCGCCTCCTCGAGCTCGCGCGGGATGGAGCCGAAGAACGCCCGCAGCAGCCAGACGGCGAACGCCAGGTTGAACGCGGCGTTGGTCAGGATCAGCGCCGCCGAGGTGTTGATCAGGTCGAGCTCGAAGAACTCGCGATAGAGCCCGACGACCAGCGCGGTCGGCGAGAACATCTGGGTGACCAGCACCAGCAGCAGGAATGCGTTCCGGCCGCGGAAGCGGTGGCGCGCCGTGTAGTAGGCGGCCGGCACCGCGGCGGCGACGGCCAGCGCCGTGGAGGCGGCCGCCACTACCAGCGACGTGCGCAGCCAGGCCTGGAAGCCCGCATCGGCGAGCACGTCGACGAAGTTGCCGGGTCGCCAGTCGCGCGGCAGCAGGCGCGGCGGGCTGCTCCGCAGCTCGGCCTCCGGCTTCAGCGCGGTGAAGAGCATCACGAGGTAGGGCGCCAGCAGCGCCAGCGCCAGCAGCAGGCCGGCGACGCTCAGCCACGCCCGGCGCGCCGTCACGCGTCCTGCTCCCGCCAGCGCACCGCCCGCAGGTAGAGCAGCACCGCCGCCAGCGTCACCAGCACGTTGACCACGCCGAGCGCGGCCGCCAGGCCGACGTCCCGCAGCGCGCTCTTGAACGCGATCTTGTACATGTAAGTGATCATCGTGTCGTGTCCGAAGCCCGGATTGCGGTCGTTGAGCGTCCACACGATCGGAAACGAGTTGAACACGTAGATGATGTTCAGCGCGGTGGCGACCAGCAGCGCCGGCCGCAGCAGCGGCACCGTCACCGAGCGGTAGACGCGCCAGGGCGCCGCGCCATCGACCCGCGCGGCCTCGTACACGTCGGCCGGAATGCTCTGGAGCCCGGCCAGCAGCACGTAGGTCGTGAACGGCAGCGAGACGAACACGCCCACCGCGATCATCGCGCCCATCACCGTGCGGTCGTCGCCGAGCCAGTCGAGCGGGCGGTCGAGCACGCCCAGCGAGAGGAGGGCGTGGTTGAGGATCCCGAAGTAGTAGTCGTAGATCCACACGAAGAGCTTGGACGTCATGATGAGCGACGCCGCCCACGGCACGATCAGCGCCCACCGCACCAGCGCCCGGCCGGGGAACTCCTTGGCGAGGAACTGGGCGAGGCCGAGCGAGAGCAGCAGCGTGACGCCGACGACGCTCACCACCCACACCACGGTGTTGGCGACGACGGCGGGCAGCGCCTCCTGCTGCACGAGCCGCACGTAGTTGCGGGCGCCCACCGCGCCCTGGTAGAGGCCGGTGATCGAGTACTGCCCGAGCGAGGCGCGCGCCAGCTGGACGGCCGGAACGACGATGACCGCCGCGATCAGCGCCAGGCTCGGGCCGAGCCAGACGAGGGGTTCCCACCCGCGCGGGCGGGCCGTGCTCAGCGCCCGCCTTCCGCGGCCGTCGCGTTCTTCTGGAGCCGGTCGAGAACCTCCCGGGCATTGCCGCCCGGCTGCACGGCGAGACCGAGCGTCTGCTGGACGTCGAGCTTGACCTTGTCCCAGGCGGGATCGGTGGTCGGCACCAGCTTCGCGTTGGGCAGCGCGTCCAGGTACGGCTTCAGCTTCCCGTCGCCGCTCATCTGCGTGAGACCCGACTTCGTCACCGGCAGAAAGCCCTCGGCGGCGATCCAGCGCGTGATGTTGGCCGGCTGGTAATAGAGGTCGAGGAAGCCCTTCACCGCCTCCCGGTTGTCCTTCTTCTTGAACGCCATCAGGTAGTCTTCCACGCCGAGCGTGACCGGCGCGCCGACGTTGGTCGGCATCGTCGCCACGCCGTACTCCACCTTGCCCTCGGCGTCGAGCTGCCGGGCGAGCGGGCTGAAGCCCATGACCATGCCGACCTTGCCGTCCTTGAAGAGCTGGAAGGCGCCGTCGGTGCGGTTGGTCTTGCCGGGGTTCACCTGCGTCACCCGGTGCTTGTTGGCGAGGTCGGCGAGGAACGTCAGCGTCTGGACGTTGCGGTCGCCGTTGATCGTCCAGCGCTCGCCGGACTTCCAGTCGCCGCCGTTGTTCCACATCCAGATCGACCATTCGGCCTGCGCCTCCTCGGGGCCGAGCGGCAGCGCGTAGCCGATGATCCCGCCGCCGAGCGCCTGGAGCTTGCGGGCGTCCTGCAGGAACTCGTCCCACGTCTTCGGCGGCGCGGCGATCCCCGCCCGGGCGAACAGCGCCTTGTTGTAGAAGAACGCCCGCGCGCTCGACAGGATGGGGAAGCCGTAGAGCGCGCCGCGATAGGTCCCGCCGCGCGCGAACGCCTCGAGGAAGTCGTCGCGCGTCTTCGGCGAGAGCACCTCGTCGGCCGCGTAGAGGAGGCCATCCTTGGCGTAGCTGGAGAACGAGTTGAGGTTCAGCACGTCGGGCGGCTGGTTGTTCTGGACCATCGTGCTGACCTGCTGATCGATCGAGTTCCAGTCGACCACCTGCAGGTCGACCTTGACCTTGCTCTGCCGGGTGTACTGGTCGGCGAGGCCCCGCCAGAACGGGCCCGTGTGGTCCTTGCTGTAATCGGCGATGACGACCTTGATGGCCGCCGGCCCCTCCGAGTCGCCGCGACTGCACGCGGCGAACAGCGCAAACACGAGGGCCGCGAGGGTCGGCCGTTCCAGGAGGCCCCTCATGCCGATGAGCCCGGCTCCGCCTCCGGCATCGAGAGCTGCCCGGTGAGCTCGGGCGCGGCCAGGGGCCGCGGGACGTGCTCGATGCCGCGCAGCCGGCGGATGTCGTCGCCCTCGCCGGCGCCGAGCTCCCGGAACTCGCGGGCCTTCGGCAGGACCCGGGACTCCAGCGAGCCGACCGCGTCGTTGTAGGCGCGCACCGACTGGCCCAGCGTCATCCCGATCCGGTCCACGTGGCCGGCCAGCGTGCGGAGCCGATCGTACAGGTCGCGGCCGAGGTCGCGGATCTCGACCGCGCTGGAGGCCAGCCGCTCCTGCTTCCAGCCGTACGCGATCGCGCGCAGCAAGGCGATCAGCGTGGTGGGGGTGGCGACGACCACGCGCTGGCTCATCGCGTCCTCCAGCAGCGCCGCATCCTGCTCGACGGCCGCCGCCACGAAGGCCTCGCCGGGAACGAACATGACGACGAGGTCCAGCGAGCTCGCGAACTGCGCCCAGTAGGCCTTGCTGCTCAGCGTGGCCATGTGCTGGCGCATCTGCGCGGCGTGCCGCAGCAGCGCCGTGGTGCGCTCCTCGGGCCGAGTGGTGTCGAGCGCGTCGAGATAGGCGGCCAGCGGGACCTTGGCGTCGACCACGATCTCGCGTCCGCCGGGCAGATGGACGACCATGTCGGGCCGCTGGGCGCCGCCCTCGCCCTTGAGCGTCACCTGCTCGTCGAAATCGCAGTGCTCGGCGAGGCCGGCCAGCTCGATCACGCGGTGCAGCGTCAGCTCACCCCAGCGTCCTCTCACGTGCGAGCCACGCAGCGCGGTCACCAGATTGAGCGTCTCTCGACGGAGCTCGTCGCTGCTGCCGCGCAGCGTCGCCAGCTGTTGCTCGAGCGTGGCGTACGCCCCCTCCCGCTTGTTCTCCAGCTGTTGGGCCTGGCTCTCGACGCGCTGGAGGGCCTCCTTCAGCGGGCTCACCAGCGAATCGACCGCGTGTTCGCGCCGGCTGAGCCGCTCGTCGGCGAGCGTCAGGAAGGTGGCCTGGCTCTCCCTCAGCGCGTCGGCGCTCAGCGCCTTGAACGTCTGGACGAGCTGGGTCCGCGCGTCCTCGAGGAGCCCGCGCTGCTCGGCCATCGAGTCGCGGGCAGCTTCCAGCCGGGTGTCGGACTGCGTGCGGGCCGCCCGCTCGCTGTCCAGCGCGCTCCGCAGGTCACTCGTTTCGAGATCCCGCTGGGTGAGCTGCTTCGTCAGCTCGTCGGCCCGGCTCTCGGCCGCCGCGAGCCGGCCCTGGAGTCCTTCGCGCGCGCCGCGGATCGTCGCCTCGGCTCGCACGCGCGCCATCGCCCAGCCCAGCGTCCCGCCGAGGAGCGCCCCGGCGATGAGCATCGCCAGCTCAAGCACGTCGACGTCCTTTCCAGTGCCGGCACACGGCGCGCAGCCCGCACGGCGGGCACACGACGGGGTCGCGCCGGTCGCGACAGTCGCCCGACATCCGCGTGTGGCAGAGCGCGAAGTCGTACTTCACGGGATCGGCGGGATCGATCGTCGCCAGTCGTGCGGTGATCTCCTCGGCCATCTTCCAGTTCCGCGACCGGCGCCGCGTGAGGCCGAGGGCCCGGCTCATGTTCTCGACGTGGGTGTCGATCGGCATCAGCAGCCGCGCGGGCGACACCGACGTCCACAACCCGAAGTCGGGCGCCTGGCGGCGGACCATCCAGCGCAGGAAGAGGTGCAGGCGCTTGCACGGCCCGCCCGCCGACGGCAGCGGAAAGAGATGCCGGTAGCCGCGCGAGAGGCGGCGGCGCGGAAAGACGTCGCGCACGTCGGCGTCGAGGAAGGCGCGGGCGAACCGCTCCAGCGCGGGGCCGATCGGCCCGGCCGGGTCGGCGTCGCCGGCCACGAAGCACTTCTCCAGCGAGCCGTGGCGGGCCAGCAGCTCGTGGCCCGCCGCGCAGAACGCCACGAGATCGCGGGGGCGGTTGAACCGGTAGATGAAGCCGTCGAACACGTGGGCGTCGCGGCGGGCGTCGAACTCGCGAACGAAGCGGGCCGGCGACGGCCCCATCGTCGCGAGGACCCCGGCGAGCGCGCGGCCGAACAGATCCACGCGCCCGTAGGCGAGGCACGCGGTCAGCAGGGCGACGACCTCGCGGTCGTCGGCGGCAGGATAGCGAAGGGGGAACTCGAGCGCGTCGCGCGTGAGCCGCGCGCCGTAGTCGAACTCGCGGTAGAGCCGCTCGAGCGGCTCGCGGAGTGCGCCGGCGGACGTCATTCGGCGGTCTCGCGGCATGATAACATGCCGCCTCGTCAGGCGATGAGTCGAATCCCCTCGCGCACGCGGCCACTCACCGTCGGCGTCGTCGGACTCGGCGCCATCGGACGCCGTGTCTGCCAGGCCCTCGACGCCGGCCTGCCCGGGGTGCGTCTGGCCGCGGCCACCGCGCGTGATCGCGGGCGTGCCGAGACCTTCCTGAAGTCGCTGCGGACGCCGGCGCCGTTCCTGTCGCTCGACGACCTCATCGCCTCCGCCGAGGTCGTCGTCGAGGCCTCGACCCAGGCGCACCTTCGAGAGGTCGCGCCGAAGGCGCTCGGCGCCGGGCGCGATCTGGTGGTGCTGTCGTGCGGCGCGCTGCTGGGGCGCGCCGACTGGGTCGCGCTGGCCGAGCGCCAGGGTTGCCGGATCATGGTGCCGTCGGGCGCCATCGCCGGGCTCGACGGCGTCAGGGCTGGCGCGATCGGCCCGGTGACATCGGTGACGATGGAGAGCCGCAAGGCTCCCGCCGGCTGGGCGGGCGCTCCGTGGGTCACGCAGCAGAGGATCGACCTCGAGGCGATCCGCGAGGAGACGCTCATCTTCGAGGGCCCGGCGACCGCCGCCTGTCCGGCGTTTCCGGCCAACGTCAACGTGCTGGCCGCGCTGTCCCTGGCCGGCATCGGCCCCGAGCGCACGACGACGAAGATCTACGCGGTCCCGGGACTGGCCCGCAATACCCACCGCATCCGGGTCGAGGGCGAGTTCGGCACGCTGCAGATCCAGGTGGAGAACGTGCCCTCCGAGAACCCCCGCACCGGCCGGCTGTCCTATCTGTCGACGATCGCGCTCCTGCGCGACCTCGGCGCCACCCTGCGCGTGGGGACGTGAGCGAGGGCGTCCGCGCCTCGTTCGACCGCATCGCCGAGCAGTACGCCGCCGATTTCGCCGACGAGCTGACCCGCAAGCCCTACGACACCGAGCTCCTGGGGCGCTTCGCCCAGCGCTGCCCGGCGCCAGGACTCGTCCTGGACATCGGCTGTGGACCGGCCGGCCACGTCGGGCGCTTCGTCGCCGGGCGCGGCGCCCGCGTCGTCGGCGTCGACCTCGCCCCGCGCTCGCTGACGGTCGCCCGACGTCTCAACGATCCGTCCCTCCGCTTCGTCGCCGCCGACATGCGCGCCCTGCCGTTCGCGCGCGGCGACTGCGCCGGCATCGTCGCCTTCTATTCCCTGATCTACGAAGCCGACCCGACGGCGGCGCTGGCCGAGCTGCGGCGGGTGCTGCGGCCGGGCGGCGCGCTCCTCGTCGCGGTCCACGCCGGAGAGGGCTTCAGTCACTTCAGCGATTACAAGGGCGTGCCGGTGGACGTCGAGCTACACCTGCGAGGCCCCCGGACATTCGTCGAGCAGGTCCGCGCGGCCGGCTTCGCGGTCGAGACGGTCGACGTGCGCCCGCCCTACCCGTTCGAGCACGCCACCCCGCGGCTCTACCTGCTGGGAGCTTGCTCTTAGCCTTCGGCGACGGTCTCGATGCCGCGCGGCAGCCAGCGGAGACGGTGGCCGAGGCCGGCGGCGGTGAACGCCCGGTCGATGTCGGCGCGGCCCTCCGAAAAATGCTCCCAGTCCTCGAAGTGCACGGGCACGATCGCGGCGTCGGCGAAGGCGCGCGCCGCCTCGACCCCTTCCGCGGCGGTGAAGGTCAGATGCCACGGGCCCACCGCGGCGACGCGCGCCGCGCCCATGAAGAGGACGGCCGTGCGGACGGAAAAGCGGCGGCCGACCTCGGCGACCCCTTCGTACCACACGGTGTCGCCGCTCAGGTAGACGGCGTGCTCCGGCGCGTCGGCGAAGGCCAGCGCGAACCCCACCACCGGTCCACGGTCGGCGTGGGCCGGCCCATGGCGCGCCGGCGTGGCCGTGACCCGGAGGATGCGCCCGTCCGGGGTGGGCAGGTCGAGCGTGTCCCATGGAGCGAGACCACGCGCGCGACCGCCCAGGCGGGCCGCGCCGGCCTCGGTCGTGAGGACGCGGTCCGCCCCGTCCAGGAAGGCGCGGCCGCTGGCGTCGAGGTTGTCGAAGTGGTGATCGTGGCTCAGGAGCACGGTGTCGACGCGGCCGAGCGCCGCCGGCGCCAGCGCCGGCCCCCGCGTCTTTCTCAGGACGTAGGCGCCGGCGCGGAACTCCGCCCCGGCCGCGTCGAACGTCGGATCGGTGAGCAGCCGCAAGCCTCCGAGCTCGAGCAGGGCGGTGGGGCCACCGATGTACGTGAAGCGCGGGTCGAGGCTCATCGGTCCTTCATCGAGCGCGCGTCCCACAGGCGGATCAGGTAGCCGTCGGGATCGCGCAGCTCGACGCCGTAGCCCCAGTAGGTCTTCTGCGGCCCGTGAGCGAAGGCGACGCCCCGGCGGGCCCACTCGCCGAACGCGGCGTCCACGTCGGTGACCTGGAACCACAGGGCGCAGCCGTTCGCCTGCACCGTGGCCGGCACTTCCTGCAGGAAGACCGTGAAGTCGTCGCTGTCCTGCAGCGCGACGCTCCGCTGCTCCGGCACCTCGAACTCGACGGTCAGGCCGAGCGTGCGGGTGTACCAGTCGCGCGAGCGCGGCAGGTCGGTCACCGGGATCCGCAGGTGATCGAGCTTCAGCATGGCCTCACCTCGTCAGCGTGATCGTGACCCGGCGCGTGGCCGCGCCGAGTCGTGCACCGCCACAGGATACCCGTGCGCGATCGCCCGCACGATCGAGCGCGGCGTGAGCACGCGCACCGACCGGTCGGCCGCGCGTGGCGCCGTCGCCGCGTACCCGGAGGCCGTCCACGCGGCCAGCGCGCCGGCCTGGACCAGGTAGGCGCGGCCGTCGTCGCCGGCGATCATCGCGCCGGCCGGCACTCGAGACAGGCGCTCGACGTACGTGCGCTTGGCGCGGCCGTCGATCCGTTCGGCGTGCAGCGCCCGGTCGATCTCGTCCACCGACGGTTGCGACGAGCCTCGGCGGCGGTTCGCCAGCACCCAGTGCGCGCGGAAGAGCCGGAAGCGCTCGCGCTGGCACTCGGCGCACGGACGGTGGCCGGCCGCGAGAGCGGTGGCCTCGTCCAGGAAAAAGAGCTCCGTGTAGCGCCCGGGCGCCATGACGTCGCGGCGTCGCCCCTTGAAGTGCAGGACGCAGGCGATCCACCGCCTGCCCACGAAGGGCCGGCGGATTCGCTGCTGGAGATCGTGCAGGCAGCCGCGGTTGCCCATGAGCGTCCCGCGCGCCGGGGTGGCGATCAGCTCGCCGAACGGCGTGACGCGGTTCTGCCGCGCCACCGGCCGAGCCTACGCCTGGCTCGGCGCCGCCTCGAGATAGCGCTCGGCCTCGAGCGCGGCCATGCAGCCGGTGCCGGCGGCGGTGACCGCCTGGCGCCAGGTGAAGTCGGCGACGTCGCCGGCGGCGAAGACGCCGCGCACCGAGGTCTCGGTGGTCCCCGGCACGACCTTGATGTAGCCGTTCGGCAGGAGCTCGACCTGGCCGCGGAAGATGGCGGTGTTGGGGACGTGCCCGATGGCGAAGAAGAGGCCGTCGACCAGGTGCTCGCTGACCTCGCTCGTCTTGACGTTCCGGAGGGTCGCGCTCGTCACCTTCCCCGCCTTCGGGTCCTTGATCGAGTCGACCACGGTATCGAGGAGGAGCGAGATCTTCGGGTGCTTGCGGGCGCGCTCCTGCATGATCTTCGAGGCCCGCAGCGCGTCGCGGCGGTGCACGATCTCCACCTTGCGGCCGAGGCGGGCGAGGTAGAGCGCCTCCTCCATCGCCGAATCGCCGCCGCCGACCACCATGATGTTCTGGTCCTTGAAGAAGAAGCCGTCGCAGGTCGCGCACGTGGAGAGGCCACGGCCCATGAGCGCACGCTCTTCCGGGAGGTCCAGCGTGCGGGCGGAGGCTCCGGTGGCGATGATCACGGTCTCGGCCTCGTGGATCGCGCCCTCCGAGCGGATCACGAACGGGTGGCGGGCGAAGTCCACGCCCGTCACGTCCTCGGCGATCATGTCGGTGCCGAAGCGCTCGGCCTGCTTGCGCATCGTCTCCATGAGGTCGGGGCCGATGACGCCGTCCACGAAGCCGGGATAGTTCTCCACCAGCGTGGTCAGCATGAGCTGCCCGCCGGACTGCACACCCGTGAACATGAGCGGCGCCAGATTGGCCCGGGCCGCGTAGATGGCCGCCGTGTAACCGGCCGGCCCGGAGCCGATGATGATCACCTTGCGCGTCGTCGGCATCGCTTCAGACCTCCCCCGTGCTTCTGATGCAGGAACAGGGCCAGACGATGCGACTCAGGATGGGTCGACGATCCCCTCCAGGTCGGCGAGGTCGCGGATCTCGTAGATCGGGGGCGCGATCCCCGGGGGCAGCGGATCGTGGCCCGGGTTGATCCAGGCGGCGTCCATCCCGACGGCGTGAGCGCCGACCACGTCGATGTCGATGCGGTCGCCCACGAACAGCGTGTGGTGGGGCTCGACGCCGGCGCGCTGCAGCGCCGCCTGGAAGATGTCGGCGCGCGGCTTGCGCCAGCCGACCTCGTCCGAGACGACGATCGTGGCGAAGAGGTCGCGCACGCCCGCCGTCTCCAGAATCGCCAGCGCCGTCGGGCTGTAGTCGAAGTTCGAGACGACGGCCAGGCAGTGCCGGCGGGCCAGGCGCTGGAGCAACGGCCGGTGATGGGCCGGAAAGCTGGCCGCCTTGGCGAGCTCCCGGCGATGAGCGTCGATGAGGGTGACGTCGAAGCCCGGCGGCAGCGTCGCCGCGTCGAGCCCGAGCCGCCGGAAGAAGACCGCGAATCGCTCGCGCGCCGGCACCTCGCGGTGATCGATGGCGCGCAACCGCTCGGCCTCCTGCCACGAGGCCTGGAGCGCCGCGTAGCACTCCTCGAGCGTCACCTGCGGCGCCGCCCGGGCCAGCACCGCGTGCAGGTGGCCGGCGGTCGAGCGCACCCGGTGCCCGTTGATCTCGATCTCCGGCAGCCGGTCGCGCTCGAAGCGCACGAGCGTGTCGAAGAGATCGAAGAAGACGGCGCCGTAGGCCATCTAGCGGAGGGCCTCCAGGGCCTCGCGGTCGAAGCCGATCACGAGGCGGTCGCCGGCCTGCACGAGCGGCCGGCGCAGCAGGCGCGGCTCCTTGACCATCAGCGCGACGAGCTGGGCGTCGCCGACCTTCTTCCGGTCCAGGCCGAGCGCCTTGTACTGGGTCGAGCGCGTGGAGAGCAGGCTGCGCACGCCGTCGGGCGCGCGGCCCGCCAGGGCGCGAATCTCGGCGGCGCTCAGCGGCTGCTTGAACAGATCGCGAGCGGTGAACGCCACCTTCCGACGGGAGAGCACCGCCCTCCCCTTGACGCAGGACGTTCAGGTGGGCTTCTGATAGAAGACGACCTCGCGGCTCACAGTGGCTTCCTCCGGGCATAGCCCTCGTCGAGGCCGTGCCAGTGCGTGATGCGCTCCTCGCCGTACCGCCAGCAGAGATTCACCTCCCGGCCGTCGCGCCGGTGCGGAAAGTCCACGAGGCCGAGGCCGAGGTCCTTGGTGACGCCGCCGAGACGCTGGATCTGCTCGAGGCCGGCCTGCACGTCGCGCGCGCTGCGCTCGAGCGTCTCCCGGCGGGCGCGCCAGGCGGCCTGGTCGACCACGCCGCCACCGGCCAGCGTGATGCGCTTCTGCTCGGCGGCCAGCGCCTCGCGCGCCTGGGCGCCGGCCGCATGGGCCGCCATGACGCGCTCCATGACTCGTGTGAGCCGGGGGATCAACCGCTCGACCTCGTCGGGCGCGAAGTAGCGGTCAGACACGATGCCGGACGTCCAGTCCGCGCTCGACGAAGACGGCGTGGACTTCCCTGGGGCCGTGCACGCCGCGCGTCAGCGTGAGCTCGATGTCGGCGGTGCGGCTGGGGCCCGTGATGAAGTTGATCGCCGCGCCCCGCCCGGCCGCGTCGTCGCCGTCGTGCCACGCCTCCAGCGCGACGCCCACCTGCTCCAGCGATTCCACCAGCGCCTCGCGGTCGAACACGGCGACGTGGCACGACGGCAACAGCGACGCCGAGCGCGGGCGCCCGGCGCCCGACACGACGATCAGCGTGCCCGTCTCGGCGACCGCCAGGTCCACGCCGGTGACGCCGACGTCGGCCGCCGCGGCGACCGCGCGCAGTCGCGCGCGCTCGGGCGGCGTCACCTCCGCCTCCGGCATCGCGACGGCGTCGAGGCCACGCTCCTGCAGTGACGCGGTGACGTCGACACCGAGCGTGGCGCCTGGCCAGGCGATGACCGAGCGCGCCCGCCGCTCGCCGGCGATACGCGCGACGACGCCCGGCACCTCGGCGGCGTCCCCCACGCGGTGGAGCACGCCGCCGACCCGCTCGAACTCCACCGCGAAGCGCTCGAGGCTCTCGCGCCAGCGCTCCGAGAGCTCGCGGCGCAGCACCTCCAGGCGCTC
>Ga0209474_10001282_pt1 | contig 25071 bp, 22 predicted proteins | sample GraSoiAngelo_145_FD_185902 | JGI IMG/M metagenome (GOLD analysis project Ga0209474, IMG submission 185902) | Grasslands soil microbial communities from the Angelo Coastal Reserve, California, USA - 14_1009_05_20cm (SPAdes) (version 2) | ecosystem: Environmental > Terrestrial > Soil > Grasslands...
CGGCTCCGCGGCCGGGCTCGGCTATTTAATCCAGCAGGCCGAAGGGGTGTTCGACGTCGCCGGCGTGTTCGCCGGCATGTTCGTGCTGTCGGCTTTCGTCATCCTCATTGATTTCGCGGTGACCTTAGTGGAACGACGGCTTCTGGTCTGGCGGCCGGAGCCGGTTGAAATCCGCGGCTAAAGGCCGATGTCGGCCAGCTTCTCAAGAGGCGTGTGCTGCTCTATCCTGCACACAATGAATAAGATCAGCACGGAGGAAACCATGAGGACGATTTTTGGCAGAATGGCCGCGGCGCTGTTGGCGCTGCTGCTGACGTCCGGTCTCGCGGTGGCGCAAACCAAGATCACCGTCGCGGTCGGCGGCGGCGCCTGCCTTTGTTATCTGCCGACGGTGCTGGCCAAACAGCTCGGCGAGTACGACAAGGCGGGGCTTGCCGTCGAACTGGTGGATTTGAAGGGCGGCTCGGACGCGCTCAAGGCGGTGCTCGGCGGCAGCGCCGACGTGGTTTCGGGCTACTTCGATCACTGCGTCAACCTGGCCGCAAAGAAGCAGGAGCTGCAGGCTTTTGTGGTTTATGACCGTTACCCGGGCCTCGTACTGGTGGTATCACCGTCGCACAACGGCGAAATAAAATCGATCAAGGATCTCGCCGGCAAGAAAGTCGGCGTCAGCGCTCCCGGCTCCTCGACCGATTTCTTTCTCAAATATCTCTTGAAGAAAAACGGGCTTGATCCCGCCGGCACTGCCGTGATCGGCGTCGGCCTCGGAGCGACCGCGGTGGCGGCGATGCAGCAGGGTCAGATCGACGCGGCTGTCATGCTGGATCCCTCCATCACGGTGCTGCAGGGCGATTATCCGGACCTTCGCATCCTCAGTGATACCCGCACACAGAAGGATACGCTTGCGGTTTTCGGCGGCGAATATCCGGGAGGTTCGCTGTACAGCACCACAGCGTGGGTTGCTTCGCATGATAAGGAAGTGCAGGCGCTGACCAATGCAATCGTGAACACGCTGGCCTGGATTCATTCGCACTCGCCGGAGGAGATCATGGCCAAGATGCCACCCGAGCTGGTCGGGAAGAACAAGGAGCTTTATCTCGCCGCACTGAAGAACACGATGCCGATGTATTCGGAAACCGGCAAGATGGACCCCAACGGCGCGGACGCGGTATTGGCGGTGTTCAGCGAGGGTTCGCCCGAAGTCGCCAAGGCCAACATCGACGTGAGCAAGACCTTCACCAACAAATATGTCGAGCAGGCCAACAAGACGACCGGCATGAATGCGAAATAAATACAATCGGGCGGCATGACGCCTCCGGTCATTCATCGCGTCAGGACGCTCGATCTGGCTTTTAAGCCCTGGCGATGGCCGTTCGCTGACGAGCGGCGCGCCGAGATCGCAGCGCATTTTGCCGGCAAACAGCGCGAGAAGCCGATCTGGAACGGCCGCATCCTGCTCGGGCGCAATCCCATATTCACCGCAGAGCGCTTCAGCGCCAGCTATTTCGATGCCGATTTCGCGAGCTTCCTGGCATGGCGCGACTGGGGCTTTCCGGACCCAGCGGTATTCAACGGCTTCGGCATGGGGGCGCTGCGTTGCGCCGATGGCGTTTTTCTCCTTGGCGAAATGGGCCAGCATACCTCGAATGCCGGCCGCGTCTATTTCCCATCGGGAACGCCCGACCTCGACGACATCAGCGGCGGCGCGGTCGACATCGCCGGCAGTGTCGCTCGCGAAGTCGAGGAGGAAACCGGTCTGACTGCGGCGGACTATCGGGCCGGCGGGCATTGGTACTGCGTGGTCTCCGGGGCGGCTATTGCGATCATCAGGATCCTGGATGTCAATCTTACCGGGGAAGCGCTGCGCGCGCGGGTCGAAGCCAACCTTGCGCGGCAAGCCCAACCCGAGCTTTCCGCGATCCATTTGGTGCGCGAGAAGGGCGATGTCACGGTTGCGATGCCGGGTTTTGTGATTGCGTTCCTGGAAACACAGATGAGTGCATAGGCTTTGGAGCGGAAAGAAAGGGTCTCATCTCATGAGCAAGAAATCCTCGCAATCGCTTGGCGCCGAGCTGAAATCCTTTACTGCGCCGTTCCGTTTTGACGGATCAGGCACGTTCCACCTCAAATCTCACAAGACCAACGAGAAGGGCGGCCTCGACAAGGAAACGGCTGAAAAGATTGTCGAAGCCAACCGCAAGCGGCTGACCGATTTTCAGGAACGGCTTTACGCGGAAGATCGGTGGTCGCTGCTCGTGATGCTTCAGGGCATGGACGCCTCGGGCAAGGACAGCGCCATCAAAAGCATATTCGCTGGCGTCAATCCGCAGGGCTGCGAGGTCTATTCCTTCAAGCAGCCGACACCCCAGGAGCTCGATCACGATTTCATGTGGCGCAGCATGATCGCGCTGCCACAACGTGGCCGGATCGGCATCTTCAATCGTTCGTATTACGAGGAATGTCTGGTGACGCGAGTGCATCCGGAAATCCTCGCCAAGGAAAAGACGCCGCAGCGTTTGATCACCAAAAACCTCTGGCGCGAGCGGTTTGAGGACATTTCAGCGATCGAGCGCTATCTCACGCGCAACGGCACGGTGATCTTGAAATTCTTTCTCAACGTTTCAAAACAGGAGCAGCGTGAGCGGTTTCTGGATAGGCTTGATGATCCCTCGAAGAACTGGAAATTTTCCATGAACGACATCGCCGAGCGCGCGTTATGGCCGAGATATATGGCGGTGTATCAGGACATCGTGCGGCACACCTCGACGGCGGCGGCGCCATGGTACGTCGTTCCGGCCGATCACAAATGGTTTGCGCGTGTGGTGATCGGTTCGGCGATCGTCAGCAAGCTGGAAACGCTGGGCTTGCAGTTTCCGCGAGTCGAGAAGGCATCGTTGGAGGAATTCAAGCAGGTGCGCAAGGCGCTGGAGAGCGAAGGTAAGGGGCGGAGCAAGCGCGCGACGAAGAATGTTGATTGACCCCCCGCCTTCGTCGCGGTGGGCGCGGTCGTTTACCTTCTTTGAAGCTCGAACTATAAATTTTGCAAATGTGGTGTACTCTGCATCTATGCACGTCGATGTCGACTTGCATCGAGCCAACTTTTGGGATGGACGGAGGGTAACATGGCGAAGAAAGCGAAGAAGGCAAAGAAGGCCAAGAAGACGGGAAAGAAGAAAAAGAAGTAGCCGTTCGACAGACCTCATGGCGCATCAGGATCGTGTCTGAGGTCCGTCTTTCGATTACAGAATACATACAACAAACATTCAGGCCGGACCCTATGCAGATGGCGGCTGCATTCGGTCCGGATTTTCATGTCTGGACGATTTGTCAAAAAATATTGTGACCGACACGATCTGGCGCAGTCGAAAGACCGAGTTGGCGCGTTTGACCAAACGGCGTTATGATTCCCGTGATTGCAAGCAGGGCGTAGCCCCAATCAGATGGGACGTGCATGAGGTCTCGTTCTGTGAACCCGCAGCGCAACCAGAGACGGCGGTGGCCCGCGCATCTTGTCATTGCCGCGGGTCTGGCCGCGCTGATTGCGGCTCCCGCAGATCATGCGGGTGCCCTGGAACGCCGGAGCGAACGCTCGGTCGAGTCCATCGACTCGCGCACTGCCGGCGAGCCGATCATGGCGATCGTTTCGCTCCGCAAGCAGCGGATCACCGTCTATGACGCCAACAGCTGGATCGTTCGGGCGCCGGTGTCGAGCGGGCAGAAGGGACGCGAGACGCCCGCGGGGATATTCAGCATCATCCAAAAAGAAGCTGACCACTACTCGAACCTCTATGACGATGCCTACATGCCCCACATGCAGCGCATCACCTGGTCGGGCATTGCGCTCCACGGCGGTCCGCTGCCGGGATATCCGGCCTCCCATGGGTGCGTGCGGATGCCGTTCGATTTCGCGGCACGCCTGTTCGAGGCGACCCGGCTGGGGTTGCGGGTAATCGTGGCACCAACCGATGTGGCACCCGTCGAGATAGCCCATCCAGTTCTGTTTCTGTCGAAACCGGGTGTCCGCGCCTTCGCCGCTGCCCGTCGTGCAGAAGCGGATGAGGCAGCCAGAAAGGCGGATCAGGCGAGACTCGCGGTGGGAACGGCCCTCCGGGAGGCCTCACAAGCAATGGTGCCGGTGCGCGTTCCGGAAAACCTGAAGCGCAGAGCTGAGGCGCAATTGGCGGCCGCGGAGACTGCGCTTGGCGCCGCGATCCCAGGGGAGGCAAAGGAGCAGGCTGAGCGCACCAAGGCGCAGGCAGTCGCCAGCGTGGCCGAGTTGGACGCGCAATTGGCGGCAGCGAAAGCGGAGCTGCAGCCGAAGCTCGATCGCCTCATGCGTGCGCGCGAAGCATCCGTCCTGGCAGAGACTGCGCGGGTCGCGGCAGTCGAGGCGGCGCGCCAGGCTGCACGCGAGCTCGAGCCGGTATCGGTGCTAATCAGCCGCAAGACCCAGCGCCTTTACGTCCGGCAAGCCTTTGAGCCTATCATGGAGAGTCCGGTCACGATCCAGGATGTCGATCGTCCGATTGGCACGCACGTCTTCACCGTCATGGAGCGGACGGACGACACCAACATGCGATGGAGCGTCGTCTCGTTGGACGGTGGACGTCCACGCGGGCAAGGTCGCGACGTCGAAGCCTCGCCGGTGGACGCAAGCAGTGCAAAATCCGCGCTCGACCGCATTGTCATTCCACCGGAGGCATTGGATCGTATCTCCGCGACGTCCCCGCGATCTTCCCTTATCATCACCGACGAGGCGTTGAGTTCCGAAACCGGCAACGGCACGGATTTCGTGGTGCTCCTGAGCGGCGAGCCGCAAGGAGGCATCAAGATGCGCCGACGCGCTCCTGCCGGCGAGTTTGGCTACGCGCGCTCACGCGATCGCCTGCCGTTTTGGCCCAACTGGTGAGCCCGTTCATGCTTCAAGTGAGGCACGACCACTTCAACAAGCGGATTCCATGCCGGAATACTGCAGAGATCGCCGACCCTTTTCCGGAGCTCGTCCGGCGCTAGCGGCACTAACTTCTTGCCGTTTCCGCTCCCCGCCCGCTCCCAAAGTGCTAAGCTTTAGTCGGTGGAACAGTCCACCAAATTCGAACTGGTCATCAACCTGAAGACCGCGAACTCTCTGGGCATCACGATTCCGGTCAATGTGTTGGCAAGCGCCGAGCAGGTGATCGAATAAAACTCGCGATTTCCGAGCGTGGCACTTGGTTTGCGACCTCGAACACCCCGATGCTTGCGACAATATTGCAGCGGCGTACGCCGTCCCATCAATAGCTTCGACCTCAGTGCCGCCTGCCGGCTCGATTAGCCGCCGTTTCTCACTCGCCATCCCGTCGCAAAGTGTTAGGCTTAGGCACAGGAAGAAACGTTTTCTTGGGGATACATGCAGCGCCGCGATTTCATCACGATGCTCGGCGGCAGTGCGATGGCGTGGCCGCTCGCGGCGGATGCTCAGCAACCCACAGGGCGAGTCTACCGAGTGGGGTATCTTGCGTTCGCGTCGCGGGAGCACCAAGCCCATCTCAGTAAAGCGTTCGAGGAGGGCTTGCGGAGCCTTGGTTACCGGGTTGGCCAGAACGTCTTGATCGAGTACCGCTACGGCAACGGCCAATTGGAACGGCTGCCAGCGCTTGCTGCAGATTTGGTCCGGCTCGGTGTGGACGTCATCGTTTCCGGGAACCCTTCCAATACCGCTGCGGCCATCAAGGTGACCACGACCATCCCGATCGTCATGACGAATAGTTCCGATCCGGTCGATGCTGGTCTCGTCGCTAGTCTTGCGCATCCCGGCGGGAACGTCACCGGATTTAGCTCGGACACTGGCGACGAGATCAACGGCAAGCGGCTTGAGTTGCTCAAGGAAACTGTGCCGAACCTCTCGCGTCTGGGCATTCTTTGGAATCCGGACTTCGCGCGCAATCAGAGCCGGCTGACCTCGATGGGGGAAGCTACCAACGCGCTGGAGTTGACGCTTGTCCCGGCCGAAGCACGCGGGCCGGACGCGCTTGAACAAGCGTTCGCGACGATGATAAGGCAGCGCGCGCAGGTGCTGGTCGTACTGAGTGATGGTGTACTGTTCAACAATCGCGGCCAGATTGGAGCCATGGCCATCAGAGATCGACTGCCGGCAATCTCTGCCGTCAGAGAATACGCTGAGGCGGGCTTGCTTCTGACCTATGGACCCGAACTTGCAGATCTATTTCGCCGGTCCGCCGTTTTCGTCGACAAGATATTTAAAGGCGCAAAACCAGCCGACCTGCCGGTCGAGCAGCCAATCAAGTTCGAGCTGGTGGTGAACCTCAAAACCGCCAAGGCGCTCGGGCTCACTCTGCCGCCGACGCTGCTCTCCCGCGCGGACGAGGTGATCGAATAGCGATGTCTTATTTGCTGCGGCGCATCGTTGCCGGGTAGAGGAATATTCGCTAAGCGGTGGGGTTGCAGAAGGGCGCACGCGGTGCGTAGCTTGTAGAAGTAGCTTTTAAAAACAAAAGCCAGAGGGGAAATACAATGTCCGGCATCTTAATGCGTGCGCTCGCCGTAGTGAGCTTCACGACTTGTCTCGCGCTGCCTGTGTCGGCGCAGGAAACCGTCCGCATCCGCGGCACCATCGAACGCATCGAAGGGCCGGTTTACGTGGTCAAGAGCCGCGATGGCGCCGAGCTTAAGCTCACCGTCACCGATAATCCGCTCTATGTTGCCATCGTCCCCGCCACCATGGCCGACGTCAAACCCGGGATGTTCGTTGGTTCGGCCGGAATGATGCAGGCCGATGGCACCCAAAAAGCAATCGAGGTGCATATCTTCCCGGAATCGATGCGCGGCACCGGCGAGGGCCATTATGACTGGGATCTGAAGCCACAAAGCAAAATGACCAACGGCAACGTCGAACAGACGGTTGCCGGGGTCGATGGGCCGACGCTGTCCGTCAAATACAAGGATGGCGAGAAGAAACTGGTTGTGGGCCCCGAGACGGTCGTTGTCACCTATGTGATGGGTAGCAAGGACGACCTGAAGCCGGGCACGAAGATTTTCGTCTCCGCTGCGAAGAAGCAGCCGGACGGTAGCTTGCAAACCCCACGCATCACTTACGGCAGGAACGGGGCGGGACCGGCTTTTTGACCCGAAGGCCACGCTTTCAGCTCCCACCATCGTCATTCCCCGATGTGCAATTGCGCATCGGGGCTTCGCATCGGCCCTGCGGCGAGGCGGGAGGCTATTGTGGCGAGATCAGCACCATCACGCTGGTGCCTCAGGTTGTCGATGCAGTATCCCCGATTCCAGTGGTCGCTGCCGGCGGCATCTTTGACGGGCGCGGCATCGCCGCGGCATTGATGCTCGGTGCGGCCGGGTCAATCTCGGCACACGCTTCATCGCGACCCAGGAAGCGCCGGCCCCCGAGGAGTGGAAGCAAGCCATCGCGCAAGCCAGATCGGACGAAGCGATCAAGGTCGATGTTCTTAACGACATCAGCCCGCTGCCGGGCACAGCCGGGTTTGGCACCGTGCTTCGGTCTCTGCATACGCCGTTCCTGGATGAGTGGAGCGCCAAGCGCGATGAGGCCCGCCGCAACTGCGATCGCCTGCGACGACAAATCGTCTCGACGACCCAGACCGGCCAGCCGCATGCGACACTGCTCACGGCGGGTCAGAGCGCCGGTGGCATCAAAGACATCCCATCAGTTGCGGAACGGTTTGTCAGCTCGCTTTGAAAATGGCGGGGTCGGGCAAATTCAAGAACTGGAAGGGCACATTCGGGATAGCCTTGTCGAACAAGGGCATCGGCGTGCGCCGGATCTGCTTGATGGGGATAAAGTTCGCACGATTTTGGACCTTCATTGCGCCAGCAGCCAAAAGGATCCAACGGCGGCCAAAAGCTCGCCTTGAGCTCCGCCGAGAGGTTGGCAGTCGCTCGTTAAGAAGGCATTGTGGCCTTCTCGCGAACTGATTCCAGGACCGACCTGCGCGTGATGGCGTGTTCCAAGTCGCCATTTTGGGCGATGCCGCGGATGTTAGTGATGTTCTCGACAAAAGAGTAGGCCGAAGCCACCCATGTGTGTTTGCCGGCGAACTCGAGGCAGGCTTGCGGCAAGATGGTCAAAGCGCTTAGGCAAGCTGCGCGCAAATCGTCATTCAACACGCCCACTGGAGCAGTGCCTATAACGTCGCGAGGTCCCGCCACCGGAAAGGCGGCGACCGGCAGACCGCTGGCAAGCGCCTCCAGCAGTACCAAACCAAAGGTGTCGGTCTTGCTCGGAAACACAAAAACGTCGGCGGCGGCATAGATCTCCGCCAACTCCTCGCCTTGGCGTGCGCCTAGAAACAGCGCGTCCGGATATTTCCGCGCCAGGGAAGCTCGCGCCGGTCCCTCGCCGACAACGAGCTTGGTGCCTGGCAAATCGAGGTCAAGAAACGCCTCGAGATTCTTTTCGACGGCTACGCGGCCGACGCACAAAAACACCGGACGTGGCAAGCCTAAGTTGACGGTTCGGGGATGAAACAGCGACATGTCAACGCCTCGCGGCCAAAGCACCACGTTGCGGAAACCGCGGCTGCGTAATTCGGTCGCGAGTGCAGGCGTGGCGGCCATCACGGCCTGGCTCGGCGCGTGAAAGGCGCGCAGCGCTGCCCAGATCCAGGATTCAGGAACCGGCGCACGAGCGGAGACGTATTCGGCAAAGCGGGTATGGAAGCTCGTTGTGAACGGCAGCCGCTGATTGCGACAATAGCGCCGCACAAGAACTCCGATCGGACCTTCGGTGGCGATATGAATGCTATTAGGTCGCGCATCGGCGATTAGACGCGCGATTTTGGCCTGATACGGCAATGCCAGGCGCAGATCCGGATAGCTCGGCATCGCAAAGGAACGACTGCGGAGTGAGAAAGCTGATCTCCACCCCAAGATTCTTCGCCGCATCCGCCATCATAGACAACGTGCGCACCACTCCGTTGACTTGGGGATGCCACGCATCGGTCGCGATCAAGATCCGCATCAGGCGGCACGCGCCGCAAGTGCTGCGTTTTGAACAGCGTAGCGCAGCGGATCGGTCCAGAGAACGATTTCAAAGCGCCCGTCGTCGTGCTCAACCAGCGCAGTGCAGCTCTCGACCCAATCGCCGCAATTCATGTAGCAAATGCCATGCTCATCGCTGATGGTGGCATAATGGATGTGTCCACAGATCACCCCATCGGCGCCGTGACGGCGCGCCTCGGCAGCCAACGCCTGTTCGAACGCGCCAATATACTTTACGGCGTTCTTTACTTTCAGCTTGGCCCATTGCGATAGCGACCAGTAGGGCACGCCAAACCACCGCCTGAACATATTGACGAAGCGGTTAGCCTTGATGGCGAAGTCGTAGGCTTTATCGCCAAGATGAGCGAGCCAGCGCGCATTCTGCACCACGAGATCGAACATATCGCCGTGGATAACCAGATAACGCCGCCCATCGACGCCAACGTGTATCGTGTTTTGCACCACGTCGATGCCACCGAAATGGGTGCCGTAATAGTTCCTCAAGAACTCGTCGTGATTGCCGGGAATGTAGATTATCCTGGCGCCCTTGCGCGCTTTGCGCAGCATCTTCTGCACCAGATCGTTGTGCGATTGCGGCCAGTACCAGCTCGACTGCAGGGCCCAGCCATCTACAATGTCGCCAACTAGATAGATCGTATCGGCGTCATGGCCGCGCAGGAAATCCAACAATCGTTCGGCTTGTGAACCCCGGGCTCCGAGGTGGACGTCGGAGATAAACAAAGTGCGAAAGCGCCGTTCCAGACACTGTTCACTCATAGCGAAGTCCCCGTGCAAAAAAACGTACATTTATGTTCGGCGCCGTTCGTAGCAGTGGAATCCGCCGTAAATTCCCGATCGATCCAGTTCGAAACCGATTTCACTTCTTTCATCGTCGCGCCGCCAAACGTGCCGCAAAGACGCGAGCTCCGTCTGCTCCAGCGGAGACGCCGCGCCGGCAGTGCGAAAGATGACCCGGATTCTGCTGCTGCCGGTTCGATCGATGGCGTTCCAAAGCGCGCGGATTTCCTCGGTCGCCATCCAATCTTGCGAGTCCAGGAGAATGACAGCATCAATCTCCCGCGCCGGAAGGCTTTCCAGAAACAGCCGGAGGTTAGCTTGCACGGGAATGATCAGTCCGGCACCGTCGCGCATGCGAGCAAATTGGCAGCGCTGCAAATAAGGTGGCAGGCAGCGATCGCCGGGTCCGGGGTAACTGCGGCTCAGCGCCTGCCACGCAAAATAGTTTATTTCGTTGGGGTGGGCATTGATCAAGCGCAACAGCCGTTCGTATAGCACCTGGTTCAGCGGCGCGTCCGCCTTCAAGAGAGCGCGCTGTTGCGGCGGAATGCCCAGGCTGAACAGCAAGGCGGGAGTTGCGGTGATGAAACGCGCTAGCGGCGAATGAAAAACTCTCTCCAGACGATCCAACGATCGAATGCGTTCGGGGGCGTCTGTCTTACCGTTCAGCAACGCGGAGAGATCGATCCGGGCGAACTTCGCTAACAGGTGCGCTAACCCTATGAAGCGGCCGAGCATGCCGTGTCGATAAAATCCGTTGGTGAAATAAGTATGTCGTGGACGACCGAAGAGATCGCGTTGATCCCAGTAGGCGCGCGAATCGGCGTCTAGCATCGGCCACAACCGGTCGCGATACAGTTCGGCGTTGGCGACCGAGGCGCCCTCGCCGAAGAACTGCCAAAACTCGGCGTAGCTGGAAAAGGCCCGAAGCCCCGCAACCTTGAGCTTGAGCAGCGAAAGATGAGCTTTGTTTAGATCGACAGCGTAGATTTGCGCGGGCCGCGCCTTAAGATACGAAAGCGCGTTGCATCCGCCTGATGAAATGGTGACGATGGTCGAACCCAGCGGCAACTGTAGTGCTGAGAGGTCGGCTTCCGGATCCTCCCATATCTGGGTGTAGACCAAGCGGCGAAACCACAACGCAAAGAGCCTGTCCCAAACGGTCGATTCTTTTCGGTCTCTGGTGTTGCGAACCGCGTCCGCAATGAGCTGCGTATGCATTCATCCCCCGAATCAGTCACTCCACCAAGGGTATCGCGGGCTCGCTAAAGTTTTGCGACAACTGGCAAACGCGGCGAATCGCGCCGAAATTCGCGTCGCCGCAGCGGCTATCCGCGATCCGTCTGCGCAAGGCCGCCTGTCACACGGCTGTCGTGCGAACATCAGAAGAAGCTAGCGAGTAACGGCGACAAAGGGCCACGGATGTCCATATACCCCGAAGAGGTCGGCGCAGAATCCTGCTGGCCGATTGAAGCTACCCGTCGCATGAACCAGATGTATCGCCGGCAACGGCACATCTATGACGGCACACGGCGATATTATTTGCTCGGCAGGGACCGGCTGATATCTGATCTGGACGCCGTCGCCGGGTCGACCGTTCTGGAAATCGGTTGTGGAACCGGGAGAAATCTCGTCCGAGCAGGCACGTTTTATCCGGATGCGCGATTTTTCGGGATCGATGTCTCAACGGAAATGCTGACGTCCGCGATCTCGGCTATTTCGCGGCACGGCTTGAGCAGGCGCATTCTCGTCGCACACGGTGACGCAACGATGTTCGACCCGCAATTCCTGCTCGGGACGGACTCCTTCGACCGTGTGATCATTTCGTACAGCCTGTCCATGATCCCCGATTGGCGCCGCGTCCTCGAGGTGGCCATCAATCTTCTCACCCCGGGCGGCCGTTTACACATTGTTGATTTCGGTAATCAGGAGAGATTGCCCGACTTCGCTCGCGCGCTGCTGTTACGATGGCTTGCAGTGTTCGAGGTCACCCCGCGCGCTGATCTTGAAGAGGTGCTGACGCTGATGGCTAACGCGGCCCACAGCGCTATCAGGTTTGAACGTCCGTTCCGCGGCTATGTCCAGTACGCCGTGCTGACTTCTCCGAAACCAAACAACGCGTGAGCAGAGGTGCGGGCAAGCTCTATTGACCAGCGTGACTGCCCAATCGATTTACTTGTGGTGCGTCGAGCGCGCACTCCGCCAAGCCTCCACCCCGCCGAACAGACCAAGCGCCAACACAAAGGGAAGCAAGTGATACAGGAAGCGGAACATGAGTAAGGCCGCGACAAGGCCTTCTCTGTCTTCCCCGTCAAGTCCGATCAATATCGCCGCATCGAATACGCCCAGTCCCGCGGGCGAATGGCTTACGAAGCCCAGCAACGTCGCGGCGATAAAAACGGCGATCAAGCGAAATAGCCCGACATTCATGTCGGATGGGAGCAGCACGTACATCGCCAGCGCCGCGGCGCCGAGGTCAAACACCCCGACCGTAATTTGCAGCAGGACGACAGGTCCTGAAGGAAGCCGGACTGGCCACCGCCGGGTCCCAAAGCTTCTCGGCAATACCCAGGTCCAGATCAGAAAAGCCAACACTCCCAGCAGCAGTGCCGTCGCCACCATCCGGTTAAGCTGAGGCGGCAGATAGTTGATAAGGCCGATCGCGCTTGGCTCACAAAACAGACTGACACCAAGCGCCGTCAGATTGCCAAGCCAGAACGTCAGGCCGGTCAAAAAACTGATATTCGCCACGTCGAAAACACTGAGGCCGCTGGGAGAATAAATCCGATAGCGAATGATCGGCGCTATAAAAGCAACGGCTCCGAAGCCATGCGCAATCGGGTAACTCGTGAAGCTTGCGAGCGCCGCGATCTGATACGGAACATCGTCGCGACCAATCCTGCGAAGCGCCAACAGGTCGTAGAGCGTCAAACTGCCGTAAGAAACTGCAACTAGTCCCGCCGCCAGGCCGACGAGATAGCGGCTTGTGCGTCCGATAGCTGCAGTTACTTCGTTGTAATGAACGTCCTGTAGCGCGTGCCACAGCACGAATATTGTCATCGCAGTGATGGCAACGCTGATGACAGCACCCAAGCGTCTGAGTCGGGCACTGCTTCCGGAAGTTTTTCGCACCACAAGGGCTTTGGGGATGTGCATCCACCAATGAGAGGTCAACTATCGCGCCGCCTGATTCGAGCTTTGTGACCCCATCTATTGACAGGTCGATGTGACGTACGCGTTACTCATTTCTTGGTGGTTGCTAGCCCGTTCGGTCGGTATGTCAGAAATCTGTCACATTATTCGGACCGTCTGGACTGCACCGTAACGAACTAGTTTGCGGGAAAGCCCTTGAGGCTGGGAAGTTGCGGGAGTGTGGTGGCCTCCGATAGGAACGAAAGCCGAGGCAATTGGGTTGACCTATTAATCAGCTTTACGGCCATCGACATTAAGCCACCAATTCCGGATTTTTCCGCTCCCTCTGTATCAAGCTGCGGCCGTACATCCCTCGGCGGGTAATCATGAAAAAATCTGACATCATTTGTCCTGAATGCGGCGCCGGGTATAGCCGGATCGAATTGGTTTCAAGATCAGGAACCCAAGCCGAGTTCCGCTGCCTGGCCTGCAATCATTTGCTTGAGATTCTCGAAGGCTCGACGGAAGTAGGGATCCGTCTCACCGTCCAGCCCAGTTGGCGACCGATGCGGCCAGCACAGCAGTAGTGATCGGCCAGTGGGGCAGGCAGGAACACAAATTGGGCACAGCTAAAGCGGCTCTCTCAATTCGGGCTTTGCTGGTCGGTGACCGTTTAAATACATCCGACGTTGAAAGCCGCGATCTGATTTCGACCACACCTGTAGCATTTCACCTTGATGCAGGGGTAGTGGTTCTCTTTCGTTACGGCGTCGTCGTAATGATAGGTCTCGGTCCTGACGAACAGACGAAGGTTCTGACTGCGCTTAAACCGCGCGTAGTCGGAGAAATCGCACGCTACGAGGAAGAGTTTACTCGGGTAGAACTCTGCGATGACGCCGACGAAACAGTCCAGCCGGGTGGCCCGATTTGCTTGAAAGAATTCTCAAATGACCGGCTTCTCGTTGTGGCCGACGCGTTGGCCAAGAGTACCGTTCTTGCACATGATGAACGCCGGGTGTCGGCCGTATTTGATGTAATTGAGCCATTTGCCCAGGAATTGGCAACGCATGGGCGAACGCCGAGACGCCGAACTGAGATCCTGAAGCTTATAGGAAACGCCCTTTTGGTTCAGCAAAGAGTGTCCGGCCGTGTAGCCGTTGCTGAAAAGCCTGATGTTCTTTGGGAAAAGCCCGAGTTGGAGCGGCTGTATGCGAGACTAGAAGATGAATACGAATTGAAAGAGAGAGTTGATGCATTAGAACGAAAGCTGACCGTAATTGCCGAAACAGCTAACGCGTTAACTGACATCATCGATACCAGACGTGCCTTACGTTTGGAGTTGGCCATCGTTCTGCTAATAGTATTCGAAATTGCAATCGCCATTTACCAGATTGTTGCTGCTAAGCATTGAATGATCAGCAGTCAATCCTCGACTTCAGTGCTGAGGATTGACACGTTGATGTGACGTGCGCGCTACTGGTTTCGTGTTATTTGCTGAATAGCGTTCTGTCGGGTACGTCAGTGCCACACATCATTCGGATTACCTGAACTGCACGGTAACGAAGTAGCTTCGCGGGGGAAGCTCATGGCTGTTGAGACCGAACTAAAATTCCGTGTTCCGGCGCAAAAACTTAGGAGCCTGGCAGAGGGAAAGGTTCCTAGCGGCGAAGTCGGAGCCCGCGAGGAAACCAGTCTGGCTTCCACTTATTTCGACACTCCCCGGCGCAAGTTGCGGCGGCATGGACTTTCGCTTCGCGTACGGCACAACGGCGACAAGCACATTCAGACCATCAAGAGCGCTCCGGGCGCCCAATTTGGGCGCGGCGAATGGGAAACCGAAATTGAGGGCGATGTACCGGATCTCAGTAAGGTCGGCGGGACACCGCTCAAGCCCTTTGTTTCAAAGAAACTCCGGCGCAGTCTAAAACCAGTTTTCGAAACGTCGGTTCATCGCATCACCCTGCCGATCCGGATGAAAGCAAGCGAAATTGAACTTGTCGTGGATCGCGGCAAGCTGATCGCCGGACAGCGTGCAACGCCGATTGAAGAATTGGAACTGGAATTGAAAAAGGGCCATCCCGATGATCTGTTCCGGCTTGCAAAGTCCGTCGAGCGGAACGCTGCGGCCGAACTCTATTTCAAGACAAAGGCGGAGCGGGGCTATAGCCTCGCCTGTGGCGACCAAAGTCACGCCGTCTACGCCGAACCAATCGAATTGCAGAAGCAAATGAGCGCCGGCGAGGCATTCAGAATTATTGCCCGCTCCACGATCCGCCACTTCGCCGCGAATGCGGATGCGGTTCGCGAGCTTGATCCCGACGGTATCCACCAGATGAGAGTCGGATTACGTCGCTTGCGGGCGGCGATTTCGATGTTCTCTCACTTGCTGCCCGGCGAGCGCACCGAGCAGATGAAAGCTGAATTGAAATGGCTGACGAGCGAACTCGCACCGGCGCGAGAGCTGGACGTTTTCGTCACGGAAAAGATAAATCGGACGACAAACGGCCTCGTTCCGCGCCGGGGCGGCCAAACGATCGAGAAGGAATTTGCAGCAAGACGGGCCGAAGCGCTTGAGCACGCGAGGGACGCCGTTAACTCGGAACGTTCCCGCATCCTGCTGATCGAGGTGCTGGAATGGATCGAGACCACTGACTTGGGCGCCGTGAACGGATCACAAGCTCCAGTGAGAAAGATCGCGGCCGACATTCTCCACCGCCGTCTCAAAAAGCTACGCAAGGCAGGACGCGATCTCGAAAAGCTCTCGAATGACGACAAACACAAGTTTCGGATCAGGATCAAGAAGATGCGATATGCGGCCCAGTTTTTCAAAAGACTTTTTCCGGGCAAACGTGACCGAAAGCAACTGGCGCGGCTATCCAAGCATTCGAAAAAGATACAAGACGCATTAGGATCGCTCAACGATTTCGTCGCGCATCAAAAGCTGGCGGCGGACACTGCGCTCAGGGCACCCGTTGAAAACCGCCGCGCCGCTGCGTTTACTTTGGGAGTCGTCCTCGGGCGTGAAAATGAAGCCGTGAAGCCGCTGATGAAGGTCGCGCTCAAGGAGGTGCGGGGCCTTCGCCAAATAAGGGCATTTTGAAGATACGGCTGGAATTCAACCTTCTCCATTTTTGCCGGTCTCTCCGGGAGCATTGGGCTCGATCGCTGGACGTCGAGAAGAATTTGGCTGATGATAATGCCGGCGTCCGATCTTGAAAGCCGCGAAAAGATCGTTTGCTACGCAATAGAGATCATGGCGCCGCGTTGGTTGACCGCTTGCGCAAGCATTTTCCTGGTCAGTTGCCTGCAGGCGATCCTCTGATCTTCGTGCTCAGCGAGGATCATATGAGGCTTTGACCGTGAACATGAAACGGCGCCATTTCATAAAACTCGTCGGCGGAATGGCAATGGCTTGTCCATTTGTTTTGCACGCGCAGCCGCTCGCTAGAGTGGCGCGGATCGGATTTCTGGGCTCCGCGTCAGCTTCCGGCTCTGCAAAATCGGTGGAAGCCTTGCGGACCGGTCTGCGCGATCTCGGTTATGTCGAGGGCAAGAACATTGTTATAGAGTTCCGATGGGCGGAGGGCCGATACGATCGGCTCTCGGCTCTGGTTACCGACCTCATTCGTCTCAAGGTCGATCTCATCGTGACCCACGGGACGCCGGGGACGCGCGCAGCGAAAAAGGCCACCTCCACGATTCCTATAGTCATGGCGATCAGCGGCGACGCGATCGCGACGGGGCTTGTTACGAGTCTCGCGCGGCCTGAAGCAAACGTCACGGGATCGACTTTCTTTATTCCGCAACTCAATGCAAAACGACTCGAGTTGGTCAAGGAAGTCTGTCCGTACGTTGCTCGCGTGGCGGCGCTTTCAAATCCAAACAATCCGGTAAGCAAACCGATTATCCCAGCAATGCAGGCTGCGGCTACGCCATTGAAGCTGGATTTTGACATTGCCGAAGCGCAAGGTCCTGGCGAGTTCGACAGGGCGTTCGCGTCAATGGCCAAGAGAGGCGTTGACGCCGTCGTAATCACCGAGGACGGGGAATTCGCCGCAAGTTTTGGAGCCATTGCAGCTCTGGCGCTGGCGAATAAGCTGGCTTCGATCGGGGCTCAGGAATATGCGAAAGCTGGGGGTCTGATTGGCTACGGCGTGGACCTGCTTGGCCTTTATCGCCGCGCGGCCTACTTCATCGACAAGATTCTCAAAGGCTCCAGACCAGCCGACCTGCCGATCGAGCAGCCGACTCGGTTCGAGCTAGTAATCAATATCAAGACCGCGAAGACGCTCGGGCTGGAAATTGCACCGGCAATGCTCGCGCGTGCCGACGAAGCGATTGAATAGCAGGCCATCCCTGGTTCTGGCGCCAAGCGGAACATCCATCGCCCTGAGCGATGTTCGCTGTTGAGATAAGACCAGTACAGCAGCCCTATCTGCCCTTTCAGGGCACCAGCTTAAACAGTACCATGCGACCTGCTGACTTGGGGTGAGTCGGATGAAGCGGCGGAATGTTGTTGCATGCGCAATTTCGTTTGCAGCCGTGTCGCCGCTGGCCGCGCCCCTTTTGGTTGTGGCCTTGTTGGGTTCTTCATTTGATGCCGCATTCGCCCAAGAAGACAAAAAGACTGACGAGGACAAACCCGCCGACCCCGACACCGGAGAGAGCACGGTCGAAGAAACCACGCTCGGTCTGCTTCCAAATCCCTTTCAGAAATACGGCATAAAGTTTGCGGCGACGTATATTGGCGAGACCCTTGGTAATGTATCTGGCGGATTGAAACAGGGCGCTATCTACGAAGGCCGGCTTAACCTTGCTATCGATGCCGATCTTCAGAAGCTTCTGGGCCTGCAGCAGTTGACCTTTCACGCCAACATGTTTCAGATTCACGGCGAGGGGCTGTCACGGAGCAATCTGCAGAACTTTATGATGGTGAGCGGTATCGAAGCTCTGCCTTCGACCCGTCTGTACGAGGCTTGGTTTGAAAAGAAATGGGGCGACAACAAAGCGTCGCTTAAACTCGGTCAGCTCGCGGTCGACAGCGAATTTTTCAACACCAAATATACCAGCGTATTGACCAATGCATCGATGGGTTGGCCGGCCATCACTTCCGTAGACCTGCCAAGCGGGGGTCCATCGCCACCGTTAGCTGCGTTGGGCGCACGCTTGTTAGTCAACGTCAACGACAACCTGACTGTTCTTGGCGCAATATTCGATGGCAATCAAGCAGGGCCGGGACCCGATGATCCGCAACAGCGCGATCGGTACGGCGTCAACTTTCGCATCAATGATCCGCCGCTTCTGTTGGCACAGATCCAATATGCCTGGAATAACAAGAAGGGCGATCCAAATCTGGCTGGAATGGTCAAGCTCGGCGGCTGGAGACACTTTGGCGATTTCCCGGACCAGCGCTTCTCTGTGAACGGAGTATCCCTGGCGAATCCAGCGACTGACGGCATGCCGGCGATGTTGTCGGGAAGTGCTGGAGTGTGGGCTGTCTTTGAACAACAGCTCTATCGAGTACCTCACACCGATGATCGCGGCATAGGCGCTTTCGTGCGGGTCTCGTCAACGCAGCCCGATCGCAACCTCATCGATTTCTATGCAGACGGTGGCATAGAATTAAGGGGGTTGAACGATCAAAGACCTAACGACAAGTTTGCCGTGGCGGCTGGCTACGCGCATGTCTCCTCGCATGCGCGCGCGCTTGATGCCGATTTTCAGCAGCTTTTTGGTGCTTCATGGCCGCTGCGCAGCTTTGAGGGTCTGATCACGGCCGTCTATCAGTATGAGATTCGGGGTGGTTGGACGCTGCAACCTAATTTCCAATACATTGTTCATCCAGGCGGCGGCGCAACCAATCCGCTCGGCAGCAATCCCGGTCGCCTGTTAAAGGACGCCGCCGTGTTCGGCTTGAGGACAGTGTTGAAGTTTTAGAGGCCTTTCATCTGGATTGCCGATGAGTCCCGTGCATCCACTCGATAACGCGCGGCCAGATATACCGATGCGCACGACGGCCGACGAGCGGGCCCACGTGCTGAAGCCCGACGCCGACTTCCGGCACGTAGGTAAACACGACTGGACTGCTCAGCGGCTCCAAAGCGGACGAGGGCGGAACCAGGCGGCTAGTATTATCGACGACCGCGGCGGTGGGTATTTCGGCAAGCGCGGCTGAACCGGCTAGCCGGCCGAGCAGGCGAAGCTCGTTGCGCGCGAATAAATCTTTTCGATAGAGGAAATCAACCACGTTTTGAAGCAATGCGGCAGGCGGCGCGAATTCGTCGAGAGTCCAGCGAATGACCCGGGAGTGGATGGCAAGGGCTTTAGCATCGGGCAAGCTGGCCCAGGCATCGCTCCAATGCCCAAACGAAAATTCGTCCGGCGCCGCGGCGACGCTGGCCAGATCGAGAAGAGTCCCTGGAATGGGCTCAACCGTCCCGCCAAAAAGCCAACTGTCTGGATAAAGCGTGATCGGTCCTAACGCTCCGGTGTGTTCGCCAAATTTCAACGGAGCCTCGATCAGGACTAACTTGTCGACGCGATCTGGCTCAAGTGCCGCGAGTATCGCGGCAAGGGTTCCGCCTAGCGAATGGCCGATGAGGATCGGCGCTCGCCCATGCTCGACTGCAATCTTCTCAAGCGCTATTCCGAGTGACCCCACGTACTTGCCAAGATCTGCGGTTGCGCTCTTTTGTTCGCGCCACTGCGTCAGATATACAGAAAACCCTGCTTCGGTGAGCCGCCGTATGATGCTCACCTCCGGCAACAGATCGAATATGTAGGGCCGTTTGATCGGGGCAGGCACGATCAAAACAGGGCCAGCGGGTGCACCTTGTCGGCCATACCGGCGCAAGCGAAAATCTGATTGATCCAGCACGACGCGCCAAGATGCCTGCTGCGGTGCCAGCCCTGCGCCGTCGAATAGCGAGCCAAGCGATCGCCTCAGGGCGTCGCTGATGAAGAACATCGGGAACATCGAATTCTGAATCATAACTGGCTTTCGGTGCGACACGGCCACAGTAGCTGAAACTATTTGAACGCCTGGACGTTTCATCACGCGGTTAGCAAGATTCAGCGCTGTTCCGTTTCGCACCTTCTTGAACGCGATCGGAGCCGCAGTTATGGAGCCGCTGTCTCGGCCGGGCATTCAGATTGTGCGCATCAATGGCGCGATCGCCTACATTCTTCTTTACGCCGCCATGTACGCCGCGTTCGGCGTCGCCTCGCCGTTTTGGCCAAAATTCTTCGAAACCAAAGCGTTAACTTCGCAGCAGATAGGTTTCATTCTGGGCGCTGCAATGTTGGTGCGCCTCGCTGCCGGCCCGTTAGTTGGAAGGCTTGCCGACATTTCGAGATCATGGCGCCTTGTGCTCGCAACCTGTGCCGCCCTGGCAGCAGCAATGGCCGCTGCGTTGTCGCTCGTAAATACCTTCTGGTTGTTGCTTTTGATAGCCTCACTGCAGGCTGCGGCACTTGCCCCCACGACCTCGATTGCCGACGCGCTGTCAGTCAGCGCGGCAAAGCCGGAGATATCGGGCAAGCCTTTCGAATACGGCTGGATACGCGGCTCCGCATCGGCTGCTTTCGTGCTGGGCACGCTGTTCATCGGCCAGCTCATAACCAGCACCGATCTTAATCCGATCATCTGGATGAATGTGGCCCTGCTGGTTGCGGCGGCAGCAGCGACGGCATTGCTGCCTCGTGCTGGTGCGCGATCTGAACCGCGCTCCGGCTCATCTCCTGCTGCAAATAACGTGCACGGGCTGTTGCGGATATCGCGCTTTCGCATCCTGCTTTTGGTTTCAGCTTTGGTGTTTGGAAGTCACGCCATACATGACGCGTTTTCCGTGATCAGGTGGAGCGATGCCGGAATGGACGCGTCGGCCATAAGCATCCTGTGGTCGGAAGCGGTCGTTGCAGAAGTGATTGTATTCTTGATAATTGGTCCAGCCTTACTTGGCCGGATCGGCACGCGTGGTGCGGCTGCGCTGGCAGCCGTCGCCGGCATCATACGCTGGTCTGTTGCGGGCGTGACCACCTCGGTGTGGCTGCTCTCAATTCTGCAGCCGCTTCACGGATTGACTTTCGCACTGCTTCATCTCGCTTGCATGCGCATGATGGCGAGCCTTGTCCCTATCAGTTTGTGCGCAACGGCCCAAGGTCTTTACGCATTTGGCGCAGGTGTCGCGACTGCCGCGCTGACGTTGTTCTCGGGAATTCTATATGCCAGGTACGGAGGAGCATCATTCTTTCCAATGGCAGTTCTCTGCGCCATCGCACTGCCGTTTGCCTGGTTCGGCTTCGCTGACAAGCCGGAATCGAGCTGACGAGCCTCTTCGATGTAACGCATGCGCATGGGATCGAACGACGATCGCCGGGAGGGCGCGTAAGTATAGCTGCCGCGCTAGACCAGGCAGGACATCACAGCAGACTTCAAACGGAAGCATAGTATGCTTGCCACAACCGAAGGGCACTTTGTTTTGCTGGAGGATAGGCATGTTACGCCGCGAGTTCATCACGCTTCTCGGGGGAGCGGCGACGGCATGGCCGATCGGCGTGCTGGCACAGAAGACGCCAGTTGTTATTGGATTTCTCGGCGGCCAGGCACAAGCGGCGCCAGGTGACCCTCAAGGTAGGGCCCTCCGGCAAGGTTTTCTCGATCATGGACTAGTGGAAGGCCGCGACTGCTCGCGCGCGCCGATGAGGTGATTGAATAGCGAGGCCCATTGCCGCAAGCCCCATGAGTCTAGCGCCGAACTGCCTGACACGTCTTCCGCTTACCGCACAATCTGGATTGACTGGGATCGGACGCCACGCTCATAATGTTTTCATCTGAGGGCATTGTGCAGCCACGATCACGCAACAGTCGTGACAGCTTTAAGTGTACTGTCGGGGAAACAGGCTTGTCGGCATCGCGACGTCCCATGTTCGGCGAGCAACAGCGATTCATGCTGCTTCTCGTTGCGCCGGCTGCCCTGCTGTTGCTGCTGTTTCAGGTCGTGCCGATCGTCATCGGCGCGAACGCCAGCTTCCGTAATTGGGCCCTCTATAATCCAAAGAAAACCTGGGTCGGTCTCGATCACTATTATGCCGTGATCAGCGATCCGGCGTTTCTCTACGTTGTGCTGCCGAACACGTTCTTTTTCATGATCCTGAGTGTTGCCGGAGCGCTGGTTGCCGGACTGTCGCTGGCGCTTCTGCTCAACCGTCCATTCAAGGCGCAAAAGCTGGTACAGACGATCCTGCTGGTGCCACTGATGGTGGCGCCGGTCGTCGCCGCGATCATGGTGCGCTGGATGTTCAACGACCAGTTCGGCATCATCAATGCGGTGCTGGAAGCAATCGGCCTCGACGGCCAGCCGTGGCTGGTGCAGCGCTGGAGCGCATTCGGAATCATTCTGTTGACCGACATCTGGCTGTGGACCCCCTGGTTCACGCTGCTGCTACTCGCCGGCCTGCAGAGCTTGCCAAGGGAGCCGTTCGAAGCGGCCGCGATCGATGGCACCACGACCTGGCGGGTGTTCCGGTTCCTGACGCTGCCGATGCTGCGTCCGGTGATCGTGGTGTGTGTCGTGATCCGCGCCATCGACGCCTTCCGCACATTCGATATCGTATGGACACTGACCGGCGGCGGGCCGGGCCGCTCGACTGAATTGTTCAGTCTGTATGCTTACGTGCACGCTTTCCTGAACCTCGATCTCGGCCGCGGTTCGGCCGCGGCGATCATTGGCGGATTGATCATCCTCGTCATCGGTGTGTTGCTCTACCGCTCCGTCGATCGCATCGCAAAGGCATGACCAGATGCCAATGGTGAGACGCCCCGATTTCCTGCCACAGCTTCCGTCATGGGGCCGCAAGGCGCTGTTTGCGCTGGCGCTGTCCGGTATTTGCTTCGCGTTCGCCTTTCCGGTGCTGTGGCTGATGTTGACATCGCTGCGGCCCGAGTCCGGCGTGTATTACGTCCATCGCGGCACCGAGTTCACCCTCGGCAATTTCGCCGAGGTGCTGCGCGAGGAGCGGATTGTGGAAGCCTTCCTCAACAGCGCGCTGATCGCGACCGTCGCGACCGTGTTCTCGCTGCTGGTGACGGTGTCGAGCGGCTACATGCTATCGCGGTTCACCGGGCCGGCATCGCGCATCTGGTTCGGAACGATCTATGTGTTTCGCTGCGTGCCCTACATCTCCTGGGTCTTGCCGCTGTACTTTGTCACCCAGAGCTGGGGTATCTACGACACCTATCTCGGGCTGCTTCTACCGCATGTGGCGGTCCACATCTGCTTTTTCTCATGGCTGATGAAGGGCTTTTTCGACGGCATCGATCCGTCGATGGAGTACGCCGCAATGATCGATGGATGCACCCGGTGGGGCGCTTTCATCCGCGTCGCGGTGCCATCGGCGCTGCCCGCGATATCGGCGCTTGCGGTGCTGTGTTGGCTGTTCACCTGGAACGAGTTTCTATTCGCGCTGATCCTGACCGGCAATCGCGTGCCGATGATCACGGTTGTGATGGCGCAGTTTGTCACCGAGATGGGATTGCGCTGGAATCTGATGGCGGCGACCGCGGTGATGGCGCTGCTGCCGGCATTTCTGCTGGCGCTGTTCGGACAGAAATATGTCATCAGAGGTTTGCGTATTTAAGAAGACAACGCCAAAACCGGGAGGAGAAGCTATGCGGCATTTAGCGAAATGGGTCATGGCGGCGAGCGCGGCCTTGCTGGCTGCGGCGGGTCCAGTCGACGCACAGGTCACCGAACTGCGGATCGGCTACCAGCCGAGCCCGCTGCAGGACGCCTCGGTCGCGATGTTCGAGACCTGGGGCGCCAAGAACGGCGTAAAGATCGTCAAGGTGCCGAATTCCTACGGTGTCTACGTCGAGAAATTGACGGCGTCACTGACGTCGAACTCGGATCAGTACGACGTCATCTGGCACAATGACGATTGGGGACAGACCTGGGCGCATCTGCTCGAACCGACCGACGACGTCGATGCCAACAAATATGCCGAGAAGTGGGGCATGGCGCCGGTCGTGTTCGCCAACGCGCAAGGCCAGAACACCGTGGTGCCGATGGGCCAGACCTTCAGTGTGTTCTTCTACCGCTCCGACCTCGTCAAGCCGGAGGAAGTGCCGAAGACGCTGGCAGAACTCGTCACCGTCAGCAAAGCGCTGCAGTCCGCCAACAAGGTCAAGTTCGGTTACGTCGGCGGCATGGCGATGAACCATAGCTGGTTCAGTTGGCTCTGGTCGATGTGGGGCAACAACTGCGACGTGTTGATGCCTCCCTACGAGCGTGACAACAAGAAGCTCGCCGAAGCCGGATGGAAATCGGGTATGACCGAACCATGCATGCAGCAAACCGTCGAATATTGGTGGGATGCGATCAACACCCACAAGATCGTGCCGCGCGGCATGCCGGCCTATGACCGCAACGAAGCCAATGCCGTGTTCATGGCCGGCGACGCCGCGTTCACCGTCGCGGACTCGCTGTGGTGGGGCACGTTCAACGATCCGGCCAAATCGAAAATCGCGGGCAAAGTGGCCGCCGCGCGCTTCCCGCTTGGTCCTAACCGAACCAAGCCTTTCGCCTGGGACGATATCTGGGGTTGGGCAATCCCGAAGTCGATCGCGCCCGAGCGCAAGAAGCTCGCCAAGCAGATGCTGGAAGCCATGATGCTCGACGAGGAAGGCCAGGTGAAGCTGTGGAAAGCCACCGGCGCGCCGCCGCCCAACACCCAGTTCTGGCCGAAGATCGCGGAGGCAGATCCGTTCATGAGGCTCTTGAAGGAGGCGGTGCTCGATTCCCCCGACAAGGTGCGGGGCGCCTATTACTTCCCGCAGTGGCCTGCCGTGCACAAGGCTTTCAACGACACCGTCACCAAGGCGGTCACCGGCAAACGCGAGGACATCGCGAAGGTGCTCGCCGAAGGCGCGCCGATCGTGAGCAAGGCCGCGCAATAGTCCAACGCGTGAAGCCCGCCGCGCTTGTCGCGGCGGGAGTTTTTGGGACAGGCATCAAGTTCAGCGACCGGCGGGGAAATGGCAGCGATCACACTAAGCAAGCTCAACAAGCACTATGGCTCGCTGTTCCATGCCGTAAAGGATGTCGACCTTGAGATTGCCGACAAGGA